>Ga0102591_1004108_pt1 | contig 11873 bp, 9 predicted proteins | sample AraplaCol_mCL_r2_2_FD_76860 | JGI IMG/M metagenome (GOLD analysis project Ga0102591, IMG submission 76860) | Arabidopsis root microbial communities from North Carolina, USA - plate scrape MF_Col_mCL_r2 (SPADES assembly) (version 2) | ecosystem: Host-associated > Plants > Roots > Endosphere... | reverse complement strand
GCAGGTAGGTCTTCTTCTGCTCGTCGGTGCCGTGGGCGGCGAGCGCCTCGTAGGCGCCGTGCGAGAGGCCGGGGTACATGGTCCAGGCCTGGTTGGCGCTGTTGAGCATCTCGAACAGGCACTGGTTGACCACGAAGGGCAGGCCCTGGCCGCCGAAGGCCGGGTCGCACGACAGCGCGGGCCAGCCGCCCTCGACGTACTTGGCATAGGCTTCCTTGAAGCCCTTGGGCGTCTTCACTTCGTGCGTGTTCTTGTCGAGCGTGCAGCCTTCCTCGTCGCCGCTGATGTTGAGCGGGAAGGTCACTTCGGCGGCGAACTTGCCGGCCTCTTCGATCACCGCGTTGATGGTGTCGGCGTCGGTCTCGGCATGGGCCGGAAGCGCCTTGAGTTCCTCGGCGACGTTGAGCACTTCGTGCAGCACGAACTGCATGTCGCGTACGGGGGGGTTGTAGGTAGGCATCCGGGACTCTCCTGGTCGAAGCTAGATAGAAAAAGAAAAAGGGAAAACGAAAAAGGTACGAGCCGCGCGGCTTCGGTCAGCGCACGGTCTTGAGGCGGCGTGCCGCGGGGGCGGCGGCCGCTTCGGGTTTCGGCGCGTCGGGCGTGGCGGCGCGCGCGAGGATGTTGTCGAAGCCGACGTTGGCGCGACCGATGGAGCCGGGCACCTGCAGGAAGCGGGCTTCGTAGTGCAGCGCGAGGATCAGGCCGTGGATCTCGAACGCCACCTGGCGCTCGTCGGCGTCGGCGCGCAGGTGGCCTTCGCTCTGCGACTGCACGATGGCGCGCAGCACGGCCGCCTGCCAGATGCTGACCGATTCGACCAGCGCGTCGCGCACCGGGCCCGGGCGGTCGTCGAATTCGGAAGCGCCGCTGATGTAGATGCAGCCCGAGTCGATCTCGGTCGAGGTGCGCTTCATCCAGTTGGCGAACATGCCGCGCAGGCGCGGCAGGCCGCGCGGCGCCTTCAATGCGGGGAAGAACACTTCCTGCTCGAAGCGCGCGTGGTATTCGCGCACCACCGAGATCTGGAGCTCTTCGCGCGAGCCGAAGTGGGCGAAGACGCCCGACTTGCTCATCTTGGTGATCTCGGCCACGGCGCCGATCGACAACCCTTCGAGGCCGATCTGCGCAGCCAGCGCCAGCGCCGCATCGACGATGACGGCCTTGGTCTGCTGGCCCTTCTGGGCGGCGCGCGCGGGCTTGGCGGGAACGGCTGCTGCGGTCATCGTGGAATTTCCATACAAAAACGAACGGTCGTTCTATTTTGCAGGGCTTTCCACCCGGGGCCGCGAATTGACCTTCAGTTATTGAAGGTTAATCGAGGCGGATCGGACCGCCATCGGGTCCGTCCCGCATCTCTTTTGCTTTCAAGGCCGGCTCAGAACTCCTGCGACACAGGCCGCAGCACGACCTCGTTGATGTCCACATCGGCCGGCTGCTCCACCGCGTAGACCACGGCGCGCGCCACCGAATCGGCGGGGATCTGGCTGGCTTCATAGAACGCCTGCACGCCGGCGGCGCTCTCCGCGTCGGTGCTGCCGAACTTGAGCTCCGACTCCACCGCGCCGGGCGAGACGATGGTCACGCGCACGCCGCTGTTGCCCACCTCCACGCGCAGGCCCTCGGAGATGGCGCGCACCGCATGCTTGGTCGCGCTGTAGACCGTGCCGATGGGCGTGAACACCTTCAGCCCCGCGATGGACGCCACGTTGACGATGTGCCCGCTGCCCTGCGCCTGCATGCGCGGCAGCACCGCGGCGATGCCGTAGAGCACGCCCTTGATGTTGACGTCGATGGTGCGGTCCCACTCGTCGACCTTCAGCTTGTGGATGGGCGACAGGGGCATCACGCCCGCGTTGTTGACCAGCACGTCGATGCGGCCGAAGGCCTCGACGGTGGCTTGGGCAAGCTTCTCGAGGTCGGCGCGCTTCGCCACGTCGGTGGCCACGGCGATGGCCTCGCCGCCGGCTTCGCGGATCTCGGCGACCAGCTTGTTGAGCCGCTCGGTGCGGCGCGCCGCCAGCACCACCTTCGCGCCGCGCGCCGCCAGGTGGCGCGCGGTCGATTCGCCGAGCCCGCTGCTCGCGCCGGTGACGATGGCGACCTTGCCCTTGATGTTGTCTTGAACGGATGTCATGGAGAGATTCCTTTCGCGGTGTGTTGAACGAGGTGTTGAATAAGTGCATGCAGTGTGGAAAATCCACGCGTTCCAGTAAATGAAACTCTGGCGACTTCAGAATTCCCAATCGAGGAATACTCCATGTCCAACCGCCTCGAGGCGCTGCGCGTCTTCTTCACCGCCGCCGATGCCTCCAACTTCCGCGAGGCGGCCGTGCGCCTGTCGGTGTCGCCGCAGGTGGTGACGCGCGCGGTGCGCGAGCTCGAGGAGGAATTGGGCGAGCCGCTCTTCCACCGCAGCACCCGCGGCGTGCAGCTCACCGATTTCGGGAGGCAGCTCGCGCAGCGTGCGCGTGCCGCGGTGGGCGGCGTCGACGCGCTGTTCCACCGCACCGACCGGCGCGCGCTGTCGCAGCACGCGGGCACGGTGCGCGTGACCGCGCCCAACGTCTTCGGCCGCCGGCTGATCCCGCAGGCGCTCGCGCCGATGCTGGCCGGGCATCCCGGCCTGGTGCTCGACCTGCGGCTGTCGGAGAGCCATGCCGATGTGGTCGACGAGCAGATCGACATCGGCGTGCGCGCGGGACCCATCCGCGATGCGCGCTTCGTCGCCCGCACGGTCGGCAGGATGCGCCTCTACGTGGTGGCGGCGCCCGCGCTGATCGAGCGCACGGGCATTCCGGAGAGCCTCGATGCGCTGCCCGGCTTTCCGCTCACTGCGCTGATGGACCGCAGCTCGGGCCGCCCATGGTCGTGGTTCTTCAGCAAGGGGCGGCAGGTGCCGATCGGGGCGCCGGCCTTCGTCACCGACGACGTCGATGCCGAGTGCGCAGCCGTGCGCGCGGGCCTGGGCTTCGGCCAGCTCGTGGCCCCGCTGGCCGAGCCCCTGCTGCAGTCGGGCGAGCTCGTGGAGGTGCTGGAGGCCGAGGCGCCGGAGCCCTGGCCGATCCATGTCTACCGCTCGCAGCGCACACCGGTGCCGGCGCGCGTACGGCTGGTGTACGACGAGCTGATCCGCGTGCTGCGCTGAGGCGTCCGCCTATTCGTACTTGCGGCCTTCGAGCATCAGCTCGGGTGTGCCGATCACTTCGTTGAGCGCGTCGAAGTCCAGCATCTGCGCCCGCCAGGGCTGCGTGGTGCGGTGCCGGTGCAGGCTCGCGTAGTAGCCCTGCAGCGTGTGCACCACCGCGCGCGCCGTGCCGCCGGGGAAGATGGCCATGCGAAAGCCGTGCCGCTGCAGCGCATCGGCGTCCTGGATCGGCGTCTTGCCGCCTTCGACCATGTTGGCCAGCAGCGGCACGCGATGCGCGAAGCGGCTGCAGGCGGCGTCCATCTGCTCGGGCGAGCGCAGTGCCTCGATGAACAGGGCATCCACGCCGCATTCGAGGTACGCCTCGGCGCGGTCGAGCGCAGCCTCCAGCCCCTCGACCGCCACCGCGTCGGTGCGCGCGAGGATCAGGGTGCTGGCGGAAGCGCGCGCGTCCAGTGCAGCCTTGAGCTTGCCGACCATCTCGCGCTCGGGCACCACGGCCTTGCCGTCGAGGTGGCCGCATCGCTTGGGAAAGGTCTGGTCCTCGATCTGCACCATGGCCGCGCCCGCGCGCTCGAAGCCGCGCACGGTGCGCTGCGTGTTCAGCGCGTTGCCGAAGCCGGTGTCCGCGTCGACGATCACCGGCAGGGCCACCCGCTCGGTGATGCGTGCCAGCGTGTCGGCCACTTCGGTGAAGGTGGTCAGGCCGATGTCGGAGCGGCCCAGGCGGGTGTAGGCGATGGACGCGCCCGACAGGTAGAGCGCCTCGAAGCCGGCCTGCTCGGCCACCAGCGCGCTCAGCGCGTCGTACACGCCAGGGGCCAGCACGATGTCGGGGCTGGCGAGCCGGGTCTTGAAGTCATAGGTCGTCATGCGGACGCCTCCTTGTGTCCAACGAGTGCGGCGGCGGTGCGCGCCGCGATGTAGCCGCCGGCGACGGCGCTCAGCAGGCCGTTGCCGGAGAGATAGCCCCACACCGCGTCGCCCGACACGCCGCCGGCCGCGCCACCTGCGGCCAGCAGGTTGGGCAGCGGCGTGCCGTCCTGGCGCAGCACGCGCAAGTCGGGCGCGGTGTCGAGGCCGCCCTGGGTGTGGAAGAGCGCGCCCGTCACCTTGACGGCGAAGTACGGCGCCTCGAGGCCGCGCACGAACACGCGGCCGTCGGGCGCGGCACCGTCGTCGCGCATCGCATCGAGCGTGGCCTGCAGCATGCCGGTTTCGCAGCCGATGCACTCGGCCAGCGCGGCCACCGATTCGCAGCGGCGCAGCGCACCGGCCGCCTCGGCCTCGCAGAAATCGGGAAAGCCGCGCGCCAGTGCGAGCAGCGGCGTGTCGAACACGTTCCAGGCGATGCCGCCCGGCTGCGCGAGCACGTGCACCGCAGCTTCGGAGTAGCCCTGGGTCTCGTCGTGGAAGCGGCGGCCTTCGCAGTTGAGCTGCACGCCGCCTTCCATCATCACGGCCCACGACATCAGCGCCCCCTGCGGCGTGACCCAGGAGCCATGCCCCTGGTAGCCGCCTAGGTCGCGCAGCCGTGCGCCCAGCGCCGTTCCCCAGAGGATCGCGCTGCCGTCGTTGCCCACGTGCCCGCCGAAGGCAGCCTCGCCCATCTCGGGCAGCAGCGCGCGAACCATCTGCGCGTTGCCGCCGAAGCCGTTGCATGCGAGCAGCAGCGCGTCGCAGCACAGCGTTTCGCGCCGGCCGTCGGGGCGCAGGTAGTCAACGCCGACCGCCCGGTCGTGTTCATCGAGCACCAGCGTGTCGACCACCGCCTGCGTCAGCACGGGGATGCCCGCCGCCTCGACCGCGGCCAGCAGCGCCGCCATGAGCGCGGCGCCGGTCTTCTGAGGCAGCGCATGCATGCGATGCACGCTGTGGCCGGGGTAGAGAAAGCCGTCGAGCAGGATCCAGTCGAGGCCGTGGCGCGCCTGCAGCGCGTCGAGCGCGGGGCCGATGGCACCAGCGTACGCCTCGACCAGCGCAGGCGCCGCGCGGCCGTGCGCCTTGGCCTGGATGTCGGCGGCGAAGCGCTCGGCGCTGTCGTCGGCCACGCCATGTTCGCGCTGCGTGCGCGTGCCGGGAGCGGGAATGAAGCCCGATGAGAGCGCGGTCGATCCGCTCGGCAGCGCATCGCGCTCCAGCACCACGCAGTCCACGCCCGCGTCGGCCAGCATCAGCGCCGCCGTGAGCCCGCAGGCCCCGCCGCCGACGATGGCCACCGGCACGTGCACGTCGGCTTGCACCTGCGCGGCACGCCGGAGCGTTCTTTCGAGACCGTTCATGCCAGCGACGCGATGAAGGGCGCGCAGTCCGTCACTTCGGCCACGTTGCGCATGTCGGCCAGCGAGGTGTTGTGGCGCTCCTCACCGAAGGCCGCGCAGCCGTCGCCGAGCACCAGGGTGCGGTAGTCGCGCATGTGCGCGTCGCGCACCGTGCTGGCCACGCCGCCGTTGGTGACGATGCCGCACACGGCCACGGTGTCGATGCCCGCGCGGCGCAGCACCCAGTCGAGCTGGGTGTTGAAGAAGGCCGAGTACGCGACCTTGCTCACGGTGACGTCGACCAGGCCGGCCAGCGCATCGACGTTGGCCTGGCCCCAGCTGCCGGGCGCGAAGTCGCCCCTGGCCAGGTACGGGCGCAGCGCCTTCAGGTGCGGCGAGATCATCGGCTCGCCCTTCGCGTCAGGCCACAGGGTGAACTGGCTCGCCACGACCAGTCCGCCGCCCGCCTTCAGCGCGCGCGCAACAGCGGCCACGCGTTCCGGCAGCAGCAGCGCGGGTGGGTTGGCGTCGCCGCCGCGGGCGTAGGCACCGTTGGGGTGGAGAAAGTCGTTCTGCAGGTCGACGACGACCAGCGCCGTCTTCGACGGGAGGATCTTCGCGCCGGCGCTCATGACGGCCTCACCAGCAGGTTGCCGTATGCATCGACCTCGGCATGGAAGCCGGGCTCCAGCCACACGGTGGTATCGGCCTGCTCGAGGATGGCCGGCCCGTCGATGCGTGCGGCCACCGGCAGTTCGAGCCGCGCGTAGCGCAGCGCGTCGTGCCACCGGCCCTGGTGGAACACGCGCTGCGTGCCCAGTGGCGCGGTGCTGCCCTCGCCTTCCGGCGCCAGCACCTTCAGGTCGAACTTGGGCCGCACGCCGATGCGCGCATAGCGCAGGTTCATCACGCGGATCGCGATGCCGTCGAGCACGCGGCCGAAGGCCGCGGTGTAGGCGGCCTCGAAAGCCGAGCGGATCGACTCCGCCGTGAGCGGCGCCTGGCCGGCATCGGGCAGCACCACCGGCAGCGTGTGCGTCTGGCCGGCATAGAGCATGTCGAGCGCGACCACCTCGCGCACCTCGTCGAAGCGCACGCCAGACGAATCGAGCCGCTGCTGGCAGCTGGCGGCCAACTCGTCGATGCGGTGCCGAAGGTCGGCCACGTCCAGATCGGCCAGCGCCTTGTTGATGGTCTGCACCGCGTCGTGGCGCATGTCGGCGATCACGCAGCCCAGCGCCGAGGTCACGCCGGGGTAGCGCGGCACGATGCCGGTGGCCACGCCCACCTCGCGCATCATCGCGCACACGTGCAGCGCGCCGCCGCCGCCGAAGGGCATGTACGCGAAGCGGCGCGGATCGTGCCCGCGCTCGATCGACACCAGGCGGATCGCGCCGGCCATGCGCGCATTGGCCACGGTGAGGATGGCTTCGGCGGCCGCATGCACGTCGAGGCCCAGCGGACGCGCGACGTGTTCCTCGATGGCCTGGCGCGACTTCTGCGCATCCAGCGCCGCCAGCAGGCCGCCGCCCAGCGGGCGGTCCGCCGCGATGCGCCCGAGCAGCACGTTGGCATCGGTCACCGTCGGGCGCGTGTTGCCGCGCCCGTAGCAGGCCGGCCCCGGCACGCTGCCCGCCGACTCGGGTCCGACCTGCAGCATGCCGCTCGCGTCCACCGACGCGATGGAGCCGCCGCCGGCGCCGATGGTCTCGATCTGGATCATCGGCGAACGGATCACCATGCCGAACTCGATGGCGGTCTGCGCGGCCAGCGCGGCCTCGCCGTTGGCCACCAGCGACACGTCGAAGGACGTGCCCCCCATGTCCCCGGTGATCGCGTTGGGGAAACCGGCGGCGCGCGCGATGGCCGCGCAGGCGATGACGCCGGCCGCCGGCCCCGACAGCGCGGTGCGCACCGGCAGGTCGCTCGCGGTCTGGCGCGACATCACGCCGCCGTTGCTCTGCACCACCAGCAGCTCGCCGCCGAAGCCCTGCGCACGCAGGTCGCCTTCGAGGCGGCCGAGATAGCTGCCCACCACCGGCTGCAGCGCGGCATTGAGCGTTGCGGTCGAGCAGCGCTCGAACTCGCGGATCTCGGGCAGCACTTCGCTGGCCGAGGTGACGTGCGGGTTGGGCCACAGCTCGCGCACGGCCGCCACGGCGAGGCGCTCGTTCTCGGGGTTGGCGTAGGTGTTGATGAAGAACACGCACACCGCCTCGCAGCCGGCTTCGAGCAGCGAGCGCGCCTCGGCACGCACCTGCTGCAGGTCGACCGCCGTGTGCAGCGTGCCGTCGGCCAGCACGCGCTCGTCCACCTCGCGGCGCAGGTCGCGCGGCACGACGGGCAGGAAGCTTCCGCGCAGGCCCCAGGTTTGCGGGCGGTCGCGGCGCCGCATCTCGAGCACGTCGCGGAAGCCCCGTGTGGTGATGATGCCGGTGCGCGCCACCTTGCGCTCGAGCAGCGCATTGGTGCCCACCGTGGTGCCGTGCACGATGGTGGCGATGGCGGCGGCCGAATCCGCCACGCGCGCGACGCCGTTCATGAAGCCGCGCGCTTCCTCGCCGCGGGTGGAAGGCACCTTGACGATGCGCGCGCTGCCGTTGGCTTCGTCCAGCACGAAGAGGTCGGTGAAGGTGCCGCCGACGTCGACGCCGACGACGACGAGGGAATTGCCAGGAGAAGTCATTCGGATGCTTTCTTCGTCTTGTCGCTGCTCACATAGCCCATGGCCACGTCGGCCTCGCGCTGCGCGGGGGCGCGCTCGGCCGCAGGGCCCCAGCCGCCGCCGCCGGGGGTTTCGAGGCGCACGCGCTCGCCGCGCGCCAGCGCGATGCCGCGCATCTTCGACACCATGGGGGGCGTGTGCCATTGGCCGGCGTTCTCGTAGCGGAACACGTTGAGCGCGCCCTCGCCTCCGCCGGCGATGCCCTTGGGCGGCGAGGTGCCGCGCTCGCCGAAGACGAACACCTCGGCGTCCTTCTCGAGCAGCTCGATCTCGTACACGGCGCCCAGTCCGCCGCGATGCCGGCCGTCGCCGCCGGAGTCGGGACGAAGCGACCATTCGGTGAAGCGCACCGGGTAGGCGGCCTCGAGGATCTCCAGAGGCGGGATCGTCGCGGTCGAGATGGGCGCGTTGCCGTGCGCGAGCCCGTCGCCGTCGGAATGGCCGCCATGCCCGCCGCCGAAGAAGCTGAACATCACCCAGCGCTGGCCTTCGCGGCCCTTGTCGCTGCGGTGGCCCGCGATCGACAGCGCGTTGATGGTGCCGTAGGCCTGGGCCACGGCGCGCGTGGGGTCGGCTTGCGCGGCGGCGCTGAAGATCACGTCGATCATGCGCAGGATGGTCTCGGTGTAGCCGCCCACCGGGCGCGGGCGCTCGGCGCTGATCACCAGCCGCCCCGGAATGACGAAGTCCACCGCGTCGAGCACGCCGGCATTGGCCGGCACGTCGGGAAACAGGTGCTTGAGCGCCACGTAGCAGGCGGCCACCGCGGTGGCGCGCGAGATGTTCACCGGCCCCGCGCACTGCGCCGATGTGCGGGAGAAGTCCAGCGTGAGCCGGTCGCCGGCCACCGTCATGTCGAGCGCGATGGTCAGCGGCTCGTTGACGATGCCGTCGTTGTCCAGCACGTCCTCGACGCTGTAGCGGCCGTCGGGCAGCGAGGCGATGTGCGAGCGCATCAGGCGCAGCGCGCGGTCGCGCAGCTCGCCCAGTGCATCGAGCACCAGCTTGTCGCCATACTCGTCGAGCAGCCCGTCCAGGCGCTTCGCGCCCAGCTCCAGCGCCGCGAGCTGGCCGTTCAGGTCACCCCACAGGCTATCGGGCAGGCGCGTGTTGGCCTGCAGGATGGCCAGCACGTCGGCGTCGAGCACGCCGTCGCGCACGATGCGCACCGGCGGGATCTGCACCGCCTCCTGCCAGCACTCGGTGGCCGCCGGGTTGTAGTTGCCCGGCACCGCGCCGCCCACGTCATGCCAGTGTGCGGCGGAGGCCATGTGGCAGTAGAGCCTGCCGTTGCGGAAGAAGGGCTTCACCAGCTTGAAGTCGTTGGCGTGCGTGCCGCCGTCGTAGGCGTCGTTGCTGATCCAGATGTCGCCGTCGCGCATGCCGCCGCGCGGCTCGGCGGCCTTGGCGGTGGCGCGCACGGCGAAGGCCATGGCGCCGACGAAGATCGGCAGGCCACGGGTGCCCTGCACGAGCGTCGCGCCGGTCTCGGCGTGATAAAGGCCGTGGCAGGCGTCGCGCGCCTCGGCAATGATCGGGTTGAAGGCCGAGCGATAGAGCGTTGCGTCCATCTCGTCGGCGATCTGCTCCAGCCGCCCATTGAGGATGGCGAGCGTTACGGGATCGAGCGTTTTCGTAGTCATACGGCATTGCCCTTCTTGGAAGGATCGAAGGTCTCGTATTCGCGCCCGGCCTTCAGCATTTCCGGCGTACCGATCAGTTCGTTCAGGTCGTTGAACTGGAACATCCGGTCGCGGAAGGGTTCGTTGCTGCCATGGGTGCGGAGCGAGCGGTAATAATCCTGGGCGGTGCGGGCGATGGCGCGCACGATGCCGCCGGGGAAGATGACGATCTTGAAGCCGAGCGCGGCAAGTTCGTCCGCTGTCATCATCGGCGTATCCCCGCCTTCGACCATGTTAGCGAGCAGCGGCAAACGGTGGCCGAGTGCCTTGCAAACCGCTTCCAACTGCTCCTGCGAGCGCGGAGCTTCGACGAACAGCACATCGGCGCCGGCATCGGCATACAGTGAAGCGCGTTCGATCGCAGCTTCGAAGCCTTCCACGGCAACAGCATCCGTGCGGGCGACGATCAGAGTTTCTTCCGTGGTGCGCGCATCGACGGCCGCCTTGATCTTCCCGGCCATTTCGGACGCGGAGATCAGCGACTTGTCCTGCAGGTGGCCGCAGCGCTTCGGCAGCGTCTGATCCTCGAGCTGGATGGCGCTGGCGCCGGCCCGCTCGAAGGTCTTGACCGTCCGCAGGACGTTCAGCGCATTGCCGTAACCGTTGTCGGCATCGACGATGATGGGGGTCTCCACGCGCTGGCGCACCAGTTCGATCACGTCGGCGACTTCCGTCATAGACACGAGGCCGATATCGGGTCGGCCGAGCTTCGTATAGGCGATCGCCGCGCCGGAGAGATAAAGCGCGTCGAAGCCGGCATCGGTGGCGATGGAGCTTGTGAGCGCATCGTAGATCCCTGGGGCCACGATCGGGCCGGGCCGGGAGAGGAGTGTTTTCAAGGTCATTTCAGGCTTCCTTGATCGCGGGCTGGGCAAGCAGGCTGTTAAGGCCTGTCAGGTCCGGCGCCGTTTCGATCGTTTCAATGGCATTCAGGATGCGGTCGGCATGGGCCTGGCCCCAGACCGGCACGGCAAGTTCGAAGAACTTCGCGCGGACTTCATCCGGGGTATAGGGATCGACCGCATCGCCGCGATTGGTCATGGTCTCGGCGGTCAGCACGCGGCCGTCGGTGAGGCGGATGGTCAGATGCGCCGGGCGTTTGTCCGGCAGCATGGCGGTGTATTCCAGCTTCTCGCGCACCGAGACCTTGCGGGCCAGTGCGCGGATGGTCTCGTTGTCGACGGAGGCCTGGCGGAAGGCCGGCACGGAGGCCTCGCCGTTGATGATGGTCGTGGCGATCGCGAACGGCAGCGAGAACTTTGCTGCCAGCATGTTGGAGGGCTCAAGGCTGTCGAGCTGCGCCGCATAGGCATAAGTCTCGACCTCAATCGAGGCGATATCTCCTGGCGCGATCTTGCCATGGGCCGCGATCAGCGAGCGGACGACGTCGAGCGAGCCATGCGTGAAGCGGCAGGCGGCGTGGCGCTTGAAATAGTTGCGCTGGATCTCGTAGCGGCTGCCGAGTTCGTCGGCCATCATCTCCGGCTTGAAACCCTCGGCAAGGATGCCGCTATAGACGGTCCGGACGGAGTCGATCTCGCCCTTGAAGCCCGATGCGACCATGTCCCAAGCCATCATGCCGTTGCGGTTGGAAAAGCCACAGAAGCTGTTTCGCACGGTAGCGCCCTCCAGCATCGCCCGCAAACTGGCGCCGACGCTGAGCGTCGCGGAGACATTGATCGTCTCGATCAAAGCTTCCTCACCTGCGCCATCGAGCAAGGCAGTTGCGAAGGCCGCGCCGATCGTGCCCCAGGTGCCATGCGGATGAACGGTCGGACGAAGGCGGCAGGCAGCGCCCGCCCGCGCGCCCACCTCGTAACCGAGGATGAAGGCGGTCATGAAATCCCGGCCGTTTCTGCCGCCGGCAAGCGCCATGGACAAGGCTGCGGGCAGAACATGGATGCCGGGATGACCGCGGGCGAAGGAATTGCCTTCGTCGAGTTCCAGTGCGGTGCCGGCGGTGCCGTTGATGAAGGCCGCATCGTCGCCGCGCAGCGAAACGCCCGCGCCAACAGCCGCAACATCGCCGCGACCGCGTTTGGCGAGACGCCCGGCGA
>Ga0102591_1004105_pt1 | contig 11876 bp, 12 predicted proteins | sample AraplaCol_mCL_r2_2_FD_76860 | JGI IMG/M metagenome (GOLD analysis project Ga0102591, IMG submission 76860) | Arabidopsis root microbial communities from North Carolina, USA - plate scrape MF_Col_mCL_r2 (SPADES assembly) (version 2) | ecosystem: Host-associated > Plants > Roots > Endosphere... | reverse complement strand
CAGCCGCCTCGACCAGGGCCTGGCCCAGGCCGGCGCTGCGCTCGTCGGGATCGACGGCCAGAGGGCCGAGGAAGGCCACGGGCTCGCCGCCGATCGTCACCGGCCACAGGCGCACGCAGCCCACGGGGGCGCCGTCGCGGACGGCGACGAACGAGCAGTCCAGCAGCGGGGTGTTGCCCTCGCGCAGGCGCTCGGACGACTTGGCGAAGCGGCCGGGGCCGAACACCCGGTCGATCAGATGGAGGACGGCCGCCGTCATCGCCGGGGTCTCGTGGACCAGCGGCGGATAGGACGGGGCAGGGGAAACGGTCTTTTGAACGGAGGTCATCGGCCTTCGGGAAATGCGAAAGGGCGTCGGGGGCTCCCGACGCGAAGGCGCGCGGGAGGGCTTCAGATCGTGGCGCGTTCGCGCGGCATTCGTCGAAGGCGTCGCATCGCCTGGAACCTCCAAGGGAGCGCGCGCTGTAGGGCCAAGCCTTTCTCAGGTCAATAACGTTGCGGCGCGGCGGCGGAGCCCTATGTTGCGAGCCAATGTCCGACCCAGCTTCCCCAGAGGCGCCCGCGCCCGATACGTCTACCCGCGCCCTGTTGCGGGAACGTGACTTCCTCTTCTTTTGGGCGGCGCGGTTCGTCTCCACCCTGGGGGTGCAGATCCAGTCGGTGGCCCTGGGCTGGCAGGTCTACGCCATCGCCCGCCTGACCAAGTCGGTCGGAGAGTCGGCCTTCCTGGTCAGCATGATCGGCCTGGCCCAGTTTCTACCGCTGTTCCTGCTGACCCTGATCGCCGGCGAGACCGCCGATCGCCGGACGCGCAAGCTGATCGTCGCCACGACCCTGGCCTTGGACGCGGTCAGCGCCGGCGTGCTGCTGACCCTGGCGCTGACGGGATCGCATCAGCTGTGGCCGATCTTCGCCATCTCGGTGCTGTTCGGCGCCAGCCGCGCCTTCCTGTCGCCGGCCAGCAGCGCCATGGGCCCGATGCTGGTGCCCCGATCGCTGCTGCCCCGCGCCATCGCCTGGAATTCCCTGGCCTGGCAAAGCGCGTCGATCGCCGGCCCTGCCCTGGGCGGCCTGCTGCTGATCCATTCCCCGGCCGCGGCGTTCGGGACCTCGTTCGGTCTCTACCTGTCGGCCGCCCTGCTGGCCCTGGCGATCCGCAAGTCGACCAAGCCCGAGACCCAGCCCGGCTCGCGCGTCGAGCTGATCAAGGAAGGCCTGGCCTATGTCTGGAACAACAAGATCGTCTTCGGCTCGATCTCGCTGGACCTGTTCGCGGTGATCCTGGGCGGGGCCACGGCCCTGTTGCCGGTGTTCGCCAAGGACGTGCTGCACATCGGCCCGGGCGGCTTTGGCCTGCTGCGCGCCGCGCCGGCGATCGGGGCGACCGTGGTCGGCGTCTATCTGGCCAGCACCCCGATCCGCCGCCACGCCGGCCGCATCATGTTCGCCGGCGTCGCCGTCTTCGGCCTGGCCACGGCGGTGTTCGGCCTGTCGAAGCTGGTCTGGCTGTCGGTGGTCGCCCTGGCCGTCCTGGGCGGCGCCGACATGCTGTCGGTCTATGTTCGCCAGACCCTGGTCCAGATCGTCACGCCCGACGCCATGCGTGGCCGCGTCGCCGCCGTCTCGGGCGTGTTCATCAGCGCCTCCAACGAACTGGGCGAGGTCGAGAGCGGCGCGGCGGCCTGGCTGCTCGGGCCGGTCGGCGCGGCGGTGTTCGGGGGCGTCGGGGCCATGGCCGTCACCGCGCTGTGGGCCTTCCTGTTCCCTGACCTGCGCAAGGCCGACCGGCTGGAATAGCCGCTACAGCCCCGCCAGCCGCCGCAGCGGTTCGCCGGTCAGGCGGCGGATGATCCACTCGTCCATCGCCGCCGCGCCCAGGCTGTCATAGAAGGCGATCGACGGCGCGTTCCAGTCCAGCACCGACCATTCGAAGCGGCCGAGGTTCTCGTCGACACAGCGCTTGGCCAGATTGACCAGCAGCGCCTTGCCCGCGCCCGAACCCCGCGCCGAAGGCCGCACGAACAGGTCCTCCAGCCAGATCCCGTGCCGGCCGACGAAGGTCGAATAGTTGTAGAACCACAGGGCGAAGCCGACCGGCTCGCCGTCCAGCTCGGCGATGTCGGCGAAAGCGCGCGGGTTGTCGCCGAACAGGGCGCGGGCCACGTCGGCCTGCGTCGCTTCCACCGTGTCGAGCAGCTTTTCATACTCGGCGAGATCGCGGATGAACTGGTAGACCAGGGCCGCGTCGGCGGGCGTGGCAGGGCGGATGGAAACAGGCATGGCGGTCTCGGCGGACTATCGGGACTTCGTTCTGGAGCAACTGGCGCCGCTGGGCCAGATCACGGCGCGGCGGATGTTCGGCGGAGTCGGCATCTATGCGAACGGCCTGTTCTTCGCCGTGATCGACGACGACGTCCTGTATCTGAAAAGCGACGACGCTCTGAAGCCCGAATTCGAAGCGGCGGGCTCGCAGGGCTTCGACCCGTTCGGCGACGGCAAGCCGATGGCCTACTGGTCGGCGCCCGCCGAGGCGTTGGACGACCAGGACCTTCTGATCGAGTGGTCGCGGAAATCGCTCGAGGTGGCGGCGCGGAAGTCGGCCGGGAAGAAGAAGCGCTAGCCGATCTTCACCCCCGGCGGCGGCGCGCTGCTCTCCGGCACGAAGAAGTCCGGCATCAGGGCCGCGGCGGGATCGACCTTGTATTGATCGAAGTCGCGCACGCCCTCGCCGTACAGGAACGTGTCGTCGATCAGGAAATTGCCGCTGAACTCGTGCGAGGGCTTGTTGAAGATCGCATGGGCCGCGTCGGCCATGATCTCGACCGTCCGGCAGTGGCGCAGGCCTTCCTCGCCGGCCAGGGCGAACTGGATGGCGGCGGTGGCGATGCCGGTGCGCGGCCACAGGGCGTTGAAGGCGATCCCGTCGCCCTTGAACTCCTCGGCCATGCCCAGCACGCACATCGACATGCCGAACTTGGCCATGGTGTAGGCCACGTGCGGCCCGAACCAGCGCGGCGACATGTCCAGCGGCGGCGACAGCATCAGGACGTGCGGATTCTGCGCCTTCTTCAGATAGGGGATGCAGGCCTTGGAGGTCAGGAACGTGCCGCGCGTATTGATCTGGTGCATCAGGTCGTAGCGCTTCATGTCGGTGGACAGCGTGCCGGTCAGCGAGATGGCCGAGGCGTTGTTCACGCAGATGTCGATGCCGCCGAACTGGGCGACGGCCTTCTCGACCGCTTCCTGGACGCTGGCCTCCTCGCGGACGTCAACCACCAGCGGCAGGGCCTGGCCGCCGGCCGCCTCGATCTCCTTGGCGGCGGTGTAGATGGTGCCCGGCAGCTTCGGATGCGCCTCGGCGGTCTTGGCGGCGATGACGATATTGGCCCCGTCCCGCGCCGCCCGCAGGGCGATGGCCAGGCCGATGCCGCGCGAGGCGCCGGTGACGAACAGGGTCTTACCCTTCAAGCTCATGCGGGTTCTCCACGCGCTTTGATCAGGCCGACGCCGGCCGCGACGAAGCCGAGGATGAAGCTCATCTTCGCCACGTGCGCGACGGGACCGTGATCCTTCAGAAGCAGGCCGGCAAGGCCGATGACGAGCGCCGCGACCCAGAAGGCGGCGGTGACGCGAAACACCTTGGCTCTCAGCAGATCGACCGCCCAGACGACCATGCCGATCGACCAGAGGCTGGAGGCGATCATGTACGAGGCCTCGCCGAAGATCCTGGCCGACGAGGTTCGCACCAACATCACCCCGAACAGGGCCAGGACGAAGCCGGCCAGAGCCAGCGGACCGGTCGCGCGCGCGGTGACCGACCGCACGCCCAGCATGCCGATCAGCAGCAGCAGGTCGATGGTCGCATAGACCAGGTGCGGCTGCGGCTCGACCAGGCGCGGATAGATGAGGAACGGCGCGACGACGTCGATGGCCGCGCCCGCCAGGGTCGCGGCGCCGGCGAGACGTAGAACCGAACGCCGCTCCATCAGGCGCCGGCGCCGGTGGTCTTCACCGACAGGTCCCACAGCCGGTCGGCCGCCTCGGGATCCAGCGCGTGAGGCATGACGCCGTTCCAGGGGCGCTCCTGGCTCCAGGGGACCGCCTGTTTGCAGTCTTCCAGATAGAGGCCGCCCACGCCCTCGAGTTCGTCGCCGACGGCGGCCCAGACGCTGGTGGCCGCGCCCTGCTCGGTGGTCTTGAAGCCCTCGCGCGGCTTGTCGTTCTCGTCCAGCCAGCCCAGGGCGCGCTGTTCGTCCAGGGTCATGTGCCGCTGCAGCGGGGTCATGATCCCGCCCGGCATGACGGCGTTGGCGCGCACGCCCCGGCCCTTGAACCGCTTGTCGAAGCCGACGGCGAACAGGCTGTTGGCGGTCTTGGCCTGACCGTAGGCCTCCCACTTGTCGTAGGGCCGGGTCTCGTAGTTCGGATCGTCGAAATGGATGGGCGACCGCCGGTGGCCGATCGAGGACAGCGACACCAGCCGCGAGGCCTTGCCGCTGGCCTTGGCCCCCGCCACCAGGTTCGGGGCCAGCAGCACCGACAGCAGGAAGTGGCCGAAATGGTTCGTGCCGATCTGCATCTCCAGCCCGTCGGCGGTCCGCGCCAGAGGACAGGCCATGACGCCGGCGTTGTTGATCAGGAGGTTGATCGGCCGGTCGCCCCAGAGATGGGCGAAGTGGCGGATCGATTCGAAGCTGGAGAGATCCAGCATGGCGAAGCTGACCCGCTTGAGCCCGACGCCGAGATTGATCGCGTTGGCGACCTCTTCGCCCAGCTCCGGCTTGCGGGCGGCGATGATCACCTCGGCGCCCGCCTCGGCCAGCGCCCTGGCCGTCTCGACGCCGATGCCGGTCGCGGCGCCGGTGACGATGGCGACTTTGCCGGACAGATCATGGCCCGCGACGACCTCGCGCGCCGTCGACTTCGGTCCGAAGGGCGAGATGATGCGATCGCTCATGATGTTCCTCCCGTATTTTTTGTTGTGCTCGGAACGCTACAGCTGGATGGCGCAAATCCCCACGGCGATGGCCAGGCATAGCGGCCCGTAGGCGCGACGGTTCAGCCGCCAGAACGGCGTGCCCTCGGCATAGCGGAACGCGGCCGGGACATACGTCGCCACGCCCCGGCCCGCGAACACGGCGAAAAGGACCCAGCGCGCGGCTTGCAGCCACGGCGTAAGGGGCGTCGGCGGATAGATCGTCGCCAGCACCAGGCCGCCGCCGGTCGCCAAGGCCAGGGCGACCGCCGCGCTGGCCGGCAAGCCTGGCGCCTTCATGCCGCGGGTGCGGCCCACGACGTGCTCGACCATCGACGCCTCGTCGCGGCCCGGCCAGCGCCCGCCAAAACCCCAGTAGAGGTGGACGGCCGCGAGCAGGAACAGGATCCCCGCGACCAGCAGGGCGAGCAACACGACTTAGCCGACCTGGCTGAAGTCGGGGGCCCGGCGCTCGGCGAAGGCCATGAAGGCCTCGCGCGCCTCGGCGGTCTGCAGGCGGGCGGCGAACTCGGCGCCCTCGGTGTCCATCAGGGCGGCGATCTTCTCGGCGTCGCGCATCAGGCGCTTGGTGACGGTCAGGGCGCCCAGCGGCCGCTTGGCCAGCTGGTCGGCGGCGGCGCGGGCGCGGGCCCGCAGGTCGGCGAGCTCGGCCGCGCCGTTGGCGATGCCCCAGGCGACTGCCGTGCCGCCGTCGATCGCCTCGCCCAGGGCGAACATGGCGTAGGCGCGGGCGTGGCCGATGCGGGCCGGCAACAGCCAGCTGGAGGCGGCCTCCGGCACCAGGGCCAGGTTGACGAACGGGGTGGTCAGGCGCGCGTCCGGGGTCACGAACACCAGGTCGCAGTGCAGCAGCATGGTCGTGCCGACACCCACGGCCTGGCCCTGGACGGCGGCGACCAGCGGCCGGGTGGCGTTGGCCAGGGCCTTCAGGAAGCGGATCACGTGCCGTTCGCCCGTGAAGGCGCCCGTGGCCTGGGCGGCGAAGTCCTGCAGGTCGTTGCCGGCCGTGAAGCTGTCGCCGTCGGCCTGGATGATCACGACGCGCACCGTCGGATCCCGCTCGGCGGCCTCCAGGCTGTCGGCCAGCACGCCGTACATGGCGTTGGAAAGGGCGTTCTTCTTTTCCGGACGCGCCAGGGTGAGGGTCATCACGCCGGCGTCGATCTCGACCTTAACTTGGTCGGTCATTGCGAATCTCCCTTGGGGAACTTGGTCTGCAGACTGGAGAGCCAGCGCGCGACCACGCCGATCTCTTCGTCGGTGAAGCCCTCGGTCAGGTGGGCGTTGATCCCGTCGAGGCCGGCCTTGGCTGCTTCACGGGCGGCGCGGCCCTTGTCGGTCAGGAGCAGCCGCATGGCGCGGCCGTCCTTGGGATCGGCGCGGCGCTCGACCAACTCGGCGCGGGTCATGCGGTCGATCAGGCCGGTCATGGCCGAAGGGGCCAGGTCGAGGGCGTCGGCCGCCTCGCCGATCAGGGCTCCGTTCTGGTCGCCCAGGAAGAACAGCACCCCCGACTGGGCGGCGGTCAGCCCGCCCTTGGCGGCCATCTTGCCCTCGATCCAGCGCTGGACGCGCCGGTGGCCGGCGTTGAGCAGAAAGATGAGGCGGCGGTCGGGAGGCACGGACATGTCGGTCAGACTATGTTTCGCGTGCGAAATGTCAAACGCCTGTTTCTTGCCCTGCCTTGAAATCAGCTCGGGCTCGATTCCGCGACGTACCAGGCGACGCCGTCGCCATCGACCTCGCGCCGGACGCGGCCTCGGCCGATCAGGCAGTTGAGGTGCGCCAGGGCCTCGCCCGTGGCCATGCCCAGAAGGTCCGGGCCAATCGGCCGCGCGAACAGGGCTCCGAACGTATCGACCGCCCGCTTGGGCTCGGCCAGCTTCTTTTCCAGGCGCGAGAGGCCGCGTTCGTGCCCGGCGATCAGGGCGTCGATGCGGGTGTGCAGGCCCTCGAACGGGTCGTTGTGGGCCGGCAGCACGATGACCTCGTCGGGCACGGTCGCCTTCACCTTGGCCAGGGACCGCAGCCAGTCGCTCAGCGGATCGGCGTCGGGCTCGGTCGGGAAGACGGAGACGTTCGACGAGATGCGCGGCAGCACCTGGTCGCCCGAGATCAGCAGGTTCAGCGCGGGCGACCAGAGACAGGCGTGGTCGGGGGAGTGCCCTTGTCCGGTCACCACCCGCCAGGTCTGGCCGCCGATCTCGAAGGCCTCGCCGTCCGACAGCCGGCGGTAGCTGTCGGGCAAGGCGTAGATCGCCTTGCCGAAGCCGCCGAAGCGGGCCTTGTAGTTCTCGATCGCGTCCTCGTCCCAGCCGGCGGCGCGGAAGAACTTCACCCCGTCCTCGGGGGCTTCGCGCCCGGTGTCGGCGACCAGCATCCGGCACTGGAAATATTCCAGCCGGGTCATCCACAGCCGGCAATCGAACTTGCGGGTCATCCAGCCGGCCAGGCCGACATGGTCGGGATGCAGGTGGGTGCAGATCACCCGGGTGATCGGCTTGCCGCCCAGGGCGCCGGCGAAGGCGTCGCGCCAGGCCTGGCTGGTCTCGCGGGTCTGGACCCCGGTGTCGACAACGGCCCAGCCCTCGCCATCGGCGATCGCCCACACGTTGATGAACTGCAGCGAGCCGCCCAGCGGCATCCGCAGCCACAGGACGCCGGGCCCGACCTCGACCGCCTGGCCCGAACCGGGTTCCGGCGCCGTCTCGAACGGATAGACCAGGCGCGCCTTGCGCGGCTGTCCAGCCTCTTCATCCTCGAATCCGTCGCGCATCGCGTCCCCTCCAGAGGCCGTTCAACCGGCGCTTGTCGTTGATCCGACCCATTTTTTGCCCTCGAAGGCGGTCAACATCGCGCCTAGGTCGGACGGTATCTTGACCCCTGATACAAGCACGCGCTTATGTCCGCGCGAGGAATCCACCCAGGAGATATTTCCCATGAGGCCTTTCGCGATCGGCCTGTCGGCCGCCCTCGCGGTCGCCATTCTCGTGCCGGCCGCCGTCATTTCGGCGCCGAAGGAAGAGAAGGGCAAGCCCGCCATCGACGCCAAGGCGCGCGAGGCGGGCATGAAGGAAGCCCCGGCCCTGATCCAAGCCAGCGGCGCCGGCTGTACGGTTTCGGACGCCCGCTTCATCGGCGAGGACAAGAAGGCCGGCGCGAAATATTACGAAGTCGCCTGTAACGAGGGCATGGGCTTCGCGATGATCGCCAAGAAGGACGTGGCCCCGCAGGTCTATACCTGCCTCGAATCGAGCCAGCCGGGTCCGGATGGCAAGGTCGGCGGCCTGGCCTGCGTGCTGCCCGGCAACGCCAACCCCGGCGCGGGCCTGGCCCCGTACGTCAAGAAGGGCGGCGTGACCTGCGATATCGAGAACACCCGCGCCATCGGCTCGGGCGCCAAGAACTCGTACTTCGAAGTCGCCTGTAAGGGCGGGGCCGGCTACGTGGTCCAGACCGTCTCGCCGCTGAACATCAGCGGCGAAGTCACCGTCAACAGCTGCCTGCTCTACGAGGAAGGCGGCAATGTGAGCTGCAAGCTGACCAACCGTCAGACCCAGCTCGCCATCGTCGATACCCTGAACGGCGCCGCCAAGGCCGCCGGCACGGCCTGCGACATCAAGGACAAGCGCTACATCCTGAGCACCAAGGTCGACAACTATTTCGAAGTCGCCTGCCAGGACGGTAAGGGCTACGTGTTCCAGCAGACGGCGGCCACCGGCGCCTTCGCCCGCGCCATCCCCTGCGCCCAGGCCGGCTTCGTCGGTGGCGGCTGCACGCTGACCGACGCCGTCGCCGCCCTGACCGAGCAGGCCGGCTTCTACGGCAAGCTGTCGGCCAAGGCCGGTTTCCCCTGCGACGTCGAGAAGTACGGCATGCTGCCGACCAACGACCCGAAGAAGGAAATCGTCGAGCTGAAGTGCAAGGGCGGCGACACCGGCGCCATCGCCGTGTTCACCGCCACCGGCGGCACGGTCTATGATTGCGTCACGGCCGAGCTGAACGGCTTCCGCTGCAGCTTCACCAAGAAGGACACGCAGTACGCCCGCCTGACCAAGGACCTGGTCGGCTTCAACAAGGCCTCGTGCCAGGTCTCGGAGGCCCGCATCATCGGCGCCACCGACACCGAGGGCTTCGTCGAAGTGGCCTGCTCGGACGGCCTGCCCGGCTGGGTGCTGGGCTATCCGATCGGCGTCGCCAAGCCTGCGGCCAAGGAGTTCCTCTCCTGCGCCCAGGCCAAGGGCATCGGCGGCGGCTGCAAGCTGCCGACCAACAAGGTCAAGGGCTGATCCAGCTCTGGCCGTAAGGTCCTGAAGAACGAGGCCCGCCGGAGCGATCCGGCGGGCCTTTTCTTTAGCCCATCGCCGCCTCGATCAGCCGAGGGCCGGGCGTCGCCATGGCCCGGGCGAAGGCGTCGTCGAAGGCCTCGGCGGTCTCGACCCGCTCGGCGGCCACGCCCATGCCCCGGGCGATCGCCACCCAGTCCAGCCGCGGATCCCCCAGGTCCAGCAGCCGCGAGGCCGCCGGGCCCGGATTGCCCGCGCCGGTGCGACCCAGTTCGATGCTCAGGATGCGATAGGCGTGGTTGGCGAAGACCACGACGGTCACGTCCAGCTTTTCCCGCGCCATCGTCCAGAGGCCCTGCACCGTGTACATGCCCGCCCCGTCGCCGGTCAGGGCCAGCACCTTGCGGTCCGGGCAGGCCACCGCCGCGCCGATCGCCAGCGGAAGCCCCTGGCCGATCGCGCCGCCGGTCAGGGACAGCCAGTCGTGGGCGCGGGCGGCGCGGGTCTGGGTGAAGATCGGCAGGCCGGCGGTCACCGCGTCGTCCGAGATCACCGTCTGCGCCGGCATATGGCGGGCCATCGCGGCGCCGATCGCCCAGGCGTCCAGGCGGCCGGCGGGCGCCTCGGGCGCGGCATGGGCCTCGACCGGACCGCTCGCCGGCGCGCCGACCGCATCGGCCAGGGCATTCAGGGCGGCGGCGGCGTCCACCTCCCGACCGCACAGGGTCTCGACCGAACAGCCTTCCGGCACGAGCACGCTGGGCCGGTCGGGATAGGCGAAGAAGGCGACAGGCCGCTGGGTCGAGACCAGCACCATCAGGTCCACGCCCTCCAGCGTCTTCAGGGCCTGCTCGGCGAAATAGGGCAGCTTGTCGGGGCGGAAGCGGCCCTCGCCGCGCGCCTGGCGGGCGGTGAAGGTGTCGGTCAGCACCCGCACGCCGTGGGCGGCCAGGCGTCCGGCCGCCGCCAGGGCGGCTTCGCCACAGGCGCCCGAGCCTAGCAGCAACACCGGAGTCTTGGCGAAGGCCAGGGCTCGGGCGACGCCCTCGACGGCGGCCGTGTCGGGCTGGGCGAAGGCCGGCGGCGTGACGACGGGCCCCTTCACGGTCGCCTCGTTCCAGGCGCTGTCGGCCGGCAGGACGAGGCAGGCGTTGCCGCCGGGCGCTCCATAGCTGGCGACGATGGCCTCGGCGGTCAGCGGCCCGACGCTGTCGGCGCACTCGGCCGACTTGACCCAGACCGAGTTGGGCCCGGCCAAGGCGGCGATGTCGCTGTTCAGCGGGGCGTCGAAGCCGCGGTGATGGGTGGCGTGATCGCCGATCACATTTACGATGGGGGTGTACGCCCTCCGGGCGTTGTGCAGGTTGGCCGCGCCGTTGGCGTAGCCGGGCCCCAGGTGCAGCAGGGTGCAGGCCGGCTTGCCGGTCATGCGGCCATAGCCGTCGGCCGCCCCGGTCGCCACGCCCTCGAACAGGCAGAGCACGCTGCGCATGCGCGGCTCGCGGTCCAGGGCGGCGACGAACTGCATCTCGCTGGTGCCCGGATTGGCGAAGCACGCCGTGACGCCGTTGTCGGCCAGGGTGGTGATCAGGGCGTCGGCGCCGTTCATGGTTCACTCCTAAATTCCCTCGTCATCCCGGCCGCGGCGTAGCGGAGAGCCGGGACCCAGGGGCCGCCGCCCCGCGCTTGGCCCCTGGGTCCCGGATCGGCCTACGGCCGTCCGGGATGACGAGCTAGATGAAGACCAGGATTTCCTCGTCCGGACGATCCGCGAACAGCCGCGCCAGCTCGGTCGGCCGCCGCTCTCGCGCCAGGGCCTGGTTGATGTAGCCCTTGTCGGTCAGCTCGCCGCTGGCCGCGTCGGGCGCCCCGTCCAGGATCAGGGCCCGGACCACCTTGCCGCCGCCGCCCTTGGCCGAGGCGTTCATCCGCGCCAGCCCCGCGACGATCGCCGCCTTCACGGCCGACCGGTCGCCCAGATGGTCGCAAGCCTTGGTGTCGAGGAACAGCATCAGGCCGACGCCCTGCTGACCCTCGCCGCAGACCACCGCGTCCGAGACCAAACCGCCGATCGCCGACACCGCCGCCACCCTTAGGGCCCCGGCCGCCACGAAGGTCCCGCTGGCCAGCTTGAAGTTCTCGACCAGACGGCCGTCGAACACCAGGCCCGCCGCCGGATCTTGCGGATCGGCCAGCCGCGCGGCGTCACCCAGGCGATAGAAGCCGTCCTCGTCGAAGGCCTGGGCCGTGGCTTCGGGCTGGTCCAGATAGCCGGGCGAAACTTGCGGCCCCTTCACCCGGATCTCGAACTTGCCGCCGTCGCCGGCGGGAACCAGCTTTACCGACGTACCCGGCGTCGGCAGGCCGACCATTCCCGAGCGGGCATTCAGCCAGTGGATGTTGCAGGCGGTCGGGCCGGTCTCGGTCGCGCCATAGCCGGCCGCGAAGGTGATCCGCTCCCCGATCGTCCGCACCGCCACCGCCTGGACGCGGTCGAGGATCGACTGGGCCATCGACGCGCCGCCGTACTGCAGCACCCGGACCTTCTCGAAGAACCTAGCCGCCAGGGCCGCGTCGCGCTCCAGCTCGCCGAC
>Ga0102591_1004102_pt1 | contig 11886 bp, 8 predicted proteins | sample AraplaCol_mCL_r2_2_FD_76860 | JGI IMG/M metagenome (GOLD analysis project Ga0102591, IMG submission 76860) | Arabidopsis root microbial communities from North Carolina, USA - plate scrape MF_Col_mCL_r2 (SPADES assembly) (version 2) | ecosystem: Host-associated > Plants > Roots > Endosphere... | reverse complement strand
AGCGCGAAGACGTCGGCCAGCAGCGCGGTCAGGGCGGCGGAGATGTCCTTGGCGGCGGCCTCGCCCAGGCCCGTGGGCGTGGTCAGCGGGGCCAGGCGGCGCGAGCGGGCGGTTTCGATGTCCATGGTCTTCAGTCTCCTGGAAGGATCGTCGGCGTCATCCTGACGCCGGACGGGAAGGATCTCTTGGCGATGCGCGGCGCCGGCTTGTACGGCCGCGCTCTTTCGGACGGTTCGGTCGGACGGCGCCGCGATGCTGGGTTTCGACAAGACGTCCCGCGGCGGCGTGTTCACGCAGGGCGCATGCGCCACGAACCATCCTCGCCGAACGCTCCGCCCCTCGGCTCAGGCCCGCTTGAGCGAGCCCGTGACCAGGGCTCGGCTCCACGGGCGGTTCTCGCGCCGCCAGGCATGGGGCGTCTGGCCGGTGTGACGGCGGAAGAGTCGCGTCAGGTGAGCCTGGTCGGCCAGGCCGCAGACGGCGGCGATGTGGGCCAGGCTCTCGGCGGTTTCCAGCATCAGGCCCTGGGCGTGCTCCAGCCGGCAGCGCATGATCCAGGCGTGCGGGGTCTCGCCGGTGCTGACCTTGAAGGCCCGGCAGAAGTAGCTGGCGCTGAGCCCGACCAGGGTCGCCAGGGTCTCGACATGCAGGCTGCCATCGAGATTGGCCTCGACATGGGCGGCGACGGCGCGGATCTGCCAGCCGGCGAGCCCTCCCCGGGCCGGACCGCTGGCCCGGGCCGGCGAGTTGGGCCGGAAGCTGCGCTCCTCGCGGGAATTGGTCAGAACCGCCGCCAGGCGATCGAGCATCGCCCGCGCCGAGCCGAGGTCGTCCTCCAGGGCGGCCCTCACCTGCTCCAGCAGCCAGATCGCCTGAGGGGGACTGGAGGCGGACGCGCTGGACGGGGCGGTTTGGGTCTCGATGGTGCGCAACATGGGTCCGGCCTCCTTCCGCCTCTGATGACCGCAACCTTAGAGACGCCCCATGACATCGGGACACCGAACGGACGTAGGCCGGGCGTACCGACTTGGTTGGCGCTCCCCAGACCTTGGTATGGGGTCCCGGCGAAGGCGGAAGCCGGGCTATGAAGTTTGCCATGCTCGCCCAGCCCTTCCCTTCGCCCGATAGCTCGCCGTTCGGACGCCGCCTGCGGCTGGGCGGGGCGGCCGCGATCGCCGCCGCCGTCTTCGTGGTCGACACCTTCACGCCGCTGTCGAGCGCGGTCGCGGTGCTCTACGTGCTGGTCCTGCTGCTGGTCGGCGAGGACCTGCCAGGCCGGCGGCTGTGGGCGGTGACCCTGGCCTGCGCCGCCCTGGCCACGACCAGCTTCGCCGTCGCCCACGGCCGTGCGCCCCACCTTGCCCCAACCCTGCGGCTGCTGGTCAGCCTGGCGGCCCTGGGCGTGGCGGCCTTCCTCACGGGACGCAACCAGCAGGCCCGCCGGACCCTGAGCCTCAGCGAGGCCCGCTACCGGACGATCTTCAACACCCTGGCGGTGTCGGTCTGGGAGCACGACTTTCGGCCGGTGCAGGCGGCGCTCGACGCCATCCGCGCCCAGGGCGTGACGGATCTCGCCGACCATCTGGCCCGGCATCCCGAGCTCGTGCGTCAGATCAAGGCCAATGTGCGGATCACCGACGTCAACGCCACGGCCCTGACCATGATGGGCGTGACCGACAAGGCCGACTTCTTCGACCGGCTGGACGAGCTTCTGCCCGAGACCGACCAGACCTTCGCCCAGTTCCTCGTCGCCTTCGGCGAGGGCCGGCGCAGCTTCGAGACCGAAACGGTGGTGCGCAGCCGCGGCGGCGAGCTGATCCCGGTGATCGTGGCGCTTAACTTCCCGGCCGACGCCCGGGGGCTGGACCGGGTGCAGGCCTCGATCGTCAACCTGACCGAACGCCGGCGGCTGCAGGAACGGCTGGACCGGGCCCGCGCCGAGCTGGAGCACGCCCTGCGTGCGGCGACCCTGGGCGTGCTGTCGGCCTCGATCGCCCACGAGGTCAACCAGCCGCTGGCGGCGATCTCCAACGCCGCCGGCGCCGCCCAGCGCTGGCTAGACCGCGACACGCCCGACCTCGACGAGGCCAAGGACGCCGTCGCCGACGTGGTGACCGCCGCCGCCCACGCCGCCGAGGTGGTGCGCGGCATCCGCGGCCTGATCGCCCACGCCCCTGCCGAGCGGGAGGTCTTGAGCGTCGACGGCCTGCTGGCCGCCTCGGCCCGGTTCGTGGCCCGCGAGGTCGCCGAGCACGGCGTCGAACTTGTCCTTGAGGCTAAGGCCGGCGAGACGGTGGTCCACAGCGACCGGGTGGTGCTGCAGCAGGCCCTGGTCAACCTGATGCTCAACGGCGTGCAGGCCATGGCCGGCGGCGCGGTGCGGCGGCTTTCCGTGCGTTCGACCCGCGAAGGCGACGAGGCCGTGATCGAGATCGCCGACACCGGGCCGGGATTCACGCCGGAAGCGGCCGAACGAGCCTTCGACGCCTTCTACACGACCAAATCCGGCGGCATGGGCCTGGGCCTGGCCATCTGCCACTCGGCGGTCGCGGCGCATGACGGACGGATCGCCATCCTGCCGAGCGACGCCGGGGCGCGGATCGAGATCCGGCTGCCGGCGGTACTGGAGTGGTCCCCTCTCTCTTAGAGAGAGGGAGGGGCCTGCCGCCGCAGGCGGTGGGAGGGTGAGTGGTTACGCCCTGGCCGATCGGAGCGCGGCCAGGATGTCGTCGTCTGTCCCGCCAGGATCGGCCAGCACTCGCTCGTTGTGGAATCTCAACAACACGTATCCAAGCTGCTCCAACGTCTCGGTGCGACGATCGTCATGCGCGGCGCCGTCGAGTTCCACGATCAGCTTGCCTGCCTCGCAGACGAAGTCCGCGAAATAGCGGTCGATCGCAATCTGCCGCATGAACTTGAGGCCGGCGAGGCGGCGGTTGCAGACGAGCGCCCAGAGCACCCTTTCCGCCAAGGCCTGTTGCTGGCGAAGGCGGCGGGCGTAGGCGGTCATGTCCATGGCCGAGCCTGGGCACGGCCTTTCTGCGTTCTCAATCATAGGAATTGGGATTTTCCTGTGAGCGGCGAAACCACTCACCCTCCCACCGCTTCGCGGCGGGCCCCTCCCTCTCTCTAAGAGAGAGGGGGTCATAGGGAGGTTCCCCCTACCCCGCCGCCCTATCCCGTTCCAACGCCTCGGCCATGCGGACCAGCTCCGCGAAGGAGCCGGCCTGCATCTTCTTCATCAGACTGCCGCGGTGGAGCTTGACGGTGATCTCCTGGAGGCCCAGTTCGCCGGCGACCTGCTTGTTGAGCAGGCCGGTGGTGACCAGGGTCATGACCTGCTGTTCGCGCGGAGTCAGGGCGTCGAAGCGGGCCTTCACCTCGGCGACGTCGCGAGCTAGCTGACGGCGTTTTCCGTCCTTGGCGAGGGCGGCGGTGACGGCGTCGATGACGTCCTGGTCGCGGAAGGGCTTGGCGAGGAAATCGACCGCCCCGGCCTTCATGGCCCGCACGGTCATCGGCACGTCGGCATGGCCAGTCATGACGATGACCGGCGCGCGCACCCGACGGGCGGCCAGCGCCTCTTGAAGATCCAGGCCGCTCATCTTGGGCATGCGCACGTCGACGAGGATGCAGCAGGCGCTGTCGGGCATCGGCGCGTCCAGCAGGGCCTGGGCCGAGGCGTAGAGCGCCGTCTGCAGGCCGACCGACCGGAACAGCTTGTCCATCGAGCTGCGGAACAGCTCGTTGTCGTCGACGATCACCACGGTCTGCACCGCTTCTTCCGCCTGCCGTTCCGCCTTGGCCATCCCCGCCTCCACCAAGCTAAGCTGGGGCCCCGCCCCCTTATCCGACAAGCGCCGCCTCAGGCCTCGTCGAGCATCGTCTTCAAGCTGGCCTCGATCCGGTCGGGCGCACAGGGCTTTTCGAGAAAGTCCCGGGCGCCGGCCGCCAGGGCCTGGTCGCGCATGTCCGGAAAGGCCGTGACGACGACAACCGGCAGGTCCGGATGGCTGCCCCGCAGGCGGCGCAGCAGATCCAGGCCCGAGATCTCGGGCATATGGATGTCGGTGACGACCACGGCCCAGGTCTCCGGCCCGGAGGCCAGGAAACTCGCCGCCGAGCCGAAGACGCCGACCTCCAGCCCGAAGGAGCGGATCAGCCGCGCCAGGCCGGAACGGACGAGGGCGTCGTCGTCGATGACGGCGATGGCGCGCCGGCGGGACATGGCGTTTCTCTAAGCACGCCCGGAACTTGGACGCTGACGGGGAAGCCTTAGCCCCCCCGCCCTGGCGGCGACACCCATACAGTGGTTTAGGCGCGGGGCTCAGATGCTGGGTTGGGGCGCCTCGAAGCTGCGCGGCTCGCCCCGGTCGATCGGGCTCGGCGGACGCGGCGCGGCGTCGCTGAGGACAGCCGCCGGCGCGGCCAGGCCGTCGTGGGCGAAGTCGTCGACGGCGATCACCTCGGCCACGGCCTTGTCGGCGGCGTCGAGGGCGGCGGCCTCGTCGGCGGTGATCAGGCCCTGCTCCCAGGCGAGGCGACGGTCGCGGACCTTGGCCGCCTTCAGGCGGTCGTGGATCGGCTGGGTGGCGACCACCCGCTCGAAGGCGTCGATCAGCTGGCCGACCGCCTCGTCCTTGCCGCCGACATAGACGTTCTCGACCAGGCGGTCGCGGGTTTCGGAAGGATGGATCAGCAGCTCGGCGCAGGCTCGGGTGAGATTGTCGGACGGCCCGCGACGACGGGCGCCGAACGGCAGGATGGCGGCGCGCAGCAGCCAGCCGGCCAGGCGGTTGGGCAGGTTGGCGAACAGCTCGTCGAAGCGCTGCTCGATCGTGGCGAAGGCGGTGTCGGCGCACCAGTGCAGCAGCGGGAAGTCGGCGTCCTGGCGGCCCTCGTCCTCCCAGCGCTTGAGGGCGCCCGACAGGAAATAGAGCTCCGACAGGATGTCGCCCAGCCGCGCCGACAGCATCTCGCGGCGTTTCAGGTCACCGCCCAGGGTCAGCAGGGCGATGTCGGAGGCCAGGGCGAAGGCGGCGCTGTAGCGGCCCATCTGGCGATAGAAGCGGGTGGCGCGGCCGGCGTCGGGAACCGGCGAGACCGCGCCATTGGTCCAGCTGCGGGCCACCGTGCGCAGGCCGTTGCGAAGGCTGTGGGCGACGTGCTTCCAGAAGGCCTCGTCGAAGCGGTCGAGATCCTGCTCGCCGATCGCCAGGATCTCTTCGAGCATGTAGGGGTGCGCGCGGATCGCGCCCTGGCCGAAGACCATCAGGCTGCGGGTCAGGATGTTGGCCCCCTCGACGGTGATGCCGACCGGCACGGCGCGATACTGGGCGCCCATGTAGTTGCGCGGCCCCTCGATGATCGCCTTGCCGCCGTGTACGTCCATGGCGTCGTTGACGACGATGCGCATGCGCTCGGTGGCGCCTGACTTCAGCAGGGCCGAGATCACCGACGGATGGTGGCCGAGGTCCAGGCCGGTGCAGGTCAGGCGGCGCGCGCCGTCGACGAGGTAGGCGTTGCCGGCGATGCGGGCCAGACGCTCCTGCACGCCCTCGAACTTGCCGATCGGCACGTTGAACTGGCTGCGCACCCGGGCGTAGGCGCCGGTGGTCAGGGCGCTGAAGGCGGCCGCCGCGCCCGACAGCGCCGGCAGCGAGATGCCGCGCCCCGCCGCCAGCGCCGTCATCAGCATCTTCCACCCCTGCCCGGCCCGCTCGGCGCCGCCTATGACCAGGTCCATGGGAATGAAGACGTCCTTGCCCCAGTTGGGACCGTTCTGGAAGGTCTGGAAGGCCGGCAGGTGGCGGCGGCCGATCTCGACCCCGGGCGTGGTGGTCGGGACGAGCGCGCAGGTGATGCCGACGTCCTCGTCGCCGCCCAGATAGCCGTCCGGGTCACGCAGCTTGAAGGCCAGGCCCAGCACCGTGCAGACGGGGCCCAGGGTGATGTAGCGCTTGTGCCAGTTGAGGCGAATGCCCAGCACCTCGCGGCCTTCCCAGGTTCCCCGGCAGACCACGCCCTCGTCGATCATCGCCCCGGCGTCCGAGCCGGCCTCGGGGCTGGTGAGGCCGAAGGCCGGCACCTCGCGACCGTCGGCCAGGCGCGGCAGCCAGTGGTCCTGCTGGGCCTTGGTGCCGAAGCGCAGAATCAGCTCCCCCGGGCCCAGCGAGTTGGGCACCATGGTCGTCACCGCCGCCGACACCGAGCGGGTGGCGATACGGCGGACGATCTCGGCGTGGCCGAAGGCCGAGAAGCCTAGGCCGCCGTATTCCTTCGGGATGATCATCCCGAAGAACTTCTGCTCCTTCAGGAAGGTCCAGACCTGCGGCGGCAGGTCCCGGGTCTTCCAGGTCATGGTCCAGTCGTCGAGCATGGCGCAGAGCTGCTCGACCGGGCCGTCCATGAAGGCCTGCTCGTCGGGGCGCAGCTGGGGCTTGGGGAACGACAGCAGTTCGTTCCAGTCCGGATCGCCGGTGAACAGGGCCGCGTCCCACCAGGTGTCGCCCGCGTCGATGGCGTCGCGCTCGGTCTGCGACAGGGCCGGCATCACGCCTTGCGCCCACTGGAAGATCGGCCGGGTGAGGAGATCCCGGCGCAGGGAGGTGAAGCTGGTCATGACGCCCGCCTTGGTTACTGGTGGGCATGGAACGCGCGTTGGCGCCGGAGCGATCCTTCTCCCCTTGCGGGAGAAGGTGGCGGCCGAAGGCCGTCGGATGAGGGGTCGCGCTGACTTCGGGCGGTTCACCCGGCCTGACCGCGGCATGCGGCTTTTGAGTTCTGAGAGACCCCTCACCCGACCTCCCTCCGGGAGGCCACCCTCTCCCGCAAGGGGAGAGGGATCAGTGGGGGTAGCCGCCGACTTCCTTCTCGTCGTCGATCACCCGGCCGGTCCCGTCCTTCACCTGGCGGAGGATGCGCAGGTCGATGGCGTCGCGGTCCCAGGCCCTGGCGCCGGCCTCGGCCAGGACCGTCGCTTCGACCTTGGCGGCCGGCAGGGGCTTGAAGCCCTTGGGCCACAGCGGTGCGCGCGCCAGCCGGCGGACTGTCGGCAAGGGCGTGGTGGGCAATACGCGCAGATCCGGCATCGGGCGGCCGTCGGCGTAGGCGGCATGGTTGTCGCGGGCGTAGAGGTCGAGGTCGCCCTGGCCTTCGACGATCAGGAACGGCAGGTCGGGCCGGGTCGAGGCGCCGCCCTTGACGACATTGCCGACCAGGGCCAGTTGGCCGACCTGCCAGGCGCGGCTCTCCCATTCGGGGCCGTTCAGGGCGTAGTGCATGGCCCGCGTCCCCGGGTCGTAGACCAGGTTGTTAGCCGACACCGCGTGGACCGCGCCCTTGAACAGCTGGTTGCGCTCCAGATTGTGGGCGTAGAGGTTGCCGACGATCAGAACCTGCGTGGCGTTGTCGTGGATCAGGGTGCCCTTTGAGTGCTCGCCCTTGACGTGGCTGGCGTGGGACAGGCCCTCGGCGACGATGTTGTTGCTGAAGGTGATGCGGCGGGAGGTCCCGTTCCGCCAGGCCTGCACCGTGTCGCCGCCGTCGAAGCGCGGGCCCGAGGCCGAGAGGTTCTCGTCGGTGGCCCAGGCGATCGAGCAGTGGTCGACGACCACGTCATGGGCCTTCCAGCAGGTGATGCCGTCGACCTCCCAGCCGCTGCGATCGGGGGCGCCGTCGCGGCCGGCGCGGACCCGCAGGTGGCGCAGGACGACGTCGTGGCTTTCCACCTGGATCCCGCCACGGATGAAGGTGATCCCAGGCGACGGCGCGGTCTCGCCGGCGACGGTGAGGAAGGGCTCGCGGATGCGGATGCTCTTGCGGGCGAGGTCGATCACCCCCGCGACGTCGAACACTACCGTGCGCGGGCCAGGCGCCTCGATAGCGGCGCGGAACGAGCCGGGGCCGTTGGGCGCCAGGGTGGTGACGCGGATGACCCGGCCGCCCTCCCCGCCCTTCGCGCTGGCCCAGCCGGCGGACGCGAGGTCAGGCGCAGTGGCCCAGGCCGTGGCGGGCAGCAGCAGCCCGGCTCCAGCCAGGACGGCGCGTCGGTCGATAGGCGTTTCCATGGTCGGCCCTCTGGCTCGCACTGAAAAAGAAGCGGCGGAGGACCGCAAGGTCCTCCGCCCAAGCCGCCTTCGAGCCCTGGGGGGGGACAGCCGAAGGGGACGGCCGCCGCGCGGAGGGGCGCGGCGGGCCAGTCTTTGGATGGGAAATCTCCAACCCAACCCGTTCCTCTCATCGTCATCCCGGCCGCAGCGAAGCGGAGAGCCGGGATGACGAAATTTAAGAGCGGGGATCTGGAAAGGAGGTCCCTAGTACTTGTACCGCACCCCGATCCGGTAGTTGGGGCCGCTGCCGCCGTAGGAGAGGATCACCGGGTCGGTGAAGGTGAAGCGCTCGGACTTCTCGTCGGTGATGTTCAGCGCCTCGAAGGTGATGGCGACCTGCTTGAGCGGCTGGTAGCGCATCGAGAAGTCGACGTTCATCGTCGATTTCGCCCCGTCGAACTCGTTGATCAGCGGGCCGTCGCAGGCCGAGCCGTTGGCCTGCAGGCCCGGGTCGCAGTTGCCGGCCCCGACCGGGTACTTGGTGTAGTACTCGTCGCGCTGGGCCATCGAGACGCGGGCGTTGAACTTCTTGGTCTCGTAATAGACCGTGAAATTGACCCCCTTGGGTGAAGCGCCGAGCCAGGGACCCGTGCCGTAGACCGGGGCCTTGGTCACCGCGCCGGTGGTGGCGTTCACCGCGCCGGGATCCAGGATGTACTTCAGCTCGGTGTCGAGCTTGGTGACGTTGAACTGGACGCCGAGGTTCTTGAAGTACCAGGGCAGGAAGGTGAAGTCCTGCTGGTAGCTGAACTCGAAGCCCTGCAGCACCCCGCCCGGCGCGTCGCGGACCTGGCGGGCCAGCATGACGTTGTCGGCGTCGATATAGGCGCGGCGGAAGACGTCGCCGCCGGTCTCGCCGGGGAACTGGGCCCGCAGCTGGGCGATGGCGTCGGCGTCGAGGAAGGCCGACAGCGGGGCCTCGTAGAAGACGGTCTGCGGGTAGGAGTCGATGTCCTTGCGGAAGTAACCCAGGCTGATCAGGCCGCCCTTGGCGAAGTACCATTCGGCGGCCACGTCGAAGGCCTTGCCGCGGAACGGCGAGAGCTTGGGGTTGCCGACGGTGAGCGTGCCGCCGGTGACCGAGCCATCGCCCGGGATGCTGACCCCGGTGATGGCCGGCGACAGGTTGCCCAGCAGCGGACGGGCCATGACCTTGGCGGCGGCGAAGCGGATGTAGAGGTTGTCCCAGGCCTCCCAGGTCAGGTTCCCGGATGGCAGGGTGTCGCTGTACTTGTTCTCGCCAGTGATGCGGCGGCCGGCCGTGGTCTCGCCGGCCGACTCGACCTCGGTCTCGGCCTGGCGCACGCCGATGTTGCCGAACAGGCGCCGGCCGCCCCAGACCTCGTAGTTGAAGCCGAACTGGGCGTAGTAGGCGAGGTTCTTCTCGGCCACCTCGAACGAGGCCGAGCGGTTGCGCTTCCGGGTGATGCGGAAGTCGCCGTACTTGTTGATGCAGTTGCAGGTGAAGCCGAAGACCTTGTCGAAGGCCTCCAGGCTGGGGGCGAAGAAGCGGGTGGTCGAGCCAGCCGGCACGTCCAGGCCCTGGCCGAACTCGATCACCTGGCCCAGCGAGGCGACGCTGACGCCGGCCTCCTTCTCGGTGGGGTTCAGGAGGTCGTTGTTGCGCTCGTACTGGTCGGTCGAGAACTCGTACTTGCGGCCGGTGACGCCGAACTTCAGGGTCCAGTGCTCGTCGACCTCGTAGGTCACGTCGCCCTTGATCCCGTTGTAGGTGTTCAGGGTGTTGCGCGTGTAGTTGCGCATCCCTGAGAAGCCCTTGACGATGCCCCACTTGGTGGGATCGGCGGCGTCGAAGCCGACGTCGAAGCGCGGCATGCCCTTGGCGCCCCGCTCGTCGAAGATGAAGGCCTCCTGGGCGTCCATGTAGTTGAACTCGACCAGGGTGCCCTGGTTCTTGTTCTCCGAGCGCGAGGCGCCGTAGGCGACCACGGCCTTGAGCTTGTCGCTGAACTCGTGGGTCAGCTCGGCCGAGACCTGACGGAAGTCGGTGGTGTAGGCGCCGCGGTCGGCGCCCGAGCGCCAGTCGACGTTTCCGAGCTTCAGATATTCGGCGTTCTGGCCGACCACCTCGGCGTCGAGCAGCTTGACCGACGGACGGCCGATCAGGTCGCCCCGGAACGGCAGGGAGGTGGCCGAGCCGGCGTAACCGGGCGAGGACGGGTTGGTGTAGTACTCGTAGGGATCCAGGTTGTACGGATTGTAGCTGTAGGCGTAGCCGCTGACCGGGGTAGAACCGTAGAGCTGCTGGCCGCAGTCCTGGCCGGGGTTGAGGTCGGTCTCGGCCGTGAAGGTGCAGCCGCCGGGATAGAGGGCGCGGCGCTGGGCGTCGGTCATGGCGCTGCCGGCGCGGGCGGTGGCGGTGGGGATGTTGGCCCCGTACTGGTAGCTGGCGTTGGTGTTGTTGCGGTTCAGCCCGACCGGCGAGAGCTGGTAGTTGGTGCTGACGCTCTCGAACCGCGAATAGAGCCCGTCGACCGACAGCTTGGTGCGCGGGCCGATCTCGAACTGGAACGAACCGGTCAGGCCCAGCCGCTCGGTCTCGACGTCGCGCTGGGCGATCGAGGGCAAGGCCGGAAAGCGGATCAGGCTGTCGTTGCAGCCCGGCGAGACGGGGGTCAGGGTCGCCACCGACTGGGCCGCGGCGGCGGCGCAGTTGGGATAGAGCTTGGCGTAGGCGGCGGGGTCCGAGCCGGTCAGTTCCGCATAGGCGGCCGGATTGGCGATCGGGTTGTAGTAGTTGGCCGGATTGGCCTTATAGGCGTCGAGCGCGGCCCCGGTCAGGGTGGTCGGGATCAGGGCGGTGAACACCGTGCCGGTGGGGGCGGCGAAGCCGGCGCGGCCGGGCAGCTCGTCGCCGGTCCAGGTCGAGCCGCGATAGGTGTAGTCGGCCGAACCGCCGCCGCGGGCGTAGGTGTCGTCCTCCGAGGTGCGCTTGGCGTAGGCGGCCGACAGCAGCAGGCCCACCCGGCCGTCGAGCCAGCGGTTGGACACCAGGCCCGTGATGCGCGGGCTGTGCTTCTTGCCGTTCTCGTAATAGCTGTCCTCGGCCGACAGGGCGAAGGCGCTCTTCTTGTAGTCGAAGGGCCGACCGGTGATCAGGTCGACCGTGGCCCCCAGCGAGCCTTCGTCGGCCTCGGCGGACGAGGACTTGCGCACCCGCACCGAGCTGAACAGCTCCGAGGCGAAGGCGTTGAAGTCGAAGGCGCGCGAGCGGTTGGGACTGGCGCCGGAGTCGTTGGCCGCGCCGGTCGACAGGGCCTCCATGTTGTTGATCCGTACACGGCTGAAGTCGCCCGACAGGCCGCGCACGCTGATCGTGCGGCCCTCGCCGTTGTCGCGGTCGATCGAGATGCCCGGCAGGCGCTGGAGGGACTCGGCGAGGTTGGAGTCGGGGAAGTCGGCGATGTCCTCGGCGTTGATGGCGTCGAGCATGACGTCGGAGTTCTTCTTGGTGTCGATGGCGCTGCGCAGGGCGGCGCGGTAGCCGGTGACGACCACCTCGCTGACGGCATTGTCGGTGATCGGCTGGTCGCCGGCCGGCGGCGCGGCCGCCTGGGCCATGGCCAGCGCGGGGCTCAGCAGCACCGCCAGCGAGGCTCCGGCCAACAGCCGCGTCCGCGGCATGCTTCTGTTCTGAATAGTCATTTCCCTTTTCCCTCCCATTATGGATCGCGCCCTTGGACGCGTCGGATTTGGCGCAAGCGCTCCCGTGCGCCGCGCCAGGGGGCGTGGCGGCGGGAAGGCCGTTGCTGAT
>Ga0102591_1004099_pt1 | contig 11890 bp, 13 predicted proteins | sample AraplaCol_mCL_r2_2_FD_76860 | JGI IMG/M metagenome (GOLD analysis project Ga0102591, IMG submission 76860) | Arabidopsis root microbial communities from North Carolina, USA - plate scrape MF_Col_mCL_r2 (SPADES assembly) (version 2) | ecosystem: Host-associated > Plants > Roots > Endosphere... | reverse complement strand
TGCTATTTTTCTTAGCTTTGTTTATGTGGGCATCCTCTGCCTATGCCTTGCTTGCCGGGCTCGGCGAGGGTGCTTACGAGCATTGAAGAGCGCCGATTGACTGAAGACCGGCTGTCGACCGGCGTTGGAGTGAGATGCGGGTTTTACATTTCTTCAAGACATATTGGCCCGACACTTTTGGCGGAGTAGAGCGAACCATTCACGCGATCGCTAAGGGAACCGCGGACTACGGCATCCAGTCCGATGTACTTTCGCTGAGCAGGGCTCCTGAGCAAAACACTCGCGAGTTCGACGGTCATATGGCTCACAAGGCCAAACTTGATTTTGAATTCGCGTCGACGGGCTTTTCGCGCGAGGTCTTTGGAAAGTTTCGAGAGCTCAGTGAACGAGCCGACATCGTGCATTATCACTTCCCATGGCCGGTAATGGACGTTGTTCATCTCACTTCGCGGCTGAAAAAGCCAACGATCGTCACCTACCATTCAGATGTTGTGAAGCAGCGGCTTCTCTTGCCGCTTTATAGGCCGATTATGCATCGTTTCCTGGCAAGCATTGACAGCATTGTGGCCACGTCTCCAAACTACGTGGCAACCAGCGATGTGTTGCAGCACTATAAAGCCAAAACGACAGTCATTCCGCTTGGACTCGACGAGCGGGACTATCCTCGCGCCCCCGAAGATGTGAAAGCAAGGTGGCGAGCGCGATATCCCAAGCCGTTTTTTCTCTTTGTTGGTGTTCTGCGTTATTACAAAGGCGTTCATATCCTTTTGGAGGCCGCCAAGAAGACGGAGCTTGATATCCTGCTGGTCGGCGAGGGGCCAATGGAGGCTTCACTAAAGGCGTACGCAAAGGAGCATAACCTTGGGAACGTCCACTTTCTTGGTGCATTGTCGGATGCAGATAAGTCCGCTCTTCTCGAACTGAGTACCGGTTTCGTATTTCCATCGCATCTACGGTCTGAGGCGTTTGGACTTTCACTTGTAGAGGCGGCAATGTTCGGGAAACCGATGATTTCCTGCGAGATCGGAACGGGCACAAGCTTCGTCAATACGCATGGCACAACAGGTTTGGTTGTGAAACCGAATGATCCAAGTGCCCTGGCCGCCGCAATCACGCATATTGCCGACAATGGTGAAGAACGTGCGCGGTACGGTGATCGTGCCCGAGCCGCATACCTGGAAAAGTTCACGGCCGCTGATTTGGCAGCGCGCTATGCCAAGCTATATTCAGACTTGTCCGTCAGATGAAACGTCACAACGAGAAAAGTCGCGGGCTCCAATTGCTAGCCCGCGACTTGATGGCAATGTTCGCGCAATAGGCTTCGATTGAGCCGAATGCGATTACAACTTAAATCCGGCCGATGTTGCGTCGTTGTAGAACATCTTCACTGTATCGAGCGAATATTGATCCAAATCGTAACCAACGAGCGATAACTTCTTAAGGATATCGTTCGTGACGGTAATAACCTGACATCCAATCTGATCGGCCTGGAAGATATTGAGAAGTTCGCGAGGGCTAGCCCAGATAAGCTCCGCCGCAGGCGCAACCTTTAGCATTTCGACCGCAGCGGCCATCAACGGTAGCGGGTCTCGCCCGGTATCAGCAATGCGTCCAGCGAACACGGAAACATAGCTGGGAACGTTTGGATCAAGTGCTGCAACTACATCGCGAACTTGGCTGAGTGTCATGATTGCCGTTACGTTCAGTTTTACCTTTTTGGCAGCCAGCTTCTCAATTAGCGCGTATGCTGTTTCCTGCTTGGTATTCGTTACTGGAATCTTGACATAAACGTTGTCGCCCCAGCTCGCAATTTCTAGCGCCTGAGCCTCCATCTCGGAGAAGTCATCTGAGAATACCTCGAAAGAAAGCGGTTTGTCAGAGATCGTCTTCAAGATGTCCTTGCAGAACGCACGGTAGTCCGTGATGCCGGCCTTTTTCATGAGTGTCGGGTTCGTGGTCAACCCTTTGATGAAAGGCTTAGCATGCATCTCCAGCATGCCGGCTTTGTCGGCGCCGTCAGCAAATATTTTGACGTTGAGCGCATCCACTGTGGTCATTGAGCTTTCTCCAGAATGTAGTCCGCAGCTGCGCCGAGCGAAGATACGCGGCAATCCACTGCATCGGGTTGTTTTTCGTTATAGCCGTAGTCGATAAAGATCGTTCTGCAGCCAGCATTTTGTCCGGCCTCGACATCACGCCAGCGATCACCGATCATAAAGCTCTGGCCCAGATCGATACCGTGGCGGGATGCCGCGGCCAGCAGTGAGCCCGGACGCGGTTTGCGACAATCGCATCCGTCCGCACTGTCATGATAGCAGGTGCGAAACTCGTCGATCGGTAGCGAGGCGCCGAGAAATGCGTTGATAGCTTCAACGTTTTCCCGTGTCGTCGTTCCACGCGCAACATCAGGCTGATTGGTGACAACAATCAGCAGATAGCCGTGCAACTTCAACCTTTGCAGCGCCTCATGAACATCCGGCAGTATCTCTGTTTGTTCAACGGTAGCAGGCGGATACGGCTTGCCCTCCCGCACGATAGCGCGGTTGATCACCCCATCTCGGTCTAGGAAGACAGCCCTTGTCATCTTACCGAACTGCCGATTCCCACTTTGTATCGTTCGCCTTCAGCTTTGGATGTGAAACAAGCAGATGCCAGACAACAGCCTGGAAAGCTTCAGAATGAGGTGTGATCGTTTCGCTGTTAACGGTCGGCACCACGACGCACACATCAGCCACCTTCGCGGTGTACCCACCATCTCGGCCAACGACGCCAGTGACCTTCGCCCCCACTTCCTTTGCCAGCTTCACGGCTTCGACCAGGTTTGGGCTGATGTTCTTTTCCAGGTTGCCGCCGCCGACCGACAATACAAAGAGCGCATCATTTGCGTTTAGCTTGCTGATCTTCAGCCATTCAGCAAAGATGGTCGACCAACCTTCATCGTTCGTGCGTGCCGTCAGCTCAGACACGTTGTCTGTCGGTGCATAGCTCTCTATTCCTACGATCTTGCGGAAATCGTTGACCGCATGAGACGCATTTCCAGCGCTGCCGCCTACGCCAAGAAAGAAGAGACGTCCTCCCGCGGCCTTTACGGATGCAAGCAACTCGGCCATCCGTTCGATCGCGCTTGCGTCGAGCTTTTGAATGATCTCAACGGCTTCTTTGAGGTGTTGTTCGGCGTAGGTCATAGTTTCAGTTTCTCGCTAAGATAGGTTTCTGCTTCTTCCAGACCGCTATGGGATCCGATTTCATAAAAGCGCTCTTCGACTTCATATCCTGCCAGCTGACCGGCCAGCGACAATTCGTGATACAAGTCTGCGATATCAAATGGTTCGCCTGGGGCATGGGCTTCCAACGTTTTTGCCTGCAAGATGCCGAGGCCGTAGTCTATGTACTTCATATCGGCGGTTGGTTGACGCTTATTATACTCAATGAGCTGTCCATCACGGAAGAGTACGTTGCTTTTGTCCCAACGGTCTCCGTTCAGGAGCACGGTCATCAATCCCTGCTTGCCGCTGGACGCGAAAGCGGTCTCGACGTTCGAAAAGTCGATAGGCAAATAGGAGTCTCCATAAAGGATGAAGAAACTCTGCCCCAACATCGGTAAGGCCTGCCGGACTGCGCCGCCAGTTCCAAGCAGGTGCGGTCCATCCGGCGAGTATTTGACGCTGAGCCCGAAAGATGCGCCGTCGCCAACCAGGTTCTCTATCATCTCGCCCAGGTAGCCGATGCAGAGAACGACGTCGGTAACGTTCTGTCCTCGTAAATAGCGCAACTGGTGGAAGATGAATGGCTCTCCCGCGACCTCCACAAGCGACTTCGGGATCTTTTCGGTGATTGGTCTCAAGCGGGTCGCCAAGCCACCCGCCAAAATGCAAACGGGCATCATGATGCGAGCACCACCTTCGTTCCTTCGAAATCAAACCGGAATCTGACTTCCTCAAGCCCTGCTGACGCCATTGCGTGGCGAAGCTTGTTGCGATCCTTTGCAAGGAACATCAGGAAACCGCCGCCTCCGGCCCCGACGAGCTTCCCGCCAACAGCACCATTTCTCATTCCCAGTTCGTACCACTCGTCGATCTTGGGATTGCTCATGCCTCCAGACCGGCGTTTCTTGTGCTCCCAGTGTTCATGCATCAGTTCACCGAATAGCGTGGTGTTACCGCCTAGCAATGCGTCCCGGCTTCGGTATCCAAGCTCTTTCACATAGTGAAGGTTGTTGAGCATCTCGGCATCGTGTTGTTGGGATTTGACCTGCTGGTCTTTCAGGATGCCACCAGCGCTCCGAGAAAATCCGGTAAAGAAAAGCAGAAGGTTGTCCTCAAGGTCGAACATTGTGTCCATCGACACGCCGAGCGGCCGCGCTGATACCTTGTCGTCTTTGTGGAAGGTGAAGCAGGTTACGCCACCGACGGCCGCAATGTACTGATCCTGCTTGCCAATAGGCTCGCCCAGGCGATCAATTTCAATGTGGCAAGCAAGCTCTGCAAGTTCTTCTTGATGCAGGTGACGCCTGCGGTGGGTATAGAGCGCTTTCAAGAGCGCGGTTGTAAAGCTTCCGGACGACCCAAGACCAGTTCCAGCCGGGATATCTGCCAGCGTCGTGATCTCCACCTGCGGCGTATTGAATCCCAACATCTGCAGAGACTCCCGAATGATCGGATGCTTCACGTCGAGAATTTGATCGACGTGTTCCAGATGAGAGTATTTGAGATAGATGCCTTCGGTAAATGGCCGCGTGACAGTAACGTAGACGTATTTGTCGATAGCTGCCGAGACAAGAAAACCTTCATGGTCCCGATAGTAGGATGGCAGATCCGTGCCGCCCCCGCCTAGTGTGATGCGCAGGGGACTACGCGCTATGATCATAGCCAGACTCCTTGTAGATTTGGTCGATGATTTTCAAGGCCTCGTAGGCATCCCTAAGTCCCGCGGCACTGGGGCGGTCCAGCTTGATGTCCTCGTAGAACTCTTCCATTTCTATGGCCCAGGAATTGTCGGCCATCGGGTATTCCCACGACGTCGTTTCTGGGGGCCCCATCTCAGGCAGCATATGATAGTGCGTTAGCCGCTCTACACCATAGCTCCCACCGAGACCGGATATCTCAAGTTTGCCGGCCTTTCCGTAGATCTCCATCGAGAATGTATTCTTCCACTCGGTGCAAGATACATGCAAAAATGCCGACTGCTTGGCTTCTGTTGTGAGTATCATGAAACCGTTATCGTCGACTGGCATGTCCCAGTAATAGGTATGCGCAAAGCCTTTTACGTCGACGAAATCGCCAAGGAACCACCGAGACAGATCGATCAGGTGTGGCCCCTGGTCGATCAGTTCGCCTCCACCGGAGAGAGCCGGATTGGCCCGCCATTCACGATCATAGCCGATCCTGCCCCCATGCCCATAGCGCGCTCTAATGAACATCAGTTCGCCAAGAGTGCCATCGTCAACGATCGCCTTGGCCTTGCGAAATGCGCGATGATAACGATGATTAAAGCCCACGTGAACCTTCACACCATGCGCCTCGGCCGCGGTGATAACAGGAAGGATCTCACCTGCGGACCTTGCAGCAGGCTTCTCCACCAATATGTGTTTGCCTGCCTGGGCAGCGGCAAGCGTCAAACTAGCTAAGGAGTCATGAAGCGTGGCGATGACAACGATATCGACGTTAGGAAGTCGCAAAACGTCGCGCCAATCATTGAAGGCGAGTGCGCCATAGCTAGCGGCTAGACTCTCGGCTCGCGCCAACTCTCTGTCCGCGCAAGCGATCAGCCGCGCACCGTTGCCAAGCGCTTTCGCTCGCTTCTGCCCAATTAGCCCGCAACCTATGATGGCAACGCCAAGTGCTGCATCTGTCAACGAAAAACCTGCCCTTTAAGTGTCGAGGTGCAACCGATAGCCGTTTAACCGAACGATGGGCAAGGTCTCAGTTGGACATTGCTTTGTTATCCAGAAAAATCTGCAGATGTGTGACGCCAGCGTATCGACGCCACAACGCTACAGTGGCTCCTCTGCTTCAGATGTCCCGGAATCTTCGCAGTTAATCCGCGGGATTATTTGTCACCCCATGTGAAGCCACGATCACGACCAGTAATGCGCCTTAACGTATATGCATCGGTCTTCGAGAGTTCGTCTTTATGCTCTGGCCATTGTTCCCAATTGTCCCACACGGCACTAATCAGTTTCCCCGTGATTCCGTCACTGCCGGCAGAGGCAAGAAAAAGGGCGAGCTCGGCGCCTCGTCCGATTGGAGCTCCACCGCTCTCCTTCTGCTTGATCGCGCGCTCATAGAAGCTCTGTCCCACCTTCTCGGGACCGGCTTCGAGCACCTCGTCCAGCATTCGGGTGTTAAGTGCTCCGGGGGCGATACAATTGGCGTCGATGCCCTGTCCACGGACTTCTTCCGCTAACGTTTCGGCAAAACGCACGACCGCGGCCTTTGAACGCGCTTATCCGGGGAAGGGGATTAGTCGCACCACCGCCCGAAAGTTAAATGATTTTTCCATGCCCGCTGCTTGAAGTGCGAGAGTAGCTCCCGACAAATCAGGACTGAACCAAGAATACCGAGATGCCAAAGAGTCCCGGTACGCAAACCTTCATATTATGTCCTTGCGTTAAAAACCCATTCATTTGACTTGAGATATTCAACCGTCTTCAGCACGCCTTCTCGGATCGAATACTTCGGCTTCCAGCCAAGCGCCTGGATACGCGCAGTATCGAGAAAGATGAATGGATTGTCACCGATCCAACCGCGATCGCCACCGGAATAATCGAGTTTGGGAGAAACGCCCAGCGTCTCGCAAATCCAGCCAATAGAGTCGTTCAGTTCACAGTAGCCGTCTACACCCAAATTGAAGATGTTTACCTTGCCTTCAGCCTTCTCCATCGCGAGAAGGATCGCGTCGATGCAATCTTGCACGTAAAGGTAGGATTTGCGTTGTTTGCCGTTTCCAAGGACCGCTAAACGAGTCGGATCATTCTTCAATTTCTCATAAAAATCAAAGACATGTCCATGCGTATAGCGCTCGCCAAGAATCGAGACAAAGCGGAAGATGCAAGCCTGAAAACCGAAGCCTTCGCAGTATGCAGAGATGAGTCCTTCCCCGGCAGCTTTCGAAGCGCCGTAGAGCGAGGTCTGGACTGGGAAGGGGCCGTCTTCTGGCGTCGGAATTACAGGGGCTTCACCGTAGACGGATCCAGTCGACGAGAATGCGATCTTGGGAATTCCGTTCGCGCGCATCGCTTCCAGCACGTTGTACGTGGCAATTGTGTTCTGCTCTAGATCCTTGCGGGGATGCTCCGTACCGAACCGAACATCGGCATTAGCCGCGAGGTGAAACACGGCGTCAGCGCCCGAAAAGGCTGACTTAAGACTTTCAAGATCAAGGATGTCGAGCTCTGCGAGCCGAAAACTAGAATTCTGCGCTGCGCCCTGGAGGAAGCGCTTCTGCCCGGTCGAAAAATTATCTACGCCAATCACCGTATGGCCATCGGATAGTAGGCGATCCGTCAAGGTGCTGCCAATGAAACCCGCGCAACCCGTAACAACAAAAGTATTAACCAAAATTCACCCTCCACTGCGCTGGAAAACCCAAGCCTTTGTGAGCCCATAGCCCAGTCCAACCGTAACGGCAACCGCCAACGCGGCGCCGATGAACGTGGACGTCCCACCTAAATCCACTGCCAAATACAGCACAAGCAGAGTAACGAGATAGTTGAATGAGGCCATGCACAGATAGCGAAAGACCTCTCCTCCCACCTTCGTACTGTGGCTTTGGAACGTAAAGAGCTTATTCGCAAAAAAATGGAAGCTTATCGCCAACGGGTAGGAAATACTCACCGCGACAAAGTGCTGAAACCCTGCGATGTCGATCGTTATGATGAGTAGCGAAAAGTAGAGGGCGGCTGTGGCTCCCCCAACGACCAGATATCTTGAAAACTGGAAAAGCTCTCTAAAGTCCGCAGACATTAGACAGGCTTCTTCGGCTTGAAGGTCGCACCAATGCACAAATTGCAGAACTGGAGATGGACCGGCAGCGGAAAATAGGTCGAAGAGACCATAGTGAAACACCTCGATAGTTCGGCAAATATTTCGTGCGGAAGATTGATATGCTCGCGCTCAATAAACCAGCGATAGGACTGTTTGTACCTCTTTTCGAAGATGCGTTGCGCCGATATACGCCGAGCCAAACTATAGGCCATGCTGCCTTCGCACGGAATAACGATCGACAAAGTCCCGTTATTCTTGTCACAAAGACGGTACATTTCGCTTACGGCTTCTGGAAGATTGGGCAAATGCTCAAGGACGTGGATTGCCAAAACTCGGTCGAAATGACCGTCTTCAAATCCCATATATTTCTGGCAGTCGCCAACCACGGCCTGAATTCCCGGAAATTTACGGCTCAGTTCTGCAACCATGTTTTCCCGAATATCCACAGCGACATAGTTCTTCGTCTGCTCGTCGGTCAACTTCTCGTAGTTCATATGCTCGCCGCTGCCGGCGCCGATTTCGAGCGTGCGTCTGAAGTTTGCCGGGGCATGCTTGACGACATATGTGTGATTAAATTCATCGACGATTCCGTACCTATTAGGGAGGACGTCGTGCCAATACTTCATAAAGTCATCGCTGATGGATCGCTGTTCCTGCGACAGCGGTGGAAACTGCTTCGGCCATTTCGCCTCGTTACGAGAGTTTTTGTTCATGGGCACGCGCTCCGAAATTGATCTTCCGATCCACAATGTACATTGGCCGCCGTTTCACCTCGTCGTAGATTCTACCGACGTATTCGCCGATCAACCCTAAGCCCAACAATTGAACCCCGGAAAAGAAGGTGACTAGAAGCACGGTGGTTGAGAGGCCCGGAGTGAGGGTAACACCTATAATTTTTTGAAGCACGTACCATGCACCGAACAGGAAGCTAAAGCCAGCCAGGACGAAGCCAACGATTGACATCATAAATAGTGGGCGTGAGGAGAAACTTATTAGACCGTTCAGGCCGATTTTAAGTGAACCAGTTAGCCGATTGTAGTTGCCCGCACCAGCAAATCGCTCATCGCGATCGTATTCGATGAAGCCCTGCTTGAAACCGACGTAGGCCACGAGCCCGCGGAGAAAGCCATGAGTTTCGTTGAGCCCACGCAACTCTTCGATCACGCGGCGTGTCATAATCCGAAAATCGCCAGTGTTGCGCGGGATCTTTACATCGCTCAGCTCATTGATCACAGTATATCCGAATTGTGTGATGATGCGCTTAATCCAGGTCTCGCCGCGACGGCTGCGCCGTGTGGCGTAAACGACCTCGAAGCCTTCTGCAAGCTTACTGTAAAGCTTCTCGATCAGTTCCGGCTGGTCCTGCAAATCGACGTCAATGACTGCGCATGTTTCGCCGCTGCACGCCAGTATCCCCGCCATAGTGGCCGCAGGTTGCCCGAAGCGACGTGAGAACAGCAGCAACTTGATGCTTGGATTCCGGTTAATCTCCTCTAGGATCACCTCTTCCGTCCGATCGGGTGATGGATCCAATGAGAAAATTATCTCGTAGGTTTTTCCCATTTTCTCGAACACGGCCTCAGCGCGTGCCAGGAAGGGGCGAATATTCGCCTCTTCTTTGTAAACAGGGACTATGAGAGAAATTTGTGGCACCGGAACAATCTCTAGGTTGCAAGTTGCTAATCGGCAAACCCGCCGACTTCAATGCACTAGCTGTTATACGGAGAATGAAGCTCGGTAAAGGCCGGTGAGGACGAAGTTACTGCTTGATCTGGTTTCGCGTGGGAGCGTTCCCATTGGATTCACCGATGTGTTCACTGTCTAGCCGACCGAGGACGCAATCGACGCCCTCGAGGCGGACGTTGAGTTGTCTTTGAACCGGGTCCGTGCTAGCGCTACTGACCTTGCCCCCAAGCTTTATCCATTTTTGAGCTCGCTCGCGGCGCTCTTGAAGTGCTACCCGATTTTGGGCCAGCGGCTTCCAAAGTGCCGCATTTAAAGGCCTGACAGAAGACCGCTCACGATCACGCCCACTGGCTCAGAAACTTCTTGCATTACGGGCGGCAACCACAGAAGGGCTTGGGGCCGCTCGCGGTCATCAGGATCGCCAGTGTGGCGCTCGGCGTGACGTTCTCGGATGTAATCCGCCGGATCCTGGGCGGCATTTGGGCGCTAGCTTTCCATTGTAACCTCTAGCGGACGCTCTTGTCGACAACCGGTGGCGTGTCAAAACTTTCCCACGATGCCCCTCTATCTTCTGGGACTATCCGGCGCAACGTGCCGACATCTGACGACTGAAATGCAGGCCCAAAATCTTCGAACCGCTCCCATGGGTCCCAGATGGCGCTAATGAGTTTCCCAGAGACCCCGATAGACTTGTCGGACGCCAGATACTCGCAAAGTTCAGAAACCATATGAAAGGAAGAGACAGACGCTGATAATACTTTTTCCGCAGCATTAACTTCCTTGCCCCCGGCCGCATCGCTGCCAACGTTTAGCACCCCGCGCAGCATGTCAGTCGGCATAGGTCCCGGAGCCACACAGTTGATCCTAACGGGTGTGTTCTTCAGTTCTTCAGCTACAGTCTCGCTGAATCTAACAAGCCCCGTCTTCGCCGATGCGTATGCCGTAAAATTAGCCCGCGGGCCGGTCGCCCCACCTCCGGACAAATTAATCACCGACGCGCCTGTCTCCTGCGCCAAGAGCTTCGGAAGAAGCGCCTTGCATATAAAAACTGGCGCTAGAAGATTAACTTGGATGGTCTGTTTCCATTCCTCCCACTCGTTGTTTTGAAGAGGACCGATGGGGCCTTGAATGGCCGCGTTGTTCACGATGGCGTCAACTCTGTATTTGTCAAGTTCATCAACAAGTGCTTGCAGGCTGGCGTCGTCGGAGAGGTCGCAGGTAAAATAACGCACCATCTGCCCATGGCGAACTGAAAGACCGTCGAGGGTTTGATGCAGCAAATCGGTGTTGCGTGCGACAAGCAACAGATTTGCGCCTTTGTCCCAAAAGTGCCTTGCCAGGTGATGTCCGAGGCCACGGCTCGCGCCGGTTATCAGGACGTTCTTTCGGACCAAGCTCATCGCGTCGCACCCCAATACAGACTTCCACCAGATCAGTATCGAAGTCATAATTCGATGACAACACCAATCGCTTGACATGCCCGTGTCGCCGTCGCAAGCCTGCAGCCCTTGGTTGACACTGACAATGGGCGACGCAATGAAGATCTCAATTCCCCCTCAGACCACAGTTGCGGTCAAGGGATACGCAATTGTTCTGATTATGTTCTACCACTGCTGCGGGGCGTTAGGTTGGCCTAATTATGTCCAGGGTCAATTGGGTGTCGACCTGTTCTTGCTCGTTTCAGGCTATGGGCTAGCAAAGCAATCGGAAAAGTACCGGGGCCGGTCGCTCGACTTTATTCGTTCACGGCTGGCGAAACTCTACATTCCATATCTCATAGTCCTAATCGTACTTTTCCTCTTTAGTTGGCCTTCATTTTCGAATGTCGTCCAACATCTCCTGTTGATCCATGGATGGTTTCCTGAGCACGCGTTCGGGTTCGACAATGCATTGTGGTTCATGTCGTTCATCTTCACTGCGTATCTGTTTGTTGCGGCCATCAATCGGGCCCGTGTTGAGAGGCTTGTCCTTCCCATTGGGCTCTCAATCTTTGCGATTGCGGCGTGGTACTATGCCGGCAGGGAACCAACAATAAGCCACCTAGTGCCCAGAATACCGACTTTCGTGATCGGATATTGGGGCGGCCGCGTCTCGAGATTTGGAGGGGGAGTGGTTCAGGCGCCTATCGAGAGAGGCATAGATGCGGTTGCCCTGGCGATATTTTTTATTGCCGCCCTGATCTATTTCCCAGGGGTGTTGACTGTGCTTGGGATACTCAC
>Ga0102591_1004095_pt1 | contig 11894 bp, 13 predicted proteins | sample AraplaCol_mCL_r2_2_FD_76860 | JGI IMG/M metagenome (GOLD analysis project Ga0102591, IMG submission 76860) | Arabidopsis root microbial communities from North Carolina, USA - plate scrape MF_Col_mCL_r2 (SPADES assembly) (version 2) | ecosystem: Host-associated > Plants > Roots > Endosphere... | reverse complement strand
CTCTCCTTCGGGTTGACGGCCTGGGGTACGTCAAACATGCGCACCGGCGGCGACGATATCGCCCAGGCGCTGGCGCTGATCGGCGTCAAGCCGCTGTGGGACATGAGTTCGCGCCGTGTCACCGGCTACGAGATCATTCCGCCGGCGATGCTCGGGCGGCCGCGCGTTGACGTGACGCTCCGGATTTCCGGCTTCTTCCGCGATGCCTTTCCCGAGCAGATCGCGCTGTTCGACAAGGCAATCCGTGCCATCGGCGCGCTTGAAGAGGACGAGGCCGACAATCCGATCGCAACACGCATGCGCGGCGAGGCGGCAAGGCTTGGCGCCGCCGGTCTGGACGAAGTCTCGGCAAAGCGCCGGGCGGGTTACCGCGTCTTCGGCTCGAAGCCCGGCGCCTATGGCGCCGGCCTGCAGGCGCTGATCGATGAAAAGGGCTGGGAGCGGCGCGCCGATCTCGCCGAGGCCTATCTCGTCTGGGGCAGCTATGCCTATGGCGCCGGCGAGGAGGGCAGGGCCGAACGCGGCTTGTTCGAGGAGCGGCTGCGCTCGGTGCAGGCTGTGATCCAGAACCAGGACAATCGCGAGCACGACCTGCTCGACAGCGATGACTATTACCAGTTCGAGGGCGGCATGGCCGCCGCCGCCGAGCAGCTCACTGGTGCGCGTCCTTCGATCTATCATAACGACCATTCCAGGCCGGAAAAGCCGGTGATCCGCTCGCTGGAAGAGGAGATCGGCCGCGTCGTGCGCGGGCGCGTCGTCAATCCGAAATGGATCGCAGGCGTCATGCGCCATGGCTACAAGGGAGCGGCAGAGATTGCCGCCACCGTCGACTATCTCTTCGCTTTTTCGGCGACGACGGGTGCGGTCGGCGCGCATCATTTCGAGGCCGTTTATCAGGCCTTCGTCGCCGATGCCGGCGTGCGCGATTTCATGATCGAGAAGAATCCGGCTGCATATAACGAGATGAAGGAGCGGCTGCTTGAAGCAATCGACCACAGTCTCTGGACGCCGCGCAGCAATTCGGCCCGGTTCGACCTGGCCGCCAGACAACAGAATGAGGTGAACCAATGAGCGACGAGACCACGAACAGCGGGATCGGAGAAGCCGGGAGCGGCAAGGACGACGCCCGCCACGCCGAGAAGATGGCGAAGAAGAAGGCCGCGCGCGACAAAATCATGGCGACCAAGACCGACGGCAAGGGCCTGATCATCGTCCATACCGGCAAAGGCAAGGGTAAGTCATCAGCCGCCTTCGGGATGATCTTCCGCCATATCGCCCACGGCAAGCCGTCGGCCGTCGTGCAGTTCATCAAGGGCGCGATGTGGACCGGCGAACGCGACCTGATCGAGAAGCATTTCTCCGATCTCTGCCAGTTCCATACGATGGGCGAGGGTTTCACCTGGGAAACGCAGGACCGCGCCCGCGACGTCGCCGCAGCCGCGGCCGCCTGGGAAAAGGCCAAGGAACTGATCCGCGACGAAAGCAACTCCATGGTGCTGCTCGACGAGATCAACATCGCGCTGCGCTACGATTATCTCGACATCAACGACGTCGTCGCCTTCCTGACGAGCGAGAAGCCCGCCATGACGCATGTCGTGCTGACCGGCCGGAACGCCAAGGAGGAATTGATCGAGATCGCCGATCTGGTGACCGAGATGGAACTCGTCAAGCACCCCTTCCGCTCCGGCATCAAGGGCCAGCCGGGCGTGGAGTTCTGAGACGGTCAGTTGAGCGCGAGGCTGCGCAGGATGGCAGCCGTTTCCTCATCCGCCGGAAAGAAAGATTCGACCGCGAGTTCCGACAAAGTGATGTCGACGGGCGTGCCGAAGATCGTTGTTGTCGAGATCAGGGAAAGCAAGCCAGCCTTGGTCCAAAGCTGAAGGGGAACGACGATTCCGGCATAGTCGGTATGGACCTCGCCAGCAGTTTTAGGCGCTGGATAGGACAACAACTCCTTCAAAAGCTTGTCCAACATTGGATCGCCCGAAGCCGAGAACTGTTGGCGCAGCCTGCCGATAAGGTGGGCGCGCCACTCGGAAAGGTTTTTGATATGGGGCGCCAATCCTTGTGGATGCAGGCTGAGGCGCAGCACGTTGACGGGTGCCGTGAGCAGAGACTGGTCAGCAACGGCTGAGAGCAGCGGAGCGATGGCCGCATTGGCCGCGATGAGTGTCCAATGGCGGTCGACGGCGATTGCTGGGAAGGGCTCGTGCCCTTTCAGCACTATGTCGATGGCGAGACGGGCCGGTTCCATTGCGGGATCGTCGAGCGCGCGTTCGGCAAAAACAGGAGCGAAACCCGCCGCGAGCAGCAGCGGGTTCCGATCGCGAAGGGGCACGTCGAGCCGTTCGGCAAGATGCAGCAGCATGTCGCGGCTCGGTGTCGAGCGCCCGCTCTCGATGAAGCTCAGATGGCGCTGCGAGATCTCCGCCTCCAGCGCGAGGTCGAGCTGGCTCATGCGGCGACGTTGGCGCCATTCGCGCAAATGGTCTCCAAGCGAGCGGGCGGTCGGCGTCATCAGGCGGCTTCCGGCAGCAAATCTATGAACCCGCGAACGGATTTCAGCTTGCCGCCTTGGAGTTCAGCGAAATCCGTGCCCTTTATCAGCGCTTCGCCATTTTCCGGGCCGAGGCCCCAGGAGAAGCGCAGGTTGTCGCCGTAGCCGTCGGCCGCCCCGATCAGGGCGAAGCGGAAGCCGGGGAAGCGGCTTTGTACGGCCTCGACCAGCGAATTGATCTGCTCATGGCCCTCGCCGCGCATCAGTGGGTCGATATAGGTTGCGGCTTCGCTCCAGCTCTCGGCGATGAGAGCGCGGCGGCGAGCGGCATCCGTCTCATTCCAGATGGCGAGATAGCGCTCTGCGTTAGTGTTTGCTTCGTTCATCGGGTCATCTCCTTCTGATCGCCCATCAGTTCCAGGCAGCCCGATCATGCGGGAAGGCGGTGCACCTTATCAATTACGCCAGAGGTAATGGAAGATGGTCGAGGGTTTGGGTCAGACGCCGAGCCACAGGCGCAGCGGATTTGCCGGGTCGGCGAGCAGCTTTACCGCAAGGGCGACGCAGACGATCACAAGCAGCGGCTTGATGAGCTTTGCGCCGATGCGTATGGCAAGCCGCGAGCCCAGTTGCGCGCCGAGGAATTGGCAGACACCCATCAACAGGCCGATCTTCCAGAGTATCGCGCCGAAGCTTGCGAAGACGATTAGCGCGCCGAAATTCGAGCCGAGATTGAGAAGCTTGGTGTGGGCCGTCGCCTTCAGCATGCCGAAGCCGGCGAGCGTGACGAAGGCCAACATGAAGAAGGAGCCCGTGCCGGGGCCGAAGACGCCGTCATAAAAGCCGATGACAGGTACCAGCGTCAGACCGAAGGCGAAGGGAGTCATGCGGCGGTGGGTGTCGAGGTCGTTGAGGTTCGGCTTGACGGCGAAGAAGACGGCGATCGCCACCAGGAGTACCGGCATGATGGCCTGCAGCACCTGGCCTGGAACGATCGTCGCGAGTGCCGCGCCGAGCGCGCCGCCCATGATGGCCATCAGCGCCATCGGCAGTTGTTCGGCAAGCTGCACATGGCCCCTGCGGGCATAGGCGATCGTGGCCGAGGCGGCGCCGAAGAGAGACTGCACCTTGTTGGTGCCGAGGGCCTGGAGTGGTGGAATACCTACGATCAGCATGACGGGAACGGTGATGAGGCCACCGCCGCCGGCAATGGAATCGACGAAACCGGCAAAAAAGGCCGCCGCGCAGAGCAGCGGAAGCAGATGGAAAGCGATATCGGGCAAGGTGGTATTCCGGGGGAGGGACTTCAGACGGCCTTGTTGCATTTGCCGCGCCAAGCTGCAATGGCTGCAACGACACGGGCAGGGCGCATTCGACGGTTTCCATGAGCGATCTCTCTTTCGATACGGCGAGGCACCACGTGCTCGGCCTCGGCTGCGAGCGCGGGACGTCGCCTGCCGAGGTGCTGGCGCTTGCGATCGAGGCGCTCGACGTAGCCGGTATCGGCGCGGCGGAACTCGCAACCATCGCCTCGATCGACAGCCGAAGACTGGAGCCGGCGATCCTTGCGGTTGCTGCGCATTTTTCCGTGCCTGGCGTCTTCTTCGATGCGCTGCGGCTGGAGGAGGAGACGCCGCGGCTCGCGAATCCCTCTGCGGTCGTCTTTGCCCGTGTCGGCTGCCATGGGGTCGCCGAGGCAGCTGCGCTGGCGGCTGCGGGGCCGGATGCCGAGCTTGCTGTCGCCAAGATCAAATCTGCGCATGCGACGGCGGCAGTTGCCCGCAGCGGGTTGCAGAAAGCCTAGTGGGCGTTATGGTTGGCGCCAATTCGCGGCGCCGTCCGGCAGCTTCACGGTTCACATCTAGAGGATATCTCATGCACAAGGTCATCTATGACACCGACCCTGGCGTCGACGACGCCATGGCGCTTCTCTTCCTGCATCGCCATCCCGAAATCGACCTTCTCGGCATCACCACGGTCTTCGGCAACGCCTCGGTCGAGACGACGACGCGCAATGCGCTCTTCCTCAAGCGTGAATGGAATATACCGGCACCCGTTTCCAAAGGCGCCAGCGTCACTATCGATTCCTCGCGCACGGAGCGGCCATGGCCGGCCATGGTGCATGGCGAGAACGGCCTCGGTGATATCGACGTGCCCGAGACGATCGACCTGCCGCTCGATCCGCGCCCGGCGCATCGTTTTATCATCGACACGGTGCGCGCCCACCCGGGCGAAGTGCGACTCGTCGCCGTTGGCCGTATGACCAATCTGGCGCTGGCGCTGAAGGAAGATCCCGAGATTGCGACGCTGGCCAAGGACGTCGTCATCATGGGCGGCAATTTCTATGTGCCGGGAAATGTCTCGCCCGTCGCCGAGGCCAATATCCACGGTGATCCTGAGGCTGCCGACATCGTCATGACCGCGCCCTGGAAGGTGGCCGTCATTGGCCTCGACGTCACCGCGATCACCACGATGAGCCGCAGCTATCTCGGCGATATGGCGGCTAGGGGCGACAAGGCGGTCAAGCAGCTCGACGCACTCTCGCAGTCCTACATCGATTTCTACAAGCACGCGGTTGAAGACGGCATGATGGTGCATGACAGCTGCGCCTGCGTCTATGTCGTGGTGCCGGAGCTGTTCTCGTCAATATCGGGTGCCGTGCGTGTCGTCTGCGGCGGCATCGCCGATGGCCAGACGATCGTCAGGCCAGATGGGCGGCGTTTTCCGCCTGATGGCGCTTGGGATGGCTTGCCGAGCCAGATCGTCTGCACAGGCATCGAGTCGGAAAGGGTCCTGGACCTCATCCGTAATACGCTGCTTGCAGCCTGACACGCTTGAGGGCCGGCAGTATCGCGGCCGGCCTTCGGGATATATTGTAATATATTCATTGCGTTGTGCGGGTTCTCCGAGGATTTGAATCCGACGCTTCACAAAGTGATTCATGATCATCTCAGCAACTTCAAGTGAGGCGATGGGCGCGGCGTTGACCTTGCCCTTTGCGGGGCCTAGATCAGCAGGATGATCGATGCCGCATTCTCCAATCTTCCGGCGCTTGAGCCGGGCAGCGTCTGGCTCGTCGGCGCCGGTCCCGGCGATCCCGGGCTTTTGACGCTGCTCGCCGCCAAGGGGCTTTCCGAGGCCGACGTCATCGTGCACGACGCTTTGGTCAACGAGGAATGCCTGGCGCTGGCGCGGCCGGAAACGCTTGTGGAATATGCCGGTAAACGCGGCGGCAAGCCTTCGGCGAAGCAGCGCGACATCTCGCTGCGGCTGGTGGAGCTTGCGCGCGCCGGCAAGCGAGTGCTGCGGCTGAAGGGCGGCGATCCCTTCGTCTTCGGTCGCGGCGGCGAAGAGGCGCTGACGCTCGTCGAGCACAACATCCCCTTCCGCATCGTGCCCGGCATCACCGCCGGTATCGGCGGGCTCGCCTATGCCGGCATCCCGGTGACGCATCGCGACATCAACCATGCCGTGACCTTCCTCACCGGCCATGATTCGTCCGGCATCGTGCCCGACAGGATCAACTGGGAGGCGATAGGCCAGGGCTCGCCCGTCATCGTTATGTACATGGCGGTGAAGCATATCGCCGAGATCAGCGCCCGGCTGATCGCCGCGGGACGGCTGGCGTCGGAACCCGTCGCCTTCGTCTGCAATGCGGCCACTGGCCGGCAACAGGTGCTGGAAACGACGCTCGGGGAGGCGACCGAGGCCGTCGCTGTCTCCGGGCTGGAGCCGCCGGCGGTGGTCGTCGTCGGTGAGGTGGTCCGGCTCCGAGCTTCGCTCGACTGGCTTGGTGCGCTGGCGGGGCGGCGCCTGCAACCCGATCCATTCCGCCGGTCCGGCAAGGTGCGGGCATGAGCGGCCTCCTGATCGCAGCCCCTTCCTCCGGTGCCGGCAAGACGACGGTAACGCTCGGGCTGCTCCGAGCGCTCCGCCGGCGCGGCATCGCGGTCGCGCCGGGCAAGGCCGGCCCTGACTATATCGATCCCGCCTTCCATGCGGCAGCGAGCGGCACGCTCTGTCTGAATTTCGATCCCTGGGCGATGCGCCCGGAGCTGATCTCGGCCAATGCGGCCCTTCACCGTTCCGGCGACCGCATCCTCGTCATCGAGGCGATGATGGGGCTTTTCGACGGGGCGGCTGACGGAAGGGGGACGGCGGCCGATCTGGCGGCCCAGCTTGGGCTTTCCGTGGTGTTGGTCGTCGATGCTTCGCGCATGTCGCAGTCGGTGGCGGCGCTGGTTACTGGTTTTGCCGGTTTCCGTGCCGATGTGCGGGTTGCTGGTGTCATCCTCAACAAGGTCGGCAGCGACCGGCACGAGGCGATGCTGCGGCAGGCGCTCGAAGCTATCCGTATGCCTGTCATCGCCGTCATCGGCAGCGACAAGGCGCTTTCCCTGCCGGAGCGCCATCTCGGCCTCGTCCAGGCCGGCGAACACGCAACCCTCGACAATTTCATCGACCATGCGGCGGATGCCGTCTCCGAGGAATGTAATTTCGAATTCCTGCTGCGCATCGCCAGGCAGGGGCTCAACCGGCCGTCGGCCGCCAATATCGACCGGTTGCCGCCACTGGGTGCCCGCATCGCCGTGGCGCGCGATGTCGCCTTTGCCTTTTCCTACGAGCATATGCTGCTCGGCTGGCGCCGCCGGGGTGCTGCGATTTCCTTTTTCTCGCCGCTCGGCGACGAGGCGCCGGCTGGTGATGCCGATGCGATCTATCTGCCCGGTGGTTATCCCGAGCTGCATGCCGGGCGGCTGGCAGAGGCGCAGAATTTCCGCGCCGGCATGCTCGATGCGGCAGCGCGCGACATCCGGATCTATGGCGAATGCGGCGGCTACATGGTGCTTGGCGAGGGCTTGATCGATGCTAAGGGGCATCGCCATGAAATGCTCGGCCTGCTGCCCGTCGTCACCACCTATGCCGAGCGAAAGCGCCATCTCGGCTATCGCCGTGTTGTGCCCCTCGACGGCGCCTTCTTTGCGCGGATGATGACGGCCCATGAATTCCACTATTCCAGCGTCGTTTCCGAGGGCGAGGGCAAACGGCTTTTTCAGGTGCAGGATGCGCTCGGAACCGATCTGGGCGCCGCCGGTCTCAGGCGCGACCAGGTGGCAGGCTCCTACATGCATCTGATCGATCTTGCCGGAGCTGCAGGATGAGCGCACCGATCGTCCACGGCGGCGGCATCACCGCCGCTGCCGCTACCTTCGGCGGTAGACCGGAAGATTGGCTCGATCTTTCCACGGGCATCAATCCGTGCCCCGTCGCCCTGCCTGACATTCCGGCAAGGGCCTGGCATCGCCTGCCGGACCGGCATCTCCTCGATGAGGCAAGGCGTGCGGCGCGAGATCATTACCGCAGCGGCGAGATCTTGCCGCTGCCGGTGCCAGGTACGCAGTCGGTCATCCAGCTTCTGCCGCGCCTCGTCGAGGCGGATAGGCCGGTTGGCGGCACGGACAACAGTGTCGCGGTGACGGATAACAGGGTTGCCGTGACGGACAACAGGGTTGCCGTGACGGACAACAGGGTTGCCGTGGTATCGCCGACCTATGGCGAGTATGCGCGCGCCTTCGCCTCGGCCGGTTTTGCCGTCGATGCGGTCGACGATATTGCCGCGATCGGAGCCGGACATCGGCTGGCTGTCGTCGTCAATCCGAACAATCCTGATGGGTTGATATGGCCGGCCGAAACGCTGATTGCCCTGCACGACAGGATGAAGGCAGCGGACGGACTTCTCGTCGTCGACGAAGCCTTTGGCGATACCGATCCGGCGCTCAGCCTTGCATCCCGCGCGCCGCAGCTTTCCAATCTGGTGATCTTTCGTTCTTTCGGCAAGTTCTTCGGGCTTGCCGGCCTGCGGCTCGGTTTTGCGATTGCGCGCAGCGATATTCTCGCGCGTTTCGAAGACTGGCTCGGCCCCTGGGCGGTCTCCGGCCCGGCTCTTTCGATTGCAGCTTCGCTGCTGCGCTCGGACGTTTCTCCGATTCGCGGCCGCATCAATGAACGCTGCGCCGGCCTGCATGGGGTGCTGACGGGCGCCGGGTTGCAGCTTTCAGGAGGCACGGCGCTCTTCACCCTTGTCGCCGATGCGAGAGCCGACGACATTTACACACATCTCTGCCGCCATCATATTCTCGTCCGCAAGTTCGACTATGCGCCGGAGTGGCTGCGTTTCGGGCTGCCGCCCGATCCGGCGGCAGACAGGCGGCTTGGCGAAGCCCTTCAGAGATTTGAGCGATGACGATCGACGAAAACCTTCTCGTACTGCTTCTGGCGCTGCTGCTCGACCGGATCGCCGGCGATCCGCAATGGCTGTGGTCGCGGATGCCGCATCCCGTTGTCATGTTCGGCGCGGCGATCTCCTATGCCGAGCGGCAGCTCAACCCGGCAAGCCTCACGGCCTCGCAACGCCGAATGAACGGTATTGCCGCCATCCTGACGCTGCTTCTTTTGGCGGTGGCCGCAGGCTTCGTGTTCAACCGGTTCTTCGCGCTGTTCGGCCCTGTCGGCATCTTGCTGGAGACCGGGCTGGTGGCGATCTTCCTGGCGCAAAAAAGCCTTGCCGATCACGTCGCGGCCGTCGCTGTCGCCTTACGCCACGAAGGGCTTGCCGGCGGACGAGCCGCCGTTTCCCGCATCGTCGGACGCGATCCCGAGACGCTGGACGAGCCGGCCGTCTGCCGCGCGGCGATCGAAAGCCTTGCCGAGAATTTCTCCGACGGCGTTGTGGCGCCGGCGCTCTGGTATGCCATCTTCGGGCTGCCGGGGCTCTTCGCCTACAAGATGCTGAACACCGCGGATTCGATGATCGGCCATAAGTCTGAAAAATACATCGACTTCGGCTGGGCAGCCGCCCGGCTCGACGATGTCGCCAACTGGCCGGCCGCTCGCCTCTCCATCCTGCTGATTGCCGCCGGCGCCTGGATCCGGCGGGGAACAAGCGCCGGCCGTGAAGCGATCCGCGTGGCGATGCGGGACGGGGCCTTACACCGCTCGCCGAATTCCGGTCGGCCGGAGGCGGCCATGGCGGGTGCGCTGAACGTCCAGCTCGCCGGGCCGCGCATCTATGGCGGCGTCATCGTGCGTGAACCGATGATCAACGACGCCGGCCGCGACGTGGCGACCTCAGGCGACATCGAGGACGGCGTATCGGTGTTCTACGCCAGCTGCATGGTGCTCGCCGGTGTTACGTTCGGGCTGTTTTTGTGTTTTCTGTAGGGTTGTGCCGTGCATGCCCCAGTGGACAGGTCAGGCTCAAACGTTTATTCCGACCGCCTCATATCTCGTCAGACCGGAAGTAGAGCGATGACAGTTCAGGTTGAATTACCGTGCCCGAAGTGCAAGAGCACCAAGATGAAGTTCGAGCGGCCCGAGATCCGGGAGACCGACATCATCACCTGTGCGGCCTGCGGGCATAATCTCGGCACGATGGCCTCAATCCGCGAGAAGATGAACAAGGCCTACCAAGGGCTCAAGAAGCCTTCGGCGGCACGCAAGCTCCAGTGAGCAGGTGCCACTATCTTCCGGCGCTTGCTCCTGCTTTGGCTCGTTAAAATTGTGATTACCATTCGGATTAAAGCAATATAACAAGTATTGCCGTAGTCTCTCTTTCGTGAGGGCGCAATTAAGCTGCGCGAGTTCGAAGAGGGCTATGATGAAGACGATTTTGGCGGCTGCGGCCGCAAGTTTATTGCTGCAGTTTTCTCCCGTTGCCGCTCAGGCAGCAACGCTGGTCGCCAATATCAGCATCGGTAAGCAGATGATGACCGTTTCCGAGAACGGCTTCGTCAAGTATCGCTGGAAGGTTTCGACCGCGCGCAACGGCTATGTCACGCCGACCGGTTCGTGGAGCGCCAAGTGGCTGTCGCGCGATCACCGCTCCAGAAAATACGACAACGCGCCGATGCCCTTTGCCGTCTTCTTCAACGGCGGTTACGCCGTTCACGCCACCTTCGACCTAAAACGCCTGGGTCGGCCGGCCTCGCATGGCTGCGTTCGCCTGCATCCCGACAATGCCGCCCAGTTCTTCTCGCTGGCGCGGCAGGCCGGCCTTGCCAATACCCGGGTCGTGATCACACGCTAATCCCGGATCAGCGCGTGAATCCGGGTTCGGTATCGGATCCCGTTTTACGCGCTAATCCCAGATCAGCGCCGCCCCCGAAATCGGCAGTTGACCCCAGTTTACGCGCTGATCATCCTCTCCAGCTCATCCATATCGGGGACGATGATATGCCGGAAGTTCTCGATGCGAATGACGCCGCTCTTGCGCAACCTGGTCATCTGGCGGCTGACGGTTTCGATCGTCAGACCGAGGAAATCGGCGATCTCGGCGCGGGATAGCGGCAGGTCGAAGGCGGTGCTTGTGGCCGTTTGCGGTTCGGCATGGGTGGCGATGAGGTGGAGCAGGCTTGCGACCTTCTCCTCGGCGGTGCGCCGGCCGAGCGTCAGCATCCATTCACGCGCGGCATCCAGCTCCTTCAGCGCCTGATCGTGCAGGCTGCGCTGCAGTTCCGGCGTCTCAGATATCATGCGGTCGAGCAGGCTGCGCGGGAAGACGCAGATTTCGGCATCGGTCGCAGCCTCGGCCGACAGCGTGCTTTCGCGCACGAAGGGCCTGCCGACGAAATCGGGAGCGAATTGCAGGCCGACGATCTGCTGGCGCCCGTCCGGCATCACCTTGCAGAGCTTCACCACCCCGCGCATGATGTTCGAATAGAAAGAACTTTCCGACCCTTGTGCGATGATCTCGCAGCCGGCATCGACCTTGCGGCGCAGCGAGTGGCGGCCGAGGTCCTTCAACTGACCGCTCGACAGTACGCCGCAGACGACGCCGTGCCGCGCCTGGCAGGAACGGCAGGCGACGGGGATGCCAACCTCGAGAACCCCACTATGTGCGACGTCCATATCCTGATCCCTTCGAAATCCGCGTGTGCCGGGCGTACCCTAGACGATTAAGCCGCGTCTGCGGGTTCGGCTATCCCGATTTCTTCCAGCGCGGCTTGATGATTATCAATTTCGCCGGGATCGCGATTTGATCCAGATCAAAGTTTGCGTGCCCTGGTTGTTAATGGAAGTGCGGCGTCGAGATGAGGCCGTCCGCGAGTTGATTCGGACGGCTTCTTCGCCCTCGCTGGTGAGACGGGTTCTCTGCAGCGGCATCGCCTAGCGCCTTGGGTGAGGGCAAAGGCCGGCATTCCATTGCTGTTTAGGCAACACCCAGCCGGCAAATTGCCGCGACGCCGGGACGAAAGCATTGGCTTTTGAAATGGATTTGCCTATGAGGGGGTTTAAATCGTCATTTCATGAGGTACAGCGCGTGACCGCTACATTCGATAAAGTTGCCGACATTATTGCAGAAACCAGCGAGATCGACCGCGCGACGATCACGCCG
>Ga0102591_1004092_pt1 | contig 11903 bp, 4 predicted proteins | sample AraplaCol_mCL_r2_2_FD_76860 | JGI IMG/M metagenome (GOLD analysis project Ga0102591, IMG submission 76860) | Arabidopsis root microbial communities from North Carolina, USA - plate scrape MF_Col_mCL_r2 (SPADES assembly) (version 2) | ecosystem: Host-associated > Plants > Roots > Endosphere... | reverse complement strand
GCCCGAGGGCGGTCGAAAGCGCGACGCCGTTCTTCACTTCCTGCGCGGCCGCATCGACGTCCGCCGCCAGCACGCGGTTGCTGAGCACGTTGCGGCCGATGCCCAGCGCCGTGATCAGCGGCACGCCATTGCGCAACAGCGTGCCGAGCGTGCGCGCCAGCCGCGCGGTTTCGGCCTTGGCGACCAGGCCGCCGACGAAACGCCGTTTCAGCAGCCACGCATCGAAGGCTTCACGGAACACGGGGTCGCGGCGCTTGCGATCGAACCACCACACCGCCAGCGCCGGCACGGCGAGCAGCACGATCCACCAGTCGCGCACGAACAGGCCGATGCCCAGCACGATCTTGGTGAACAACGGCAGTTCCGCATCCAGGCTTTCGTACATCGCGCCGAATTGCGGGACCACGTAGCCGAACAGGAACAGCAGGCTGCCCCCGACCATCACCAGCAGGATCGCCGGATAGATCAGCGCATTGACCACGCGCCCCTGCAGCGCGCGCGTGCGCTCCAGGTAATCGGCCAGCCGCGCCAGCGTTTCCTGCAGGCTGCCGCCGGCTTCGCCCGCGCGCACCATGTTCACGTACAAACGCGAGAACGTGCCGTGCTGGCGCTCCAGCGCCGTCGACAGCGAACTGCCGCCACGCACCGCGTCGCGCACGTCGCCGATCGTGCGGCGCGCCGCTTCGTCTTCCGGCAGTTCGAGCAGGATGGTGAGCGCGCGATCCAGCGGCTGCCCCGCGGTCAGCAGCGTCGCCAGTTGCTGCGTGAACTGCACCAGTCGCGCACCGGCGAAGGCCTTCGGCTTGAACAGGCCCTTCCAGACCGATGCACCCGACGCCTCGCTCGCCAGTTTCGCCTCGACCGGCAGGTGCCCCTGTTCCTGCAGGCGCGCCACCACTTCGGCGCTGCTGCCGGCTTCCATCTGGCCGTCCAGCATTTCGCCGCGCGGGTTGAGCGCCTTGTAGTGGTAGAGGGCCATGCCTTACGCGTCCTCGGTGACGCGCAGCACTTCCTCGATCGTCGTCTCGCCGCGCAGCGCCTTGGAGATGCCGTCCTCGTACATCGTGCGCATGCCGTGCTGGCGCGCGATCTGCTCGACCTCGCCCATGCCCGCATGGCGCATCACCGCGCGACGCAGTTCGTCGTTCATCACGAGGAATTCCATGATCGTCGTGCGTCCCAGGTAACCGTTGGGCGCGATCGGCGACGGCATCGGGTGGTACAGGAAGATCTCGCCTTCGGGCTGGTAGCGGCGAAGGTCGAAACGTTCGATTTCCTCCGGCGACGCGGGATAACGCTTCGCATGCGTCAACTCGAGCCTGCGCACCAGGCGCTGGGCGAGGATGCCGTTGATCGTGGAGGTCAGCAGGTAATCCTCCACGCCCATGTCCAGCAGGCGCGTGATGCCGCCGGCCGCGTTGTTGGTGTGCAGCGTCGACAGCACCAGGTGGCCGGTGAGCGCGGACTGGATCGCGATGCGGCAGGTTTCCAGATCGCGCATTTCGCCGATCATGATGATGTCCGGATCCTGTCGCACGATGCTGCGCAGCGCATGGGCGAAATCCAGGCCGATCTGCGGCTTGGCCTGGATCTGGTTGATGCCTTCGATCTGGTATTCGACCGGGTCCTCGACCGTGATGATCTTGACGTCCGGCGTGTTGAGCTTGCTCAGCGCCGTGTACAGCGTGGTCGTCTTGCCCGAGCCGGTGGGACCGGTGACCAGCAGGATGCCGTGCGGCTGGTCGAGCACCTTCTGGAACTGCGGCAGGAAGGCGTCGGTGAAGCCCAGGCGCTTGAAGTCGAACACGACCGTTTCGCGATCGAGGAGGCGCATCACCACGCTTTCGCCGTGCGCGGTCGGCACGGTACTCACGCGCAGGTCCAGTTCCTTGCCCTGCACGCGCAGCATGATGCGGCCGTCCTGCGGCAGGCGGCGTTCGGCGATGTTGAGTTTGGCCATGATCTTGATGCGGCTGATCACGGCGGCGGTGAGGTTCGCCGGCGGGCTTTCGCCTTCGCTGAGCACGCCGTCGATGCGGTAACGCACTTTCAGGCGGTTCTCGAACGGCTCGATGTGGATGTCGGACGCGCGCAGTTCGACGGCGCGCTGGATGATGAGGTTCACCAGCCGGATCACCGGCGCTTCGGACGCGAGGTCGCGCAGATGCTCGACATCGTCGAGATCGCCCGCGCTGCCCTCGCCTTCCGCGGTTTCGATGATCGCGCCCATCGCGCTTCGGCCCTGGCCGTACCAGCGTTCGACCAGGTCGCCGATTTCCGAACGCAGCGCGACGGCGGGTCGGATGTCGCGGCCGGTGGCCAGGCGCAGGGCATCCAGCGTGTAGGCGTCCTGCGGATCGGCCATGAGCACGTCGACGAGCGCGTCGCTCTCACCCACCGGGCAGACGGCGAACTGCTTCATGAAGCGCGTGGACAGCGAGACGCCTTCGGGCGGCAGTTCCGGCGCGTCCTTGATGGCGACCAGCGGCAGGTTCAGGACTTCGGCGGCGGTCTCCGCGTGGTCGCGTTCGGACACCAGCCCGAGCCGCGCGAGCAGCGCCAGCAGGCTGCCACCGGTGTCTTCCTGGAGGCGGCGCGCGCGGACCAGGTCCGCTTCCTTGAGCCTGCCCTTGGCGAGGAGCGCATCGAGGATCCGCTCTTCGTCCGTCCCGGTGCTGGTGGCGACCTGATCCATTGCTTTCACCTTCGGAACCTTCCGCCGACTTTAGCAGTTGGCCCGTGGAAGCCGCGATCCGGCTTGTTCCCGGTTCGAGGAACCGGTCGCAGGACGGACGTCCCGGGAAGCGCCCCTGCGCAAACGCAACGGGCCCGGCAAGCCGGGCCCGTATTCGCGAACGACGGCCTCCGTGCCGCCGCCGCTTATCGCAACGCGCTTACCAGCCGAAGCCGGCGCCCACGCCCACCGAGGTGTCGTCGCTGCTGACGGCGCCACCGAAGGTGAGCGTCGCCCGATCGCTGAACGCCCGCTGGTAGCCCAGCGACAACGCCGACTCGCCGCCCTGGAAGCCGACGCCCACGCCGAAGCGGTTCGGCGTATGGAGGCCGGCCGCGCTGACGGCCATGTTCATCATGGCCGCGCTCATCGCGCCCTGACGGTCGATGCGGTCGTCCTGCTTGCGCAGGCGTTCGTCCACCGCGCCCTGGAACTGGTCGAAGTTGTCCGACAGCGCGTTCACGCGGGCATCGGTGTAACTGTTCGCCGATGCGACGCCACGATCGAGCTGGCGCTTGTTGATCGCATCGGTGCCCTGCGTCGCATCCGCCACGTTGGTCACCTGACGTTCGCTACCGGCGCTGCCGACGGAGACGGTATTCGCGCGATCGGCCACCGAGCCATGGCCCAGCGCCACGGCGTTGTCGGCCGTGACCGTGGCTTCCTGGCCCACGGCGGTGCCGTAGTCCGCAGCCACCGTTGCGCTTTCGCCCAGGGCGACACTTTCTTCGGCCCCCAGCGCGGTCGCGCCGACGCCGAGTGCCGTGCTGCCCGGGCCGCCATCGCCGTATGGATTGCTGTCATGGCCGTGCGTATAGCCCACCAGCTGCGAGCCGACCGGACGGCCGTCGAGCGTGCTGATCGAGATATCCAGCGCCTGCAACGCCGAGCCCACGTCGTTGTAGACCGAGCCCTGGATGAAGTAGCTCGGCGCGGTCAGCCCATTGGCGGTCATCGCCGCACCGCCGCCGAGCATCATCGCGACCTGATCCATCGACTGGAACAGCTGCGCGCCGTTGACGGCCTGCATGCTGCCCGGATCGAGGAACGCCGGAGCGACGTTGTCGATGGTCGTGCCCTTCGATCCATCCAGCGTGACGGTGCTGTAGTCGATCTCGTCCTGAGTGGCGATGCCATCGCCATTGGCGTCGTTCCATCCGTACTTCACGGCGAGGTCGTTCGCATTGCCCGCGACGCCGCTGATGGTCTCGATCGCCTGGTTGGTCGCGTACAGCTGCGAGCCGTTCACCGCATCGGTGCTGGCGGCTTCGATGCGGCCAGCGGCGAGGTTGGTGATCGTGCGTTCGCTGCCCGGACTGCCGACGCTGACGGTACCCGTCGGCGCGGTGCCTGCGAAGTTGTAGATCTCGCCGTTGATCTCGGTGCTGGCGGTGCCGACGACATCGGACGCGACAGCACCCGCTCCCAGTGCGACGCTGTTGTCGGCGACGGCCATGGCGCCTTCGCCGGCTGCGATGCTGGCGATGCCGGTGGCCTGGGCTGCGCTACCCATGGCGAGACTGCCCTCGCCGCGCGCTTCGGCTTCGGCGCCCAAAGCGGTTGCGTTGTCGGCAGCGGCAACCGATGAGAAGCCCACGGCCGTGCCGTTCTTGATCTCCACGATGTTGCCCGGACGACCGCCCGCGCCTGTCCAATCAAAACCACCGCCTGCGTAGGCCCAGGTGCCCAGCGCGGTCGTGCCCTCACCGAATGCCAGCGCCGATCCGAATGCGGCCGAGAGGTTGCCGCGCGCCTCCGCATAGAAGCCCACTGCCGTGCTTTCGTAGCCGTACGCCCACGCTCCGGAACCGATGGCCGTCGATGCGTCGCCGATCGCCCGCGCGTCTGAACCCATCGCTACCCCGAACCATCCGTTGCCCTGCGCACGCGGCCCGATCGCGATGGCTTCATGGCCTGTGGCCGAAGAATCGACGTCGGTGGAGTTCACATGGAAGTAGTTGATGCCGGCGTTGCCGTTGGTGATGTTGGTGATGCTGGCATCCAAAGTACCCAGCGCAGCATCGACCTTGTCGAAGCCCTCGCCCACGTTGGTTGCGGCACCGGTGGTGCCGACGATTTCGTTGGCGTTATCGAGCTTATAGCTGGGCGCCGTAATCGTGCCGTCGCCATTCACCGCAGCACCGCCACCCAGCGCCGTTGTAACGGCTGTCAGCTGGGCGACATTCACTGCCTCGTCAGCCGCTGAGCCGGCAGCCACGTTGGTGATCGCATTACCGCCCATGTCGACGGTCTGGCCCGCACCCACTGTCAGCCCACCGTTGGCGGTGACCATGCCGGCGAAGGTCGGAGCATCGACCACGTCCACCTTAAGCTCGTTCGTCGTTCCGTCGTAAGAAACCGCCGTGTTGACTCCATTGACGACGCTGACCGTGTCGACGGCCGTGATGGTGTCCGCGGGACCGTTGTTGGCCTGGAGCTTCCAACTGCCGGCCGCGGCGGCCGCGGCAGTCAACTGACTGAAATTGACCGCGTCATTGTCATCGGTGCCATCGTCGACGTTGGTGACCCGGTTGCCGCCCATGTTTACCGTCTTGCCGGCCCCGACGGTCAGGCCACCGTTTGCGGTGATCATGCCTGCGAACGCAGGCGCATCCACCACACCGTAGGTGATGATGTCACCCGTACGACTCACAGTTGCGTTCGTGCCTGCCGCGAACTTCACCGTCTCGCCGTGTGTAATCTTCTCTACGGTCACGCCGCCGTCGGCGCTGATGTTGAAACCTTCGTTCAGCTTGCCCAGGGCAGCATCGACTTTGTTGAAGCCAGCTCCCACATCGGCAGCGGCCCCACTCCCGCCGCCTATGGTGTTGGCATTCGTAAGTTCGTAGCTCGGCGCGGCGATCGCACCGGTCGCGGCGGTATACGTCGCACTGCCACCGAGCATGGCCGCGGTATCGGCACCCTGCTTTGCCACCTGCATATTCGTGGTGTACAGCTGCCCGCCGTTCACCGCTTCCTTGCCCGCACTCTCGAGTTGGCCGTCCGTCACTCCGGTGATCGTGCCGCCGCCCGCAGCATTGATCGTAACGTCACCGAACTTCGGCGAGTCGGCCAACTCCACGTTGATCGTTCCGTCTAGCGGATCGGTGACCGTCTTGATGTTGTCGCCACTGTAGTCGCCGCTGGTCGACGCCACGCCTTTGATGTTCAGCGTCTCGCCCAGCTTGCGGCCCACGATGGCGCCCTCGTTGGCGCCAAAGCTGATCTGCGAGGCCAGTACTCCGTCGATGCGATCGTCCAACTCATCAACCGCACGGCTGACAGTTGTGATGTTGGTCATATTGCCCACATTGAAGTTGGGGGCTTGGATTGAGCCATCCGGGTTGACCGCTGCACCACCTCCAAGGATACCGGTCACGCCCTTGAGCTGAGACACGTTGACCACATCGGAGTCCGCCTTGCCGGCAGCGACGTTGGTGATGGTGGTGGCAACTTTGCTCCCATCCTTCGGGTTCATGCCCATGGTCACGTGGTCGTAGAGGACCTCGCCGGGATCGACGATGCCGTTGCGGTTGGCATCATTCCAGTCGTATCGCACGGCCAGATCGTTGCCGACGTTTGCGGCCTTGAGCTGGCCGATCGTTGCGGCATCGTCGTTGTTCGCGCCGTCGGCCACGCCGCTGATGCGGCGACCACCGATCGCGAGTTCCTTCAGAACAAGTTGCGCCTTGGTGACCTCGGAAAGGTATGGGTTAGCGACCGCCGATGTGCCCGTGGCATGGGAGCCTGCACCTAGCGCGATCGAGTCCGTTGCCGTTGCGTCAACGAGGGCGCCGGCACCCAGTGCCAGGCTGTCAGTCGCAAGAGCCTTGGCACTACTGCCTATCGCGACGGCTCTTGCGGCGGCAGCGGTCTCATAGCCAACAGCGACCGAATTCGCTGCGGTTTGCGCGCGTGCCCCGCACGATATCGCATCGTTTCCAACGACCCCCGTCGTCGGAACGCGTTCATCGCATTCCACCTTCTGCGCATACGCCGGCAACCCAACGCACGCCAACACCGCTGCCACACCAATCGCGATCGCACTGCGCTTCCATATGGAAGGCAGCTTTCCGTAGCGCGCTGCCTTCCTGTTGCGAACCTGTCCCATATGACCTCCCACTCGAAAAGGGAGATGACTATGTGCAGCTGCGTCGAGGGAATTCCCTGCGATGTTTTCGTGCCGAAGCGGCTTAACCACGCACGAAAACACGTCGTCGAAAGACGTGGCTCCCAAGCAAGTCGGACTCTCAATCAAAGACAAAGACAAGAAGGGGCGTCATGAAGCGATGTTCGGAATGCGGCCACGGCCGTCACTATCGTTTGCAGGATGGACGTTTGAAGTGCCGCGGATGCGGACATCGTTTCAGCTGGACGTCGGTGTGGAATTCGGTTCGATTGCCACCGCGAACCAAGCAACAGCTGCTGGAGTTGTTCGTGCTCGGTGTTCCGTCGTATCGACAACGCTTCTCGAGCAGCACCAGCGATGTATCGCGCGAACGCTACTACCGGCTACTGCGCGCGTGCTGCGCCAAGATGGAACAGCTGACGTCGCCGTTCGAGGAGATCGACGAAGGCACCACGAGCGGCATTGCGGATACGCAAACTCCCGATCCTGGCGACGGGGACAAGCGGCGCGTCATCGTGGTCGCGCTCGTCAACTTCCAGGGAAAGATCCGGGCGAGTCCCGTTTCCGCCAACGACGGACGCACGCTGCTGATCGACAACGCCATCGGACAGGGCGATGGTCTGACAGCCCCTGCGGAAACATCGAAAGCCTATGCGCTGTTGAAGCTGCGCGGCGAACACGTGGCGATCCGTGCGGAGAAAGGCGCGCGCGCCGGCCGCCCCCATGTGGACGGCATCGATGGCTTCTGGAGCCACGCGCGTGCGTGGATGCATCCGTATCGCACCGTACCGCGTCGCTATTTCCACCTGTACCTGGCGGAAGCCTGCTATCGCTACAACCATCGGCAAGAGAATCTCGGTCCGTTGCTGACGGGCCTGATGAAAACGATTTCGATCCAGGAGCTGCGGCCGATCCTGGGCCGGAAATCTTAGGAAACACGGTTTTTTCTTGCGGGTCGCCTCGTGACGGTTTGGCCGCCGATTGCGGCGGGAAGCAGTGGCCCCCGGCCGCGCCATGGCTGCGAGTATTTCGCAGATCACGCGCAATCGACCGAGCCGGCGACGGTGTGAAGGGAGCTGCGTCATTGCCCACGCCGTCGGGTGCTGCGTAAGCTGCGGCCTCCATCAGGGGGAAGGCACATGAAGACCAGTCTTTCGGTCGCCATCGCGGCGGCCATCTTTGTCGCGGGCGCGGGCGTGGGTTACACGGCGCAGAAACAGCAGAAGACCGCGGCGGAGATGTATCACGCCAAGGGCAACCAGGACGCGGCGAAGGCGCTGCTGGCCGTGGCGAAGATCCAGGCCGGCAAGGGCAGCTGGGAGCAGATCGCGGTGGGCCGCGTGTATTACCTCGGCGGCTTCAAGGCCGAAGGCCAGGCGATCTTCGACGCTCTCCTCAACGGCAAGCACGAGGACAGCGACGTGTTCCGTATCGCCCGCGTCTACAGCGAGGCCGGTGAGTGGGACAAGGCCAAGCCGCTGTTCGATCGCTATTTCACGACCAGCGACGATGACGGTACGGGTTTGGCGGAGGTCGGCGCGATGTATCTGTTGAACGGCGACCGCGCGAATGCGGAGCAGTTGTTCGACCGCTCGGTGGCGATCGAATCGAACGACCTGTGGGCGACGCTGCACATGGCGGGGGCGTATCTCAACGTCCGGCCGCAGGAGTGATTCGCGGCGTGCGTCCGATGCAGGGCGCAGCGCGCACCCTGCAGTCGCCGGCCCCGGCGTTCGTTGCGATGATGGTTGAGGGCGAATGCCACGTTGGCAACCCGGGTCCTCGTTCAGCCGGTGAGGCGGCGAAGCGAGCCGTCGATGTGGCGTGCCCCGGCGTATGGGCCTGGGTCCCGGCGTTCGCCGGGATGACGGTCATCAGGAATTCGTAGTTCGTAGGAAGGGTTGAGCGAAGCGAAACCCATCGAACCGCGACGGCGAACAGGATGGGTTCATACGAAACCCATCCCGCGAGTGCCTTCTCAGCCCACCCAGACGCGCGCGTTGCGGAACATGCGCATCCACGGCGAATCGTCGCCCCAGTCGGACGGCGCCCAGCTCAGGTTCGCCGTGCGCAGGGTGCGTTCCGGATGCGGCATCAGGATCGTCGCGCGGCCGTCGCTGCTGGTCAGGCCGGTGATGCCGTCGGGCGAACCGTTCGGATTGAGCGGATAACGCGTGGCCACGTTGCCGTTGCCATCGACGTAGCGCAGCGACACGTTCACGGCGGCCTGGTCGAGGCCGCTGTCGAACTCGGCACGGCCTTCGCCATGCGCGATCGCCACCGGAATGCGCGACCCGGCCATGCCGCGCAGAAACAGCGACGGCGACTCGATGACTTCCAGCAGACCGAAGCGCGCTTCGAACTGCTCGCTGCGGTTGCGCAGGAACTTCGGCCAGTGCTCGGCGCCGGGAATGATCGGCTTGAGCTGCGACAGCATCTGGCAGCCGTTGCACACGCCCAGCGAAAAGCTGTCCTCGCGCGCGAAGAACGCGGCGAAGGCATCGCGCAATGCGCTGCGTTCCAGCACCGACGTCGCCCAGCCGCGACCCGCGCCCAGCACGTCGCCGTAGCTGAAGCCACCGCAGGCGGCGATGCCCTTGAAGTCGGCCAGATCGACGCGACCGGCGATGAGGTCGCTCATGTGCACGTCGACGGCTTCGAAACCGGCGCGCGTGAAGCCCAGCGCCATTTCGATCTGGCCGTTGACGCCCTGCTCGCGCAGGATCGCGACCTTCGGACGCACGCCGGTGTTCACGAACGGCGCGGCGATGTCGTCGGCCGGGTCGAACGTGAGCTTGGTCTTCAGGCCCGGCGCATTGAAATCGCGCGCGACGGTGCGCTCCTCGTCGGCGCCTTCCGGGTTGTCGCGCAGCTTCTGGATCGCGTGGCTGGTGGACCACCACGCGTCGAAGAGTTCGTCCCAGCGCCATTCGACCAGGGTCTGGCCGTCGTCGCGCACACGGATCGCCGGTGCCGTCGTCGGACGCGCGATGCGCTGTGCGCAGTCGATCAGGCCATGACGCGCGACGAGGTCGGCGAACTCGGCGCGGTCCTCGACCGACACCTGCACGATCGCGCCCAGTTCCTCGTTGAACAGCGTGCGGAACGGATCGTCGCCCCAGCCATCCAGCGTGATGTCCAGGCCCACGCGCGAGCAGAACGCCATTTCGCACAGCGCCGCGAACGCACCACCGTCGGAACGGTCGTGGTAGGCGTGGACGAGACCGGCTTCGCGCGCATCGCGGATGAGTTCGAAGAAGTCGCGCAGGCGCTGCGGGTTGTCGAGGTCCGGCACGCCGAGCGGGCCGGAGAACGCGGGCAACGTGCCCTGACCATCGGCCGCTTCGGGATGGCACTGCGCCAGCACCGAACCGCCCAGGCGCTGCTTGCCGGCGCCCAGGCCGATCAGCCACAGCTCCGATTCGTCCTCGCGCGACAGCAGCGGCGTCAGCTGCGCGCGCACGTCGACCACCGGCGCGAACGCGCTGACGATCAGCGACACCGGCGAAACCGACTTGTGCGCTTTCCCGTCCGCATGCCACTGGGCCTGCATCGACAGCGAGTCCTTGCCGACCGGAATGCTCAGCTCGAGCTCCGGGCACAGCTCCAGGCCGACGGCCTTGACCGCGTCGAACAGGCGCGCGTCCTCGCCGTCGTGGCCGGCAGCGGCCATCCAGTTGGCGGACAGCTTGACGCGGTTGAGCGATTCGACCGGCGCGGCGCACAGGTTCGTGATCGCTTCGCCCACGGCCATGCGCGCGGCGGCGGCGGCGTCGATCAGCGCCAGCGGCGTGCGCTCGCCGATCGCCATCGCTTCGCCGACGAAGTTGTCGAAGCCCGACAGCGTGATCGCGCAGTCGGCCAGCGGCAGCTGCCACGGACCGATCATCTGGTCGCGCGCGGTAAGGCCGCCGACGCTGCGGTCGCCGATGGTGACCAGGAAGTTCTTCGATGCGACGGACGGATGCGCCATCACGCGCAGCGCGGCGTCGCGCAGCTCCAGGCCGTCCCAGCGCAGCGCGGGCCACGGTGCGGCCGGCGGGCGGCGCGTGTCGCGGTGCATCTTCGGCGCCTTGCCGAAGAGGACGTCCATCGGCAGGTTGATCGGCCACTCGCGACCGGCTTCACGCGCGGTTTCGAGCGTGGCGCCATAGCCGACGACCAGCCGCTCTTCCGCGGTCGCGTAACCGACCGCGGCGAACGGACAACGCTCGCGCGCGCAGATCGCTGCGAACTCTTCAACGCGATCGGCCGGAATGCCGAGCACGTAGCGCTCCTGCGATTCGTTGCACCACAGCTGCATCGGCGAGAGCGACGGATCGTCGCTGGGCACCTTCGCAAGATCGATGACGCCGCCCAGGCCGGAGTCGTGGAGCAGTTCGGGGATCGCGTTGGACAGGCCGCCCGCACCGACGTCGTGCGCGGTCGCGATGGGATTGTCCTCGCCGCGCGCGACGCAGCGGTCGATGACTTCCTGGCAGCGGCGTTCCATCTCGGGGTTGTCGCGCTGCACGCTGGCGAAATCGAGTTCCTCGTGGCTTTCGCCCGAGGCGACCGAGCTCGCCGCGCCGCCGCCCAGGCCGATCAGCATGGCCGGGCCGCCGAGCACGATCACCGCGTCGCCGGGCTGCAGGCCCAGCTTCTTCACCTGCACGCGGTCGATCGCGCCCAGGCCGCCGGCGAGCATGATCGGCTTGTCGTAGGCGCGCGCCTGCGTTCCTTCGTCCAGCTCGAAGCTGCGGAAATAGCCGGTGAGGTTCGGACGACCGAATTCGTTGTTGAACGCGGCCGCGCCGATCGGGCCTTCGATCATGATATCCAGCGCGGTGGCCATGCGCGGGTTGAGCGAACGCTCGCGCTCCCACGGCTGCGGCAACGTCGGAATGCGCAGGTGCGAGACGCTGAAACCGGCCAGGCCGGCCTTCGGACGGCCGCCGCGACCGGTCGCGCCTTCGTCGCGGATTTCGCCGCCGGCGCCGGTGGACGCGCCGGGGAACGGCGCGATCGCGGTGGGATGGTTGTGCGTTTCGACCTTGATCG
>Ga0102591_1003132_pt1 | contig 11905 bp, 6 predicted proteins | sample AraplaCol_mCL_r2_2_FD_76860 | JGI IMG/M metagenome (GOLD analysis project Ga0102591, IMG submission 76860) | Arabidopsis root microbial communities from North Carolina, USA - plate scrape MF_Col_mCL_r2 (SPADES assembly) (version 2) | ecosystem: Host-associated > Plants > Roots > Endosphere... | reverse complement strand
ATAGGGGTTGGTCGAGAACGGCGCGGGCTGGGTGATGGTCTGCTGAACGATGGAGCCGATCGACTTGTGGTACGCCGCCACAGACACCGCCCCGCCGCCCGGAACGAGCCAGTCGACGGCGAGGTCGAGGTTGTTTGCATAGGTCGGGCTAAGTTCGGGGTCGCCCGCCGAAACAGCCTTCAGGCTGGTAGTGGCGATTGTGAAGCCTGGCCGCAGACTGCGCAGGTCGGGTCGGACCACCACCTTGGCGGCGCCCAGGCGGACGGTGAGGTCGTCCGTCGGTTCCCAGACCAGATTGGCCGACGGCAGGACATCATCATAGCCGCGCCGCGCACGAACCGGCTTGAGGCTTCCGTCAGGCTGGACCTGGGAGCCGGTCGAGTCCTGGGTCGTGCGCGCCAGGCGGACGCCGACATCGCCCCAGAACCGCCGGCCGACGACGCGGGGCCGCGAGAGTTGAAGATAGGCGGCGTCGTCCCGCTCTCCGATCGCGTAGTTGGTGGCGGCGACCGGCTCGGGACCCAGACGGAAGGCGTCGCAGGTGGCGCGGGCGCAGGCGCGGCGTAGAAGCGCCAGGCCTCGAACCACGTCTGGCGCCAGCCATCGGCCAGGCGGATCGAGCGCGCCGAACGAGACGCCGGCGCCGACCAGCCTGGCGTAGTCGGCGATCGGAATGCCGGCCAGGGCGGCGGGCGTCACGCCGTTCATGTTTGCGATCGTCCCGTTCGAACGCGACAGGGTGACCGCCTCGGTGCGGTAGTCCTTGTGCAGGACCCCGGCCTGCCATTCCAGGCCGCCGACCGCGCCTCTCAAGTCGAGACCGGCGGTCTTGTAGCTGTTGTCGACCCAGTTCGGATCGTCGCGAAACTCCGACAAGGTCCAGGCCGAGGCCTGGTCAAGCGTAGCGTCGCCATAGCCGACGGACGGATGGGCGCGGTCGCGGAAGTCATAGGCGAAGCCGTTCACGCCATACTGATCGAAATGCAGCGTATTCTGGATCGGATTGCTGAAATCCGAGCGGGAAAAGCCCGCCAGCGCGGTGGCTTCGATCCCACCTGGCAGTTCGTGGGTCGCCGTCAGGGTCGCCTGGCGGAAGATGGTGTCGAGCTCGTCGTAGCGCGCCTCGGACTTGACGTCGACGCCGTCGAACGTCCCGGCGATCAGCACCGGCAAGCCAGGGTGGAACGCGGTGATCGCCGGATCGATCGCGGTCACGGCGTTGAGGCCGCAAGATGGGGGCGAGGCTGGGCCGCAGGCGCCCGCGGTGCGGAAGGTGAAGCTCTCCAGCAGGAACTCGTTCCGCTTGGATTCCAGCGTCGCATACAGCAGGTCCAGCGAGACGCGGGTGCGGTCCGACGGCCGCCAGTCCAAGGCGGCGGTCAGGCCCAGGCGCGACTGGGCGGCGGTCATCAACTCCAGGCGCGGAATGCGGGCGTGCAGGGCGGCGTTGACCTCCGCCAGGCTGGCGCCGCCCGTCGTGGCTCCGAAGCCGGGATAGAGCGCCACGCCCGACTGCCAGCCGCCAGCGGTGCTGCCCGCGTCGACGGCGTAGCGTTTCGAATAGGCGGCCGAGACCAGGACGCCCAGGTGGTCGTCGGCCAGCCGGCGCGACAGCACGATCGAGCCGCGCGGCGCCAGGCGCTGGGCGCGGCTGTTATAGGTCTGCTCGGCGTAAAGCCGCAGGCTGCGATCGGGCAGGTCGAACGGCGAGCGAGTCCGGATGTCGACCGTGGAGCCCAGCGTGCCTTCGTCGATATCGGCGGACGCGGTCTTTTGCAGCCGAACTTGCCGGAAGAGGTCGGCGGCGAAGACGTTGTAGTCGAAAGACCGGCCCCGGTTGGTGCCGCCGCCGGCGTTGGCGCCGCCAAAGGTGGCCAGGGTCTCCATGCCGTTGATGCGCACGCGGGTGAAGCGGCTGGCGACGCCGCGGATGGCGATCTGGCGGGTTTCGCCGCCGTCGGTCACCGCTGACGCGCCGGGCAGGTCCCGTAGGGCGTCGCCCGGGCTGACGGCGCCCGAGCGGGCGATCTCGTCCTCGGTCAGAATGTCGATCGGCGAGGGCGTCCGGCGCTTCAGGGCCGCCGGCAAGCTGGCTCGTTCACGAGCGATGACGTTGACCGGATCCACCTCGGCGACGGGGTCTTCGGTTGCTCGGAATGCGGGGGGAGCAGCGGGGAGGCGGGGGGCAGGCCGGGCGCCGGTAGACAAAGGGACGATGGTGACGACGCCGTCCGCGCCGATCACGAAGGTCAGGCGCGAACCGGCGAGCAGCACGCTCAACGCGGTGGGCAGGGGCATGGCCCCGCGCAAGGCTGGCGCCTGCCGGCCGGCAAGCAGTGGGGCAGGGGCCAGCACGACCACGCCGGAGCGCTCCGACAGCGCCAGCAACGCTCTGGCGAGGGGCTGGCTGGGCTGGTCGAAGGCGAAGGCGGCGGGACGCTGAGCGGCCAGGGCTGGCGCGCCGATCAGGAGCGCGGTCAGCGCCGCCGCCGACCCGAGCGGCGACCTCATCGCGCGCGGATCAGTAGGCCGCCGTCGGGTTCCTGCGCCACCGTCACCGGCAGTACGCGGGGCAGGCCGGCGACGAACGCGCCCGCCTGGTCGGGGCGTAGGCCCGTGGTCACCTTCAGATCCGCCGCGTTCGCCGCGACCCGGACGTGCAGGCCATAGCGATTGAGGTCGGCGATCACATCCGCCAGCGGCGCGGCGGCATAGGCCAGCCGTCCGCGGCGCCAGGCGCCGGCGTCGCCGACGCCGTCGAGGGCGGCGGTGCGCACGCCCGAGGCGTCGGCCAGGGCGCCCCGGCCAGCCGGAACCTTGGCGACGGATGGACCGCGAGACACCTCGACCAAGCCTTGCTCGACCTCGACCCGGACACGGTTGTCCAGGCCTTTGTGGACGTCGAAGCGCGTGCCCAGCACCCGCACCTTGGTCTCGCCGGCGGTGACCGTGAAGGGATGCGCCTCGTCGCGAACCACGGCGAAAAAGGCCTGGCCGCTCCCCAGGACATAGGTCCGGCGCGCCAGCCGCCAGCTTGGCCGCAGGCTCGAGGCTGGCCCCAAGGTCACGTGGCTGCCATCGGCCAGGGCGACCTCGCGGGTCTGTCCCGGCGCGGACATGATCGCGGCCGGCGGCGTCGCCAATACGGCGGCGGCGACCAGGCTGGCGGCCATTGCTGCGGCCGGCCAGACCCAGCGCGGCGACAAGCGGGCAGGACGCGCGGCGATTGGGGCAGCCAGGGCCTCGTCCAGCAACAGCAGGGTGCTCTCGGCCTGTTCATAGGCTGACACGTGGCGCGGGTCGGCCTTCAGCCAGGTTTCGAGTTCGGCCGAACGCGCGGGTGGGAAGTCCTCGCCAATCACCGCCAGGGCCCACGCGCGGGCCCGGGCGCCGATCGCCGAGTCAGGATCGACGGGTGCGTTCACGCGACAGGCCTCGATAGTCGATGGCGCCGCGCGCGATGGCGCGCTGGCAGACGGCGGCGGCTTCTTCCACGGTCTTGCGGACCAGGGCTTCCGAAACACCATGGCGGCGGGCGATCTCGGCGAAGCTGAGGCCGTCCATGCGATTGGCGGTGAGATACGAGCGGTGCCGCTCGGGCAGGCCGGCCAACACCTCTTGCAGCAGGCGCACCTGCTGCTTGGCGATCAGGGCGCGTTCGAGGTCGGGATCCTCGTCGGCGGCCAAGGTGGTGGTGTCGTCGAGGGCGGCGCTGGCGCGGCGCATTTGGCGGCGGGCGTCGTGCATCAGGTTGATGGCGATCCGGAAGACGAAGGCGCGGGGACTTTCCAGCTGTCGGTCGGCCGTCTGCTCGCCAAGCTTGAAAAAGGCCTGCTGGGCGACGTCCTCGCAGTCCGGCGGGCCCGGGCCGAAGCGCGCGCGCAAGAAGGCGCAGAGGTCGCGCCATTCCTTGGCGTACACGGCCGGGTAGGCCGGGTGATCACGCCAAACCTCCTCGCCCACGATTCGAAGCTTCGGTCGCTCCGCCTTGGACACCGCCACTCCCCAAATGCTCTCGGCATCCTTATTGGGCGCAACGATGCGGGCGAACGCCTCGTCGATCAATGGCGCGTCGAGATTTTCGGGCGATCCAGAACTTTTTTGTGCGGATCGATGGGCGGAAAACGTCGTTATGAGGTCGCTCCTCGAAAGCAATAAAAGTCCAATAATTTTAGGAAGTTACCGGTAACTTTCCCCTTTTGTCATCCCTCTCGGCATGCTTATCTCAAATGACACCGGTGACAACAATCCGGTGATGACGGCCTCGAAAGGCCGCGACCTTGAAAGGGAGGGAAACAATGTTCGCGCAATCGCGCCGCGCCGCCACGGGCGCTTCCAGCACTTCGATCTTCGCTCTGATCGCCGCCGCCGGCCTCGCCAGCGCCGCTCACGCTCAAGCGCCAGCCGCCGCCCCGGCGCCAGCGGACTCGACCGTCGCTGAGGTGGTCGTGACCGGCTATCGCGCCTCGCTGCAGAGCGCGCTAAATCTGAAGCGCACCTCGAACGTGATGGTCGACGCCATCAACGCCGAGGACATCGCCGACTTCCCCGACGCCAACCTGGCCGAATCCCTGCAGCGCCTGCCGGGCGTCTCGATCGACCGCGACAACGGCGAGGGTCGGACCATCACGGTTCGCGGCCTGGGCAGCGACTTCACCCGCGTTCGCCTCAACGGTCTGGAAGCCCTGTCGACCGCCGGCTCGAACGACTCCGGCACCAGCCCGAACCGCTCGCGCGGTTTCGACTTCAACACCTTCGCCTCGGAGCTGTTCAGCTCGCTGCGCGTGCAGAAGACCGCCTCGGCCGAGACCGATGAGGGGTCGCTGGGCGCCACGATCGACCTGATCACCGGCCGTCCGCTGAACTTCAAGGGGCGCCGCTTGGCGCTGTCGATCCAGGACGCCTACTACGAGGCTGGCGGCCATCACAATCCGCGTGGCGCGGGCCTAATCTCGGACCGCTGGGAAACCAACTGGGGCGACTTCGGCGCGCTGTTCTCGGCCGCCTACAACAAGCGCAACTCGACGATCGATAGCTACCTGCGCTCGCCGGGCCAGTCGGACTACACCTATCGCGGCGCGACCTTCGCCACGACTCCGACCCAGACTGCAGGTCTCCAGCGCCAAGGCTTCGCCGCGCCGATCGGCACGGCCTGCAACGCCATCATCACCATGAACGTCACGAACCCGGCGGCTTGCGCGGCCATGGTCGGGTCCAATCCGGCGGCCTATGCCCTGGTCAACAGCCCGCAAGGACGCGACCTGACCTCGGGCGCGCCGGGCTCGTTGGTGCGCATCCCGGCGCTGCCGGCGCTGAACCAGCAGCAGTTGGAGCAAGACCGTCTGGGTCTGACCGGCTCGGTGCAGTGGCGCTCGCCCGACGCCAAGACCACGGTCAGCATCGATGGCGTCTATTCGCGGTTCTACAACAACTCCGAGAACTTCCAGATCAGCCTGGTCGGCCTGAACCGCAACAACACCAACGCCACCTACAACAACGCCAACGCCTCGACGAGCGTGGCCAACAAGCGCGGCCTCTACAACACCTGTACGGCCCGCGACGCCACGGCCATCGTGGACGCCATCGACTGCGGTCAGCAACTGGGCGGCGGCGCGCTCGTCCCGGGGATGGCGTTCAGCTACAACCCCAACAATCTCGAGCCCTACGACTACTACAACAATCCCGCGTCGGTCGGTTACGTGCCGATCTCGGCCAGCAACCCGTTTGGCCTGGGTCTGCGCGACGCGATGATCGGCCGGCCCAGCGTCCGCTTGATCGACGCCAAGCTCAGCTCCAGCGGCGCCAACGCCGACTATCTGAAGCTGGGCAATGTCGATGTGCGCTCGGCCGACGACCAGCAGATCTACACGACCTTCTTCCAGCAGGGCTCGATCAATATCGAGCACGAATTCTCCGATCGCCTCAGCGTCAAGGCCGTCTATGGCAGATCGCGGTCGGTCAATAAAAGCACCGGCCTGCTGGCCGACTACATCCGCCTGGACAGCGGCCAGGGTGTGACCGGCAACGACTACATCGTCTATGACGAGCGTGGCGACGGCGACATGCCGCTGATCAACCTGGGCTTCGACCCGGCCAATCCGGCCAGCTGGGACTTCGTGAAGAACTATTCGGCGCTGCGCATCTATCGTCGCGTGGCCGACAACCACTACGAGGGCGGGCGCTTCGATCTCGCCTACGACCTGGACGACGACAACACCGTCAAGGTCGGCGTGTCGCGCCGCAAGTACAGCTTCTTCACCACCCAGTTCCAGCGCACGGTCGGCGAAACGCTGAATCCCTCGTTCAAGGAAGCCAACAGCTCGGTCGCGGCCACCAGCCGCCTGATCGAATATGGCAAGCTGTTGGACCTGCCGGAAGGTACGGCTACCTCGTTCCTGGCCCCCGACAACGCCAAGTTCGCGGCCCTGTTCGGCTTCGACTGCAACTGCGTCAACAAGTGGGGCGACTGGCGGACCTCGGCGTTGGCCAGCCCGGCCAACACCTACGGCGTCGACGAGACCGACACCGGCGCCTACGTCCAGTTCGACTTCAACACCCAGCTGTTCGATCGCACCCTGCGGGGCAATATCGGCACCCGCTACGCGCTGACCGAGCTGGTTTCGAGCGGCCTGACCAACACCGCGCGTCCGATCTCGGCCGAGAACAAGTATCACGACATCCTGCCGTCGATGAATGTGGCCTACGAACTGTCGGACAAGATGATGGTCCGCCTGGGCGTGGCCGAGGTGATGGCGCGTCCGCTGCTGGGCAACCTGGCGCCGTCGATCACCGCGTTCAGCGCTCCGAGCACCACGGGTTCGACCTCGGGCGGCACGATCACCCTGGGCAACCCGCAGCTCAAGCCCTTCCGGGCCGTCAACTACGACCTGTCGTTCGAGTGGTACTTCGCCAAGGGCGCGCTGTTCTCGGCGGCGATCTTCGACAAGGAGATCAGCAGCTTCCCGCAGACCGTGATCAGCTCGGGCACCCTGTCGTCGATCCTCAGCGAAGAGGCCATTGATCAGCTCCGCGCCACCCAGATCCCGGCCACGGGCTCGCCTTCGGCGGCCCAGCTAGCGGCGCTGAACTACATCAACACACAGTCCTTCGACATCCGCCAGTTCCGCGACGCGCCGGGCGGCTATATCCGCGGCGTCGAGTTCAGCTATCAGCAGAACCTGACCTTCCTGCCGTGGTTCCTGAACAAGCTGGGCGTTCAGGCCAACTACACCCACCTGGAATCCGAGCTGAACTACATCATCGATCCGGGCGCCCTGGCCACGGCCACGGCGGCGGCCCGCCCGCGCATCGTCTCGCCGGGTCCGTTCACCGGCGCGTCGCCGGACGCCTTCAACTTCACCGTCTACTATGACGCCAAGAAGTGGTCGGCCCGCGTCTCGACGGCCTATCGCGCCAAGTACTTCACCCAGTACCCGATCGCGTCGGGCACCTGCGATCCGGGCGTCTGCGACTCGCCGCTGGTCAACGACTTCGTCGGCAGCGAGGCGACCACCAATGTCGACGCCTCGTTCAGCTACAAGTTCAACTCCAACATGTCGTTCAGCGTCGAGATGCTGAACCTGACGAACCAGTCCAGCAACCGGTTCGCCTACGCCAAAGATCCTGTGATCACCGCCTACAGCGCCTCGGGCCGACAGTTCTTCGTCGGCTTCCGGGCGACGTTCTAGGCCAGAGACCACCTCCTCCCGAGGTGACACTAGGGCGGCGCGGGTCCTTCCCCAGCGCCGCCCGCTCTTCTTTCGTGGAGCCGTACCCATGCGTCTGAAGGCCTTGGCCCTCGCGGCCGTCCTGGCGACTACTCCGCTCGCCGTCCAGGCTCAGATCTCCGAGCCCGCGCCGCCGAAGTTCAAAGCGGTAAAGATCGTCCTGGTCGGCGATTCCACGACGGCGGTCCTTGGGGGATGGGGCCCCAGCTTCTGCGGCTGGCACGTGACCTCGTTCGCCGCCTGCATCAACCTGGCGCGCGGCGGACGCTCCAGCGGCAACTATCGCACGGAGGGCTCGTGGGCGCTGGCCATGGACGAGATCAAGTCGGGCGGGTTCACCGACACCTACGTCCTGATCCAGTTCGGCCACAACGACCAGCCGGGCAAGCCGGGCCGCTCGACGGACCTAGCCGCCGAATTCCCGGCCAACATGAAGCGCTACGTGGAGGAGGTGAGGGCGGCCGGCGGCAAGCCGATCCTGGTCACGCCCCTGACGCGCCGTCAGTTCAAGGATGGCAAGCTGCTCGACGACCTAGGGCCGTGGGCTGACGCGGTTCGCAAGGTGGCGGTGGCGACCAACACCCCCGTCGTCGATCTGCACGCCCGCAGCCAGGCGGCCGTTCAGGCCATGGGCCCGGTCGAGGCCATGAAGTTCGCTCAGCGCCCGCCGCCGCCCGAAGTGGTCGAGGCTGCTGGCAAGACCGGCACGACGATCAGCGCTGCTGCGCCGGCCCCAGCGGCGCCGGGCGTCATGCCGACAGCCCAGAACAACGCCACCGTCGAGCCCATGGGCCAGGCCAAGCTATCGTTCGACTACACGCATTTGGGCGTCGCCGGCGCCGACTATTTCTCGACGATCGTCACCGATGAACTAGCGAAGTCCGTACCGACTCTGCGCCGCTATCTGATCCCCTAGGTTTAGTCTTGCTATCCGCATGCAAAATCCATTTTATATATAAAAATTTCCGTGAGCCGGTCGAATACCGGTCGCGGGATAGCATGAGGAAACGGACATGGAAGCGACCCGCAGAACAGCCCTGACCGCCATGGGCGGCGCGTCGCTTTTGGCGGCGTCGATCGGTTCGGCCCGCGCCGCCACGCCCAAGGTCGCGCCGCAGCGCCTATGGTATCGCCAGCCGGCCAAGGAGTGGGTCGAGGCGCTGCCGGTCGGTTCGGGCAAGCTTGGCGCCATGGTGTTTGGCGGCGTCGCGGCCGAGCGGCTGCAACTGAACGAGGACACCCTGTGGGCGGGCGGACCCTACGACCCGGCCAATCCAGAGGCCCTGGCGGCCCTGCCGGAGATCCGTCGCCTGATTGACGCGGGCGAGTACGCCAAGGCCACGGAGTTGGCCGACGCCAAGTTCCTGGGCGCGCCCAAGCGCCAGATGTCCTACCAGACGATCGGCGACCTGAAGCTGGATTTCCTGGGCCTGAGCCAGGCGGGCGCCGACTATGTCCGCGACCTCGACATCGACGGGGCGATCGCCACCACCAGCTTTACCGTCGACGGTGTCCGCTATCTTCGCGAAGTGATCGGCAGTGCGCCGGACGGTGTGATCGCGGTGCGCCTGACCGCCGGCCGCAAGGCCGCTATCAACGTGGACCTGAGCTTCGCCAGTCCGATGAAGTCGAAGCCGGTCACGACGGTCGACGGAAAGTCCCTGGTGCTGACCGGCGCCAACGAGAGCCAGCAGGGCGTTCCCGCCAAGCTGACGTTCGAGTGTCGCGTCGAGGTTCGCGCCAGGGGCGGCCGCGTCATCGGGCAGGGCGACAAGCTTTCGGTGAAGGGCGCCGACGAAGTGCTGCTGCTGATCGCGGCGGCCACCAGCTATCGCCGCTACGACGACGTCTCGGGCGATCCAACCGCCCTGAACAAGGCGACTCTAGCCAAGCTGGCCGGCAAACCCTGGGCGAAAATCCTGGCCGAGCACCAGGCCGACCACCGAAGCCTGTTCCGCCGCGTCGGCGTCGATTTCGGCCGCACCCGCGCCGATCTGCTGCCGACCGACGAGCGGATCCGACAGTCGCCGGCCACTGACGATCCCTCGCTGGCGGCGCTCTATTTTCAGTACGGCCGCTACCTGCTGATCGCCTGTTCGCGCCCGGGGAGCCAACCGGCCAACCTGCAAGGCATCTGGAACGACAAGACCTCGGCCCCGTGGGGCGGCAAGTACACGATCAACATCAACACCGAGATGAACTACTGGCCGGCCGAGCCGACCAACCTGCCGGAGCTGGTCGAGCCGCTGATCGCGCTGGTGCGGGATATCGCCCGGACCGGCGAGCGGACGGCGAAAGTCATGTACGGCGCGCGCGGGTGGGTCGCCCACCACAACACCGACCTGTGGCGGGCCACCGCGCCGATCGATGGCGCCAAGTACGGCGTCTGGCCGACCGGCGGGGCTTGGCTCTGCAAGCACGTGTTCGACCATTATGACTACAATCGCGACCCGGCCTATCTGGCCCGTGTCTATCCGCTGATGAAGGGCTCGGCGCGGTTCTTCCTCGACACCCTGGTGGTCGACCCGAAGTTCGGCGTGCTGGTCACCAACCCGTCGCTCTCACCCGAGAACAACCACAGCCAAGGCACGTCGCTGGCCGCCGGCCCGACCATGGACCAGGCGATCGTTCGTGACCTGTTCGACAACTGCCTTAAGGCCGAGGCGATCCTCGGCGCCGACAAGGCCTTCGTCGCCGAGCTGAAGGCGGCGCGCGACAAGCTGGCGCCCTACAAGATTGGCAAGGACGGCCAACTTCAGGAATGGCAGGAGGACTGGGACGCGACCGCCGAGGACCTCCATCACCGGCACGTCTCGCATCTTTACGGCGTCTTCCCGTCGGACCAGATCGAAGTCGACACCACGCCGAAACTGGCGGCGGCGGCCAAGACCTCGCTGCTGACGCGCGGCGATCTCGCCACCGGCTGGGCCATCGCCTGGCGGCTGAATCTGTGGGCGCGGCTGGGCGACGGCGACCACGCCCACGATGTGCTGAAGCTGCTGCTGGGTCCCGAGCGGACCTATCCGAACATGTTCGACGCCCATCCGCCGTTCCAGATCGACGGCAATTTCGGCGGAACTTCGGGCATGACCGAGATGGTCCTGCAGAGCCGCAACGAGCGCATCTATCTGCTGCCGGCCCTGCCGTCGGCCTGGCCGACGGGCCAGATGACGGGGCTGAGGGCGCGGGGCGCGGTCGGAGTCGACGTCCGCTGGGCGGGCGGCAAGCTGATCGAGGCGGTTCTGACCGCCAAGCACGACGGTCGCCACACCGTGGCGCACGCGGGGTCGACGCTGGAGATCGCGATGAAGAAGGGTCAGAGCGTCCGCCTCGTCGCGCCCCGTGGCGTCCTGGCGCGCGCATGATCGGCAAGCGCGCCTTCCTTGCCTTGCTGCTGGCGACGGCCCTGACAGACGTCGCCGCGGCCGCGACGACCCTGAGGGTCGGTCCCAAGGCGGCGTACACGACCCTGACGGCGGCGGTCGAGGCGCTGCCGGCCGAGGGCGGGACGATCGAGCTGCAGCCCGGCGAGTACCGGGAAAAGGTCGCGATCGCCAAGCCGAACGTTCGCTTGGTGGGTAAGGGCGCGCGACCTCAGGACGTGGTTATCGTTTGGAGTGATGGCGCGGTCACGGCGGGCGGGACCTTCAAGTCGTTCACGATGAACGTGTCGGGCGACGGCTTTCGGGCCAAGAACTTGACGATCCAGAACGACTATCACCTGAAGGACTCGCGCCCGTCCCAGGCCGTGGCCCTGGCCATCACCGCCGACCGCGCCGTGCTGGAGAAGGTTCGGTTGCTGGGCGCCCAGGACACGCTCTACGCGGCCAGTAAGAAGACCAAGCCCAGCCGGCAGTACTTCAAGGACTGCTATGTCGAGGGCCATGTCGACTTCATCTTCGGTGACGCCAAGGCCTTTTTCGATCGCTGCCAGATCCACGGCATCGCGCATGAGAGCGTCATGTTCACGGCCCAAAGCAAGGTGCGGCCCGACCAGGACAGCGCCTATGTCTTCGACCGCTGCCTGATCACCGCCGACCCGAACGCCAAGGGGATCTTCTTCGGCCGGGCGTGGCGGCCCTACGCGACGGTGATCTTCATGCGCTCGCGCATCGAGGCGGCGCTGGATCCGGCGGGCTGGCGCGAATGGACGCCGGGCAAGACCGACACCCTGTCGA
>Ga0102591_1004084_pt1 | contig 11928 bp, 11 predicted proteins | sample AraplaCol_mCL_r2_2_FD_76860 | JGI IMG/M metagenome (GOLD analysis project Ga0102591, IMG submission 76860) | Arabidopsis root microbial communities from North Carolina, USA - plate scrape MF_Col_mCL_r2 (SPADES assembly) (version 2) | ecosystem: Host-associated > Plants > Roots > Endosphere... | reverse complement strand
CGCTGCAGAGTGAATATTCGCTGTGGACGCGCGACCCCGAAGCCACCGGCGCCCTGGCCGCATGCCGCGAGCACGGCGTGGCCCTGGTCGCCTATTCACCGCTGGGCCGCGGCTTCCTCACCGGCGCCTTCAGCAAACCCGAAGACCTGCCCGCCGACGACTACCGCCGCAAGTTCTCGCCGCGCTTTGCCGAAGAGAATTTCAAACGCAACCTCGCGCTGGTCGAGGTGGTCAAGCAGCTGGCAAGCAGCAAGGGCGTCACCGCCTCACAAATCGCGCTGGCCTGGGTGCTGGCCCAGGGCGAGGACATCATCCCCATCCCCGGCACCAAACGCCGTACCTACCTGGACCAGAACATCGCCGCGCTTGACGTGGTGCTCAGCCCCGCCGATCTGGCAGAGCTAGCCAAGGCCTTTCCGATGGATGCCGCCGCCGGCCTGCGCTATCCCGAGTCCTTCCTTGGATCGGTCAACGCCTGAAGCGATCAGGGCCCCGGAGGCGCTGCAACACGGTCCGCGTCCCGCTGGAAGCGGACCTCCACCACGGAACCTTTTGCCACCGCCGACGAAATGGCCAGCGACCATTTGAAGCGCTCGCAGATCCGCTTCGTCAGAAACAGCCCCAGCCCCCGGCCGCCGCCAGGCTTCATGGACGTGTGCAAGGCCGCGCTGTAGCTGCGCGCGGCCTCCACCGCGTCAAAGCCCTCTCCGGAGTCGGTCACGCGCAGCCTTTGCGGCGTGAGGCTGACCGTCACTTCACCCTTTTGCGTGTTCTCGGCCGCGTTCCGCAGAAGGTTGGCAATGACGATCCTGACCATCGCTTCCGGCGCATTGACGGAAAGGCTCACGCCCTCCAGCAGCACGAAGCGCGCGGGTTTGAACGCCAGGAGATGCTCATGGTCCTGCATCAGCTCCTGCAGTACCAGGTCGACCCGCGCGGTTTCCGCCGCCTGCCGGGCATCCGGCTCGCGTGACAGGTACAGCAGGGCGTTCATGGTTTCGGTGAGGTTGTCGACGGTGCCGCGAATCCGCCCCAGCGGACCTTTCGCCTGCGCCGGAAGGGCCTGCTTCGCCAGCACATCCACCGCGCCGCTGATCACCGCGACCGGGGTACGAAACTCATGGCTGGCCTGGTCCAGCAGGCTGCGTTCCCGCTCGATGAAGCGCTCCACCCTTTCCAGGTGGCGGTTGACTTGCACGGCGATGGCGTGCAGTTCGGCCTGCGGGTAGTCGACCGACAGCCGCTGCGAGGGCTGCTCCGGGTCCAGGGCCTCCATGCGCTGCGCCAGCGCCCTGGCCGGCTTGCGCAGGCTGCCGTGAAGCCACAGCAGCGTGGCGCCCACCAGCGCCAGGTTGACCAGCACAAAGATCAAGCCGCCTATGCCCACCTTGTTCTGCAGTTGCTCGATGTCGGTCATGTCGATGACCGTGACCACGCGGCCGTCCGCGACCGGCGTGACCAGGGCCGCGTAGTCGTGCTCGTCAAACCGGTCCAGGTCCTGTTCGCTGTAGAACCCGGCGGGCAGCGTGGCCAGGTAGGGCGGCATGTCCGCGGGTAAGGCCATGCCGCGCTTGAGGTGCCATCCCTTGTAGGCGCCCTGTGTCGGCAAGGGCACGGGCGTGTTGCCCGTGCTGCCGGCCATGTAATGCGCGGTGGTCGAGCGCAGTATCTGCTCCCACACCGGGTGCGTGATCATCACCTGGCCAAATCCGACCGAGACGGTGACCCCCAAGGCCAGCAACACCCCGAACGCGACGAACAGCGCGCTGATGCGCCAGTGCAGGTCAAACAGGCGGCGTTTATTCGCCATCCTGCACCCGTATGCTGTAGCCCTGCCCAAGCACGGTGTGCAGGATTTTCGGGGCGCCCTCGCCATCGACCTCTTTGCGCAGCAGGTGCATGTGCGACCTCAGGATGTCCTTGTCCGGTGCCCGCTCGCCCCAGATCTGCGATTCGAGGTGTTCGCGGCTCACGATGTGCGGCGAGCGGCGCATCAGCACCTCCAGTATCTGCCGACGGATCGGCGACAGCGACAGCTCGCGGTCTCCCCGGGTCACGACCAGCGACTGCAGGTTGAAGCGCAGGTCGCCGGCTTCCAGCACCTGCCCCGGGGCCTGCGCCGCATGGCTGCGCGTCACCAGCACGCGCAGCCGCATTTCCAGCTCCGGCAGCGCGATGGGTTTGACGAGGTAGTCGTCGGCCCCGGCTTCAAAACCCTGCAGCTTGCTGTCCAGCTGGTCTTTGGCCGTCAGCATGATCACCGGCGTCCTCGACTTGAGCCCGTCCCGCAGCTGCGTGAGCATGGCCAGGCCGTCCATGCGCGGCATCATCCAGTCCAGCACGATCGCGTCGTAGTGCTTGGCCTGCACCATGCCGAGCCCGGACTTGCCGTCGGGTGCGGCGTCGGGTTTGTGGCCGCAGGCCTCCAGGTAGTCGTAGATATTCGCCGCCATGGGCGCGTTGTCCTCGACGATCAGGATGCTCAAGGGGCCTTCAATCATTTCCATCCTGGTCCTTCATCGTGGTGCTTCACGCGCGGAGGCGGCTCCCGCCCGGCGGTGGCGCGGCGGGCGTCAGTATTTTCTGGAAACGCCGACAAAAACAGAAGTTACTCCTTTTGCGTCCTTGTCCACCAGCGGGCTGTTGCGGATCTTGCCCGGCAGCGCACTGTAAGACAGGCCGCCCGTCAGCATCCACTTGTCGGCGAAGGGCTGCATCACGTCGACGCCGATGCGCGGGATCACCGCGCTGCCCGGCTTGTAGTTCACCACACCCCGGGCGACTTCCGCGTCCAGTGTTCCGTAGTAATAGTTGGCCAGCTTGCTGGAGTAATGGCTCACCGCGACGTTGGGCGTGATCGTGGCCGATCCCCACTGCAGCGGATAGCCGTATTTGGCCGAGGCCTCGTAACCCTTGCTCGCGCCAGACACATCGGCCTTCAGCGCCAGTTCCACCACGCCCATGCCGCCCTTGAAGGACCCGGCAATCCCCAGGTCCAGGCCGCCGTCGCGGTCTTCCAGCAGATTGCGGTTGATGCCCCGGGCCGCGAGTTCGGCCACGCCGAAATCCTCTTTCTTGATGCCCCCCAGCCTGGCGCCCAGGGTGGCGTCCAGCGTGAAACCCTCACGGCTAAGCAGGTGGTAACCGCCGCTGATCCCGCGCCAGAAGAACTTCTCGCCCTGGTAGCTGACCAGCGGCACCGCGCGCAGCTTCGCGCTTTCCCCCGCATAAATGTCGGTCCTGGCCGCCACGCCCACACCCAGGCCCCAGGGTGAAGCCCCCGGCTCCGGCCTGGGCTGCGCATAAACGCCCGTAGCGGCCGTGAGCGCCGACAGCAACACCACACCGGCGGGAACAACAACAGATTTGCGCTTCATAGGGAACTCCTCTTGGACGGTTTTGGGAAAAAGGCCACCGGCGGACTGCCAGGCTGGACGCACTGTGCCGCGCCCCTGTCGCGGAGATGTCGCGGCCGGGCCGCGGCACGAAAGCAGGCATCGCGACATTCCGGCGACAGCCAGCGCCGACCATCACCGCCTTTGCTTTCCCTTTCCTTTTCCCTTTTTGAAACCGGACACATCAGGATGACAAAACGCCAAACCCGCCTCTACGCCGCCTCCGCCTCCCCTGCCCGCGCCGAAACAAGCCCGCGCCCGCCCAAACACGACCCCTCCGCCCCGCCCGCCTTGCCGCTTTTTGCCATGTATTTCCTGGGGGCGTGGGCCGGCAAGCCCGGCGCGGCGCGCGGGCGCAAGCGATGACGAGGTGACGCCAGGGAAAGGCGAAGGAAAGCGGCCAGGCAAGCCGCCTGGCCTCAGGCCTTCACTCTCCGGAACAATTCAGGGTAGTCCAGCACGATGCCGTCTTTATCCACCGGCAGCTCGGCCTTGAAGCCGCTCCCATCCAGGTTCTCAAAAAGGTAGAGCCTGCCGCTCACCCGCGTGTAGGCCTGTGCCTGCGGCTTAAGCGCCAAATCAGTCCCCAGCACCCAGGCCATGCGAAAGGTGTGGCGCTCCCCCACGGCCATGGGCTCGCGAAGAATCGGGAAGCTGTTGGTAAACGGCGTGGGCCAGATGTCGATGTCCATGCATCCATCCAGCTCGGCAAGCGGCCGGCCCTCGCCATCCTGCCAATGGCCCTTGCCGTCCGTGCGCAGGCTCAGTAACCGGTTGACGCCGGCTTTGGCCAGGAAGAAGTCCGCACTGCGAAGCTGCCAGGCGTCGTCCCAACAGAGCCGGTAAGCCAGGCGAAATGGTTCGCCGTCTTCATCGATGGCAAGCACCACGCTGTCAGCCTGGCCCTGCGCCAGCAGCAAATGCTCCAGCCCCAGGCCTGGCGAAGAATCGTTCCACGTGGGCTGCCAGCAGATCGTTCGAAAAGAAGAAGAGGTTTCGTTCACCATGGCCATGACCCTTTCGAAGGGCAACTATTGTGCGCCGGGCAGGCGCTGGCCTGCCGGTGCCCGCCTTCGAGACTTGTCTACAAACGTAAGCCGCGCAAACGCGGGTGCGCCGCGTCTTCCAGGTCCAGCCGCTGCTGCTACTGGCCGGCCTTTAAATGACCGTTGGTGAGCATGTGTCGTTTCCGGGCACGGTCAATGCCTGAGCGCGTCCACGCGTTTGCTTAGGAAAGGCCAAGGCAAGCGCGGTAGGTGGCCAGGGATACCCGGTCCTGGACCAGTATCGAGACCACAGCGCTGCCGAGAAAAAGCGCAGCCCACAGCCAGCTTGTAAAAAGCATGGCATTGAGCTTCGCATCCTCGAGTTTTTTGTGCTCGCCCCGCCACAGATACTGGTGCATGGCCGCGCTCTGCATGTCGCCATCGGCAAACGGGACCTTGCGCCGGCCAAGCTCCGCCCACACCTCAGGATGCCTTTGCTCGATATGGGATGCCAGCTTTCCCTCATGGAACGCTCCCCCTAAGAAGGCGCCCACCAGGCCGATGATGGACAAGGCATGCAGCAGGGCCAAGGGGCTGCACATCAGGACAGCCCCCGTAAACGCTGGTGCGCCGCGTCTTCCAGATCCAAAGGCTGCTGCTGCTTGGCCTTCAAGTAGTGGTTGGTGAACACGTCCAGGTAAGCCTCCAGCGTCTCCGCCACCCGCGCCTCACCGGCCAGCGCAAAACACAAAGCCGCGACTTCCGAGGTGCAGAAGTGTTCATCGCGTTGCGAGCGCCGCAGCTTGTAGCGCGACAGCTGCTCGCTCTGCAGGCTGAGCACCGGCAATTTGTCGAGGTAAGGGCTTTTGCGGAACATCTTGCGCGCCTCGGGCCAGGTCGCGTCCAGCAGCACAAACAGCGGGCGCTTCGCCGGCGCGCCATCAGCCGGCGCCGCAGGCGGCAACACCTCCGTCACCACCCGCTCCGCCGCCACAAACTCGCCGGGGAAGACCAAATAAGGCTGCCACTGCGGGTCCGCCAGCAAGGCCAGCAAGCCAGGGTCCACCACGGTGCGTGCCCACTCAAACGCAAAGGTATCCGCCACCACATCGGCAATCAGCCAGCCCGTGTTGCTGGGCTTCAGCGCTTCGATGTCCGCTATCACCAGGCACACACCCGCGCGTACATCAGGCACCACCGGCCGCAAGGCACACATGCAATGGCCGGGGTTGAGCCGGCAACCGGCACAGCGCGCATTGCGCGGCCCGCCACGGGCTAAAAAAGGTTTGGAGGCGCGCGCCAGGCGGACTGTGCGCAGGCGGGAGACGGCGTGGGGCGTGGGGAGAGTGAACAAGCTGCAATTGCGCTAGCGTGTGTGCTGCGCATCTTCTCCAATGCTAACCCGGCATGTGACTTTGTTAACTGTTGCTAAGTACCACCTACCAAACTAATTTTGTGTTTTAAGGGGAATCGATTAATAAGCAACTTCCACATCTATCTGGTGCACGCATTTTTGATCAGTTGAATGGTTGCTCCCACTTTGCCATGCACCACCAATTACGTCCACATTCTGCAGGCCACCAATGGGAATGCACCTCCAATTATCAGGGTGACCTGGAGGCATGAGCCCACTACTGCTGCTACCCCCATACTGATAAAACAATGCTTGCTCATTGCCGTTCTTGGCCATTCCGATGGCGTGCGGTGACATTTGCCTTTCATGCCCTTTGTAAGTTGCAGAGATATTTCGCTTGTCAAGAATGGCTTGACGAATCAGCATGTAGTTAGCGCTTGGCATAAGGTTCTCCTATGTGGGAAACCCATGCTAGAAGGCATGTCAAAATTCTGCGCCCTACAACTGGGGGGCGCGTAAACCCTAATTTAGGAGAAAAAATTAGGTGTGAAGCTCAATGATCTAAAGCCAGGCGGAGCGAAGTCCAATGACCTACATCTACCTATTCATTTAAACAATGCGCATCCTCCACACATCCGATTGGCATTTAGGCCAACATTTCATGGGAAAGAGCCGTCAGGCAGAGCACCAATCCTTGATCGACTGGTTGCTCGTTCAAGTTGATACGCATGCGGTGGACGCCGTACTTATCGCCGGCGACATTTTCGACACGGGCTCGCCCCCCAGCTATGCGCGCGAGCTTTACAGCCAGCTGGTGGTCCAGCTTCATAGCGCGGGAGTAGCACTCTTGCTGCTTGGCGGTAACCATGATTCGGTCGCAACCTTAGGCGAGAACCGCGCCATGTTGGCTTGCCTGAGCTCCACAGTGGTCGCGGCGGTTGACGATCCTGCCAGTCAGATCGTCGTTTTACCTTTGCGAGGCGGCAAGGGTGAGGCGGGCTGTATTGTCTGTGCGATCCCTTTCATCCGTCCCCGTGACGTATTGCAAAGTCAAGCCGGGCAAAGTGCCGAGGAAAAGCAGCAGTCCATGCAGGCTTCAATCCAGGCCTATTACCAATCGGTCTACGAAGCAGGACTGGCTCGTCAGGCGGAGCTGTCAGAAGAACTAGGCCGTCTGGTTCCACTGATTGCAACTGGGCATCTCACAACTGTGGGAGCCAGCAGCAATGAGTCGGTCCGCGAAATCTATGTTGGATCACTGAATGCTTATCCCACGTCGGCGTTTCCGCCAGTCGACTACGTCGCGCTTGGGCACATTCACAAGCCGCAAAAAGTGGGTGGTCTGGATCGCATTCGCTACTGTGGCTCACCCATTCCACTTGGGTTTGACGAAGCGCGGCAGCAAAAGGAGGTGTTGTTGGTGGATTTGAGTGCGGAGGGTTTGATCGCCATCACTCCCTTGCTGGTGCCCCAGTTTCAGCCATTGATTTCCGTCAGCGGCAATCTGGCAGCGTTGGTCAGTGCCATCACTGTAGCCGCTCTTGAAGGTTCTCCCGAAAAACCTGTTTGGCTTGAAGTCACGGTTACTGAAGACGACTATTTGTCCGATCTTCCGGCACGCATTGAGGCCATGACGCAAGGCTTGCCCGTCGATGTCTTGCGGGTGCGGCGCCAACGTGGCAACACGACTGTCAGCATGGCTGGCGAGGCGAGCGAGACCCTGAACGAACTTAGCCCCGACGACGTCTTTGCACGCAGGCTGGCACAAGAAGAACTGACGCCAGAATTGCAGTTGGCTCTAGGCCAGCGTTATCGTGCGGTGATCACCGGCCTCATCGAGGACGCGGCATGAAAATTCTGAGCTTGCGCCTGAAAAATCTCAACTCACTAAAAGGCGAGTGGTACATCGATTTCAGGAAAGCTCCCTTTTCCGACAACAGTCTGTTTGCGATTACCGGTCCTACTGGCGCGGGTAAATCTACGCTGCTTGATGCCATCTGCCTGGCGCTTTATCACGAGACACCGCGTTTGAGAAGCATTTCGGCCTCGGCGAACGACATCATGACCCGTCATACCGTCGATTCCTTGCCGAAGTTGAATTTGAAGTGAAGGGCGCTGTGTATCGCGCCTTCTGGAGCCAGCGCCGCGCTCGCGACAAAGTGGATGGCGCGCTGCAGGCCCCCAAAGTGGAATTGGCCAGCGGGGACGGCACGATCTTGAGCAACCAAAGCAACGACAAGCTCAGGCGCATTGCCGAGATCACCGGGCTCGACTTTCCACGATTTACCAAGTCGATGCTGCTGGCCCAGGGTGGTTTTGCAGCTTTTCTGAACGCGAGTCCCAACGACCGGGCAGAGTTGCTGGAGGAACTGACAGGTACAGAGATATACGGTGAAATCTCCAAGAAGGTGTTTGAACAGGCGCGTGAGGCTAAGCAGCAGCTAGACCAACTGAAAGCTCGCGCTGAAGGGGTGGAGCTGTTGACTTCTGAGGTGCGTGATGCGAAACAAGGCGACGTTGACCGCTGGGGACATGAACTGGCGGGTGTCCAAACAGCCCATCAGATCACCTCGGCGCAGCGCCAATGGCAAATAGGTTTGTCGCAAAGCGTCCAAGAGGTTCAAGAGACAGAGGCCTCGTATGCCGAGGCGACGGCAGCGCTGGCGGCCGCCGCGCCCGAACTGCAACGCCTTGTCGACAGCGAGCCCGCGCAAGTGCTCAAGCCATTGGACCACTTGTGGCAGCAAGCACAAAAGACATGCAGAGATGGCGAGGCCATGCTAGCAACGCTACAAGGCGAGCGCTATCACGAGACAGCTGCGTACCTACAGCACCACCAACTTGCCCAGAGCTTGGCCAGTCGAATCGCGGATAACGCACAAGGTCAGCTGACGCTTACAGAAAAAGAACACCAGCAGCACATTGATTTTTGCGCCACGCATCCACAGCGCGCCGCCCTGGGCGAACGCCTTGGCAGTTGGCGGCAGCAGTTTGAGCAACGGCAAAAGCTGCAGCAGAGCCTTGCTGGCCAGCAATTCGCTTTGGGGCGCTTGCAGGAAGAAATAGCCGACCTCACAAGCAAGCTCACAACTCAGAGCGCACTGGTTGAAACCGCGAAGCTGGCAAAAACCGAATCTGAGGCCGTCCAGCAGTCCGCGCAGGTTGAACAAGACCAACGCCTGGCTGGGCAAACACCCGCCGCTTTGCGCGCGCACTGGCAGGCAGAGCAAGGCCATGCCAACAGTTGGCAACAGCTGGAGGCGCTCGCCAAGCAAAGACGCGAACTCGCGACCCAGCAGGAAGTGCTGGCAGCTGAATTGCAACAAGGCGAAGTAGCGATCACTCAACAAGATGCGACCGTCTTGGAATTGCGTGAACGACACAAGGCCTTGAAGGAGCAAGTGGTAGACAAACAAAAGCTGCTCGATCAGGAACGCCGTATCCAAAGCCTGGACGCGCACCGCTTGGCGCTGCAACCGGGCGAGGCCTGTCCGCTATGTGGCGCACTGGAGCACCCAGCTATTGACGTCTATCAAGCATTGGACGTTTCGGCCACAGCCGCAGCTTTGCAGCAGAAGCAGCACGAACTTGAGCAGCTTGTGACGGAGGGTCAAACCGCGGCTGCGGCTTGGGCAACCAGCAAGGCGAATCGAACCGAGCGACTGAAATCTGAGGAAAAAGTAGCTCGGCAAATCAGCCAATGGCAAACAGAATGGGCCGTGTCCATCAATCAGGTCAGGGCCACTCTGGTGCTGACTGCGGACGATTGGAAAAGTACTGATAAATTGGTCGCTGGGCACCAGACTGCCGCACAGGCACTACTCAGATTCACCAATCAGCTGCAAGCCGCTGAAGCTGGCGAACAAGCACTTCAACGTGCTCAGGTAACTGCCAGCCAAAGCGCCCAAGCGTTGCAAGCTGCGCAAGGTCAGCTTTTGCTGCTGCAACAAGCTGCCGAGGGCGCGCAGGCGCGCCAGGCGGCCCTGCTTCAAACCAGCCAATCAAACCAGCAAGATCTCGCCGACATGGAGGCGAACCTACAAGCAACCCTGGCCGAAGCTGGCTACGCTTTGCCAGTTGACCCCACGCCATGGTTGCAAGAGCGGAGCCTTGAATGGCAGCACTGGCAACAAACCCAGCGTCAACTCCAAGACCTGGCTCAAGCCCTCACTCGCCAACAGGCACTGCGCGACGCCACGCATGCAGTAGCCAAGCTGTGGACAGGGCGCTGGGCCGCTCTGCAGGATCGGGTCGACGAACAAGTCATTGCACTGCCTGTGCGAACCGAAGTTGCCGCTGACGACTTGCCGGCAGCGCTCGAGGACTGTACCCAGGCAATAACGCGGTTGACCGAGTCGATAGCCGCTCTTAACGGCAGACTCGAACAAGTTCAGGCTGCTCTCTCCCTGCAACGCACGGCCTTGAGGGAGGCGGAGGTCACATGGGACATTGCACTGCAGGCCAGCCCCTTTGCCGACGCGGCAGCCTTCGCGGCTGCCCTTTTGCCCGAGTCAGAACGCCAGCGCCTGACCGTGTTGAAGGAATCCCTGTACGCCGCGCAACAACGGGCAAGCGCGCTGTTGCAAGCTGCACGGGACAAAAAGGAGAGATTGGAAGAGCAAGCGCTCACGCCACTTGCACCGGAAGAAGTTACCGCGCAACTGGCGGCGCTGGAAACGCAGCGCAGCGCACTCAGCGAACAAATCGGCGCTCAACGTGCTCTGCTCACGAGCGACATGCAGAACCGAATAGCTCAGCAAGCGCTATTTGAGAAAATCAACGATCAAACCGTGGAGGCTGATATCTGGCAGCGGCTGGACGGCTTGATCGGCTCTGCCAAAGGTGACAAGTTCCGCAAGTTTGCCCAAGGCCTCACGCTAGACCATCTGTTGCAACTCGCCAACCGCCATTTAGCACGCTTGCATGGCCGCTATCTTCTACGCCGCAAATCCACGGGGGAACTGGAACTGGACATTGTGGATAGCTGGCAAGGCGATGTAACGCGCGATACACGCACTCTCTCGGGCGGTGAAGGCTTTCTTGTCAGCCTTGCTTTGGCCTTGGCCCTCTCGGACTTGGTGAGCAACAAAACATCGATCGATTCGCTCTTTCTCGATGAGGGGTTTGGCTCGCTGGACGGCGACACTCTGGAGATCGCTCTCACAGCACTTGACTCATTGAACGCAAGTGGCAAGATGATCGGCATCATCAGTCATGTGGAGGCGATGAAAGAGCGAATTCCGGCGCAGATCAGAGTGGAGAAAGGCGGAGGAATTGGGCACTCGCGACTAATTTTGTCATTGGAGTAGTGCCGCCACATAGTGGTTGCATTGCTCGATAACAAAGTGAGGCACTGTTTGGAATTCGCGGGGATTTAGCTGATAGATGTAGTTATTTTCAATATGAAAAGCTTCATTGATAAATTTTTTGACAACATCAGACTCAACTCCATCGTCTTTTCCGTCAAAGAGAATCCGATAGAGATGAAGCTTTTCGTAGTTGCTTTCTGTGGCGCTGTATAGGTCAGCTACCTTGCGGTCGTCGGAGACGAGACCTAAAAGCAATTGGTAGTTGAATTCGGGGATCGAGGCCAAGATTTCATTGCAGCCATCTTGAAGTTCCTGTGGTGTCATATCTCTACTTTGTCCTCCCTCGAATAACTGAGGGATGGATCGTTTGTGTAGAACATTTGAAATAACCTGATACGCAAGCCCTTTCTCATTCGTAAGCTCGTAGCGACGGCGGAGATAAATTAGCTTGCTTACCGCGTGACAATCTGCGGCTATGTTTTGGCTGGTAATCTCGATAAATGTTCGTATGTCTACGCGTTCAAACTTTTTCTCCATGAGCGTTCCATTGCTATTGTGAAGAAAGGTCGCGAACGGCTTCTTGAATCGGTCAGTATGGTGGACAAGCATGTCGACAACTGGTTCGAGATCGTGGGTTAAGAGTAAGACGGTCTTGTTGCTTAGTGCGCCGTTACCCTTGCGAAAAAGCATGTCCACGATTGCATATTTTTTATTCTTATCAAATGAAGAAATTGGATCGTCTAGAACGATAAGGTCAGGATCGGCTTTCAGTGCATGGTACATAAACAAGACCAGTGCAAAGGCGTTTCGCTCCCCGTAACTGAGGTGAGACTTCACATTTGTGAGTTCGCCATCTAGTTCTCTATGAATCAGCTTGAGTTGCG
>Ga0102591_1004082_pt1 | contig 11935 bp, 12 predicted proteins | sample AraplaCol_mCL_r2_2_FD_76860 | JGI IMG/M metagenome (GOLD analysis project Ga0102591, IMG submission 76860) | Arabidopsis root microbial communities from North Carolina, USA - plate scrape MF_Col_mCL_r2 (SPADES assembly) (version 2) | ecosystem: Host-associated > Plants > Roots > Endosphere... | reverse complement strand
CGTGGTCACCACCGAGGCGGTCTCCTATGGCCTGCTGAAGTCGCCGGGCGCCATGGGCGCCGACATCGCCGTGGCCGAGGGCCAGTCGATCGGCAACGGCCTGAACTTCGGCGGCCCCTATGTCGGCCTCTTCGCCTGCAAGGAAAAGTTCGTCCGCCAGGCCCCCGGCCGCCTCTGCGGCGAGACCGTGGACGCCGACGGCAAGCGCGGCTTCGTGCTGACCCTGTCGACCCGCGAGCAGCACATCCGCCGCGACAAGGCCACGTCGAACATCTGCACCAACAGCGGCCTGTGCGCCCTGGCCTTCTCGATCCACATGAGCCTGCTGGGCGAGACGGGCCTGCGCCAGTTGGCCGCCCTGAACCACCAGAAGGCCCGCGCCTTGCGCGACGCCCTGGCGGCGGTTCCCGGCGTCGAGATCCTCACGCCCCGCTTCTTCAACGAGTTCGCGATCCGCGTGCCGGGCAAGGCCGACGAAATCGTCGAGACCCTGGCCAGCCACAGCGTGATCGCCGGCGTGCCGTTCTCGCGCCTCGACGCGGGCGCGGGCCTGGACGACGTGCTGCTGGTCGCGGCCACCGAGACCACGCTGGATGTCGACATCACTTTCTTCGCCAAGCTGCTGACCAAGATGGTGGCCCAATGAGCATGAACAACGTCGGCCGCCCCACGCGCCCGGAAGTCGCCGCCAATGACGCCGCCACGGGCCACGAAACCCTGACGGGCGGTCGCGGCCTGCTGCAGGACGAGGCCCTGATCTTCGAACTGGATTGCTGGAACAAGACCGGGGTCGACCTGCCGCCAGCCGCTCCGCCGTCGGACGATCTGGCCGGCCTGCTGCGCGACGCCCCGATCGGCCTGCCGGGCCTGTCGGAACCCGAAGCGGTCCGCCACTACGTGCGCCTCAGCCAGAAGAACCACGCCATCGACCTGGCGCTGTATCCGCTGGGCTCGTGCACGATGAAGCACAATCCGCGCCTGAACGAGAAGATGGCGCGCCTGCCGGGCTTCTCGGACATCCACCCGCTGCAGCCGCAGTCGACGGTTCAGGGCGCTTTGCAGCTGATGGATCGCCTGGCCCACTGGCTGAAGACCCTGACCGGCATGCCCGCCGTGGCCCTGTCGCCCAAGGCCGGCGCCCACGGCGAGCTGTGCGGCCTGCTGGCCATCCGCGCCGCCCACGAGGCGGCCGGCAACGGCCACCGCAAGACGGTGCTGGCCCCGACCAGCGCCCACGGCACCAACCCGGCCACGGCGGCCTTCTGCGGCTACACGGTCGTGGAAATCGCCCAGACCGACGACGGCCGCGTCGACCTCGCCGACCTGGAAGCCAAGCTCGGCGACCACGTGGCGGCGATCATGGTCACCAACCCCAACACCTGCGGCCTGTTCGAGCGCGACGTCGTCGAGATCGCCCGCCTGACCCACGCGGCCGGGGCCTACTTCTACTGCGACGGCGCCAACTTCAACGCCATCGTCGGCCGGGTGCGTCCGGGCGACCTGGGCGTCGACGCCATGCACATCAACCTGCACAAGACCTTCTCGACGCCCCACGGCGGCGGCGGTCCGGGCGCGGGTCCGGTGGTGCTGAGCGAGGCCCTCGCGCCCTTCGCCCCCACCCCGTGGGTGGTGCATGACGACGGCGGCTACAAGCTGGTCGAAGAAGCCGAGGGCGTCGCCGCCCAGGCCTTCGGCCGGATGAGCGCCTTCCACGGCCAGATGGGCATGTATGTGCGCGCCTACGCCTACATGCTCAGCCACGGCGCCGACGGCCTGCGCCAGGTGGCCGAGGACGCGGTGCTGAACGCCAACTACATCAAGGCCCGCCTCAAGGACCTGATGAGCCCGGCCTTCCCCGAAGGCCCGTGCATGCACGAGGCGCTGTTCGACGACGCCTGGCTGGAAGGCACCGGCGTCACCACGCTCGATTTCGCCAAGGCGATGATCGACGAGGGCTTCCACCCGATGACCATGTACTTCCCGCTGGTGGTGCATGGCGCGATGCTGATCGAGCCGACCGAGACCGAGTCGAAGGCCGAGCTCGACCGCTTCATCGAAGCCCTCCGTCTGCTCGCGGAATCGGCCAAGGCCGGCGAGGTCGCGCGGTTCAAGAACGCCCCGCACCTGGCCCCGCTCAAGCGTCTCGACGAGACGCTTGCGGCGCGAAAGCCGAAGTTGAAGTGGAAACCTGTTGCCCCCGCGCCACTCGCAGCGGAATAGGCGCAACACAGGCACGAAAGCGGAACGGGGCGCCTTTACGGAAGGGCGCCCCGTTTCCATATGCACCGTGTGGGAAGAGGGGGCCGGCGCTTTGTCGGAAACCGGCGGACCACATACCCCGTTCAGCCCCCCATGAACTTCGCCATCGCCATGACGCCCGTGCGCCTCTCCGCCGCCGACGAACTCGCCCGCGAGCTTCTCGGCCGGATCATTCGCGGCCTGCTGGTGGCTTTGGGGCTGGTGTTCATCGCCGCGGGCTTTCTGATCGCGCCCCTGCCCGGCCCCATGGGCGTGCCGCTGACGGTCATCGGCCTGATGCTGGTGCTGCGTAACTCGTTCAAGGCCCGCAAGCAGTTCGTGCGCTTCCAGCACGCCCACCCCAAGCTGGTCTTCCCGCTGCGCCGCCTGCTGCGTCGCGAGCCGGAAGTCGTGCTGGTGGCCTGGCAGCAGGTGCTGCGCATCGAAAAGCTGGTCGTGCCGCGCCGCTGGCGGGTGGCCAAGCGCTGGCGCAAGTCCTTCAAGCGCCGGGGCCAGGTCAACCCGCGCGGCCAGTGAGCCCCCGCGACCCGAGGGTCGTCCGTCGCCTGTCGAGCCTGCGCCGCAGGCGACTGGCCTTCGTCCTTCGCGAGACCCTGGCCCGCGTCGCGCGGCTGCTGCTGATCGCCCTGGGCTGCCTGATCCTGCTGGCCGGGGCCATCCTCACGCCCCTGCCCGGCCACGTCGGCCTGCCGCTGCTGGTCATCGGGCTGATGGTGGTGCTGCGCAACTCGTTCCAGGCCCGCCGCCGCTTCATCCGCTGGCAGAAGCGCCACCCGAAGCTGATCTTCCCGATCCGCCGCCTGATGCGCCGCGAGCCGGAGATCCTGCTGGTGGCCTGGCAGCAGCTGCTGCGGAGCGAGAAGCTGTTCCTGCGCCGGCCGGCCTGGCGGGTGCTGAAGCGGGGGCGGAAGGCCGTGCGGAAGTGGCTGAGGAAGCGAGCGGCCTAGTCAGAACCCTCTCTCTTAGAGAGAGGGAGGGGCCCGCCGCCGCAGGCGGTGGGAGGGTGAGAGGTTTCACCGTTGGCCGGCAAACCTCGATCCCTGCATCGCTCGTTCTGCGAGGGGCTTATCCGCCAATACCTCTGAGATAATCTCCGCCCCGCCCGTACCTTGTCCGGACAGACTGTAACCTCTCACCCTCCCACGCTCCGCGTGGGCCCCTCCCTCTCTCGATGAGAGAGGGATCCAGAACGAAAAAGGCGCGGCCCTTGCGAGCCGCGCCTTTCGATCTTTCAGCCGTCCAAGAAGGACTACTGCAGCTTGCTGCCGATCTGGCCGATGGCCGCGTCGAGCAGAGGGTCAGCGCCGGCTCCGACGCGGGCCAGGAGCACCGCCTCGGCCGCCTGGGCGGCGAGGTCGACGGCCGCGGCCTTGACGTCCGCGGCGGCCTGGGCCTCCGCCTGGGCGATCTTGCGTTCGGCCATTTGGGCGCGACGCGTGATCTGCTCCTCGAGCTTTTCCTTGGCCTCGGCCGCCAGACGGACCGCGTCCGCCTTGGCCGCCTCGAGCATGGCCGAAGCCTGGCGCTCGGCTTCCTCGCGCTGGGCCTTGACCTCGGCGAGCAGGGCTTGCGCCTCCTCGCGGAGCTTCTGGGCTTCGTCGAGTTCGGCCTGGATCTTGGCGGCGTAGCCGTCAAGCGCGCCGAACAGTGCCCCCGGCAGGACCTTCAGAACGACCAGCAGGCCGAAGAAGATCACCAGGGCGACCAGCACCCAGAACTCCGGATTGGAGAAGCTGAACAGGGATTCGTGTTCCATGGTCCGCTACTCCTCAGGCCAGAGCCGTCTTGAGCTCGGCGGCCGAAGCCGCCTTGCCCGTCAGCTTCTCGACGATCGCGCCGGCCGTCTCCTCGGCCACCGTGCGAACGTGGCTCATGGCCTCGTCGCGGGCGGCCTGGATCGAGGCTTCCGCCGCGGCCAGCTTTTCGGCCAGCACGGCTTCTTCCTTGGCCTGGCGCTCGGCGGCTTGCGCCGAAGCCTGGGCCTTGGCGTCCGCCGCGGTCTTCTGGGCCTTGGCGCGAGCCTCGGCCACCTCGGCGGCGGCCGCGCGGGCCTGCACCTCGGCTTCGTCCTTCAGACGACGGGCGTCGGCGATGTCGCCGGCGATCTTGGCGCCGCGCTCATCGATCGCGCCGCTGACGCGGGGCAGCAGGCCCTTCGACAGCACGATGTAGAGAACGGCGAAGATGAGCAGCAGCCAGACGATCTGACCGCCCCAGTGCTGGAACTGGAGCTGCGGAAGACCGCCGCTTTCGTGTCCGGGGGCTTCAGTCGTCGCGACCGTGCCGTGATTTTCCGTCGCCATGGGCGAGGGCGCCTCTCAGCTAGCGCCTGCGGCCCGAAACGGACGAGCAGGCTCGGTTCTTAAAGATCAAAGCGCGGCGAAGGCCGGGAACCGGCCGTCGCCGCGCTCAGAGGATTACGAGAAGAGGATCAGGAAGGCGATGACCAGGGCGAAGATGCCCAGGGCTTCCGTCAGCGCCATGCCGAGGAACAGCATCGGACGCTCTTGAGCGGCGGCAGTCGGGTTACGCAGCGCGCCTTGGAAATAGTTGCCGAACATGACGCCCAGGCCGATGCCCGCGCCGATCATGCCGAGCATGGCCAGGCCAGCGCCGATGTACTTAGCGGCTTCCGCTTCCATTGTGAGGCTCCTTGAGAATTCAGAGATAGGTTGAAGAGAAAAGGGTGATCAGTGGCTGTCGAGGTGCACGACGTCGTTGAGATAGACGCAGGTGAGCACCGCGAACACGAAGGCCTGCAGGAAGGCCACCATGAACTCGAGGGCCGTCAGGGCGATGACGGAGGACAGGGCCAGCAGCGAACCGGCCCAGCCGAGGACGCCGAGACCGCCCAGGGCGATCACGAAACCGGCGAAGATCTTCAGCACCACGTGGCCGCCGAGCATGTTGCCGAACAGACGAAGGCCCAGGGTGATGGGGCGGATCAGGAACGACAGGATCTCGATCGGCACCAGCAGGAAGTACAGCGGCCACGGCACGCCCGACGGCGCGAACAGCTTGAAGAACTTCAGGCCGTTCTTGGCGAAGCCGACGCCGACCACGGTCAGGATGACCATCAGGCCCAGCGTCAGGGTCACGGCCAGCTGCGAGGTGGCGGTGAACACCAAGAACATGCCCTGGATGTTCATGAACAGCACGAAGGCGAACAGGGTGAAGACGAAGGGCAGGAACTTCTTGCCGTCGTGGCCGATGATCGACTCGGCGAGGCCGTCGACCAGTCCGTAGAGCATCTCGCCCACGGTCTGCAGGCGGCCCGGAACCACGGCGCGACGGGCGGCGGCGGCGTAGAACACCACGACCAGGGTCGCGGCCAGCAGCATCGCGGCCACCGAATTGGTGATCGACAGATCGATCGGAAGACCGAAGACGTTCACGGTGGGCAGTTCCACGACCTTCTGGATCTGGAACTGGTGCATCGGATCGGCCATCGGCCCTAGTCTCTCTTCTGTTTGGGGGCGGTGGACCCGCCTCCCGTGTGTACATCCTCGGCCTGGGCCTTGGACGCCTGCGCGCTCAGTTTCGTCGCCTTGCGGACGACGGAGAATATCGCGAGACCGGTTCCGACCAGCAGACCGCCGATCATTCCCCAGGGCCCCGTACCGACGTAGTGGTCGAGCAGCCAGCCGAAGCCCAGCCCCACCAGAACGCCCCCGATCAAATCCGCCAGGAGGCGATAGCCGTCCTGGGAAGCCTTCTCGTCCGCCGCCTTGGCGGGCTTTTCCGCCGCCTTCCGCGCCTCGAAAGCGTCGAGCCGAGCGTCCAGGCTCTTGAAAGCCTCGTCGTTCGGTTCGTCGGCCTTGGGCATGGGAAGCGGTCAGGTCCGAAAGCGCCCGCAGACGCGCCTGAAGAAGGCGCTTTTTCGGCCGGCTTGATCGCGGCGGAACCTATAGGGCGCGCTGCGGTGCGTCAAGATTGTGGAGAAACTGCACAAGGCACTGTTTTGACGGGGGAATTTCCGCAGGGTCAGCCAATCCGCGGAATCTGGGTCTCCGGGACGGCCCCGCCGCTGGCGATACCCCCGGCGCGCGACGATCCGTCCGACGAAGAGCGTGGCGGCTCCAATTGCTTTTTTCGCCGTTTTGGGGTTTAGGAGGCGCGCCTCTCCAACAGCACGAAGATTCATGTCCTACCTGAAGAACACCGGATTCGCCGATCGCATCACCGCCCAGCAGGAAGCCAAGAAGGCTATGCTGGCCAAGTTCAAGCCGAAGGCCACCGTTCAGGATCCTGATTTCGACAAGCGCGATGAACAACGCGCCGCCGAGCTGGAAGCCGTTCGCGTCGCCCGCGCCGAAGCCAAGGAAATCGCCCGCCTCGAAGCCCTGGCCCGCCAGGAAGAGATCGCGGCCGCCAAGCGCGCCGAGCGCAAGGAACGCAAGGCCGTCGAGGCCGCCGAGCAACGCGTCCGCAAGGAAGAAAAGGCCGCGGCCCGCGAAGAGCTGAAGGCCCTGGGCCGCAACAGCAAGGCCTCGCGCGCCCACCAGTGGGCCCACCTGATCGGCTGATCCGAACGACGGGGAGACGTGCTATCGGCCGCCTCCCCTTCCTTCACCCGCCGCCTGCCGCCGCCCGGCTCCCGGGCGGCTTTTCGCGTTTGTAGGGATCGCCATGGAACATCTGAGCGTCCAGCTGCTCGTCATCCTGTTCGGCGTGGCCTTCGTGGCCGGGACCCTGGACGCCATCGCCGGCGGCGGCGGCCTGATCACCCTGCCGGCCCTGCTGCTTTCCGGCCTGCCGCCGATCGCGGCGCTGGGCACCAGCAAGCTGCAGAGCACCTTCGGCTCGGTCTCGGCCACCCGGGCCTTCGCCAAGCGCGGCCTGATCGACTGGAAGACGGCCTGGCCGATCGCCCTGGCGGCGGGTCTGGCGGGCCTGGCCGGCGCGCTGTGCGCCAGCCTTCTTTCGCCGCGCGTCCTGGCGGCGCTGGTGCCGGTGCTGCTGATCGTCATCGCCGTCTATTTCGGCCTGTCCAAGGCCCTGAAGGCCGAGGACGGCCCCGCTCGCCTGGCCCTGCCGGCGTTCGCTGGCTTCGTCGCGCCGATCATCGGCTTCTATGACGGCGTCTTCGGCCCGGGCGCGGGAGCCTTCTACATGGTCGCCATCGTCACCCTGCTCGGCTACGGCGTGCTGAAGGCCACCGCCCACACCAAGCTGGCCAACGCCGCCAGCAATGTCGGGGCGCTGGCGCTGTTCATCCTCAAGGGCGCGGTGATCTGGCCGATCGGCCTGGCCATGGCCGTCGGCGCCTTCCTCGGCGCCCAGCTGGGCTCGCGCCTGGCGGTGCGGTTCGGCGCGCGGCTGATCAGGCCGCTGCTGGTGACGATCTCCTGCGCCATGGCGATCAAGCTGCTGGCCGATCCGAACAATCCGCTGCGGCATGCGGTGGCCGCCCTCTTCTGATCCCTCTCCCCTTGCGGGAGAGGGTGGCCTCCGAAGGAGGTCGGGTGAGGGGTCTCTCAGAACTTTCCGGATAGGGCTTTCAACCCCTCATCCGTCGGCCTTCGGCCGCCACCTTCTCCCGCAAGGGGAGAAGGATCATTGCGCCGCCACCAGCTCCTCGGCGGTGCTCAGATCCACGCTCACCAGTTGGCTGACCCCGCGCTCGGACATGGTCACGCCGAACAGGCGGTCCATCCGGCTCATGGTCACGGGGTTGTGGGTGATGGCGATGAAGCGGGTCAGGGTGCGACGGCGCATCTCGTCGAGCATGTTGCAGTAGCGGTCGACATTGGCGTCGTCGAGCGGCGCGTCGACTTCGTCCAGCACGCAGATCGGCGCCGGATTGGCCAGGAAGACGCCGAAGATCAGGGCGCTGGCGGTCAGGGCCTGCTCGCCGCCGCTCATCAGGCTCATGCTGGCCAGGCGCTTGCCGGGCGGGCAGGCGAAGATCTCCAGGCCGGCTTCCAGGGGGTCGTCGCTCTCGATCAGCCGCAGCTCGGCCTGGCCGCCGCCGAACAGGGCCTGGAAGAGGGTCTGGAAGTGGCCGTTGATCACGTCGAAGGCCGCCAAGAGACGTTCTCTGCCCTCGGCGTTCAGCTCCTCGATGCCGTCGCGCAGCTTGGCCACCGCGCCCGACAGGTCGGCCCGCTCGATGCGCATGGTCTCCAGGCGGCCGGCATATTCCTGGGCCTCTTCCTCGGCCCGCAGGTTCACCGCGCCGATGGCGTCGCGCTCGCGCTCCAGGGCGAACAGGTGGGCCTCGACGCCGACGGCGTCCTTCGGGACAGCCACGGCCTCGCCCGCCAGGTGGCGGCCCAGGGCCTCGGGCTCCATGCGGGCGCTTTCGCGAATGTTCGAGGCGATCTCGGCGAAGCGTTCGCGGGCTCCGTCCAGGCGGGCGACCAGGGCGGCGCGGCGCTCGCGGGCCTCGCCGGCGGCCTGGTCGGCGGCGCGGGCGGCGCGGTCGGCGGCGATGCGGGCGGTCTCGGCGGCCTCCAGGGCGTCGCTGGCCTTGGCCCGGCGCTGCTCGGCGGCGTCGAACTGGTCGACCAGCACCAGCAGCTTGGCCTCCAGCTCGGCCGGGGCGGCGCGGGCGGCCTCCAGGGCGGCGGCGGCCTTGGCGCGGTCGCCCTCCAGCCCCTCGGCGCGCTTGGCGGCGGCGTCGCGGCGGCGGGTCCAGTCGCCGAGATCCCGCTCCAGGCTCTCGACGCGGCGCTGGCGGCCCGAACGTTCGCGGTTCTCAAGGTCCAGCGCTGAGCGGGCGGCGGCGGCGGCTTCACGGGCGGCGGTCGCGGCCTGGCGGGCGGCGAGCAGCTGCGGGGCCAGGTCGCCGACGCTTTCGGCGGCCGCATGCTCGGCGCGAACGGCGGCAAGCGCCTCGTCGGCCTCGGCGCGCTCGGCCTCGAAGCGGGCGATGGTGTCGTCCAGCGACTGGGCGCGGGCCTCGCGCTGGGCGGCCTCGCGCTCGTAGCGGGCCACGGTCTCGCGGGCCTGGTTCAGCAGACGTTCGGCGTCGGGCGGACCCCGGCGCCTGTCGCGCAGGGCGTCCTCGGCGGCGCGCAGGCGGTCGGCGGCGGTCTTGAGGGCGGCGGCCCCGGCCTCGGCGCGCGGGGCCACGAGATCGATCTCGGCCTCGACCTCGGCCAGGCGGGTGCGCTGCTCCAGCCGCACGGCGGCCGGCTTGGGCGCGTCGGCCTTGGCGACGAAGCCGTCCCAGCGCCACAGGTCGCCTTCCTTGGAAACCAGACGCGCCCCGACCGGCAGACCCTTGGCCAGCCGCTCGCCGTCGGCCCGCTCGACCAGCCCGACCATGGCCAGGCGCGCGGCAAGCTCGGCCGGCGCCTTGACCAGCGGGGCCAGCGGCTGGACGCCTTCGGACCAGGCGGCCGCGGGCGTCTCCGCCCCGGCCCAGTGCGAGGATGCACGAGCGTCGAGGGCGGCTTCCAGGTCATCGCCCAGGGCGGCGGCCAGGGCCGCGCCGTAGCCCTTGTCGGGAGTCACCGCGTCGAGGGCGGGCGAGAAGCCGCTCTTGGCGCGCGGGGCGGTCAGTTGGGCCAGGCCCCGCGCTTCCGTGCGCAGGCGGCCCAGCTGGTCCTCGGCCTTGCGGGCCAGGTCGCGGGCCGCGCCTTCTCCTTGCGCGGCCGTCGTGCGTTCGGCCTCGGCGGTCTCCAAGGCGGCGCGGGCGGCGGCGAGCGCGGCCTCGGCGTTGGAAAAGCGCTGACGGGCCTCGGCGGCGGCGGGATCGACGGCCGGACCGACGGCGGCGCGCTCGGCCTTGGCCTGGTCGAGGGCGCGGACGGTGCGGGCCAGCCGGCTTTCGGCCTCGGCCAGACGCTGGGCGGCGGCGCGGGCGCGGGCCTCCTCGGCGGCGGTCTGGGCGGCCAGGCGCTCGACGGCGCCGTCGGCCTCGGCGCGGGCGGCCTCGGCGGCCTTGGCGGCGGCTTCCAGTTCGGGACCGCGTTCGGGCGCGGCGGAAATCAGGGCGCGCACCTCAGCCAGTTCCGGCTCGATGCGAGCGAGGCTGCGGCCGGCGTCTTCGGCCGCCTGCTCCTCGCGGGCGCGGTCCTCGTCGATGCGGGCCAGATCCGCCGACAGGCGCTGGAACTCGGCGGCGGCGGCGGCGGCGTCGCGCTCGGCCCGGTCCTTCTGGATCGCCAGCTGGCCCAGCACGGCCTGGGCGATCGTCGCCTCCTCGCGCAGCGGCGGCATGGCGGTTTCGGCCTCGACGATCGCGCCCTGGCCGGCGGCGGCGGCGCGGGCGGTGTCCTCGACGTCGCGGATCGCCTGGGTGGCCTCGGCCTGGGTGCGCTCCAGCGCATCGCGGGCCTCGGTCCAGCGGGCGAACAGCACCGCGCCCTGCACGGCGCGGATCTCGGTCGACAGGCGGCGGTACTTCTCGGCCTGGCGCGCCTCGCGCTTGAGGCGGTTCAGCGCCGTCTCCAGCTCGCGAGCCACGTCTTCCAGGCGGGTAAGATTGGTCTCGGCCGCCCGCAGCCGCAGCTCGGCCTCGTGGCGGCGGGTGTGGAGCCCTGAGACCCCGGCCGCCTCTTCCAGGATGCGGCGGCGGTTCTGCGGCTTGGCGCCGATCAGCTCGCTGATCTGGCCCTGGCGCACCAGGGCCGGCGAGTTGGCGCCGGTCGAGGCGTCGGCGAACAGCAGCTGGACGTCGCGGGCCCGCACTTCACGGCCGTTGATGCGGTAGGTCGAGCCGGCCCCGCGGTCGATGCGACGCACCACCTCCAGCACCGGATCGTCGTTAAAGGCGGCCGGCGCGGTGCGGTCGGCGTTGTCGATGGTCAGGGTGACGTCGGCGTGGTTGCGCGGCGGCCGCGCCCCGCTGCCGGCGAAGATCACGTCGTCCATGCCGCCGGCCCGCATGGCCTTGGCCGAGTTGGCGCCCATCACCCAGCGCAGCGCTTCCAGCAGGTTGGACTTGCCGCAGCCATTGGGGCCGACGACGCCCGTCAGCCCAGGCTCGATCCGGAACTCGGTCGGCTCGACGAAGGACTTGAAGCCCGAAAGGCGGAGGCGCTGGAACTGCACGAGGCGGTCCCTTCCGGACTAGCCCTTCGCCGCGGTGGCGAAGGCCTTGGACAGCGCGGCGAGGTTCGCCTCGCCTTCGATGGGCGCGCCATTGACGAAGAAGGTCGGGGTGACCTCGATATTGTCCTCGTTCATCGCCTTGAAGAAGCGGTCGTTGACCGCCTTCAGCGCCGCCGGATCGCTGAGCGCCGCCTTGAACTGCGCCGCGGTCAGGCCGTACTGCAGGCCGATCGCTTCCAGGCCCTCGAACAGGCGGTCGCTCTGGTAGATGGCTTCCTGCTTCTGGAAGACCGTGGTCAGGACGTCGAAATACTTGCCCGGGATCCGGCGGGCCAGGATGAAGCCGGCGGCGGCGAACTCCTGAGGCGGGGTCAGGAACTCGCGGAAGACCAGCCGCACCTTGCCGGTGTCGATGAAGGCCTTGCGGACCTGCGGCAGCTCCGTCGTCCACCAGTGCGCGCAGTGCGGGCAGCTGGCCGAGGCGTAGACCACGAACTGGACCGGCGCCTTGGGCGAGCCCAGCACCATCTCGCCCGGGACCGGCGGCAGCGGCTTGGCGCGCGCGACAGCGGGGCTCGCCGCAACAGCGAGGCCCGAGACGATCAGCGCGCGCCGGTCCAGGCTCATTATTTCGAGGCTTCCGCGATGGCGGCGTCCAGGTCGGCCAACGAAC
>Ga0102591_1004079_pt1 | contig 11947 bp, 13 predicted proteins | sample AraplaCol_mCL_r2_2_FD_76860 | JGI IMG/M metagenome (GOLD analysis project Ga0102591, IMG submission 76860) | Arabidopsis root microbial communities from North Carolina, USA - plate scrape MF_Col_mCL_r2 (SPADES assembly) (version 2) | ecosystem: Host-associated > Plants > Roots > Endosphere... | reverse complement strand
TGGTCCAGCGCGCGGCGCAGCACAGGGTCGCGCAGCGCGGCGTCGTCGCCATCGTCGAAGGGAGCGTTGCCGCCTTTGCTGCTCATGCGCGCTGCTCCAGCACCGACAGGTAGCGTTCCATGCAGCCGCGCAGCTTTTGCAGCCCGTAGCGCAAGCGGCTGCGCACGGTCTCGAAGCCGATGCCCAGGCTGGCGGCAAGCGCTTCGACGGTCAGGCCGTCCTCATGGTGCAGCAGGAAGGCGGCGCGCTGCTCGGCCGGCAATTCGTCGAGGCAGGCGAGCAGGCGCCGGCCGGCGGCGCGCCAGAACGCGAGCTCTTCGGCCGACGGGTGCGCGGAAGCATCGAGGGCCGCGCCGCGCACGCCACTGTCGAGCATGGGCACCGCATCGTCGCCGTCGTCGGGATGGGCGTCCAGCGCCACTTCGCGCCCGCTCACGCGCAGCCGGTCCATGGCCAGGTTATGGGCGATGGTGAAGGCCCAGGTACGCCAGGCGGCGCCCTGCGGCGAGAAACTGTCGCGTGCGGAGATGATGCGAACCCAGGTGTCCTGGAAAACCTCGTCGGCCTGCGCGGCCAGCCTGGCGCCGAGCAGCCGCTTGACGAAGCGGAACAGGCCGCCCTCGTGGCGCGCGTAAAGAACATCGAACGCCGCGCCGTCGCCCTGCGCATAGGCCAGCATCAACTGGTCGTCGGGCATGGCATCGCGCCCGGAGGCGGCTTTGGCGGAAGGGGCGCGGGGCAGCGCGGACATCGGCGGATTGTCACCCGGGGTTTTACGGACGGCGGAGCGCTTCGGGGTTGGACGTCGCAAAAAAGACACCGCATCCGGCACGCCGGGCTTGATCCGGGCGCCGCAGCCTGGGCTATAATCTTGGGCTCGGTGCAACACTGCCCGAACGGCTCTTTAGCTCAGTCGGTTAGAGCGATGGAATCATAATCCACAGGTCCGCGGTTCGAGTCCGTGAAGAGCCACCAACACTGCTTCCGCGTTAGTGCGCTGGAGTTCAAAATCCCCAAGTGAATCAAGCACTTGGGGATTTTTTTCGTCCGCTACAGTGCGCACTGGTTCGTGTGCATCCAGCGAATTGTGCAGTAACTTCAGCGGTAACCGAATCCGACCGGCCGCTACAGCGAGAAAGTTACTGCGCCCTTCTGGAAAGCGACACCCGCTCGATAGGTCAGCGATGCTCCGGAACCCCGACGGAACGCAGACCAGGGGTGTTATTCACCTCGAGAATAAGCTGAAGCTCTTCAAAATCCTGGCCATAGGTCCAAACTCTCTGAGAGACAACAAACGTCGCAGCACATTCAGGAAAGCGAACCAGATCCCCGACCGCGGACAGCGTCCCGATGCGCCGCGGCAGATTGTCCTGAGTGAAATAATCACCGAGGACCGCTTTGGCCTCAGGTGTGAACGATATTCTTGTCGAGGCCTTGAAGTCCAATTGCGATCCCTTACTGAGATATGCCTAAATTAGGCAAGTGTCCCCCCATAGCGCTGGCTACGCCCTACGGCGGCAGCGATGCGGCGCTCTGAGCCTGCGACGGCCTCTTTGAGCATACTGACAGTGGGGATGTCGCCAACGCTCCAGTTGTTTACCACGGTCACCGATGCTCCGCCACCATCCAACTCGTGGTTCGGGATAATCCTGCCGGCAGTGTTCGGCACGAAGAGCTCCGGGCCGCGCTCGCCGACGATCGACACCTTGCCCATGGGCGGCGATCCGCCAGCGGCGAAGAAGCCGCCAAAATCTTGATTGCCGAATGCGGCTCCAGTCCCAAACCCACCACCGCCCCCCCCAAGCGCACTGCTCAGAAGGCCGGCGAGCGGCCCCGTGATCTGCTGCCTGATGATGATGCGCGCGATGTCGCTGATGATCGAATCGACCAGGCTCTTGAAGTCCAGCTTCCCCGTCTTCACGAAGTTGACGAGGGCGTCTTCCATCCCCTTGAAGGCGCTGGTCACAGCCTGCTCGGTCTGCTTGAAGACGTTCCGCGACTCGTCGAAGTAGTTGCGCGCCGCTTCTGAAGCGCCGAGCGTGAATGACCTCTGCCGCAGCTCAATCTGCGCGTAGTAATCCTTGTAGCTGTCGACGGACTTCTTCTGGAACTCCTGGATCAGCGCAAGCTCACGCTGATAGTCCGCCTGCCGGCCTGCGAACTTGCCGTTCCGATTGTCGCGCTCGAGGTCCTGGCGCTTCTGCTCGTAGGTCTGTTCAATCTGACTGATTGCACCGTTCAGGTCGCGGGTCTTGGCTCCCTGCCCCAGGCCAGCCACCTCGAGCGCGCGTGCGCGGTTTGTGGTGTCGAGAAACGACTGCGCAGCTTCGCGCGCGTCGATCATGGCGTTCGTCAGTTTGGCTGCGGAATCGGCCGCCTCGATGTTCAGCACCTTGGGCTGGGTCGAGGTGTCTGCGCGGCTCTTGCGCAGATCGGCCTCGGCGTCGTTCAACTTGCGCTGGTTGTCGATCGCGTCCTTCCCAGAGAGGGTCGCCTGCTCTTCCTTGAGGCGGTTGATCGTCGCCTTCAGGCCGGCGTCTTCCACCTCGGCGGTCGCCATGATGATTTCGCGCTTCTTCTGGTAGTAGTCGGCATCGCTGATCAAACTGGCTGCTCTCTTGGCCGAAAGGATCTTCTCGTCGTTGTCGAAGGCTCCGGCCAGCGCGGCCGTGTTCTTCTTCATGTCTTCGAGGTCCTGCGCCAGCTGCGCCTTCGCTTCCTGCGCGGCGCTGTTGTCCTTCTTGCCGGCGCCAGTCTTCATCGTTGCCACATCGGCCGCCGTCGGTCGCTCTTCTGGCTTCGGCAGGTCGACGCCACCTTGCTGGTCGTACTTCTTGTCGGTGAAGCTGAGAAAAGCCTTCGTCTTGTTCGCCAACTCGGCACGCTTGCGAGCGAGATCCGCAACATCTTCCGGTCGAGTCATCACGATCTCGCCGGGCGTCATGCCCACACGCTCGACGGAGCGAGCTAGCGAATCGATCTCAGATTTGAGGTTCGAGATTTCCTTCGCCTTGGCGTTCGATGTCCATCCCAAAGCCCGTTCGCCGAACTCGTCGAGCGCCCCCATCACCCCACCGCTCGCCATCGCCTTGAGAACCGCGTTGATCGCTGGCAGCATGTCGCCCAAGAGTCGGCGTTTTGCGTCCAAGGCGTTCTTTGAAAGCTCCGCAATTTGCTTGTTGAATGTCTCGGCGTTTGCAGCCGATTCGGCACTCACCTTTCCGACCAGCGAGGTCTTCTCGGCCAGGTCGACCAAGAAGGGGGCAGCCTCCTTGATCGATTTCCCGAAAAGCTCTTGGACGAGCCGCGCTTTGTTGCCGTCATCGGCGAACCCTGAAAGCGCTACCGCAGTCTTGCGTAGCGCCTCTGCAGGGTCTTCTTTGCGCAGCTCGGCCGCATCAAGGCCAATGGCCCTCAGCGCCTGCGAAACAGTGTTCTTCCCGTCGGCCTCCTTCAATGCACTGTTGAACTTCACGAGGATCCCCGAGACGTTCTCCATGGTGGTCCCGGTGCGAAGCGCCACATCCTCCAGTGCGCTGATGTTCTCGATGCTGGCGCCAGTCGCATCCTTCACATCGTTCAGCGCATCGAGGCCGTCGATCACCTCCTTTGCCATGTAGGCCACAGCAATGCCTGCAGCGCCCAACGCAGCGCCAACGGCGGCGCCGGCTTTGGTCACGGCCGCGTCGATCTCTTTCGCGCGCTTCTCTGCCGTCTTGGCGGCTCGGCCCAAGTCCGTTTCGAACGAACCGGTGCGTGCCAGCAGGTCAACAGTGATGGAGCCGATGGTCATCATCTATCCTTTAGGAGAAAGCCGGTCACGCATTCGAAAGAATTGCGGCCGGCTCGTTTTTGGAATGCACTCGCCTGCGATCCCGACGCCACGCCCGCCAGGCGCAGCGAGGATCTCGGGGAACTAGGCGGCGAAAGTGCCTTTGACCAGCATGTTCGGACGCATCACGGCCAACGCCAGGCGCTCCTCCGCCAAGATCGCGACAAGATTGCGGGTGAAGAAATCGGCGTGTTCTTTGCTGATCTCGACAACGGCCTCCTGGCGGTCATAGAGGCGCGCAGCGCGAGAAAAGTCACCAACGAGGAACTCGTCCGCGGAAATCGCGTCGGTGACGACGACAGGTACGCGCCAGGTGATAGCGCGCGAGTTGCCATCGGTGACGGTAAGGCTCACGAGGTAGCGCCCTTCCGTGTCCTTCTCCAACTCCAGGTCTTCCAGCCCAACCGGGTTCAGCACGATGCCGCTGGGCACACCACGGGCAAGCTGCACCTGCGTGATGGCACGACGGAGCGTGTCGCCCGGCGTATCACCGACCTGCGCCCGGCTGTAGGCCACGGCGTTTGTCCAGAGGCCGCTGATCGTCGAGCCAGTCCCAGGACCCTTCAGAAGCTGCGCGTCTTCTTCGAGGCGCAACGCATCCCGCAGCTCGAGGTTGATGAAATCGGCGAGATCCCGATTGTCATCGAGCACCTGGCGCGATGCAGGGACCCACACGGCGATGGTGCGAACGGGCGCAGTCTGCAGGTCCAGCGTCAATTCGAGTTCGGCCTTCTGATCACCTTCGGCAACCTGAATTGCAGCGGCACCGCCGCGCGTCGAACCCAGATACTCAATGCTCGCGGCTGAAGTCGGGCGCGACATGAGGAGATCTCGCACCGAGATTGGGCGGGGCAGCGCTGTGAAAATTTCGCCCTCGCGATCGGCAACGCCGGGGACCGTCGCGTTGGTGAGCGCCGCTTTCATGCTCAACGACTTGAGCGCAACGCGCACGCTTTTCACCGAGCCATTGCGAAGACCATCGAGATTGCCAGCCTTCACGACCATGGCACCAATGTCCGCGCCCGGTTTGGCGTCGCCCAGGTCGGGAGGAAACACAGAGGATTTTTGTTCCAGCTGCTGGACCCGATCCGCCAGCTCCCTCTGAGTGACCATGATCTCCGTCTGGCCCTGCTCGATCTTGTCGAGCGACTTGTTCAACAGGTCGACGGACCCGACCGCAAGCATCGACATACTGGTGAGAGTTTCCGCATGCTGCGCAACGAGCGCATGCACGTCAACACCGAAGGCTTGAGCGGAGATGGAGATAGCGGCAATGGCGACTGCGAAAACTGCCAAGAAGAAATTCTTGGACTTGAACGAAACGATACGCATGGTGGTGGCCTTAAAAAAGAAAAGTTGAGTGCAACCGTCCCCGGTCTTCACGCAACGCAGCCATCCCAGCGTCGTTCCGCTTCAACCATCTCGGCTACGCGTCTCTTTCTCTACGGCCACAAACTGCATCCCGCAGTCGCCTCGCTTTGATCCTGCATCCCGCAGGTCTCAGTTTTGAGCTTGAATCGCGCTTCTGTGCAACATCGCGCAGAATGACGCGAGGCTAACATTTTTTTTCAAGCCTGTCAAACGTCGCGCGCATGGCAAGTTGCGTTGCATGCATCACTTCGAGTTTCTGAACACAATCCGCCATGCGGGCGTTGGCGGCTTCGAGCATTTCAGCCTTGCGGCCGAAATGTAGGGTGAGCTTGGCGATCAGCGCATTGGTTCTGCGTGCAATTTCTTCTTCGGTAGCCATGATTTCTTTTCTTCCAAGATGATCTGTCAGGGCAGCCGGCGTGCGATGCCGTATGCCCGGGATCTGCTGTAGCCAAAGCGCTTTAGCAAGCGCTCGAGTGCTCGGCGCCGGCGAGCCCGGCGCAACGGATGCGCGAGCCAAGCATGGAGAAATGTGAACGGGTTCATTGACCATCCTCTAACCCCCGGGGGGTAGTTTTCGTATTCCATAAATTCCCGGCTAGACGCCCGGTTTCCAGCGTGCGCGCTTCGACTTTCGAACCGCCCCTTCCCCCGTTCGATTCAAGAGAAGAAGCACCCAACTCCCCTGCGATCGCCTCGAAGTACTCCGTCAGCTCGGCATGCAGAGAGGATGGCAATGAAGCAGCCTCAGCAAGAAGGGCATCGCGGTTGCGCGAGCCATCACCACGCAACGCGCAGGTCGCTTCAATAGCTTGGCGCAGCCTTGGCATCAGTCGGCCGCATTGACTGCTCATGCAGTCGCTCCAGGGCATCCCACGGCCCTGCGCACGCGCTCGGTGTAGGCCGCAAAGGTCTCACGATCTACGCTAAGGTCGTTGGCATCCCACATACCCAATCCCAACGCGACGCCCTTGGCCTCGATGGTCGAACGACTCTCGTCCCAAGGTCTTTCCTGCATGCCGACGCCGGAGGCGATTGCGGCCGCCTCCCCAAGCTGGCGCTTCACGATGCCAAGTAGGTACGCCATGCCCTTAGGCGGCCTGGCATCAACGCAGATTTGCGCCGCCGCTTCGAAGGCTTCGATGGGCACACCCTTGTCAATCAGCGCTTGCAGTTCTGGATTTGACGGGTTCACACCGCTGACGCCCTTGGCGCGAATCGCTTTGCAGACGCTCCCCGCTTTCGTTGGCTTTGCCGATTCACCCACCACACCCCCCGAGTGCGGGGGGTAGGGGGGAATTTCTGTATCTCTTCTCCTCTCTTCTCCTCTGGGCGTTTCCTGGTCCGGCGTGGCGTTTCCTGACGTTTCCTGCCGTTTCTTATGGCGGAACGCCTTAACACGCTCAGTGCTCAAGTCGCCCTCACGCTCGCGCTTCGGCTGACGCTTTGCCCAAGCGACCACCCTCCCATCGTCGAGCAAGCCACGCACGGCCATTGCATCGAGGATCTTGGATGTTCTGTCATCGGGAAAGCCAAAGAGCAGATCCAGCGCCTCGCAGTCCAGTGCGCCGAACGCACCGCGGTCATTGGATTGACTGGCCGCCTCAAGCACATAGACCCAGACCGCTAACACATCGGGCAGCGATGCGTCCGCCTTCCGAGCGACCAATTGAAATTTGGGGTCCGTCACCGAGCCGTGGTGCCAGCGAAACCAATCCATACCACCGGCCATCGCCTAGACCTTCCCTGAGGCCTTTGCGATCTGCTCGGCAATCCATGAATCAATCGCCGAGGACGGCCAAAGGACAGCTCTTCGCGAAAAGCGCACAGCTGCCGGGAATTCGCCCCGCGCCATGGCAGCGTAAATGAACGACTTTCGGAGTCCGATTTGCGCCTCAACCTCTCGCAAACGAAGCAGCCGCTCCTGCTTCTCAATTCCACTTGTAGTCATTTGCATCCTTGTTCGCCCGCTTTTGTATAGAGGGCCTAGGATGCAGAAAGCGAGACGGGGAAAGGAGGCAAGAAATCAATTTCTTGCCGGTGCAATCACTAACTTATTGCTTCAGCATCGATGATGCAGGCGCACGCAAACGGACAATCTCCCTGGAGCGCGAAAGGCCGACAAACGTCGCGATCGCTGCTGCTACTGGCGCAAACCCTTGACGATCTGCGTGCGATGGCCCCTCGCCGACGGCGGCTGGCGCTTCAACCGGCACCAACTTTCCATGTCGGACCTCCAGCATCCCACGCGTCCAAAACAAACATTTTGATCTTTGATGCAGCGTGCGTTCCACCGCCACAATTACGCACGCGTCTTTGGCGAAATCAACATCCAACCCATCTCGGCGGAAGAACTGAACTCGAGTCAAGTCGATCACGCCAAAGGATTCTTGCGTCATACGCCAGCCATCGCTGAGAATGAATTCCGCATCATTCAGCCAGGTCTGCTTCGCCCGCCTAACGGCGGCCCGGACGTGCGCCACATCGGTGATGCCTCGAGGCTTCGAGCGCGGTGAGCATTCATCCCAATGCTCGACGATCCATTGATCTGCAGTCGCGATCGCATCGCCCATGCACTCTGTGCGCCACCAGCGCGCCATGTAGACAGCGGCATCGCGCGCCAACATTCGAGGGCGGCCGACCTTGTTCGAGGACATCTTCATGACGTTGCGATTACCATTCTCGCCTTAACCTCAAAGACTCTTCAATCGCTGCATCCGCGCCGAATCTCAGCGCACGCGAGCGAGATGCCGGATCTCACACTCCGCATCAACGATCGAGCCAGCCGGGAAGAAAACTCTATTGTTTGCACCATCTTCCAGAACTACATAGCCCCATCGAATAGCACGAGGCTCAGCCCCCTCGCAATCAATAACGGCGTCTTCAGGGCGCTCGCAGCGGACAACATGAGCGCTGTAGCCTCCGACGATGATGGCCGGCCTAAAATCCCTCCCAACCCGGCAGCGTTCACCGACCTCAAATATTACGCGGGGCCGCGCTGGTTTTGCCGACGCAAAGCGCTTCGACTTGGATACTCGGGTCGTCGACCTTGTTGCCATGGTGTTTACTCCAGCGGTTCGGTTTGCTGCAACCGCCGTCCATCCTGCTAAAGATGGGCGGCGACTCGGACGGGTTAGCAGACCGGGAACCGCGTGAGCGAACCGGCAGGGCTTGCGCCCTCCCATCCGAGCCACCAAAACTGGAGCCGGAATAGAAAAAGCCGCAGACCATGTGCGGTGTGCGGCTCTGTGCCGCGGTTCATCGAGCTGCTAAACCCGGCCTCGCTTGTCACGAGGCAACGGCAATGTAGCAGCCTCCGCGCGAATCGTCAACGAGGCCGAACCGGAATAAGCATGGTTCGGCTTTGAATTGCTGAAAGGGATTCGCGTGAAATTGCGCCCCGAAAGCCAGGTCATCAGAGGTTGGCGCGGACGGATCGACGACGACGCCGAGAAGGTGCGTGCGCTCGTTTCGCAAGCGCCGGCGACCACTGTCTACCGGTCAGCCGCAACTGCGCCCGACTCCAGGGATCTGCTCGGTCATCAGGGATGGTTCCGACGCGTTTTTGGGAAAGAACGCTCCGCGGCATCCGAGGAAATGCATGAGCTGAAGCGCCTCCGAGCGCGACTGCGATATGCAGACCGCACGTCGGAGCAGATCGAGAAAGATCGCGAACGAGCAAGGCAGAGATACCTGAACCGCTCCCCTGAGCAGATTGCTGCACGCCGGGCGAGCGAGCGTGCGAAACGAGCTGCGCGCACGCAGGACGAAATAGAGCGAGATCGCGAACGCTGGCAGCAGCGGAAGCTGAAGCGCTCCGCCGAGCAGGTGGCCGAGTTCCGAGAGCGCCGGCGCGCAGCCCGCGTCGCGCGTACGCAGGAGGAGATAACGAAGGATCGCGAATGGTGGCGGCAGTGGCGCGCGTCACGGCCGCCCGAGTGGCTTGAAAAGCAAGTCGCGCAAGGAAGGGTTTGGCGCGAGAAGAATTCGGAGCGACACAAGGCCACCAGCAAGATCTATCGCGAACGAGCTAAAGAGCAGCTCAACGAAGCTCGAAGGCGGCGACGAGCCGCCGCGCGCCTAACCCCAAGTGCATCGACGGGTGTTGCGCCCAGGTGAGCCGCCGCCGCTTACGCTGCCCGCTCGCGAAGTGCTATTACGTCAGCGCCGCGCCGCAGGTGGTCGAGGTAGTCGGCCCATGCCTGCATCATCGCAGCACGTTTCACGCGAAACTCAGTCCGGTTGTAGGCACGGCCGAGGCTGTCTTTCACAGCATGGGCGAGCTGCGCCTCGATCACTGATTCATCAATCCCCAGGTGCTCTGCAAGGATGGTGCGCGCCGTCGCGCGGAAACCGTGCCCCGTGACCTCGTCTTTCCCGAAGCCCATTGCGCGCAGGGCGGCATTGACCGCGGCATCGCTCATGGGCCGATCGTGGTGTCGCTCACCAGGGAAGACGTAGAGGGCCCGGCCGGTGAGCGGATGCAACTCGCGCAGCGCTTCGACGGCCTGCGTCGACAGCGCGACCAGGTGAGGTTCGCCGGTCAGCTTGCCGGCCTTGCGCCGCTTCATGCGAGCGGCGGGCACGGTCCATAGCGCCTCATCGAGATTGATCTCGCGCCACTGCGCATGGCGCAACTCGCCAGGACGGAGAAACACCATCGGCGCCAGCTTGAGCGCAGTGCGCACGACGTGCGTTCCCCTGTAGCCGTCGCATGCGCGCAGCAATTCGCCCAACCGTACCGGATCGGTGATTGCGGGGAAATGCTGAACGACGGGCTTGCGTAGCGCGTCCTTCAGATCTCGCGCCGGGTTGCTGGTGGCGCGCCCCGTGGCCACGGCATAGCGAAAGACCTGGCCACAGTTCTCGAGCGCGCGATGCGCCGTTTCGACCACACCGCGCGCCTCGATGCGGCGCAGCACCTTCAACAGTTCGGGCGGGTCAATCTGCGCGACCTGGCGCGCTCCGATGTAGGGGAACACATCAGCCTCCAAGCGCGCGATGATCTTGACGCCGTAGCTGACGGCCCAGTCGCCGCGGCGGACCTCGTACCACTCGCGCGCGACGTGCTCGAAGCTCTCCAAGGCCGGCAAGCCAGCGGCCGCCCGCTTGCTGGCCTCGTGCGCATCAACGTTGGCCGCCCTGGCAGCCTTTCGGACCGCACTGGGGTCAACCCCCTGTGCAACGAGTTTGCGGGCCTCCTCAGCCTTGTCCCGCGCCATGCCGAGGCCGACCGTCGGATAGGTGCCGAGCGAAAGCGTCTTACGCCTGCCGCTGATGCTGTAGTCGAAGCGCCAGCCGTGGGCTCCGCCCTTCACGAAGAGCAGCAGGTACAGGCCATCTCCGTCCGTGAGACGCCGGCGAGGGTCGCCCGGCTTGATGGAACGCAAAGCTGTGTCGGAGCCGATGAGGTTGCGAGGCATGTTGATCCTTCTGGGTGCAGTAACTCGGGCAGTAACCCGAAACCGCACGCGAACAAAGATACAGCATTCATGCGCTCTGCCAAGGATCCTTCGATCTAGTGAAGAGCCACCAACATCATCAAAAAGCCTTGCAGGTCAATGACTTGCAAGGCTTTTTTGTTTGTGCGGCGGGTGATTTTCAGGCCCGGGCTACCCGTTTTTTCCCGCCTAGAAGGCCGCTGCCCGTTCAGCAGGCAATGTGGTGCGAACCCGCGCCGTTGCTGGCTTTGCCGACCCGGGTCCTCAGACAACCCACAGAGTTGTGCACAGAAAAGCGGGACAAGTCATCAGTTTGACTTGTTTGCCGGCCAGGGGTTGGCCGCGGGACACAAGGCGCCTGGCCTCAGCCCGCCTTGCGAAACGTGAGATTGATTCGCCGGCTGCCCAGCAAGGGATGCGGCCGGTCTTCGAGCGGCAGCACGCCGTGGTAGCGCAGCCTGTCCGGGCCGCCCCATACCACCACGTCGCCATGCACCAGCGGAATGCGCGCCGCCTTGCCGCTGCGCGCCAGCCCGCCGAACAGAAAGGTGGCAGGCATGCCAAGGGACACCGAGACGATGGGCGCGCCATAGTCGCGCTCGTCCTTGTCCTGGTGCAGCGACAGCCGCGTGCCGGGCTCGTAGCGGTTGACAAGGCAGGCGTCGGGACGGAAGCCTTCGAATCCCGCTTCGGCGGCCGCCGCTTGCGCCAGGCGCTCGAACACAGCGGGCATGGAGGGCCACGGCTCGCCCGTTTCGGGGTCGTTCTCGCCATAGCGATAGCCGCGCCGGTCCGAGATCCAGCCGAGCCGCCCGCAATTGGTCATGGCCACGGACATCGTGAAGCCGCCGGGGGTCACCAGATGCCGGAAGGCGGCGCGCCGCTCGACCTCGCCCAGGGCAAGCAGCAGTTCGCCGGCGAAAGGCAACGCGAATCCGCGCAGGACGAATGAAGCCGGGCCGATGGCTTCCTTGCCGCGCGGCGGCTCCGCATCGGCGGCGTCGGAAAACAGATCGGGCGTCACGGTGCGATTTTCCCGCGCGGCGGTGCTTCCGCCGCCGCGCCGGCTGCCTCGCTTACCAGGCGCCCGAGCGTCTGCATTGCCGCTTCGCTCTGCGCATCCCAAGGGTGCCCGTAGTTCAGCCGCAGGCAATGGGCAAAGCCGCGCGTCGCGGAAAAGATCGGCCCCGGGGCCACGCTGATGCCGAGCTCCAGCGCCTGGGCGTGGATCTCGAGCGCGTTCACCCGCCCCGGCAGTTCGACCCAGAGAAAATAGCCGCCCAGCGGCCGCGTGGCGCGCGTG
>Ga0102591_1004078_pt1 | contig 11952 bp, 10 predicted proteins | sample AraplaCol_mCL_r2_2_FD_76860 | JGI IMG/M metagenome (GOLD analysis project Ga0102591, IMG submission 76860) | Arabidopsis root microbial communities from North Carolina, USA - plate scrape MF_Col_mCL_r2 (SPADES assembly) (version 2) | ecosystem: Host-associated > Plants > Roots > Endosphere... | reverse complement strand
ATCCGCTCGCGGGCGAAGATCGAGGCCACCGTGCGCAACGCCCGGGCCTTCCTCGCCATGCGGGAGGCTGGCGAGGACTTCGCGACGTTCGCCTGGTCGTTCGTGGAGGGTCGACCCCTGCTCTGGGACGGCCCGGTTCCGCCCAACAGCCCCCTGTCGGCCGAGCTATCCAAAGCGCTGAAGAAACGCGGATTCACCTTCGTCGGTCCAACCATCGTCTTTGCATGGATGGAGGCGACCGGCCTCATCAACAGCCACGTACCCGCCTGCTATCGGCGGGCGGAAATCGCCGGAAAAACCTTGCGGCACAACGATTAACGGGTTTTTTAGCCGAATCGGGGTAGGGTCGTACGACGGGCCGCGGTGGCGGCCCGCACCGTCGGCAGACCTTTCCAAGCGAGGGTTCCATGGCTTCCAGCTCCGCCCAACTGTTCATTCCGTACAGCGAATCGACACAGGGACCGTGGATCGTTCGCCGTGCGTCCATCCCTCTCGGCCGCTACGGCTCCCAGCACGACGCGATCGCCGCGGCCGAGGCCATGGCGCCGGGTCTCTCGGACAGCCTCGGCCGTCCCGTCGAGATCCATCTGCAGCAAGCCGATGGCACGTGGGAAGAACACACCTACGTCGTTGCAGGGCTTGTCGCCCGTGGCGACGCGCCCTCGAACGGGTTCAACCGCCACGCCTGAGCGTCATGGGGTGAGACCGCGATAGGGTAACCTTGCAGGGTTATCCCGCCGCTTCCTGCCCCCGACGATGCTCACCGACGACACCAAAGCCGCGATCCGCGCCGCCTATGCGCGGCTGAAGGACGGCCTTGCGGGCTTCCGCGGGCGCGCGGCACAGCTGAAGATGATCGCCGAGGTCGCGAAGGCGCTGGCCGAGCCGGCCGGTGCGGCGGTGATCGAAGCGCCGACCGGCACCGGCAAGTCGATGGCGTACCTGATCGCCGGCCTCGAAGTCGCGCGCGCCCAGAAGAAAAAACTCGTGATCGCCACGGCTACCGTCGCGCTTCAGGAGCAGCTCGTCCAGCGCGACATCCCCCAGTATCTCGCGCTCTGCGGCGTGGAGGCCAAGGTGGCCCTCGCCAAGGGGCGCGCGCGTTACCTCTGCGTGCGCAACCTTCGCATGGCGGGGTCCGAGCCGGCGGCGCAGACCGGCTTCGACTTCGACGCCGACCTCGCACTGTGGTCTCGCCCGCCGGCGGAGCGCGACACCAAGGCCGTCGAGAAGGTCGGCAAGGCGTTCGAAGCGCGCGAATGGAACGGCGACATGGACACCAGTCCCGAACCGCTGTCCGACCTCGTGCGCGGCATGCTCACCACGAGCGCGGGCGGCTGCACGGGTCGCAAGTGCGGTTCGTTCGCCGTGTGCCCGTTCTTCGTGGCACGCCGCGCGATCGGCGAAGCCGACATCGTGGTCGCGAACCAGGATCTCGTGCTCGCCGACCTCACGATGCCGCGCGACGAAGACACGTTCGGCGGCGTGATCCTGCCGAAGCCGGAAGACACGCTGTACATCTTCGACGAAGCGCACCACGTGCCCGGCAAGGCGATCGATCGCGGCGCGGCCGACGTACACCTCGCCACGGCCGTGCGACGCATCGGCCGCCTGCAGAACCAGATCCACGGCGCCTATTCGCTCACCGACAAGGAAAGCATCGGCAATCTCACGCTCGAGATGGGCGACGAGAAACTGCTGTTGATGTCGAACGCGCTGGAAGAGATCGAACGCGAGATCCGTCTGTCGTGGACCCCGTCGTCCGGCGAAACGGAGCCCGTGTTCCGCGCGTCGCTGGGGCAGCTTCCGGAGAACTGGAAGATGCACGCCGAGCACCTTCACCTCGTCACGAAGGACATCCAGCGCTGGCTGCGCACGGTGCGCCGTACCGTCGTGGAAATGGAGGCCGGTGGTCCCACGCAGGAGGCCCTGTCGCGCGAGCTGGGCGTGGCACTGGAGCGCCTCGATCGGCAGGTGCGCACGTGGTACGCGTGGTCGACCGACGATCGCGAGAACGCGCCGCCGCTCGCGCGTTGGGTGAGCATGACGCCCGAGCAGCAGCTCGTGTGCCATGCCTCGGCCGTGTCCGCCGGCGGCCTGCTGCGCAGCGTGCTCTGGGACAACGCGTCGGCCGTCGTCATGACCTCGGCCACGCTGAGCGCGGGCGGCAACTTCCGTGGTTTCGCCGATTCGGTCGGCCTGCCGAACGACGCAGTCACCGTCAGCCTGCCCTCGCCTTTCGATCTCGAGAAGCAGGCGACGCTCACCGTGCCCGCGCTGAAGACGCTGCCCGACGACCGCGAAGGCCACGCGCGCGAAGTCTCCGAATGGCTGGCGAAACACCTCGACTGGGACAGCGGCAACCTCGTGCTGTTCACGTCGCGCGCCAAGCTCGACCGCGTGCTGCAGATCCTGCCGATCGAATTCGTGCGCAAGGTGCGTGCGCAGGGCTCGCTGTCGAAAGCGCAGCTGATCGCCGAACATCGCGACGACATCGAGGCCGGCAAGGGCAGCACGCTGTTCGGCCTGGCATCGTTCGGCGAAGGCCTCGACCTTCCCGGCAAGCTCTGCGAAACGGTCGTGGTCACGCAGCTGCCGTTCGCCGTGCCGACGGATCCCGTCGGCGCGACGTATGCCGAATGGCTGGAATCGCGCGGCCGCAATCCCTTCATCGAGGTGAGCGTGCCCGACGCGACGCGCATCCTCACGCAGTACTGCGGCCGCCTTATCCGCACGGAGACAGACACCGGCCGCATCGTGCTGCTCGACCGCCGCGTGGTCACCAAGCGCTACGGCACGGGCATGCTCCGCGCGCTACCGCCCTTCGCGCGCGACATCGAGCGCGTCGCATGACGATCGTCCGGTTCGACGAACTGAAGGCGGTGCCCTGGAAGAACGGGCTCGGCATCACGCGTGAGATCGCGGTGGAACCGTCGGGCGCGACGATGAACGATTTCCTCTGGCGCGTGAGCATCGCGGATGTCGACACCGCCTCGCCGTTCTCGCGTTTTCCCGGCATCGACCGCACGATCGCATTGCTCGATGGCGACGGATTCACGATGACGCTGGATGGCGATCGCTCACACGCGTTGACGACACCTTGCGAGCCGTTCGCTTTCGACGGCGAGGCGCAGGTCGACGTGTCGCTCGCGGGTGGCGCGACGCGGGATTTCAATCTGATGGTGAGGCGCGGGGTGGCGAAAGGGCACATCGATGTCGTGCGCGGCCCGGCCAGCTTCACCTTCGACGACGTCGCGATGCTCCATGTCGCACGTGGTTCGGCCGTCGTCGACGGTGAATCCTGCACGATCGGCGATTCGTCGATCGCTCCTCACGCTGCCACGCTGGACGAGCACGCCACGATGCTGGTCGTTCGAGTCGTCCACAGCCGCTGACTCGCCTCACCGTCATACCGGCGTACGCCGGTATCCACCGCGAGGCGCACGAAAGAACGACGCCATACCATCGGCTCTTGCTCTACCGCGCGACGTTGACGCCAGGCTGTGGGCTGATGACGCCTAACGATCGGATGCGGGCCACAGGTCCACCGACGTCAGCTGGAACGCGACGGGCGGCACCGCGCGTTGCCAGGTCTCGATCCCCGGGAACCGCATCTGCAGGTCGGCGACGAGGCGGGCGAACCCGGGCTCGAGTTCCGACACGACGAGAGTGTCGCCGCCTGCCAGGTGGAAGAAGAGGAACACGCGCTCGTGTTCGACGTTGTCGCGGTTACCCGCCTCGATACGCACGATCCGGTCGAGCGGTACGTCGCGGCACTGGAAGCGCGCGGTACACCGCAGGATCGCATCGCTCTCGCGGTCGAAGCGCACGCCCACGGGCGTGGTGAAACGCTCGCGCAGGCGCCTGAGCAGGGGCCTGCGAGCAGGCGGTACAGGATTTTCCATGATGATCGGCCCGCCCCCAGCGGTTCGATTCGCACGACGTTCACTCCGGATAGGCATCGTAGGAGTTCGTCTTGCGGGAATCCAGTTTATGCGCCAGCTCTTCACATTCCTGACAGCCGCGATGGTCGCGGGCGCCAGCCTTGCCAGTACGCCCGTCACCGCCGTCGCACGGCTCGACATCGATCGCTATGCCGGCACGTGGCACGAGATCGCTCGCCTGCCGATGTATTTCCAGCGGAAGTGCACGGGCGCCGTAACGGCGACCTATCGCCCGCTCCCCGACGGCACCGTTGCAGTGCACAACGCGTGCGTCACGGCGGACGGCAGCTCCATCGCCAGCGATGGCGTCGCGCGGCGTCCGGAGCCCTTCGCGCAGGGCAAGCTCGAAGTGCGCTTCGCGCCGAAGTGGCTCGCGTGGCTGCCCTTCGTATGGGCCGACTACTGGGTCGTCGCGCTCGACGACGACTACCGTTGGGCCATGGTCGGCCAGCCCGGCCGAAAATACCTGTGGATACTGTCGCGCAGTCCGTCCATGGACAAGGCGACGTTCGAGGCGCTGAAGTCGCGTGCCACCGCGATGGGCTACGACCTGTCCAGTCTTGTCGTCTCCGGAAGCGTGATCTAGTGGCGACGTCACGGAGCGCGTGACAGACTTGCCGCCCTTCCCTCCTCGTGATGTGTCATGGCCGATGCCTGCCCCTGCGATAGTGGCCTCGCGTACGACCGCTGCTGCGGTCCCGCACACGGTGGCACGCCGGCTTCCACGGCGAAGGCGTTGATGCGCTCGCGTTACAGCGCCTACGTGCTGGGCCTGGAGGCGTACCTGCTCGACACGTGGCACGCGAGCACACGACCGGATGCGCTCGGGCTGGCGACGCAGTCACCCAAGCCGACATGGCTGGGGCTTTCCGTCAAGCGCGACGAGAATCCCACGGCGGAAACGGCGATCGTCGAATTCGTGGCGCGCATGCGGATCGGCGGCGGTCGTGCGGAACGCATACACGAGGTCAGCCGCTTCGTGCGCGAAGACGGTCGCTGGTTCTACGTGGACGGCGACCTGTCGTGAATCGTGCCGACACGATCGTCTGCGAGGCCATCGCATCGATGCGCCTGTTGATCGTGGTGTATGGCGGGGCGACGCGGCTGGTGCAGCCGCATGTGTACGGCGACGACCATAGCGGCGCGCGGATGCTGAGTGCCTACCAGCTGTCCGGTGGTAGCACCTCAGGTGCATCGACGGGCTGGAAGTCCTTCAGGATGGATCGCGTGGCATCGGTGGCCTTGAGCGAAGAGCGCTTCCATGCGCCACGTCCGGAGTTTCAGCATGACGACGGAGCATTCGCCCGGATTCTCTGTCAGCTGGGCTGATCGCGAGGGTGTCGCACGCCCATCGCGGCCAAGGCCGCTCCCACACGGCCCCTGTGGGAGCGCGCTCGCGCGCGATGGGTGCTCGCGGCAAGCATCCATCGGGGCCGAGGCCGCTCCCACACGAACCCTGTGGGAGGGCACTCGCGCTCTACCGGGGTCAGATGATCGAACGCGTCACGCCGCCGTCGACGCGGATCGCCGCGCCCGTCGTGCCGGAGGCCTGTTCGGAAGCGAGGTACACCGAGACGTTGGCGACTTCTTCCACGCTGAGCAGGCGCTTGATGAGCGACGTCGGGCGGTGTGTCTGGATGAAATCGCGCTCGACGTCTTCCTGCGACTTACCCTGGTCCTTCGCGATCTTCGCGAAGAAATCGCTGACGCCTTCGGAAAGCGTCGGGCCCGGGAGCACCGCGTTGACGGTGACGCCGGTGCCGCTGAGCACTTCGGCCAGGCCGCGCGACACGCCGAGCTGCGCCGTCTTGGTGACACCGTAGTGCACCATCTCGCCGGGAATCTGCACGGCCGATTCGCTGGAGATGAACTGCACGCGTCCCCAGCCGCGATCCTTCATGCCCTTCGCGTAATGACGCGACAGGCGAACGCCCGAGTTCACGTTCACTTCGAAGAAGCGCGACCACTCGGCGTCGTCGATGTCGAAGAAATCCTTCGGCTCGAAGATGCCGAGGTTGTTGATGAGGATGTCGGTATCGGGCACGGACGCGATAAGGGTAGCGGCGCCTTCGGCGGTGCCGAGGTCCGCGGCGACGCCCGTGACCGTCGCGTTCGGCGCGGCTTTCTTCACCGCGGCGATGGCTTCGTCGACGCGGGCCTGCGTGCGACCAGTGACGACCACGGCGGCGCCGGACTGTGCGAGGCCGGTGGCGATGGCGAGTCCGATGCCGGCGGTGGAGCCGGTGACGATGGCATGACGGGTCGACAGATCGATGTTCATGGGTGCTCCGGGAGAGAAGAAAGTGACTCCTTCATGCTCGGGGTGCCGGCACCGGGAATCAATCGCCGGGAAAGCAAAAGTCTCTGGCGCCAGGACCAAGAACGGCGCGGCCCGGGCCGCAGCGGTACGTCCATGGGAAGCGCGCTGGCGCGCTTTCCACAAGGGACCCGTGGCGAGCACTCTTCGCCAGCAGGCTGGCTCCCACCTGTGGGGTCGGGACGACTCAGGCGTCGAGGCGGGTTTCGCCGTCGGGGACGCCGTTGGGCCCGAACCGCCGCTCGAGGATCGTGGTCCGGTCCTCGTGGTCGACCAGGATCACGGTCGATGCCCGCGTCCCGTACGTCTCGCCGACAATGAACGCGCTGGAGAGGAAACGCTCGCGCTCGATGCCGATACCCGTATCGGGCAACACGTCGTCCGGCCAGCGCCCCTGGTCCGAGAGCATGGCGAACAGCGCATCCGTATCGTCGTGCCTGCCCGACGCGAGCCAGTCGGTCAGGCGGTGGACCAGTGCGCGCGTCTTCGGCCACGGTGCGTTGAAGTCCGCATTGCTCAGCCCGTGGACACCCGCATCGACGGGCTGTGCGCGGGCCGACGGGTGGTTGCCGAGGTAACGGGCATCCTCGCGATCGAAGGTGAGGAGGTTGAACGGGCGATAGTCCGCAGCCGATGCCATCAGTTCGGCGGCATGCTCGCGCACCGGAATGGTCGAGCCGAGGAAGTCGGCGACCAGCAGACCACGGGACAGTCCGCTGTGGTCGGCCGCGAGGTCGCGCACGTTGGTGATGACGCTGACGCGTCCGGGCGAGGCGACGCCCGCCCATGTGCCGCCGGCTTCGAGATCCCGGCCCGCGATGATCTGCGGAGCTTCGTCCCAAGGCGCGAGGGGCGCGGCGGGGCGGGCATGGAATTCGTCGCGATTGGCGACGAGCACGAGGCGCCAGCGCGGGTGCGCGCGCCAGGCGAAGGCGATCAGGCACATGGGGCGGCGGCCTCGGGGAGCATGGCGCCATTCTGCCAAGGCGGCGAGGTGGGCGACAGCCCGGTGGGAGCCAGCCTGCTGGCGAAGGGTGCTCGCGGCAAGCACCCTTCGCCAGCAGGCTGGCTCCCACCCGAGCCCGGGTGCGGCCCGATCAGGCCGCGACGGGTGCCTTCGTGCTCTTGCCTGCCAGCATGCGTGCGATCGATCCGGCGGCTTCGCGACCGTCGTAGACCGCGCGGACGACGAGGTCGGCACCACGCACGTTGTCGCCGCCCGCGAAGATGCGCGGGTTGCTCGTCTGCAACGGCAGGCGGCCTTCGCCGCCGACGGCGATCCGACCGCTGCGATCGCGCTCGATGCCGAAGGCGTCGCACCAATCGGGAGGGCTCGGCTGAAAACCGAAGGCCTGGATCACGACGTCGGCGCGCAGGTCGGATTCGCTGCCTTCGACGTTCTGCGGTCGCGGGCGACCCTCGGCATCCTCGACGAGCTGCGTCTCGACCACGCGCACCGCGGTGACGCGCTCGCCATCGCCGACCAGCGCGATCGGCTGGCGCTGGAACAGGAAGCGGACGCCCTCTTCGCGGCTGTAGCCCACCTCGCGGCGCGAGCCGGGCATGCTGGGTTCGTCGCGTCGGTACACGCAGGTGACCGAGGCGGCACCGAGGCGGATCGCGGTGCGGTTGCAATCCATGCCGGTATCGCCACCGCCCAGCACTACCACGTGCTTGCCGGCGAGATCGTATTCGGATGCCGGGGCCTCGTCGCGGAGCAGCCGCTCGGTATTGGCGATAAGGAACGGCAACGCGTCGTGCACACCGCGAAGCTCACGCCCTTCGAGCTGTCCATCCACGTACGTGTAGGCTCCGGTGCCGACGAACACGGCGTCGTAATCCGCGAGCAGCTCGTCGAATTCGATGTCGCGACCGATCTCCACGCCGAGGTGGAAGCGCACACCCATGCCCTCGAGCACCATGCGGCGCGTGCGCACCACGGTCTTGTCGAGCTTGAACGGCGGGATGCCGAAGGTGAGCAGGCCGCCGATCTCGTGCTGCCGGTCGAACACGTGCGCCTCGATGCCCGCACGACGCAAGCGGTCCGCGCAGGCGAGGCCGGCAGGACCGGCGCCGACGATCGCCACGCGGCTACCCGTTTCGCGCACGCGCGAAAGGTCGGGACGCCAGCCCTGTCGGATCGCTTCGTCGGTGACCCAGCGTTCCACGCTGCCGATCGTCACCGCGCCGAAATCGCCCTGTTCCAGGGTGCATGCGCCCTCGCAGAGACGATCCTGCGGACACACGCGGCCGCAGATCTCCGGCAGCGGGTTGGTCTCGTGCATCAGCGTGGCGGCTTCGAAAAGGCGACCGTCCTGCACCAGCTTCAGCCAGTTCGGGATGTAGTTGTGCACGGGGCACGCGTGCTCGCAGTACGGGTTGCCGCAGTCGATGCAGCGTCCCGACTGCGACGCCGCCTCCGACGACGCGAAGTCGCCCGAGATCTCGCCATAGCCGAGCACGCGGACCGCGACGGGCACCGTGCGCGGCGTCTGCCGCGGGAGGTCGAGGAAACGGAAGTCCTTGGCGCTCATGCGGCACTCCGCAGTTCTTCGGCCAGCGCGTCGAGGCTCGCGGCCTTCGGTTTCACCAGCCAGAAACGCTGCAGCAGGCCACGGAAATCGCCGAGCACGCGACGGCCCCAGGCGCTGTCGGTGAGTTCGGCATGGCGCGCGATGAGCTGGCGCAGGTGCTGCATGTAGTGCTCCATGCCTTCGTGGGAAATGCGTACGATGTCGACGAGTTCGTGGTTGTAGCAATCGACGAAGTTACGCTCGATGTCGAGCACGTATGCGAAGCCGCCCGTCATGCCCGCGCCGAAGTTCAGGCCCGTCCGTCCGAGCACGGCGACGACGCCGCCGGTCATGTATTCGCAGCAGTGATCGCCCGCGCCTTCGACGACGGCGAGCGCACCGGAGTTGCGCACGGCGAAGCGTTCGCCCGCCTGCCCCGCGGCGAACAGTTCGCCGCCGGTCGCGCCGTAGAGGCACGTGTTGCCGATGATCGACGCGTCCTGGCTGGCGAACGGCGAGTCCCCCGGCGGACGCACGACGAGACGTCCGCCCGCCATGCCCTTGCCCACGCCGTCGTTGGCTTCGCCCACGAGGTCGATGTGCACGCCGCCGGCGTTCCACGCACCGAGGCTCTGGCCCGCCGATCCCGTGAGATGCAGCGTGATGGGCTTGTCGGCCATGCCGGCGTCGCCCCAGCGCCGCGCGACGTCGCCCGAGAGACGCGCACCGATCGCGCGATCGGTGTTGACGATCGGATAGCGGAACGCGCCACCGAGGCCGTCCGCGACGGCCACGCGCGTGTCGGTGGCGATACGGCTGGCGAGCGCCGCCGGATCGCGCATCGGGTTCCGCGCGAACGTGCAGGCGAAGTCCACCTTTTCACCGAGGCCGTCTTCGGCGATGAGCGGCGAGAGGTCGAGGCGATCCTGGACCGGCGTCACGCCGTCGCGCTGTTCGAGGCGATCGCTCTGGCCGATGAGCTCGGCGAGCGAGCGCACGCCCAGCCGCGCGAGATGGCGGCGCACGTCTTCCGCCACGAAGCGGAAGTAGTTCATCACCATGTCGGGCAGGCCGAGGAAATGCTTCTGCCGCAGCACCGGATGCTGCGTGGCGACGCCCGTGGCGCAGTTGTTGAGGTGGCAGATGCGCAGGTACTTGCAGCCGAGCGCGACCATCGGGCCCGTGCCGAAACCGAAACTCTCCGCGCCGAGCATCGCGGCCTTGATGACGTCGAGACCCGTTTTCAGGCCGCCGTCGGTCTGCAGGCGGACACGTCCGCGCAGGTCGTTCAGGCGCAGCGTCTGCTGCGTCTCGGCGAGGCCGAGCTCCCACGGCGTGCCGGCGTACTTGATCGACGTGAGCGGGCTGGCGCCCGTGCCGCCATCGTGGCCGGACACCGTGATGAGATCCGCGCCCGCCTTGACCACGCCGGCCGCCACGGTACCGACGCCCGCGTGCGCGACGAGCTTCACCGAGACCAGCGCCTGCGGGTTCACTTCCTTCAGGTCGTGGATGAGCTGGGCGAGATCTTCGATCGAGTAGATGTCGTGATGCGGCGGCGGGGAGATCAGGCCGATACCGGGTTTGGCGTAGCGCAGACGCGCGATGGTCGCATCGACCTTGTGCCCCGGCAGCTGCCCGCCTTCGCCGGGCTTCGCGCCCTGCGCGATCTTGATCTGAAGCACCTCGGCGTTCACGAGGTAAGCCGGCGTGACACCGAAGCGACCCGAGGCGACCTGCTTGATCTTCGAGGCGCGATCGGTGCCATAGCGCGACGGGTCTTCGCCGCCCTCACCCGAGTTGCTGCGCGCGCCCAGACGGTTCATGGCGATCGCGAGTGCTTCGTGCGCTTCCGGCGACAGGGCACCGAGCGACATGCCGGCCGAATCGAACCGGCGCAGGATGTCCTCGACCGGCTCGACCTCGTCGAGCGGCACGGCGGTGCCTTCGCGGGGCACGAGCAGGTCGCGCAGCGCCGATGGAGGCCGCGTGTCGACGTGGCGCGCGTACGTTTCGTAATCTTTCCAGTCGCCGGTGCGCACCGCCACCTGCAGGCTCGCGATCACGTCGGGGCCATACATGTGGAACTCGCCGCCGTGCACGTACTTGAACAGACCGCCCGCGCGCAGCGCCTGGGCTTCGTCCCAGGCTTCCGCGGCGAGAAGACGCTGCTCGTGCTCGAGATCGGCGAACGTCGAGCCGCCGATGCGCGACGGCGTGCCGGGGAAGCAGAGATCGACCACCTCGGGCGCCAGTCCCACGATCTCGAAGAGCTGAGCGCCGCGATAACCGGCCACCGTGGAGATACCCATCTTCGACAGGATCTTCAGCAGGCCCTTGCGGATACCGCGCCGGTAGTTGCGACCGATCTCGCGCGGCGCGCCCTCGCCGTTACGGATATACCCGCTGCGCCCCATGTCGAAGAGGCTCTGGTACGCCAGCCAGGGGTAGATCGCGGTGGCACCGAAGCCGAGCAGGCAGGCGAAGTGGTGCGGATCGCGCGGCGTGGCGGTCTCCACCATGATGTTGCACTGACAGCGCAGGCCGGTATCGACGAGGCGAGCGTGCACCGCCGCCGTCGCCAGCAGCGAATGGATCGGCAGCAGGTCGCGGCGCGGATAGCGATCGCTCAGGAACACGATGGTCACGCCGTCGCGCACGGCGGCTTCCACGTCGTCGCAGAGACGGCGCAACGCCTGCTCCAGCGTTTCGTCGTCGCCGTACATGAGGTCGAAGCGCGGCGTGTCGGCGTAATCGGGATTCGCGAGGATCTGCCGCAGCTTGCGCTGCGAGAGGATCGGCGAGTTCAGCAGGATCTGCTTCGCGTTCTCCGGACCGAGGTCGAAGATGTTCCGCTCCTGGCCGATCTGCGTCACGAGCGACATCACCAGCCGCTCGCGCAGCGGATCGATCGGCGGGTTGGTGACCTGCGCGAAACCCTGGCGGAAACGGTCGAACAGCGGACGAATCTGCCGCGACAGCACCGCCATGGGCGTGTCGTCGCCCATCGATCCGGTCGCCTCGGCTTCCGTCTCCGCCAGCACTTTCAGCACGGATTCGCTTTCTTCGCGCGACAGGCCGTAGAGCTTCTGGTAACGACGCAGTTCGTCGGCCGGCAGCGGCTCGGCGGCGAGGCTGGGATCGATCAGGTCGGACTCGAGGTAGGTGACGCCGTCGC
>Ga0102591_1004077_pt1 | contig 11953 bp, 8 predicted proteins | sample AraplaCol_mCL_r2_2_FD_76860 | JGI IMG/M metagenome (GOLD analysis project Ga0102591, IMG submission 76860) | Arabidopsis root microbial communities from North Carolina, USA - plate scrape MF_Col_mCL_r2 (SPADES assembly) (version 2) | ecosystem: Host-associated > Plants > Roots > Endosphere... | reverse complement strand
TGGCGGCGCCGAAATCACCGGCGGCGAGGTCTTGCTCGACGGCGCCGATATCCTGTCGCTCGGCAAGAACGGCATCCGGAAAATTCGCGGCGCCCGGGTCTGCTACGTCGCGCAATCGGCCGCCGCCGCCTTCAATCCGGCGCACAGACTCGGCGATCAGGTGATCGAAGCTTCGGTCAAGCATGGTTTGATGACCAAGGACGCGGCGCGCAAACGTGCGCTTTATCTGTTCGGGGTTCTCGGCCTGCCCAATCCCCAAACCTTCGGCGAGCGCTTTCCCCACCAAGTCTCCGGCGGCCAGTTGCAGCGGGCGATGACGGCGATGGCGCTCTGCTCCAACCCCGAACTCATCGTCTTCGACGAGCCGACCACGGCGCTCGACGTCACCACGCAGATCGACGTGCTGGCGGCGATCAAGCATGCCATCGAGGAAACGCACACGGCCGCCCTCTATATCACCCACGATCTCGCCGTCGTCGCCCAGATCTCCGACGACATCATGGTTCTGCGCTATGGCAAGCAAGTCGAATACGGCAGCGTCCAGCAAATCATCGAGGCGCCGCGACAGGATTATACCCGCGCCCTCGTCAATGTCAGGCAGGCCTATCGTGAGGAGGCGGCCGATCAGTCCACGGCACTTCTCAAGGTGGAAAATGTCAGTGCCGAATATTCCAACGGTTTCAAGGTGCTCCACGATGTCTCGCTGCATGTGCCGAAGGGCCAGACACTCGCCGTCGTCGGCGAATCCGGCTCGGGCAAATCGACCCTGGCGCGCGTCATCACCGGCCTATTGCCGCCGAGCAGCGGGCGCATCGTCTTTGATGGAAAGCCGCTGATGCCAGACCTTAAGAGCCGGCCAAATGACGACCTGAGGCGTATCCAGCTGATTTACCAGATGGCCGATACGGCGATGAACCCGCGGCAGACGGTTCGCGACATCATCGGCCGCCCGCTGACCTTTTATTATGGCCTTCGAGGTGCCGAGAAAACCGCCCGGGTCAAGGAACTGCTCGACCAGATCGAAATGGGCAAGGGTTTCGTCGACCGCTACCCGGCCGAACTATCAGGTGGCCAGAAGCAGCGCGTCGCGATCGCCAGAGCGCTTGCCGCCAAGCCCGAACTCATCCTCTGCGACGAGCCGACTTCGGCGCTCGATCCGCTGGTGGCGGAGGGTATCCTCAAGCTGCTCCTGCGCCTGCAGGAAGAAGAACAGCTGTCCTACGTCTTCATCACCCACGACATCGCGATCGTCAGGGCGATTGCCGACAGCGTGGCGGTGATGCATCGTGGCAAGCTGGTGCGGTTCGGTCCGAAATCGACGGCGCTCTCCCCGCCCTTTGACGACTACACCGATCTGCTGTTGAAATCCGTACCGGAAATGGAAATCGGCTGGCTGGAACGGGTGCTTGCTACACGTCGCATGGAGAGCGCCGGTAACTGACTCGACGAGGGCAGAGCCCTCGTCTCACGGAAAGTGCATCAAGGAATGAGCATGACCTCGCGCGGCTTCGCCACCATCGAAAATGAATGGATTACCCTGAAGGATGGGACGCGGCTTGCCGCGCGCATCTGGATGCCGGATGGTGCTGAGGAAGATCCGGTTCCTGCCGTCTTCGAATTCCTGCCCTATCGCAAACGGGACGGAACCTGCCTCAGGGATGAGTCGACCTATCCGGTGTTCGCGGCCGCAGGCATTGCCGGTGTGCGCGTCGATATCCGCGGATCCGGAGAATCCGGCGGCGTCATCGACGGCGAATATACCGAAAGCGAGCTTGCCAATGCCTGCGAGCTGATCGCCTGGATTGCCGCGCAGCCATGGTCGAACGGCTCGGTCGGCATGATGGGCATCTCCTGGGGCGGCTTCAACAGCCTGCAGGTCGCAGCATTGCGACCGCCGGCGCTGAAGGCCGTCATATCGATCGCCTCGACCGTCGATCGTTACAATGACGACATCCACTACAAGAACGGCTGCCATCTCTCCGCCCAGCTCTCATGGGCGGCAACGATGCTCGGCTACCAGTCGCGCCCGCCCGATCCCGCACTTGTCGGCGAACGCTGGAAGGAGATGTGGCTGGAACGCCTGGCCGGCGAACCCTTCTTCATGGAGGAGTGGCTGACCCATCAGCGGCGCGACGATTTCTGGCGTCACGGCTCGATCTCAGAGGATTTTTCGAGCGTGGAGATTCCCGCGCTTGTCATCGCGGGCTGGGCGGACGGCTACCGCAATACGCCTCTGATGGCGGCCGAAGGCCTGAGCCACAAAGCGAAGGCACTGATCGGTCCCTGGGTCCACAAATATCCGCACTTTGCCTGGCCGAAGCCGCGCACGGATTTCCATGGCGAAGCGATCGCCTGGTGGAACAAATGGCTGCGTGGCGAGGATAACGGCATCGACACCTTGCCGCAGGCCCGCGCCTATATTCTCGATGCCATCCGCCCTGCCCCGCGACGCGACAGCGACCCGGGTTTCTGGGTCGCCAAGGACGTCTGGTCGCCGCCGCAGATGCAGTGTTTCTATGTCGAGCAGTTCGGCAAGCTGACGGAAGGCATGCCGATTCCGCACGCGCCCGAGCATCCCGTCTATCTCCGCTCTCCGCTCGACACCGGGACGGCATCCGGTGAGTATTTTACGCTGAAGCCCGATGCCGAAATGGCGATCGATCAACGCTCGGACGATGCCGGCTCGCTGATCTTCGATACGATGCCGCTTGCTGGCGATTACGACTATCTCGGCCGGCCTGTGCTCACGCTTGCGCTGCGCTCTCGGACGGCGGGCGGAAATCTCTGCGCCCGGCTCGTCGATGTTCATCCGGATGGCACGGCAACGCGTGTCGCCTTCGGCGTCGTCAATCTCACTCACCGCGACGGCAATGCAGATCCAAAGGCGCTGATACCAGGCGAGAAGGTGTCGATCCGGCTGGTGCTCGATGCCTGCGGTTATCGCTTCCGCAAGGGGCATCGCATCCGCCTTTCGCTGTCCACCGCATATTGGCCGATGATCCTGCCGCCGCCTGATGACGAAGGCATCGAGGTCGATATCGCGGCACTCGGCCTGGGGCTGCCGATGCTCGGCGAGCACCAGCGGATCGACATCAAGGAACCGGCCAATCCCGATCCGCTGCCGAAATACATCGAGCACGCGGCCGCCGCGACGAAGCGGCAGGTCGTCCGCGATCTCTCGGCCGCCCGAACGGAGTATCACATCCACGAGGATACCGGGCTCACCGAACACCCTGAGACCGGCCTCTCGACCCGGCAATTGCGGGAGGAAGTCTGGTCGATTGCGCCCGATAATCCGTTGTCGATGACCGGGACGTCGACCTGGACCTGCGACATGCGCCGCCCCGGCTGGTTCGTCCGCACAGTCGCGACCGCGCGCATTGCCTGCACCCAGACCGACTGGATCATCAGCGCTGTCGTCACCGCTTTCGAGGACGATGTGCAGATCTTCGAAAAGGTCTTTGCGGAAAAGCGGATCGCGCGTGACCTGATGTGATCGTTAGAGCCTTTCCGGGTTAGATTGCAGCATTCTGTTGGCTCAAACGGAGTCGGATGGTCGACCGGTCGGCGCGCGTCGTAGCCCGGCTCTACGGCCAAGTCGGCCGGTCGATCAGCCGGCCCGTTTCAGCCAACCCGAAGGGCCGGGCATCGTTCCGCCAGGATCAAAGGCGATCGGCTCGGACGTACCAAGGGGTATGCCCGTCGCCAATCGCCTCTGCCCTGACGAAAACCTGCTCCGGCAGAATGCTGCAATCTAACCCGGAAAGGCTCTAGGCCACTGCAAAACGCCTTATGGCCTCGCACACGGCACGGAAGCCGTCCCGCGCGCCATCGCTCATGTGGCGGGCGCGCAGCCACGCGTGCACCATCTGCGGCTCCTCCCGGAACCAGACTTCGACGCCCTCCGCGGTGAGCCGGGCGGCATAGTGCCGGCCGTCGTCCCGGAGCGGATCGAAATGCGCGACCGTGATGAAGGCCGGCGGCAGCCCGGCAAGCGAAGCTGCCTGCAGCGGTTCGGCAATCTCGTTGCCTGCTGGCGCCTGCAAGATCTCGCGATAATAGGCGACATCCGCCGTCGTCAATCCGGGGGCCGCGGCCATTTCGACATAGGAGCCTGCAGTAAGGTCACCGCCGAGCGCCGGATAGATCAGGACTTGGCCGACGACGCCTGACAGGCCCGCGTCGCGCGCGCGCAACGCAAGGCCCGCCGCAAGATTGGCCCCAGCGCTGTCGCCGATCAGCACGACCTTGCTGTTGGCGGAAAGCAGATGTTTCAACACGGTAAAGCCGTCATCCGTCTGTGCCGGCCAGCGATATTCTGGGGCTAGCCGGTAATCGACCGAAACAAGTTCCGCGCCGGCAAAATCAGCAATCTCGGCGCAGATGGCATGATGGCTCTCGAGCGAACCGACAACGAAGCCACCGCCATGAAGATAGAGCAGAATGGTGCGCGTGCTGATTTTCCGCGGACGGTAGCGCCGGATCGGTATGCGCTGGAGCATGCCGTCCGCAAAGATCATCTCCGGGGGCAGCGGGCGATCGAAGCGTGCGCAGAGAGCGTCGTACCAATGTCGCTGCTGTTCGATCGATGCTTGAACGGCGTCTGGCGGATAGAAGGCATCGCAAATCGCGAGAAACTGCAGGATGCCCTTTTCGGTGGGGGCAGGTGGTTGAGCGGACATGGAGGTCCTTTCGCGATTTGGGACGTGACAGGTCATGTCCCTGGCCGACTCTGTCCTCATCATGCGCCTACGTGGCGTGAACAACCTGTCTGGTCGCGACCCGTGAATGTCGCGCCAACTCAAAATTCCCGATAATTTTTTGGCCATCGACCCAAGGAAAGCCATCCGAGAAACGTCTCAATCTGGAAATAGCATCTTGCTTGGCAGCATGGGGTAGGTGCGGAATTGGACGCGGAGCTCATAGAACGAGCGCAGGGCGGCGACCGGGAGGCCTTCGGGCAACTGGTCTCGCGCCATTATGATTTCGTCCATGCGACGGCGTGGCGTTGGTCGGGCAGTTCCACGGACGCCGACGACATTGCCCAGGAAGTCTGCGTCAAGCTCGGCGCGGCCATCCGCAGCTTTCGCGGCGCCAGCCGCTTCAGGACATGGCTCTACACTCTGACGCTCAACGCCGCCCGCGACCATAGACGCAAGCTTGCACGAGAGGCGCAGACATTCCGCGCTTACGCAGCCGAACCACCGCAGGATGCGCCGGGCGAAAATGACGACGAGATATCGAGCGAATTGTGGGCGGCCGTGCGCGCCTTGCCGGAGAGGCAATGCGACGCCGTGCTGCTCGTTTACGGCGAAGGTCTCAGCCATTCGGCTGCTGCCGATATCATGGGCTGCTCGGAGGCGACCGTGTCCTGGCAGGTCCATGAGGCGCGCAAGAGGCTGAAGGCCGTGCTTGGGAAGGAAGAGGTATGACCGTGGACAAGGAACTCGAAAAGCTCTCCCACTCCACACCGCCGGCAGCGACGCCGGAGGCGCGCGCGCGCGCGCTTACTGCTGCGATGCAGGCCTTCGACACCGCCGGAAATAATGCGCTGGCGCCCCAAGGAAATGCGAAAGGCTGGCGTCAAAGCTCCATCATCAACTGGATATGGAGCCCTGCCATGAACAAGAAATTCCTCGCCGGTTCAGCCCTTGCGACGCTGCTCGTCATTCCGGCCGCCGGTTATCTCGCGATCGAGCTGACCCGCAACGGATTGCCGATCGTCGACCAGACTGAGATCGCCGGCAACCTTTCGCGAGGTGAGGCGTCGAAACAACCGGTCGCGGTCGCGCCGCAAGCACCGGCCGAAAACGGTACCCTGGCTGAGCAATCTGTCGTTGACGCGCAAGCGCTGCAGGACAAGGAGACACCGGCCGTCGCGAAACCCGGCGCGGCGCGGATATCCGAATTCGACGCCAACAACATCGCCGCCCTCACGAACAAATCGGAGGGTTCCGCCACGGCACTTGGGGCCGCCAAACGCTCTGCGCCGGCCGCTCCCGGCATCGCCCCCCAGCAGCAATTGGCCGAACCGATGGCCGTCATCGCCCCCTCGCCTGCTCCGCCTGCGGAGGGGCGTGTCCAGATTCAGCTCGATCCCAATCGCGAGCGGTTTGCCAATGCCGCGGCAAATCCGATCAAGAGCGTCGCGACGGATCCGGTCTCGACCTTTTCCGCCGATGTCGACAGCGCGTCCTATGCCTTCGTCCGCCGGTCGTTGACCGGCGGGGCGCTACCCGATCCGCAATCGGTTCGCGTCGAGGAGATGATCAATTATTTCCCCTATGACTGGCCGGGTCCTGACAATGCCGCCCAGCCTTTCAAGGCGACGGTGACTGTGATGCCGACCCCGTGGAATCACGACACGGAATTGATGCATGTGGCGATCAAGGGCTATGACATCGCGCCGGCGACCACGCCGCATGCCAATCTGGTCTTCCTGATCGACGTGTCGGGTTCGATGGACGAGCCAGACAAGCTGCCGCTGCTGAAGAGCGCCTTCCGGCTCCTCGTCAACAGGCTGAAGGCCGACGATACCGTCTCGATCGTCACCTATGCAGGCAATGCCGGCACCGTGCTGACGCCGACACGCGTGGCGGAGAAATCGAAGATCCTGTCGGCGATCGACAAGCTGGAGCCCGGCGGCTCGACCGGCGGCGCCGAAGGCATCGAGGCGGCCTACGATCTTGCCAAACAGGGCTTCGTCAAGGACGGCGTCAACCGCGTGATGCTGGCGACGGACGGCGACTTCAATGTCGGCCCGTCGAGCGACGAGGATTTGAAGCGGATCATCGAGGAGAGACGCAGGGACGGCATCTTCCTCACTGTTCTCGGTTTTGGGCGGGGCAATCTCAACGATTCCCTGATGCAGACGCTGGCGCAGAACGGCAACGGCAGTGCTGCCTATATCGACACCCTGGCGGAGGCGCAAAAGACGCTGGTCGAAGAAGCAGGCTCGACGCTGTTTCCGATCGCCAGCGACGTCAAGTTCCAGGTTGAGTTCAACCCGGAACGGATCGCCGAGTACCGCTTGATCGGCTACGAGACGCGGGCGCTGAAGCGCGAGGACTTTAACGATGACCGTGTCGATGCCGGCGATATCGGCTCCGGCCACAGCGTCACGGCGATTTACGAGATTACGCCGAAGGGAAGTCCCGCGGTCATGAATGACGACCTGCGTTATGGCGCCGCCGATAGGGCGCCGGCCGCGAACGCCGATACCGCGCATCAAGGCGAGCTTGCCTTCGTCAAGATGCGTTACAAGCGGCCGGGCGAGGACAAGAGCGCCCTCATCACCACGCCCGTCAACGACGGCAACGCCGTCGCCGCCGTCGATGCCGCGCCGCAGGATGTCCGGTTCTCGGTGGCCGTCGCTGCCTTCGGTCAGAAACTGAGCCGGATCGCCGCCGTCGATTCCTATTCTTACCAGGCGATCGCCGATATCGCCGCGGCATCGCGGGGAACGGACACTTTCGGCTACAGGTCGGATTTCCTCAGCCTCGTTCGTTTGGCGGACGGCCTCAGCCAACGGTGAGGCAAGACGTAAAAACCGCGGCAAACGAGAGGCCGTCCCGGAAGGCGGCCTCTTTTCGGCGTTATCCGAGTCTCGATCCGTTGGCAGTCAGATAAACAGCGTAAAGAGAGGTGCTCGCGGTGATGAAGAGACGGTTCGATCTCTCTCCGCCGAAAGTGACGTTGGAGACGCCCTCGGGAATATGGATCTTGCCGAGCAGCGTTCCATCCGGATCATAGGCGTGGACACCATCGCCGGCGCTCGTCCATATCCTGCCTTTGCGGTCGACGCGAAAACCATCAAACAGACCTGAGGTGCATTCTGCGAAAACGCCGAGATCGGTCAGCCTGCCCTCATTCGAGACTGCGAGCTTTCTGATGTGGCGCGGACCGCCGGGCAGATGCGTTGCGCCGGTGTCTGCAACATAGAGCACCGTCTCATCCGGGGAAAAAGCCAGCCCATTCGGCTTGACGAAATCGGACGTCACCTGATCGGTCGTGCCCGTTGCCGGATCATGCCGGTAGACGTGGCATCCGCCGATTTCCTCCTCGCCGTAGTCGCCCTCATAGTCGTGGAGGATGCCGTAGCTCGGGTCGGTGAACCAGACGGTTCCATCGGACTTGACGGCGACGTCATTTGGAGAATTGAGCCGCTTGCCTGCAATTCGATCGGTCAGAACGGTGATCCTGCCGTCGAATTCGGTTCGTGTGACACGGCGCGTCAGATGCTCGCAGGTGATGAGCCGTCCCTGATTGTCGACAGTGTTGCCGTTCGAGTTGTAGCTGGGTGCGCGGAATATCGATGTGTGCCCGCTGGTATCATCATAACGCATCATTCGGTTGTTGGGGATATCCGAGAAAACCAGATACCGCCCGGCGGCAAACCAGGCCGGCCCCTCCAGCCAGCGGCCACCCGTCCAAAGCCGCTCGACGCGAGCGTGACCGACGAAGCAGCTTTCAAAGCGCGGGTCGAGAACCTCAAAACCCGTACCGTCAATTTGCCCGAACATGATGCTCCTCCGTTTCCTCAAATTGTTATCGATATCATCTTGTCGCGTTTTGAGGGCTTCGTATAGACATCGATCTGCCGACCGCTGCGAAAAAACTTGGTTTTCAGACTTTGGAACGATGCATTCCTGCAATAATATTGATTGTGCGATGATAGCGATAACTTTATCGTGTCTTGAATTGCCCAACTCGGAAGCTTTGTGAAAGCGGAGACCAGTGAAAAACGAGGATGAGCCGAAAGACAAGCGTCTCAAGCCGGGAGACGCTCAAAAGCTGACGATGGCGGAGGTCGCCAAATATGTCGGCGTCTCCGCCATGACCGTCTCGCGTGCCTTTCGCCAGGATGCGAGCGTTTCCGAGGAGACCCGAAAGCGTATCATGGAAGCCGTCGACGCGCTCGGCTATGTGCTCGATCTGTCGGCCGGCAGTCTTTCGTCGCGGCGGAGCGGTTTCATCGCCGCCCTGGTGCCCTCGATCAACAATTCGAATTTTTCCGACACGGCGCGGGGCATTACCGATGCGCTGCAGAATACCGGCCTTCAACTCCTTCTCGGCTATACCGACTATTCGGCGGAGAAAGAGGAAGAGCTGATCGAGGCGATGCTGCGCCGCCGCCCTGAAGGCATCATCCTGACGGGTGGTTCGCACACGGCACGCGCGCGGCGCATGCTTGCAAAAGCCGGCATTCCCGTTGTCGAGACCTGGGAACTTCCGGAAAATCCGATCAATCAGGTCGTCGGCTTTTCCAACAGCGAGGCGATGGCCTTGCTGGTGCGGACGCTCGCCGGCCAGGGATATCGGAAGTTCGGCTATATCGGCGGAACGACGGCGCGCGATACGCGCGGCAGCCAGCGGCGAAGCGGTTTCCAAAAGACTGTCGAAGAACTCGGCCTCGGACCGGGACGGATGATTTCCTTCGGCGTCCCGCCCATCACGATGGAACAAGGCGGCCAGGCGATCGTCAGTCTGCTGGAGCGCTGGCCTGATACAGAAGTGGTTCTCTGCGTCTCCGACCTTTCCGCCTTTGGCGCCATCATGGAATGCACGCGCCGGGGAATGAAGGTTCCACGGGACATCGCCATTGCCGGTTTCGGCGACTACGAGATCTCGTCCATCTGCCATCCGCGCATCACCACCATCAATGTCGATTGTTATGGCATCGGCCGCCAGGCGGCTGCCCGCCTGCTGGATACCCTCCATACCGGCGAGGCGACCGGCGATGAGATCACATTGACCGGCTACAAGGTTGTCTTGCGCGAAAGCACGGAGCGGAATGGCGCGCCGATCGCTTGAGACTAAAGCGCCGCGCGTCTTTTCGGATGCGCGGCGCTGCAACACTTTGAATGGCTGCAGGGGTCATGCAGTCGGTCAGAAGGCGATCTGCACTTTCATGGACTTGCTGCGGTCGCCTGCCAGTTCGAAGGCGGCAACGGCCTCTTCGATCCCAAAGACACCTGTCAGCAGCGGCTTCAGATCGACGCGACGCGCGTTGATCAGTTCGACGGCGAGCGCAAATTCCTCGTGAAAACGGAATGTGCCGCGCATCTCGATTTCCTTCGCAACGATCATGTTCTGCGGGATAGAGACATCGCCGCCAAGGCCGAGCTGGACGAGAACGGCGCGCGGCTTAAGCGTCTCCAGGCCAGCGCGCACCGCCCGCTCATTGCCTGACGCCTCGAACATGACGTCGAAGTATCCCTTGTCAGCGCTGTAAGCCGCAAGGTCGGAAGCATGCGTGGCAACATTGATCGTTCGATCGGCACCGCTGGTGCGGGCAATCGCCAGAACGCTGTCGGTCACGTCGGTCGCAACGATTTCGCGGGCGCCGAGAACGCGCGCCGCAACGATCGCCAACATCCCAATGGGGCCGCAACCGGTGACCAGCACCCGTTTGCCCAGCAGCGATCCGGCGCGGTTTGCCGCATGCAGCGTCACGGCAAAGGGTTCGGCAAACGCGGCCTCATGGATGGAAATGCCGTCCGTGACCTTGTGGCATTGCCAACGCTCTGCCACCAGCCGCTGGCGAAAACCGCCCTGAATATGCGGCATCGGCATGGCGCTGCCGTAAAACCGCATGTTGAGGCAGTGGTTTTGCTGTCCTTTCAGGCAATATTGGCAATGGTTGCACGGCCGGCTCGGGGAAACCGCAACACGGTCTCCGACGGCAAGGTCGGTGACGCCGGAACCCAGCGCCTTGACCGTGCCGGCGATCTCATGGCCGAGGATCATCGGTTCGCGCAGGCGAACGGTGCCAAACCCACCGTGATTGTAATAATGCAGGTCGGAACCGCAGATGCCGCCGGCTTCGATGGCAATCTCCACCTGCCCGGCCCCCGCAACCTCCGGCTCGCGCTCTTCGATCCTCAGATCCTTGGCGGCATGAATGACGATGGCTTTCATATCGGGACCCTCACACGACGGGAGTTGGAAGCGGGCTGCCTGCAAAATGCGCAGCGAGATTGTCTCTGACCAGTTGGCCCATGGCCTTGCGGGTCTCGACAGTGCCAGAGCCGTGATGGGGCTGCAACACGACGTTTTGGAGGGTCAGGAAACGCGCATCGATCCTGGGTTCGTTCAGGAAGACATCAAGGCCAGCAGCCTGGATGGTGCGGTGTTGAAGCGCTGCGATCAGCGCCTCTTCGTCGACGGTCGTCCCGCGCGAAACATTGATCAAGATGCCGTTCGGACCGAGCGCTTTAAGCACCTCAGCGTTGATGATCTTCATGGTCGCCTCCCCGCCGGGGACGATGACGATCAGAAAATCGGCCCAATCCGCAAGTGCGAACAGGTCGGGTTCATAGGCGTAAGCTACATCCGTATGGTCATGGCGAGCGAAATAGGAGATGTCGCAGCCGAAAGCGGCAGCCCTCTTGGCGATCGCCTTGCCGATCCGCCCCATGCCGACGATCCCCACTTTCTTGCCCGAGACGCGCGTCACCAGCGGCATGGCGACACTGCCCCATTGGCCGGAGCGGACCAAAACATCGGCCTGCGGGATCTGCCTTGCCGTGGCAAGCAGCAGTCCGAGGGCGATATCGGCGACATCTTCGGTCAGCACATCGGGGGTATTCGTGACGCGAATGCCGTTGGCGCGTGCATAGGACAAGTCGATGGCGTCGGTGCCCACGCCGTAACAGGAGACGATTTCCAGTTTTGGCAATTGCGCCATCAACTCTGCGGACGCTCCGAGTTCGCCGCGGGTCGCTAGGGCGCGGACATCCTTGCTAACCCTGGAGATCAGCTCCTGCCGGTCTGTCGCTTCCCACAGGCGATGGATGCGGTAGTTCGCCTCCAGATCCACCATGTCCCATTCCGGATAAGCTCCGGCCATCAAGATTTCTACCTCAGGCATTCCGTTTCCATCCCGCATTTTGACAGTTGATTATGTTATCGATAACATATAATTCGGAAAAGGGATGTCAAGTGAGTTTCA
>Ga0102591_1004074_pt1 | contig 11974 bp, 10 predicted proteins | sample AraplaCol_mCL_r2_2_FD_76860 | JGI IMG/M metagenome (GOLD analysis project Ga0102591, IMG submission 76860) | Arabidopsis root microbial communities from North Carolina, USA - plate scrape MF_Col_mCL_r2 (SPADES assembly) (version 2) | ecosystem: Host-associated > Plants > Roots > Endosphere... | reverse complement strand
TTCGTCTGCACGCCGGAATGGTTCGGCCCCTTCGACGTCGAGATCGACTGCATCGCGATGATGTGAGGGCTAACGCGCGGCCAGCCGTGTCGGCACCTTCGCTTCCGTTCGTCCCGCCGTGAGCGCCATCGTCGCGACACTGACGACGCGCGCAACCACGTCCTCGACGTCGTCGAGATCGCATTTGCCTTCCGACAGCTTCGTCAGCCGCTCGCTCTCGCGGATGGTGTGGTGCGCCATGGCGAGCGCAAAGTTCAGGCCCCAATAGATATCGACGTCGCTGCGGTCGGGCAGGGCGCGGCGCATCGCGCCGGCGAACTTCCGCAAATGGTCGATCTCGCGGTTCTTGATGCGTCGGATCGGCGGCACGGATTCGATCGAGGCGCGGATCATGAAACGCGCCGCCGTCGAACGCTGGTTCTCAGGGCCAAGGCAGCCGCGCAGGGTCGGCCCGACCAGCGCGCGCAAAATCACCTCGATCGGCGCGCGGCCGCCGCCTTGCTCTTCCGCCGCCTTCAACTCGCGCAGGCGCTCGCGGTTGGTCGCGATCGAGCGGGTGACAAATAATTCCGCGATCAGCTCGTCCTTCGAGCCAAAATGATAGTTCACCGCAGCCAGGTTGACATTGGCCTCCGCGACGATGTCGCGCAGCGTCACGTCGCCGAAGCCGCGATCGGCATAGAGCCGTTCGGCGGCGGCGAGAATGGCAGACCTCGTATGATCGCTGGCCATGGATGCCCTCAGGGAGGGGAGTTGCAATTCAAACACTTGTATGAAACTATCGTTTGAAGGCCGGAGAAAGTCAATCCGCAATCGCAACTCGTTCGCAACGCGCGAGCCGGTTCCGAAGCGTCCGCAAGGCTCGCGCATCGAGGCATTCGCGCTTGCGGGCCGCGCGCGGCGGGAGGACAGTCCGGTCAAAACAGCTTTGCAAAGAGAGACCGAGGAGCGTCCCATGGATTTCGATCTGTCCACCAAGCAGAAGGAATGGCTCGACCGCGTGCAGTCCTTCATGACCAAGCACGTGCGTCCGGCGGTGCCGATCTATAACGAGCAGGACAAGGCCGGCGATCGCTGGAAGGTCATCCCGGTGCTGGAAGACCTGAAGAAGAAGGCCAAGGCCGAAGGTCTCTGGAACATGTTCATGCCGCCGAACGAGCATGAGGACGATGAATTCCGCGGTGCGGGATTGACGAATCTCGAATACGCGCTGCTGTCGGAGCAGATGGGCCACATCTCCTGGGCCTCGGAAGTTTTCAACTGCTCGGCGCCCGACACCGGCAACATGGAAGTGTTCATGCGCTACGGCTCCAAGGAGCAGAAGCGCAAATGGCTGCGTCCGCTGATGGACGGCGAGATCCGCTCGGCCTTCCTGATGACGGAACCTGCAGTGGCCTCGTCCGATGCCACCAACATCGAGACCCGCATCGAGAAGGACGGCGACCACTACGTCATCAACGGCCGCAAATGGTGGTCGTCAGGCGTCGGCGATCCCCGTTGCAAGATCGCGATCCTGATGGGCAAGACCGATTTCAAGGCGGCCAAGCATCAGCAGCAGTCGCAGATCCTGGTTCCGCTCGACACCCCCGGCATCAAGGTCGAGAAGATGCTGCCGGTGTTCGGCTTCGACGACGCGCCGCACGGCCACGCCCAGGTGCTGCTCGACAACGTGCGGGTGCCGAAGGAGAACATTCTGCTCGGCGAAGGCCGCGGCTTCGAGATCGCGCAGGGCCGTCTTGGGCCGGGCCGCATCCATCACTGCATGCGCACCATCGGCAAGGCCGAGGAGGCGCTGGAGAAGATGGTGAAGCGTCTGTCCTCGCGCAGCGCCTTCGGCAAGAAGATCGTCGAGCACTCGGTGTGGGAGCAGCGCATCGGCGATGCCCGCACCAACATCGAGATGACGCGGCTTCTGTGTCTCAAGGCCGCCGACATGATGGACAAGGTGGGCAACAAGACCGCGCAGGCCGAGATCGCCATGATCAAGGTCGCAGCCCCCAACATGGCGCTGAAGATCATCGACGAGGCGATCCAGGCTTTCGGCGGCGCCGGTGTGTCGGACGAGGCGGGTCTTGCGAAGGACTACGCCCACATCCGCACGCTCCGTCTCGCCGACGGTCCGGACGAGGTGCACAATCGCGCCATTGCCAGGCTTGAGGTTCGGAAGTATGCCAACTCTCCCAGTCATTGATTGAGAGGGAGAGCCAGGCGGCACTCCCGACTTGAAGAAACGACAGGGCATGGTCCCATTCGCAATGACCGCTTGACGCAAGTGCGCCAGCGGTTACCGATTAGGATCATGCTCGACCTTAAAAAAGGTCAGGACTGAAGAGGGAGCGTCATGGCCGACGGCGTCAGGAAAGACGAAGAGTTTTCGGGCACCAAGCCAGTCGAGGAGCGGCATCGTTTCGACGAGCTGCGCCTCGAAGCGTGGATGCGCGAGCACGTCGAAGGCTTCGAGGGACCGCTGGTCGTGCTCCAGTTCAAGGGCGGCCAGTCCAATCCAACCTATCGGCTGAACACGCCGAACCGTTCCTACGTGATGCGACGCAAGCCGTTCGGCAAATTGCTGCCGTCGGCGCACGCCGTCGATCGCGAATATCGCGTCATTGCCGCCCTTGGAAAACAGGGCTTTCCGGTCGCGCGCGCTTATGCGCTGTGCCAGGACGATAGCGTCATCGGCGCCGCCTTCTACATCATGTCGATGGAGGAGGGCCGGGTGTTCTGGGATCCGACGCTGCCGAGCCAGACGCCGGACGATCGCCGCAAGATCTTCACCAGCAAGATCGAGACGCTGGCCAAGCTTCACATGTTCGATCCCGTCGCGATCGGGCTTGGCGAATTCGGCAAGCCCGGAAACTATTTCGCGCGGCAGATCGACCGCTGGACCAAACAATATCGCGCGTCGGAAACGCAGCACATTCCCGAGTTCGAGAAGGTCGCCGAATGGCTGCCCAAGACCGTGCCGGAGCAGGCGCGCGTCTCGATCGTCCACGGCGACTATCGCCTCGACAACATGATTTTCCACGCGACGGAACCGCGCGTGCAGGCCGTGCTGGACTGGGAGCTGTCCACGCTCGGCGATCCCATGGCCGACTTCACCTATCTCTTGATGCAGTGGATCATGCCGGGCCTCGAGGGCGCCGATCTCAAGGCGCTCAACATCCCGAGCGTGGAGGAAGCCGCTCAGATCTACTGCAACGTCACCAACATGACGGTGCCGGATCTCAACTGGTATTTCGCCTACAATCTGTTCCGTCTCGCCGGCATCACCCAAGGCATCGCCGGCCGCGTCCGCGACGGCACCGCCGCCAACGCCAAGGCCCTGGAATCCGCCAAGCGCACCGTGCCGCTGTCGAAGGCGTCATGGGAATACGCGCAAAAGGCGGGCGCGGTGTAGCAACAAGGCGACCGGCTGGTGGTTTTGGGTCCCGGCTCTGCAGTGCGGTACTGCGCACCGCACCGCGTCCGGGACACAGGCGGCATTCGTAGCTCTCGTGTCCCGGACGCGGTGCAGCACGAAGTGCTGCTCCGCAGAGCCGGGACCCAGTTACGTCGCCAAGGTGTTCAGCTCGTCGCTAAGATCGCGCCAATTCGGATTGAGATCTTCGATCAGCTTGAGCTTCCAAGCGCGCCGCCAACGCTTCAGCGTATGCTCGCGCACCCGCGCTTCAAGCACGGACTCGAAGGCTTCAAAATAGACGAGCAGGGTGACGTCGTACTGCCGTGTAAATCCGGGGATCAGCTTGGCCTTGTGCTCGCTTATTCGACGAGCGAGGTCGTTAGTCACTCCGATGTACAGGGTGCCGTTTCGTTTGCTCGCGAGGATGTACACGAAATAGGGCATGACCGTGCAACCAACGTTGACGATAGTGCCCTCTAAAGTTGCATGTTTGGATGCCGTCGCCAAGCGGTCTGGGTCCCGGCTCTGCGGAGCGTCACTTCGTGCCGCACCGCGTCCGGGACACGAGACTGGATTTTCGCGATGCTCTCTCGTGTCCCGGACGCGCTGCAGCGTGCAACGCTGCTGCGCAGAGCCGGGACCCAGCAATTGCGAACTCCATCTACCCCTTCACGCAATGCGCGATCAGTCTCTCCACAAACCCTGCGCATTTCTCCAGCTCGGCCATCTCCACGAACTCATCCGGCGTATGCGCCTGCGCGATCGCGCCGGGGCCGATCACCACTGACGGCACATCCGCTATGTCGGCGAACAGGCTCGCCTCCGTACCGAACGCGACCTTGGCGTGGTCGTTGCGCCCGGCAAGGCTCTTGGCGAGCGTGACGATGGCCGCGTCGGCAGCGGTGTCGAGCGCGGGGTAGTCGAGGATCTCCTCGAAATCGATGCCGCAATCGGGATGCCGGGCTTTCATCGCGGGGTCGAGCTCGGCCTTGGCCCAGGCGACGATCGCATCCGTCACCTCGCGCGACTCGGTGATGCCGATGCCGCGGCATTCGAAATCCACCGTGCAGGTGTCGGGCACGATGTTCAGTGCCGCCCCGCCATGCACGATGCTGGTGAGCAGCGTCGAGTGCGGAACGTCGTAGAGGCTGCCCGGCTCGCGCGCGGCCGCGAGCTGCTCGGCCCGGCGGCGGATCTCGACGATCAGCTCGGCCGCATATTCGATCGCATTGACCCCATCGGGCGCGATCGAGGAATGGCGGGCGAGCCCGCGAAAGGTCGCGCGCACGCCGTGCTTGCCCTTGTGGCCGATGATCACCTTCATCTCGGTCGGCTCGCCGATGAAGGCGCCGAGCGGTTTGATCTTCTTCTTCGCGACCTCGCGTAGCATCGGCCGCACGCCGACGCAGCCGATCTCCTCGTCATAGGAGATCGCGAGGTGAATCGGCGTCGCGAGCTTCGCGTCCACCATCTCCGGCACCATGGCGAGGCACACCGCGACAAAGCCCTTCATGTCGGTGGTGCCGCGGCCATAGAGCTTGCCGTCGCGCTCGATCAGCTTGAACGGATCGTGGCTCCAGTCCTGGCCGACCACGGGCACGACGTCGGTGTGGCCCGACAGCACGAAGCCCGGGCGGTCCTCGGGGCCGATCGTGACCCACAGCGAGGCCTTTTGCCCGGTCGCATCGACGACGCGCTCGCCCTTGATGCCGAAAGCGGCAAGATAGTTCTCGATATGGGCGATCAGCGGCAAATTGGTGCGGTCACTGACGGTGTCGAAGCCGACGAGGTCGGCGAGGAGTTTGCGAATCCGGTCGGGTCTTGAGCTTGGCATTGTCACAGTCTTGTCAGGGGGTAGGGAAGCGAAGTGCCTGCAGGAACCATACCAACGTGAGGCCCGGTCGGGCAAATCAACACACCGCTGGTAGCCCGGATGGAGCGAAGCGCAATCCGGGACCGTCGTTCCGCATGGATGGAATCCCGGATTACGCGGAGCACCATCCGGGCTACAAGATCTCGGGCCACAATCCCTCGCGTTGCCCGTCGGGCAAAACACCCAAGCCCTCGGTCAACGCACGCCGCTAAAAATATTCCACTTTACCGAATTTCGGAAAGGGCGTATGTGTCGTGACAGCCCAGCCCAAGGACAAGGGGCGTATCGCGATCGTCACGAACGCGGGCCGGGTGGCGGTGGACGCCGATGACATCGGCGCGAAGGGTTTTGCAGGGCGGGCAACCGTGAGCAAGGCGCCTCGCGCACACGACCGGTGTGATCGGCGTACGGCAAAATCGTGTGGTCCTGGCGCCCGCAGTTCTGGCGTCAAGTCTGGCGGTGATGTGGGCTGTCCAACCGGGCGCGCGCATCGATCATCCGCAAGGCGACGGGGCAATAGTGCAACGCTCCCGGGGAGAGCGCGCCATAAGCCGTTCCAACCACTGCGCAGGGAAGGCCGGGATGTCTCCGGTTGCCCTGTTCTCCGCTATGCGCAGCACACGCAGTCTGCCCTTGGCATAGCGGTCCACGGGAGCCAACCGGCTCCCGGCCTTCCTTGCGCCCTTGTTCAATCGAGGGCAAGGCGACGAAGCAAAAGCTCGGGCGAGATGAGCCGCGAGAATGCGAAGCCGTGTCAGTCATTCCCATGTCAGTCATTCACCACCGCTCTCGTGCCCCGGACGCAGCGCAGCGCCTCTTCGGCGGTGCGCTGCAGAGCCGGGGCCACGCATCGGCACGTACCCATGGCTTGCTGGGTCCCGGCTCTGCGCAGCAGCGTAAGGACGCTGCAGCGCGTCCGGGACACGAGAGAGACGCACGATCGCCACGCCCCTGATGGCGAAAAACCTTGCGCAAGCAATCCAGACTGTCTCCGCAAAGGCGTTCCGCAAGCCCGGGACGAAATGCGCCGCGAGGATGCGAAGCCTTGCCTCATTCCCCCTGAATCCATTCCGCTACCCCGCGCCACAGCGTGTCGCGGTGGTCGGGGCGGAAGAAGCCGAAATGGCCGATCGTTTTGGCGCCGACCTCGGACGGCTTCACCGTCAGCACCTCCGGCTTGATCGCAGTGAACCCGCTCGTGAGCAGCTCGACCGCCGGCCGCGTCGCCCAGGGATCGTCGGAAAAGCACAGCGCCCGCAGCTCGCCCTTGAAGTTTGCAAAATTCTCCAGCGCCGGCAGCTTGGAATCGAAGAGATAGCGCGGGCTCGAGACCCACTCCGCCCATTGCAGGAAGACGCCCTTGGGCAGATCCTCGCCGACGCCGGCCCAGCCCGGCGCATAGCCGAGCGCGTGGGTGAGCGGCACACCGACGAGGTTCATGAAAGCGAAGACGCGGTATTTTTCCGGCGATGTCATCAGCCGCCAGGTCGCGGCCTGCGAGGCGACGAAGGCGGCGCGCGAGATGTCCGTGTTGTTCGCGATCAGCCCCAGCGCCTGGCCGCCGAAGGAATGGCCGACATAGGCGAGCGGCAGCGTATTGTACCGCTCCCGCATCCAGCTCACCGCCGCGGTGACGTCGAGCGCGGCCCAGTCCGACATCGAGGCCTTGAAGCCGACCAGGGATTTCGGCTGGTTGTAGCCGACCATCGCCGGGAGCCTGCTGTCGCCGATGCCGCGATAATCATAAGTCAGCACCGCACAGCCCCGATGGGCGAGATAGGAGGCAAAGCCGCGGTAGATTTTGCGCGGGACGGCGGTGGCCGAATTGATCAGCACGGCATGGCGCTTGGCGCCGCGCGGCAGGAACAGGGTGCCGGCCAGCGCATAGCCGTCGGCCGCCGGGAAGCTGATCTCGTCGATGAAAACGTCGTCCAGTGCCGCGTCCATGGGGATGGATGTGCCGCCAGTTTCCTCTGCCACCCCTAGCAAATGCGAATTTGGCTTTTCCCGCAAGGGTTTGCGAAGAGAAACGGATTTACAACTGGCGGCGTCGCGCCAGCCTGTGTATAAGGCGGCCCTCGCAACCCACAGATCAGGTTGCACTTTTCGCTTCACGGAGAGATTGCGATGTCCGAGCGGTGGACGCCCGAGTCCTGGCGCAGCAAGCCGGTGCTACAGGTGCCCGACTATCCCGACGCCAAGGCTTTGGCCGACGTCGAGGCGCAGCTTGCGACCTTTCCGCCGCTGGTGTTCGCGGGCGAGGCGCGCAACCTGAAGAAGGCGCTGGCGCGCGTGTCGGCCGGCGAGGCCTTCCTGCTCCAGGGCGGCGACTGCGCCGAGAGCTTTGCCGAGCACGGCGCAAACAACATCCGCGATTTCTTCCGCGTGCTGCTGCAGATGGCGGTGGTGCTGACCTATGCCGGCGCGGTGCCGGTGGTGAAGGTCGGCCGCATCGCCGGTCAGTTCGCCAAGCCGCGCTCCTCGCCGACCGAGAAGGTTGGTGGCGTCGAGCTGCCGAGCTATCGCGGCGACATCGTCAACGACATCGCCTTCACCAGGGAAGCGCGCATCCCCGATCCGCAGCGCCAGCTGATGGCCTATCGCCAGTCGGCCGCGACGCTGAACCTGCTGCGCGCGTTTGCGACCGGCGGCTATGCCAATCTCGGCAGCGTGCATGAGTGGATGCTGGGCTTCCTCAAGGATTCCCCGCAGTCGCGCCGCTACAAGGAATTGGCCGATCGCATCTCGGACGCGCTCAACTTCATGCGCGCCTGCGGCCTCGATCTCGAGAGCCATCCGGAGCTGCGCGCCACCGATTTCTACACCAGCCATGAAGCGCTGCTGCTCGGCTACGAGCAGGCCATGACCCGCGTCGATTCAACGACCGGCGACTGGTACGCGACCTCGGGCCACATGATCTGGATCGGCGATCGCACCCGCCAGCTCGATCACGGCCATATCGAATATTTCCGCGGCATCAAGAACCCGATCGGGCTGAAGTGCGGTCCGTCGCTCAAGCCCGACGAGCTCTTGAAGCTGATCGACGTGCTCAACCCCGACAACGAGCCGGGCCGGTTGACGCTGATCGGCCGCTTCGGCTCCGACAAGATCGCCGAGCATCTGCCGAACATGATCCGCGCCGTGAAGCGCGAGGGCAGGGTCGTGGTCTGGTCGTGCGATCCCATGCACGGCAACACCATCACCTCGACGTCGGGCTACAAGACGCGGCCGTTCGACCGCATCCTGTCCGAAGTGAAGTCGTTCTTCACGATCCATGCCGCTGAAGGCACCCATGCCGGTGGCGTGCATCTGGAGATGACCGGGCAGGACGTCACCGAGTGTATCGGCGGCGCCCGCGCGATCACCGACGAGCACCTCAACGACCGCTATCACACGGTCTGCGATCCCCGCCTCAATGCCGAGCAATCCATCGACATGGCTTTCCTGGTCGCCGAGCTGCTCAAGCAGGAACGCGCCGGCAAGGCCCAGCCGATGCCGGTCGCAGCGGGGCTCTAAGACCTTGCTGCGGATCTGGAAGGCCACGATCAATTCCCGTAACGGTCTGGCCTTTGCGTTTCGGTCGGAGCAGGCCGTTCGCGAGGAGATCTTTGCGCTCCTGCTCGCGGTCCCGCTGGCCTGGTTGATCGGCGCGACCGCGATGCGGGCCGTCGAGCTGGTCTGCTCGGTTGCGTTCGTGCTGACGGTCGAGCTGCTCAATACCGCAATCGAGAAGCTGGCCGATCGCCTGACCATGGACCACGACAAGCAGATCGGCCGGGTCAAGGACATGGGCTCGGCGGCGGTCGGCGTGGCGCTGCTGATGGCCGGCGCGTTCTGGATCATCGCCATTATCGAGCGGCTGGGGTTCCTCTAGCCTGGGAATCCTCCAGCTTGGGGATCGGAACGCCATGACTGAACGTCTCAACGCATTCGCGGTCACGCTCGCCCAGCTCAATCCGGTCATGGGCGACATCGAGGGCAATGCCGCCAAGGCACGCTCTGCGCGCGCGCGGGCGATCGCCGACGGCGCCGATCTCGTGCTGTTTCCGGAATTGTTCATCGCCGGCTATCCGCCGGAGGACCTCGTGCAGAAGCCCGCCTTCCAGGCGGCCTGCCGTGCCGCGATCGAATCCCTGGCGCGCGAGACCGCCGACGGCGGGCCGGCCATGCTGGTCGGCACGCCCTGGGTCGAGGACGGCAAGCTCTACAATGCCTGCGCGCTGCTCGACGGCGGCCGCATCGCGAGCTTGCGCTTCAAATGCAATCTGCCGAACTACGGCGTGTTCGACGAGAAGCGGCTGTTTGCACGCGGGCCCGCCGCCGGACCGGTCACCGTGCGCGGCGTGCGCATCGGCGTGCCGATCTGCGAGGACATTTGGCTGGAGGAGTCCGAGGACTACGAGAACGTGGTCGAGACGCTGGCCGAGACCGGCGCCGAGATCATCCTGGTGCCGAACGGCTCGCCTTACGCCCGCGACAAGAACGACGTGCGGCTGTCCGTCGTCGTGGCGCGCGTCACCGAGAGCGGGCTGCCGCTGGTCTATCTCAACCAGGTCGGCGCCCAGGACGAGCTGGTGTTCGACGGCGCCTCCTTCGCGCTCAACGGCGATCTCTCGCTCGCGGCGCAATTGCCGGCGTTCGAGGAAAGCATCGTCACGCTGCGCTTCACCCGCAACGGCGACGACTGGCGCTGCGCCGGGCCGATCGCGGAGCAGGTCGAGGGCGACAAGGCTGATTACGCTGCTTGCGTGCTGGGCCTGCGCGACTATGTCGGCAAGAACGGTTTTCCCGGCGTGCTGCTCGGCATCTCCGGCGGCATCGATTCCGCGCTGTGCGCGGCGATCGCGGTCGACGCGCTCGGCGCCGACCAGGTGCACGGCGTGATGCTGCCTTATCGCTACACGGCGGCACACTCGATCGCGGACGCCGGCGAGCTCGCCGGCCATCTCGGCATCCGCTACGAGGTGCTGCCGATTGCGGAGGCCGTGAGCGGGTTCGAGACGATCCTCTCGGGCCTGTTCAAGAATCTGCCGCCAGATATCACCGAGGAGAATCTTCAGGCCCGCACGCGCGGTACGCTCTTGATGGCGATCTCCAACAAGACGGGCCTGATGGTGGTGACGACGGGCAACAAGTCGGAGATGTCGGTCGGTTACGCCACGCTCTATGGCGACATGAACGGCGGCTTCAATCCGATCAAGGACATCTACAAGACGCAGGTGTTCCGGCTGGCAAGCTTGCGCAATAGCTGGAAGCCAGACGACGCGCTCGGGCCTTCAGGCGAGGTGATTCCGCCCGACATCATCACGCGGCCGCCGAGCGCTGAGCTGCGCGAGAACCAGACCGACCAGGATTCTCTGCCGCCTTACGAGGTGCTCGATGCCATCCTGGAGCGTCTTGTCGAGCGCGAAGAGCCGCTGGACCAGATCATTGCCGCCGGCTTCGAGCGCGAGACCGTGACGCGCATCGACCATCTGCTCAACGTCGCCGAATACAAGCGCCGCCAGGCTGCGCCCGGCGTGAAGGTCACGCCCAGGAATTTCGGCCGCGATCGCCGCTATCCCATCACCAACCGCTTTCGCGACAAGGGCGAGAAGCTGCCGGCGGCGGACGAGACGCTGGTGTCACGCGGCAGCAAGGCCTCGATCGACGCGTTCGAGGGGTGAAAGCGAGGCGGGCGGTGGCGCTCAGGGAATTGCTGTCATCATCCGCGAAGGCGGATGATCCAGTACGCCGCGGCCGATATTGTGAAAACCGACGTCCGCCGCGGAGTACTGGATGCCCCGCCTTCGCGGGGCATGACAGTTGAATGTGGGACGGCGGCCTGCCGCTACAACTATTTCTGCTGCTGCGGCAGGAAGGTCGGGCCGACCGAGCGGATCGGCTTGTTCTCGGAGCTCGCAGCGGTGCCCGTATCCGCGGGCGGCGATGCGGCCGGTGCAGTTGCCGTCGTCGGCGCGGGAGCTGCGCCTTTCTTGGCGTTCGCAGGCGTGCCCTTGCCCAGCCGCTGCTGCTGCATTTTCTTGGCACTCTCCTCGGTGACGATGATGTCGCCCTGCTGCTCGGCGCTCGCCTTGTCGTCGGCCGATTTCAGCGCGTCCGCCCAGGTCTGGCCTGCCGCCTTGCAGGAGCAGGACGGGTTGAACTCGCTGCGGAATTTGAATGCGGTCGGCAGCGCCGTGTAGGGCTGGCCGCTGATCGAGACCGCCGAGTTCATGTCTTCGCCGGGATTGCGATGGGTGTAGAGCACGGCTTCCGCGGCCGGGCACAGCGCCTTGCAGGTCTTCTCGTCGTCGGGGAAGCGCGCCGGCACCGTCGCAAACGAGACCGGGAAATAGGCGCCGTCGCAGGTGCGCACGCACACGGTGCGGTAGGTGCCTGATTGCGATTGCGGGCCCAGATCGGAAGGCGGCACGCCTTGCGGATTGCCAGCGTTGTTGCCGTTGAACAGATTGCTCAGGAAGTTGCCGCCGCCTTGCGGCTGCGCCGCAGCCGCGTATTGCGGGCCGCAATTGTTCTGCGCCAGCGCCGCCAAGACCGAACGGCGCTGGTTGTCGCGTTCCGGATTGAAGCCACCGGCGCCACCGCCGCGCAGGCGCTCGAGATTGCCGGTGATCTGGTCCAGATTGGCGCGCATCTGCTGGATCTGGGTGTTGACCGGGCCGCATTGCGCCGACTGGCCGTTGAACAGCGAGAAG
>Ga0102591_1004071_pt1 | contig 11982 bp, 9 predicted proteins | sample AraplaCol_mCL_r2_2_FD_76860 | JGI IMG/M metagenome (GOLD analysis project Ga0102591, IMG submission 76860) | Arabidopsis root microbial communities from North Carolina, USA - plate scrape MF_Col_mCL_r2 (SPADES assembly) (version 2) | ecosystem: Host-associated > Plants > Roots > Endosphere... | reverse complement strand
TTCGCGGCCATGCGTTACACCGAATATCGCCTCACGCCGATCGCCGAAGTGCTCCTGTCCGAGCTCGGCCACGGCACGGTCGACTGGATCCCCAACTTCGACGGCACCCTCGAGGAACCGTCCTGGCTGCCCGCCCGCGTGCCGCACGTGCTGCTCAACGGCTCGATGGGCATCGCCGTCGGCATGGCCACGGACATCCCGCCGCACAACCTGCGCGAAGTCGCGAGCGCGTGCATCCGCCTGCTCGACGACCCCGAAGCCACGGTGGCCGACCTTTGCGAGCACGTGCAGGGTCCCGACTACCCGACCACGGCCGAGATCATCACGCCGCGCCGCGAGCTCGTGGCGATGTACCAGAACGGCACCGGCTCGGTACGCGCGCGCGCCATCTACGAGCGCGACGACAGCAACATCGTGATCACGGCCCTGCCCCACCAGGTGTCGCCGTCGAAGATCCTCGAGCAGATCGCCGCGCAGATGCGCGCGAAGAAGCTGCCGATGATCGAAGACCTGCGCGACGAGTCGGATCACGAGAACCCGATCCGCCTGGTGCTGGTGCCGCGCTCCAACCGCGTCGACGTCGAGGAGATGATGCAGCACCTCTTCGCCACGACCGATCTGGAGAAGAGCTTCCGCGTCAACATGAACATGATCGGCCTCGACGGCCGGCCGCAGGTGAAGGACCTGAAGATGGTCCTCGGCGAATGGCTGCGCTTCCGCACCGACACGGTGACGCGCCGCCTGAACCACCGCCTGGGTCGCGTCGAGCGTCGCCTGCACATGCTCGAGGCGCTGCGCATCGCGTACCTCAACCTCGACGAAGTCATCCGCATCGTCCGCACCGAGGACGAACCGAAGCCGGTGCTCATCTCGCGCTTCCGCCTCGACGACGAGCAGGCCGACTACATCCTCGAGACGAAGCTGCGCCAGCTCGCGCGCCTCGAAGAGATGAAGATCAACGAAGAGACCGACAAGCTCGAGGAAGAGCGCGCGCGCATCAACGTGCTGTTGAAGTCGCCGGCCAAGCTGAAGGGGCTGATCAAGGAAGAACTGCGCGGCGACGCCGAGAAGTACGGCGACGCCCGCCGCTCGCCGCTGATCGAGCGCAGCGCCGCGCAGGCGCTGGACGATAGCGCGCTGGTCGCGTCGGAGCCGGTCACCGTGGTGCTCTCGCAGAAGGGCTGGGTACGCGCCGGCAAGGGTCACGACGTCGACGGCGAGGCACTGTCGTACCGCGAGGGCGACAGCCTGCTTGGCGTGGCGCGTGCGCGCACCACGCAGCAGGTCGCGTTCATCGATTCCACCGGCCGTGCGTACACCACGCCGGCGCACACGCTACCGTCCGCCCGAGGCAACGGCGAGCCGCTCACCGGCCGTTTCAGCCCGCCCTCCGGCGCGCGCTTCGACGCCGTGGTGGCGGCGGACAACGATACGCGCCTGATCCTCGCCACCGACTTCGGTTACGGCTTCGTCACGCGTTTCGAAGCGCTCACCGGCCGCCAGAAGGCCGGCAAGCAGATCATCAGCCTCAGTGATGGCGCGCGCGTGCTGGCACCGGCGCTCACCGCCGATCCGTCGCGCGATCGCGTGGTGGTGGTGACGGGCGAAGGCCACCTGTTGATGTTCTCGGTGGCGGAGCTGCCGGAACTCGACAAGGGCAAGGGCAACAAGCTCATCGAAATCCCGAAGGCGAAGCTCGTTTCGGGCGAAGAGCGCGTCGTCGGCGTCGCGGTGGTGGCCGAAGGCAAGGGCGAAGTCACGCTCTACGCCGGCCAGCGCAAGCTCACCCTGAAGTGGGCCGACCTGGTGGAATACGGCGGCAGTCGCGCCACCCGCGGTGGCGTGTTGCCGCGCGGCCTGCGTCGCGTGGAGCGGATCGAGACGACCGGCTGACGCCTCCTTTGGGTGGGAGCCAGCCTGCTGGCGATGGGTGCTTGCCGCTAGCACCCATCGCCAGCAGGCTGGCTCCCACCAGTTAGAGGCGGGTGTAGCTCCACGACACCATCCGGCCGTCCTTGTACGGCATCACGCCATGGAACGGCCGCGGGTCGGTGTCGAACACCAGTGGCAGGAAATGGCGGTCGCCTTCCCACATCGGTAACGTGCCCAGCGCATCGACGGGTACCCATTCGAGCGCACCCTCGGGGTTCGACGACAGCGGCTCGCCCTCGTAGCGCGTCACCACGAAGATGAAACCCAGCCAGTCCTCGCCGTGCTTGCCGAAGCCCGGCCAGTTCAGTGTGCCGCGCAGGCGCATCTCATGGCATTCGATGCCGGCCTCCTCCTGGATCTCGCGGCGCATGCAGGCGGCGATGTCCTCGCCCGGCTCCATCTTGCCGCCCAGGCCGTTGTACTTACCCAGATGGTGGTCGTCCTGGCGGGCATTGCGATGGATCATGAGGACGCGCTTGCCGTCCGGCGACAACACGTAACCGAGCGTGGCGACGATGGGCGTATAGGGCATGGCGATGACGACGATGGGTAAAAACGCCGGAGTTTACGCTCTCCGCGCGAAAGCCGCGTCGCAAGCCCCTTGCGTCGCCCGCCTGCCCCGGCGAACATCGACGGATGCTGCACCCCCGACTCCCCCGCTTTCTCCGTCGTACCGCTCCCCGCCTCATCGCCGCCGCGGCCCTCGCCTCGATGGCGGGCGCCTGCGCCGATGCCGCCGACGCCCTCGAGGGCAATGACATCGTGTTCGACAGCCAGTCGTATTTCAGCGTCACCGTCGACCTGCGCCGCGAAGACCTCGAGCTGCACTGGCGCAACCCGGACAACGGGCAGCCCTTCGGCACGATCGAATCGCTGAAGACATGGGCCACGGCGAAAGGACGCCCGCTGGTCTTCGCCACCAATGCCGGCATCTACGATCGCGAGTTCAGGCCGCTGGGGCTCTACGTCGAGGACGGCAAGACGGTCGTGCCGCTCAACCTCGCGCACGGCAACCCGCGCTCGGGCAACTTCTCCCTGCTGCCCAACGGCGTCTTCGCCATCTACGACGACGGCACCGCGGACGTCCGCACCAGCGACGCGTTCAGGGCGGCCGCGCGCAAACCCCGCTGGGCCACGCAGTCGGGACCGATGCTCGTCATCGACGGCGCGATCAACGATCAGTTCGATAACGGGTCCGACAGCATGAAATGGCGCAGCGGCGTCTGTGCGCGGACGCCGCGCGAAGTCGTGTTCGTCGTGAGCCGCACGCCCGTGAACTTCCACAGTTTCGCGCGGCTGTTCCGCGACGAGATCGGCTGCAAGGACGCCCTGTTCCTCGACGGCACGATCTCGCAGTTCTACACGCCGGACGACGGGTACGTGGGCGCTCCGGCCTTCATGACCAAGCCGTACGCCGGCATGATCGCCGTCTACCCGAAGCGTCGCTGAAGCGTCAGTCTGCCAGCATGCGCGCGCAGATGGCCTCGTACAGGTCGGGCAGGCGTTCCAGGTCGGCGATGGCGACGCACTCGTCCACCTTGTGGATCGTGGCGTTCACCGGGCCGAGCTCGATCACTTCGGCGCCCATCGGCGCGATGAAGCGCCCGTCGGACGTGCCGCCGCCCGTGCTCTGCTCCGGCTCGATACCGCACAGGTCGCGACAGACTCCGACCACGACCTCGCGCAGGCGGCCGCCCGGCGTGGCGAGGAACGGGTGCCCCGAGAGGTGCCAGTCGATCGTGAAATCCACACCGTGGGCAGCGAGGATGGCCTCGGTCCGCTCGCGCAACTGGTCGGCCGTGCTGGCGGTGGCGTAGCGGAAGTTGATCAGCGCCACGAGTTCGCCGGGGATGACGTTGTTCGCGCCGGTACCGGCGTTGAGGTTGGACACCTGGAACGACGTGGGCGGGAAGTCGGCGTTGCCGTCGTCCCAGCGCTCCGCCGCCAGCGCGGCGAGCGCGGGCGCGAAACGGTGGATCGGGTTCTTCGCTTTTTCCGGGTAGGCCACGTGGCCCTGCACGCCCCGGACCGTCAGCGTGCCGGAGAGCGAACCGCGACGGCCGACGCGGATGAGGTCACCGAGCCGCTCCTTCGCCGACGGCTCGCCTACCACGCAGGCGTCGATACGCTGTCCCGTCGCGATGAAACGTTCGACGACCTCGCGCACGCCGTGCAGGGCCACGCCCTCCTCGTCGCTCGTGAGAAGCAGGCCGACCGTGCCGGGATGGGAAGGATTCGCGGCGACGAACCGCTCGAGCGCCACGACCATCGCGGCGACCGAGCCTTTCATGTCCGCGGCACCCCGGCCATAGAGCATGCCTTCGTGCTCCGTCGGCTCGAAGGGCGGAAAGCGCCAGCGTTCCTCGGGGCCGGTCGGCACGACGTCGGTGTGGCCGAGGAAGGCGAGCACAGGGCCATCGCTGCCGTGCGTCGCCCAGAGATTGTCGACATCGCCGAAGCGCAGGTGTTCGATGCGGAAGCCGAGCGCTTCGAGGCGCGCGGCGATCAACGGCAGGCAGCCCGCGTCGTCCGGCGTCTCCGAACGACGGGCGATGAGGTCTTTGGTCAGGGCGAGGACGGGGGTCATCTCGAGGGTTCTTCCATGCGGGCGATGGGGCTAAAACCGATCGCACCGACGTGGGCACCGGCGTACGCCGGTGCGACGGCTGGCGGAATCGTGCAGGCGCGCGCCGGTGCGACGGCTGGCAGGACGGCGGGAGCAGCGCGGTCGGCCGCGCGAGCCGGCGCGCCAGCGAGGCCCGTCATACCGGCGTACGCCGGTATCCACGGCGAGGCGTCCGGGCTTCGCGACTCATTTTCCGAACCGCTTCTTGAACGCGTTATCGGAGAAGCCGACCGACACGTCGTCGCCTTCGACCACCACGGGTCGCTTGATCAGCGCCGGGTATTCCTTCAGCAACAACGTCCACTCGGGATCGCTGCGCGGATCCTTGCGCTGCGGCAACAGCGTGCGCCACGTGGTGGACGCCTTGTTGACCAGCTTCTCCCAGCCGCCGACCTTCGCGGCCCACGCCTTGAGCGTTTCGGCCGGCACCGGGTTCGCACGGTAGTCGACGAAGTCGTACGGCACGTCGAAGCGTGCGAGCCAGTTGCGCGCCTTCTTGCATGTGTCGCAGTTCGGCAGACCGTAGAGCGTGATCGCCATGGTCAGTCGCCGCTGCGCAGGAGTTCGTTGATGCCCGTCTTGGAGCGCGTCTTCTCGTCCACCTGCTTCACGATCACCGCGGCGTAGAGGCTGTGGCTGCCGTCCTTCGACGGCAGGCTGCCCGACACCACGACGCTGCCCGCCGGCACGCGGCCATACGTGACCTCACCCGTGGCGCGGTTGTAGATACGCGTGGACTGGCCGAGGAACACGCCCATGCCGATGACGGAGCCCTTCTCGACGACCACGCCCTCCACCACTTCCGAGCGCGCGCCGATGAAGCAATTGTCTTCGATGATCGTCGGGTTGGCCTGCAGCGGTTCGAGCACGCCGCCGATGCCGACACCGCCGGACAGGTGCACGTTCGCGCCGATCTGGGCGCACGAACCCACGGTGGCCCAGGTGTCGACCATCGTGCCGGCACCGACGTAAGCGCCGATGTTGGTGTAGCTCGGCATCAGCACCGCGTCCTTCGCGATGTGGGCACCACGGCGCACGAGCGCGCCCGGCACCACGCGGGCGCCGAGGTTCGCGTATTCGGTGGCGTCGCCGTCGGTGAAGCGCAGCGGCACCTTGTCGAACGCGCTGGACGGGCCGCCGTCCATGACGCGGTTGCCGTTCATGCGGAAATACAGCAGCACGGCTTTCTTCAGCCACGCGTTGACCGTCCAGCCACCCTTGCCGTCCGGTTCGGCGACCCGGCGCTCGCCGGATTCGAGCAGGTTGAGCACCTGGTCGACAGCTTCGCGCAGCGTGCCCTCGATTTCGTTCTGGGCCAGGTCGGCGCGGCGTTCGAAGGCGTCGTCGATCAGCGATTCAAGGGTTTGCATCTGCATGTACGGGGGTCCTGGGGCTTTCGGAACCGATGTGGCGCAGCAGGCACGCCCGCAGGATCTCCCGGCGTTCCGGAGACAGCGGCGCGTTGTTGCGATCGGTGAGTTGGAAGAAATCTTCGACGCGTTCGCCGAACGTGGCAATACGCGCATCATGCACGCGCACTTCCGCTTCGGCCAGCGCCTGCGCGGCGGCGGCGAGCAACCCGGGGCGATCCGTGCACACGAGCGCCAGCTGCGTGCGCTCGCCGGCATCGACGAACTCGATGCGCGGCGCCATCTGGAAATGACGAAGGTGCCGCGAAATGCCGCGCTTCGCGGGTGCATGGCCGGACGACTGCTCGAGCGCATGCATCATGCGCGCGCGGAGTTCTTCCGCGCGCTGCAGCGACGCCGGGGCCTGCGAATCCGATTCAAGAAGGAGGAAGGTGTCGAGCGCCTTGCCCGTGCTCGACACGAGCACGCGCGCTTCCACCACGGAAAAACGCAGCCGGTCTAGCACCGCCGTCACCGTCGCGAACAGGCCGTCGCGGTCCGGGGCGTAGATGAAGAGCTCGGTGCTGCCGCGCACGGAGAACGGGTGCACTTCCACCAGCGGCATCGCGCCGTGGGCGCGCACGATCGCCGCGGTCTGCCACGCGATCTGCTCGGGGCGATGGCGCAGGAAGCTGGTGTCGGGAAAGTCGGCCCAGACCGCCGCGACGTCGTCGGCGGAAAGCCTGTCGGCGGCCAGCATGCCGACGGCGCGCTCGCGGCATTCGCGCACGCGCGCCTCAGCGTGGCCTGCCGCCTTCAGGTCGCTGCGCAGGGCGTAGCGTGTGGACGTGTAGAGGTCCGCCAGCAGGCGATCCTTCCACGCGTTCCACAGCTTCGGACTGGTGCCGATGATGTCGGCGATCGTCAGCAGGTAGAGATGATCGAGGTGTTCCCAGTCGCCGACCGTCGCGCCGAAGCGGTGCACCACGTCGGGATCGGTGATGTCCTGACGCTGCGCCGTCGTGCTCATCAGCAGGTGCTGACGCACCAGCCACGCGACGAGCGCGATCTGGTCCTCCGGCAGACCAAGGCGCGTGCAGAACGCGCGCGCGTCTTCCTCGCCCAGCACGGAATGGTCGCCACCGCGGCCCTTGGCGATGTCGTGGAACAGCGCCGCGAGCAGCAGCAACTCCGGCTTCTCGAGGTGCGGCCAGATCTCGCAGGCGATGGGAAATTCGCGGCGCGCGCCCGGGTCGGCGAAGCGTGCCACGTTACGCAGGACGCGCAGCGTGTGCTCGTCGACCGTGTAGACGTGGAAGAGGTCGTACTGCATGCGCCCGACCACCTTGCCGAACGCCGGCAGGATCGCCGCGAGCAGGCCGTGCCGGTTCATGCGCCACAGCGCTTCCACCGCGGGCGCGCCGCGACGCAGCAGGGCGAGGAACGCGCCGAGCACCTGCGGGTCGTCGGCGAGCGACTCTCCATGCTGCGACACCGCGTGCTGGATGCGCCGCATCGTTTCCGCGGTGAAGCCCGCGATGCCCGGCTCGTCGAGGCGGGCGATGAAGATTTCCACCAGCGCGGAGGGGCGACGCACGAAGAGATGCGGGTTGCGCAGGGCGATGCGCGCGCCATAGCGCACGTAGTCGCTGCCGACCGCCTGTGGCTCCGTGGCGGGATCCAGCATTTCCTCGAAACGTTCGACGAGCTGCGTGCCGGAGCGCTCGATCTGCGTCGCGGCACGGTAGTAGCCCTGCATGAACTGCTCGACGCCCAGATTCTTCGCGTGCTCGTCCTCGAAGCCGAGGCGCGTGGCGAGGGCGCGCTGATAGTCGAACAGCAGGCGTTCCTCGGCGCGGCCCGCTTCGAGGTGCAGCGCGTAACGGTACCGTCGCAGCGTTTCCTCGGCGCGTGTCAGGCGCGCCGCTTCCACGGGTTCGAGCAGGCCTTCGGCGACCATCGCGTCGAAGTCGGGCGCGGCGGCGAGGCGGCGGCCCAGCCAGCGCAGCGCGTCGAGTGTGCGCAAACCGCCCGGCCCGTCCTTGAGGTTCGGCTCGAGGTTCTGCGCCGTGTCGTCGTAGCGCGCATGGCGCGCGTCGCGTTCGGCCAGGCGCGCCGCGAGGTAGGCCCGCGGCGGCCAGAGCTCGGGGTCGTCGAGGATGCCGCGGAGTTCGTCCGCGAGGATCGGCCAGCCGGCGAGGCGCCGGGCGTCCAGCAGGCTGGTGAAGACGCTGACGTCGCGCGCCGCGAGCTCGCGGCACTGCGCGACGGTGCGAACCGCGTGGCCCGGCTTGAGGCCGATGTCCCACAGGCAGGCGAAGAAATGCTCGAGCGCGCGGCTCAGGGCGGGCGAGCTTTCGCCGACCAGCGCGAGCAGGTCGACGTCGGAGCGTGGAAACAGCATGCCGCGCCCGAAGCCACCGACGGCGAACAGGGCGCCGGCGGCGATGTCGCCCAGGCACGCGCCCCACACGTGCACGACGATGCGATCGACGATTTCCGCGCGGCGGCGCGCCAGCGCGGTAGCGTCGTCGCCTTCCTGGAAGGCGACGGTCAGCGAGCGGTCGATGTCACCCAGCAGCTGCCGGAGCGAACGCCGGGCCTCGGGCGACACACCCGAACGCGGCACCACGGCGGGCAGGCGAGGAAGCGGTGGCAGCGTCACGTCAAAAGCCCCTCGTCGGTATTCGTGAATGACTCTGGTGGGAGCCAGCCTGCTGGCGATGGGTGCTCGCGGCAAGCAGCCATCGCCAGCAGGCTGGCTCCCACCGGATAGCCGCCCACCGAAGCGCTTCAGGCCGCGTCGGGCCAGGGCGTCAGGATCTCGAAACCGTCGTCGGTGACCGCGATCGTGTGCTCCCACTGGGCGGACAGCGAGTGATCCTTGGTGACCACGGTCCAGCCGTCGGGCAGCGACTTCGTCTGCGGCTTGCCGGCGTTGATCATCGGCTCGATGGTGAAGGTCATGCCGGGCTTCAGTTCCAGGCCCGTGCCGCTGCGGCCGTAGTGCAGCACCTGCGGCTCGTCGTGGTAGACCTTGCCGATGCCGTGGCCACAGTACTCGCGCACCACGGAGAAGCCGGCGGCCTCGGCGTGCTTCTGGATCGCCGCGCCGACGTCGCCCAGCGTGGCGCCGGGCTTCACGGCCTCGATGCCCTTCATCATCGCTTCGTAGGTGGTGTCCACCAGGCGCTTCGCCAGCACGCTCGGCGTGCCCACGAAATACATGCGGCTCGTGTCGCCATGCCAGCCGTCCTTGATGACGGTGACGTCGATGTTGACGATGTCGCCGTCCTTCAGGACCTTGGTCGCGCTCGGAATGCCGTGGCAGATCACGTGGTTGACCGACGTGCAGGTGGTGGCCGGGTAGCCGCGGTAACCGACGTTGGCCGGGATCGCCTTCTGCACGTTGACGATGTGGTCGTGGGCGAGCTTGTCGAGGTACTCGGTGGTGACACCGGGTTTCACGTGAGGCACCAGCATCGCCAGCACCTCGGCGGCCAGGCGGCCGGCCTCGCGCATCGACTGGATCTCTTCGGGGGTCTTCGGTAGCACTGCCATGGTGGGTCTCTTTGGTTTTTCCTTTGCCCTCAGGGGATTGGGCTCGCCATTCCAGATGGCGGCACCCCTGTCGGAATTCCACCCCGGCTTGCGGCCGGGCGGTACCGAAGGCTACAATTAGCGAGTTTTGCTGACCGGCGAAGCCACTGTCATGTGGCCACGGCGGCGAATCGAAGCGCGATTGTAACCGCACGGCGCCAGCATTGGCCCGGCGGACGCCATCGCTTTTAACGCCACACACGCATCGGCACCGCCTTCGGGGTGCCTGCCCCACCGTCGTCGCGAAAGGCGCCGCGGCCGGGTCGGGTCGAAGCCGGGGATGCGTGGAGGTCCCAACCCCCATAGAACCGCCATAGCGGTTCGCCCAGGAGTTATTCCATGGCACAAGTCACCATGCGCGAGATGCTGGAAGCCGGCGTCCATTTCGGTCACCAGACCCGTTACTGGAACCCCAAGATGGCTCCGTACATCTTCGGCGCCCGCGGCAAGATCCACATCATCAACCTCGAGAAGACCCTTCCGCTCTTCACCGACGCGATGAACTTCCTCTCGGGCCTGGCCCAGAAGGGCGGCACCATCCTGTTCGTCGGCACCAAGCGTTCGGCCCGTGAGGCCCTCGCCGAAGAAGCCGGCCGCGCTGGCCAGCCGTTCGTCACCGCCCGCTGGCTCGGCGGCATGCTGACCAACTTCCGCACCGTCAAGCAGTCGGTCGCGCGCCTGAAGGAACTCGAGGCCGCCGAAACCGACGGTTCGTTCGACCGCCTGGTCAAGCACGAAGTGCTGGCCCGTCGTCGCGAGCGCGACAAGCTGCAGAACTCGCTGGGCGGCATCAAGGACATGAACCGTCTGCCGGACGCCCTGTTCATCGTCGACATCGGCCACGAAGACATCGCCGTTCAGGAAGCCCGCAAGCTCGGCATCCCGGTCGTCGCCGTCGTCGATACCAACTACGACCCGGCCCTCGTCGACTACGCCATCCCGGGTAACGACGACGCCATCCGCGCCATCCAGCTGTACGCCCGCGCCGCCGCCGACTCCATCCTGGAAGGCAAGGCCGCCGCTCCGCACGCCGCCCGTGGCGACGCGAACGAGTTCGTCGAGCTGGACGAGGAAGGCAACCCGGTCGCCAAGGACGAAGCCCCGCGCGGCGATCGTCGCGGCGTCCCGGCCAAGAAGGGTGCTCCGCGTCGCGAAGGCGGCCGTGACGGTGGTCGTGGCCGCGCGTAAGCGCCCCACCCCGCATACCGCTCTTCCGTACTACCTGGCGCCGCGGCACACCGCCGCGGCGCTCTTCGAAACTTTGAGGAACTACCATGGCTGAGATCACCGCAAGCCTCGTCAAGGATCTGCGCGAGCGTTCCGGCGTCGGCATGATGGAGTGCAAGAAGGCACTCGTCGAAAACAACGGCGACATCGAAGCGGCAATGGAATGGCTGCGCAAGAACGGTCTGGCCAAGGCTGACAAGAAGGCCGACCGCGTCGCCGCCGAAGGCCTGATCGCCGTCGCCAGCAAGGCCGGCAAGGCCGTTCTGGTCGAAGTGAACAGCGAGACCGACTTCTCGTCGCGCAACGAGCAGTTCATCCAGTTCACCAAGGACGTCGCCAACGTCGCGCTCGAGTCGGGCGTCAACGACATCGACGCGCTGAAGGCCGCCAAGCTGGGCGACGCCACCGTCGAAGACAGCGCCAAGGCCCTCACGCTGACGATCGGCGAGAAGTTCGACGTGCGCCGCATGGCCGAAGTCGAGAACGACGGCCCGATCGGCGCCTACTCGCACAGCGGCCGCATCGGCGTGCTGGTGGCCCTCAAGGGCGGCTCGGAAGAACTGGCCAAGGGCATCGCGATGCACGTCGCCGCGATGAACCCGAAGTTCGTCAGCGAGAAGGACGTCCCGTCCGACTTCCTCGAGAAGGAAAAGGAAATCGAACTCTCGAAGATGTCCGACAAGGAAAAGGCCAAGCCGGCCGAGATCCTCGAGAAGATCGTGTCGGGCAAGGTCAACAAGATCCTGGCCGAAGTGACCCTCGTCGGTCAGCCGTACGTGCTCGACGGCGACGTTACTGTGGCCGAGGCCCTCAAGAAGGCTGGCGCCGAGATCGTGTCGGTGCAGCGTCTGGCCGTCGGCGAAGGCATCGAGAAGGTGGTGGACGATTTCGCCGCCGAAGTGATGAAGCAGGCTGGTCTGGCGTAAGCCGCGCCACCCCGTCGACGAAAGAGGCCGCGAGCGATCGCGGCCTTTTTTTTGGCCTCGGGGAAACGATCGGCACCGACCGGCCGAATGCGTCATTCGTGAAATGGATCGGCATTTCATCTGCCTGTAACAAACGCCGCGCGCTACACTACGGTCGTTTTGCCCCACACAATTCGGAGATCCCCCATGAGCAACCCGCTGAACCACCGCCGCATCCTGCTCAAGCTCTCCGGAGAGGCCCTGATGGGCAGCGAGGACTACGGCATCGATCCGAAAGTGATCGGCCGGCTTGCGAAGGAAATCCTCGAAGTGCGCGAGGCAG
>Ga0102591_1004069_pt1 | contig 11989 bp, 10 predicted proteins | sample AraplaCol_mCL_r2_2_FD_76860 | JGI IMG/M metagenome (GOLD analysis project Ga0102591, IMG submission 76860) | Arabidopsis root microbial communities from North Carolina, USA - plate scrape MF_Col_mCL_r2 (SPADES assembly) (version 2) | ecosystem: Host-associated > Plants > Roots > Endosphere... | reverse complement strand
AGGTGATGAGATGCCGTGTGTTGCCAAGCACCTGCCAGTCGGCACGGACGCGGCCGGATTTGTCGAGTTCGTCGCTTGCAAGCCGGAGCGTGTCGACGAAGAGAGCGAAGGCTGAAAGCGTGAACGACCGGGCGAGCACGAAGCCGATCTTGAGTCGTTTCGCCACCGTTGCATCATTGGAAGTCATGTTCGTCCCTCGATCCCTCGGAATGGCAAGTCGATTGTCGACACCTTTGACACCAAGTTATCGGCCGCACGTCGGTTTCAATGGTATACGTCTCGGCCTCCCTCAAGACATACACAGCCTCCCCTGGGCACGGAAATTACAATCCCAAATGCGAGCATTAGCTGCCTATGCCGTCGGTCTGGAGGAGGTTGGTTCCCGATTGCTTATGCCATCATTGGAACTTCTAATTTTCCTCACGCGGAGAACGTTCCTACCCTGTGGTGGTCAAACAGTGCGGTGGGCCGCCGGGAAGGAGTTTTCACATGAACATGTATGGGCGAGGGATGCCGAACCAGCTTCTGCGGCTGCAGGAGATGCACAACGGCGAGAAGGTGAAGCCGACATTCTCGGCCGGCGAAATGGAGCGGCGGCAGAACGCCATGCGCCGGATCCTTGAGGAGCTGAAGCTCGACGCGGCAATCCTCACCTCGTACCACAATATCTGCTACTTCTCCGACTTCCTCTATTGCTCCTTCGGTCGTCGCTACGCCTTCGTCATCACGCCGGAAAAGGCAACGTCCGTTTCTGCGGGCATCGATGCAGGTCAGCCATGGCGCCGGACTTTCGGCGACAACATCACCTATACCGACTGGCAGCGTGACAATTTCTTCCACGCTCTTCAAACGCTGTTGCCGAAGGTTTCGCGCATCGGCATCGAGTTCGACCAGGTGAATCTCGACCTGCGCCGGCTCTTGGAGGAGGCCTTTCCGAATGTAGAATTCGTCGACATCGGTGCGCCGACCATGTGGCTGCGCACGATCAAGTCGGCAGAAGAGATCGTCCTCATCAAGGAGGGTGCGGCGACCGCCGACGTCGGCGGCGAAGCCGTGGCAAAGGCCGTCCGCGAAAACGTTCCGGAGTACGAAGTGGCGCTCGCCGGCACGCAGGCTATGGTGCGCCATATCGCCAATCGCTTCCCCCATGCAGAGCTGATGGATACCTGGGTCTGGTTCCAGTCGGGCATCAACACGGACGGTGCCCACAATCCGGTCACGTCGCGCCGCGTTCAAAAGGGCGACATCCTCTCGCTCAATTGCTTCCCGATGATCTCAGGCTACTACACGGCGCTGGAGCGTACGCTCTTCCTCGATCACGTGAGCGACGAGCACCTGCGCATATGGGAGATCAACTGCGCCGTCCATCGCCGCGGCCTCGAACTTTTGAAGCCTGGCGCGCGCTGCGGCGACGTGGCGACCGAGCTCAACGAAATCTACCGCCAGCATGGTCTCCTCGGCTATCGCTCCTTCGGCTACGGCCATTCCTTCGGGGTGCTTTCGCACTATTACGGCCGCGAGGCGGGCGTCGAGCTGCGCGAGGACATCAACACCGTGCTTCAGCCTGGTATGGTCGTCTCCATGGAGCCGATGCTGACCATCCCGGATGGCATGCCGGGGGCAGGCGGCTACCGCGAGCACGACATCCTGGTCATGACCGAGACCGGTAGCGAGAACATTACCGGCTTCCCCTTCGGTCCGCAGCATAATATCCTTCCCGCCTGACCCGTCCGCGGGCAACTTGAAACGGGCCGTCTGATCGGCCCGTTTCCTTTTGGGAGCGGTGCTAACCACGTGAGAAATATACCGACCGACCTTCTTCGCACGTTCCTCGCGGTCATTGACCTTCGCAGTCACACGCGCGCTGCCGAACAGCTCGGCCGCACCCAACCGGCCATCAGCCTACAGATGAAAAAACTGCAGGAGCTGCTCAACGTTTCTCTCTTTGCCAAGGATGCGAGCGCCCAGCCGACCGAAGCCGGTGAGCTTGTCGCAAGTTATGCACGCCAAATGCTGGCGCTCAACGACGAGATGATGCTGCGCCTCTCGCGGCGCGACCAGCACGGCAAGATCCGTCTCGGAATTCCGAACGACTATGCGGACCATTTCCTGCCGAAACTGATGCCGCGCCTTGCCGGCAGCGGCCATGATTTCCGTTTCGAGGTCGTCTGCGACCTCTCGCATGTCCTTCTGCAGGGCCTGCGCAACGGGCTTTACGACATCGTTGTCGCAATGACGCCCGACGGACCGGCGGAAGGCGCGTTCATGACGTGGAAGGAGCCGCTCGCCTGGGTGGGCGAAACGGCGACCTCGGTGGTCACGGACGAGAACGCCAATCTGCGCATTGTCTGCTATCCGGAAGGCTGCCTCTATCGGCGGGCCATGCTGACCGCCTTGCAGCGGGACGGTCGCGGCTATGATCTCGTCTACACCAGCCCCAGCCTTTCGGGGCTCGAGGCGGCCGTCGGCTCCGGCTTCGGCAACACGGTGCTCGCTCGCCGCATTGTCCCTCCGAAGCTCGTGCGCCTGGACGACACCCTCGGCCTGCCGAGGCTCGCCGATGTCGTTGTCGGCATCTATCTCAGTTCCGACCGCAAGCGCTCTCCCGTAGCGGAGAGCTTCGCGGCACACTTCGCCGACGCTTTTCTCGCCGATACGCGGGCCGACTGAGCATTTACACATCCGTTTGAAATGCCAAAACGGCGGGCACTTTTCTGGTGCCCGCCGTGCGCTTCTGCTGGCTATGGCTGACGTCAGGCTCGCCGGAGCCGTCGGGCCAGGTTCAAGACCAGAAACAAGGCGATGGAGACAGTGGTCAACAGGCTCGCCGCCGCCATGATCGTCGGGTTGATCTGGTCGCGGATGCCTGAAAACATCTGCACGGGCAATGTGCGCTGTTCTGCACCCGTCAGGAAGAGTGCGACGATCACTTCGTCGAACGAGACGGCGAAGGCCAGCAGCGCACCCGAGACGATGCCAGGCAGAATGAGTGGGAGCGTGACCCTGAAGAAGACGCTGACCGGGCCCGCACCGAGGCTTGCACCCGCCCGCGTCAGATTGGTGTCGTAGGTCGAAAGCGCCGAAAGCACCGTGACGACGACGAAGGGTATGGAGAGTGCCGCATGGGCAAGCACCAGCCCCAGGCGTGTGTTGGTGAGCCCCAACGAGCCGAAGAACATATAGGCACCGACGGCGATGATGACGACGGGCATGATCATTGGTGAAATCATCAACGCCATCACCGCCTTGCGGGCGGGAAAACCGGGCCGGCTGATGCCAAGTGCGGCAAGCGTGCCGAGCAGCGTAGCTAGCGTCGTGCTGAAGAACGCCGCGACGAGGCTGTTCACAAGGCTCTCAGTCCAGCGCGCGTTCTCGAAGAAGTCGGCATACCAGCGCCATGAAAACTCCCGGACCGGAAAGGTGAAGAACGGGTCCTTCGCGATCGAGAGCGGAAAGACCACGAAGAGCGGTCCGATCAGGAAGGCGAGCACGGCGAAGGCAAAAGTGACGACGGCGAAGCGGCAAAGCCGTTCGCTGCGGGTCGCGTAGGCGGGAAGCCACATGGTTTTCATCCGAGCTTGATGCGGTCCGCGCCGACGAGGCGCAGGAACACGAGGTAGATGGAAAGCGTCATGACGAGGAGCAGGCAGGCAAGTGCGGCGGCCATGCCCCAGTTCAGGTCGCGATTGATGTAGGTGGCGATGAAGTTCGACATCATCTGGTCGCGCGGGCCGCCAACCAGGGCCGGCGTAATGTAGTAGCCGAGCGACAGGATGAAGGTCATCAGGCAGCCGGCGGCGACCCCGGGCAGTGTCTGCGGCGCGTAGACCCGCCAGAAGGCAAACAGCGGTGGGGCGCCGAGCGAGCGTGCGGCCCGCATCTGTCCTTCCGGAATGGCCTTCATCACACTGAGGATCGGAAGGATGGTGAAGGGCAGCTGGATATGGGTCATCGCCGTGACGGTGCCGAAGCGGGTAAGGATGAGCTGAAGCTTCTCAGTCGTCAGACCGAGGGCCAGAAGCGCCTGGTTGATCACGCCATCCGTCTGCAACAACACGACCCAGGCGGTCGTGCGCACCAAAAGCGAGGTCCAGAGCGGCAAAAGCACCAGCAGGAGCAGGAAGCTGGCGGTGCGTGACGGCGCCAGAGAGATGACATAGGCCGTGGGAAAACCGAGTGCCAGCGTCGCGACGGTGACGAGCCCGGCAATCCAAAGGGTACGGCCAAGGATGTCGAGAAAGACCGCCTGGCTTTCTTCCACCTGCCTCACGCTGCCGGCAGCATCCTGACCGAGATCGATGGATGTCAGTAGGTAGTAGGGCGTGACGGGGCTCGCATTGCGCTTGATGATTGCCCAGAGATCGGGACTTGCCCAGACGGGATCAAGCGCTGCGAATTGCGGGGCGAGGGGCTCTTGGCTGAATTTGCCGAGGTGGCGGACGACGGACATGATCCGGCTGCGCATGCCGGCACTTTCGTAGTTCAGCCGCTTGCCGAGTGCCGCCGCCGTATTGTCTTCCTTCGCGCGGGAAAGGTCGGCGACAAGCGCGGTGAAGACGTCCTCGCCGGGTGTCGCCCGCCCGTCCCAGCCGTCAAGAGCGGCGACGGTCTGCGGCAGGACGGCGCGAACCTCCGAATTGCGCACGGCGGAGGTGAGAAAGAGGCCGATCGGCGCGGCGAACGTGACGATGAGAAAGACGAGCGCCGGCAGCGCCAGCGCGAAGGCCCGCAGGCGGTTTGGCCGCTCGGCCCGGCGCAGCGCTGCGCCCAGCCTGCTGGTGCGTGTGGCGGACGTGGCGAGGCATAGGGTCTGTGTCATGGTTACCTCGCCAATGTCAGGCAATCGGCGGCAAAGCAGGCCATGCCGATGCGGTTACCCGGCAGCATCGCCGCACCTTCAGTGGCCGGCACGGAGGCGACGAGGCGCTCGCTGCCGAAGGCCTCCAGTGTCAGCCGCACGCGGTCGCCAAGGAAGGTCCGGTCGAGTACGCGTGCGGGGATGCGGTTTTCGGCGCTCCTGCTGCCGGGGCCTTCCAGGATCAATCGCTCGGGGCGAAGCGATACCGTGAGGTTCGATCGTGCCTGGCCAGAATGCCCGGTCGTAAAGAGCAGCGTTCCGTCTGCCATCCGCACAACGCCAAGTCCGTTCTCGGTGCCGGCGAATTCGCAGGAGAGCGTGTTGTTGTCGCCGATGAATCCGGCAACGAAGCGGTTCTCCGGCTGGTCATAGAGCGTCACCGGATCGGAGAGCTGCTGGATGCGGCCCTCGTGGAAAACGGCGATGCGATCGGACATGGTGAGCGCTTCCGACTGGTCGTGCGTCACATAGACCATGGTGATGCCGAGGCGCTGCTGGATGCGTCGGATCTCGACCTGCATGTGTTCGCGCAGTTGTTTGTCGAGCGCACCGAGCGGCTCGTCCATCAGGATGAGCTTGGGGTTGAAGACCATGGCGCGGGCCAGCGCCACGCGCTGTTGCTGGCCGCCCGATAGCTGCGCCGGACGGCGTTCGCCAAGACCAGCAAGCTTGACCAACTGAAGCGCGTCTTCCGTCCGTCGCTTGGCCTCCGCACCCCGGATGCCACGATAGCGCAACGGAAAGCCGACATTCTCGGCGACCGTCATGTGCGGAAAGAGCGCATAGTTCTGGAAGACGAAACCGATGTCTCGGCGCTCCGGCGGCAAGCGCTCGACCGCCTTTCCTTCAAGCAGGATATGTCCGCTTGTCGGCTGCTCGAAGCCGCCGAGCATCATCAGCGTCGTTGTCTTGCCGGAGCCGGAGGGCCCCAGCATGGTGAGGAACTCGCCGCGCCGTACTGTGAGGTTCAGGTCTTCGACCACCAGCGAGCGGCCGTCATAGGTCTTTTGCACGCGCTCGAAGGCGACCATGGTCTCCACGGCGGGAATGGTTGGCGACGCCTCGTCGAGGCGCCACCTTTCCAGTGTGATGGTGTTCATTGGCGCGCCCCTCAGTTGGAGAGCCAGGTGGTGAAACGCTTGCGGATCTCATCGCCGTGGTCGGCCCAAAACGCGTTGTCGAGCGTCAGCGAGGTCGTCAGATTACCGGGGCTGGTCGGCAGGTTCTTGGCATCCTCTGGCGCCACTTCCGCCGCAGCCGTGGTGCGAACCGGGCCGTAGGGAATGTATTTTGCGATGCCGGCCAGAACCTTCGGTTCGACGGCGAAGCGGATGAAGGCCAACGAGCTTTCGAGGTCCTTGGCGCCTTTGGGAATGACCCAGTAGTTGGAATCAAGGATTTGGTTATCCCAGACGATACCGAAATGGCGGCCCTCCTTGTTGGCGTTGAAGATGCGGCCGTTCCACGCGGTAGTCATGCTCACTTCACCGGAGGCGAGCAGCTGTGGCGCCTGTGCGCCCGCTTCCCACCAGACGATCTCGCTCTTGATGGTGTCGAGCTTGGCGAAGGCTCGATCGAGGCCTTCGGGCGTTGCGAGCGTCGCATAGACGTCCTGCGGCGCGACGCCGTCGGCAAGGAGAGCAAATTCGAGGTTGGTCGCCGGGTTCTTCCATAGTCCGCGTTTCCCGGGGAAGCTTACAAGATCGAACAGATCGGCGAGCTTGGTCGGCGGCTTCTTGAGCTTGTCGGCGTCGTAGGAAAGGATCGTCGCATAGACGATCGTGCCAACGCCGCAGTCGGACGTGGTACCGGAAAGCCAATCCGATTTCGCACCGATCTTTTCCCAGTCGATCGGTTCGAAAATGCCCTCGTCGCAACCCTGAAGCAGGGTCGGCGCGTCGACGTCGACCACGTCGATCGTCGTGTTGCCGCTGTCTATCATCGCCTTGATCTTGGCGATCTCGCCACCATACTCCTGTTCGGAGATCGGCCGTCCGGTTTCTTCTGCGTAGGCGCTGAACACGGCCTTGCGCTGCGCCTCCTGGTAGGCCCCGCCGAAACTCATCACGGAAAGCGGTTCGGCGGCGATTGCAGCGCCAGCCGCCAAACCACAGGCAAGCGTCGTCGCTGCCAGAAACATGCGTTGTCTGAACATGGAAATTCCTCTCTGGAGACAGATTTGACGTACCCGTCGCAGTGCCCGTCTTGCTTGCGGGCTATGAGAAAAGCCTATGTTGCGACATGCTGCGGCGCAAATAAGTAGGTGTCATGCGGGCATGAGCGGTGCTTATCGGCGCGCCCGTATCATGCGTCCGTGACCTCTCTTTTTTGGACCGATGACGCACTTTTCAGAAAAGCGAGTGCGGTGGTTTGACGTCGCGTTCGGCGTAGCGCGACAGACGCAGGTCGTGGAGGTTGATCCCCGGCTGGCCATCGGTGAGCCAGTCCGCCAATGTCTTGCCGACGATCGGACCGAGCGCGAAACCGTGACCGCAAAAGCCGGTCGCTATCATCAGGCCGCTCGGCGTCAACGGCGCATCCAGCACTGGGATGCCGTCCGGCAGAACATCTATCCCACCGGCCCACCGCTCGACGATCTCAACGTTTCCCTGAGAGGGCAGGGCCTTTTTCAGCCGGCCAAGACAAGCACGCATGTCGGTGTCATTGGCCGCAAGAAGGGGATCACGAACGCCGACAAGAAGTCCATTCCGTCGCGTCTCCGATTGCGGCAAGCGTTGCCGGATATCGTTGAGGAAAGCGCCGTTGAACTTGAAATTGAAGGATCGGTAGTGCTGCAACAGCGGCCCCATGTACCACTCGAGCGCACGCAGATGCCCAAGTGTGACATCGACGTCCACGCGGGCGTCGTTGGCCAGATTGAAGCTGCCGTCGCTGCGCTGGCGCCAGCCGACGCCCCCGCCGATGCAGGCGACAGCGCTGACAGCCGGTCCTGAGGAGGTCCGAGAGACGGTTCCGCGCACCTGATGCTGCGGCAGAGCGATCCCGAGTGAACGCAGCACACTCCAGCTTGCGGCACCTGCGGTGCAGATGATGTGGTCGCTGCGGATCTCACCCCGTTCGGTTCGCGCGGCGACCACCTTGCCGCCAGCCACGTCGATGCCGGTCAGGCCGCACCCCTCGATAAACCGTGCCCCGAGTTCGGCAGCCCTGCGGGCAAAGGCCGGCGCCACAACACGAGGCTCGGCCTGGCCGTCGCTGGGCGTGAACAGTCCCCCGACTTGATTTGCGGTGAAGCCCGGTAACAGCGCTTGCACGTCGTTTGCCGACAGGAGGCGTGTGTCGATGCCATGTTGTCGGGACGTTTCCAGGCAGGCTTCGTAATGCGCCATTTGCCTGGCGTCGTGGCCGACATAGAGGCAACCGCCCTGTCTCCAGCCCAAGTCTGTCTGAAGCTCTTCCTGCAAGCCAAGCCACAGGCGGTTGCTTGCAATCGCAAGCGGCATCTCCGATGGATCGCGCCCCTGCTGGCGCACGAAGCCCCACGCGCGGGTCGATTGCTGTCCGGCGATCCGCGATTTGTCGAGAACGACCGCCTTGATGCCCTGCTTGGCAAGATAATAGGCCGCGGCACAGCCCATGATGCCGGCGCCGATGATCACGACATCCGCGCGCTGCGGCAAGGCAAAGGAAGGGTGTTCCGGCCGGTTGCCGGTTTCAGAGATGATGCGCATGGCAAGCCTTTTTGTCCTGATTGTCGCTGCTGAAGGGAGGCTGGTCGCCGAGCCAACACAGCAACTATGACAAGCGGTCGCTGGACAATCCAATGCTCATTGTGCGACGGATTTATTTGGAAACCGAATATATGAGATCGGCAGATGTCCAGACGATTTCCCCCTCTTGGCGGCTTGCAGGCGTTCCTTGCTGTGGCGCGCACCTTGTCGTTCAGCGAGGCGTCGGAGATCCTTCACATCAGCCAGAGCTCGATCAGCCGGCAGATCCTGCAGCTGGAAAATCACTTTCGTTGCGCGCTTTTCCTGCGCAGCACGCGGCGCGTCATCCTGACTGATGCCGGGCAAAGGCTGCTGCCATACGTCGAGCAGCTGATCGCCTTGTTGATCGAAGCGGATCAGGCGGTAACGCAGGAGCCGCAGACCGTCACGTTGCGTGTCCATCCGTCGCTTGCCATTCGTTGGCTGCTGCCGCGTCTTCCCGATTTTTACCGCGAGCATCCGGATGTGCGCGTCGATATCGATACCGCCTGGGTTCGCAGACCTGACTTCGAGCTCGAAGGGATCGACGGAATGATCGAATACGGGGTCGGGCCATGGCCCGGCTTAACCGAAGACCGATTGTGGGAAGAGCAATTGGCGCCGGTCTGCCGGCCCGGGCAGGCCGGCGACCTCAAAGGCCGGAAGAGTTTCGACGCGCTCGTGCTTCTGCACATGGACCGGACCTACGAGACCTGGGAGCGCTGGGCCGCACAGGCACAGGTGTCACTCGCCGGTGCTAGGCATCTGGTGTTTGACACGCTGGATCTTGCCGTTACGGCGGCCCAACAGGGGCAGGGGCTTGCCCTTGCCGACCTCGCGCTTGTGGGGGCCGCGGTTCACGAGGGATTGCTGGTGCAGGCTCACCCCGTCCAACTCGACGTCGGCATGGGCTACAGTCTCATTGCACCAAAGACCTCAAGCAGCGTTAGCGGGTTTTCTCTGCTACGCACATGGCTCGGGCAACAAGCGGAAGTGACGCGCTACGAGCTGTCGACAAGGACGACCCCTTGATGGCCCTGCGGCACCAGAGTGGCGCTCGTCCCGTAGCACCCAGCCAATCCCTAGCCTGCGCCAAGCACTTTTCCAGGATTGAGAAGCGCTGCTGTGTCAAGCGCATCCTTGACCCGATGCATCAGCGCCACCTTCACGGGGTTCGATAGGACCGACAGCGAGCCCACTCTTTTGAGACCGATGCCGTGCTCGGCCGAGAACGATCCGCCGATCGCCGCAACGTCCCGGTAGAGCACCTCTTCGACAGCTCGGGCCTTGTCGGTGGACACTTCATTCGCTGCCGCGTTGAGGACGATGTGGAGGTTTCCGTCGGCCAGATGGCCAAAGACGTACGGATCAAACGCTGCATCAATCGCTTTCAGGCCGGCAATACTGCGGTCGAGATAGGTTTCGACTTCCGATAGCGGAACGGAGACGTCGTAGGATGGCGCGCCCGGGTGCTTGCGGTAGATGAGGTCTGTGTCTTCACGCAATCGCCACAGATCGGCCTCCTGCGCGACTGAGGAGGCAATCACGGCCGATGCGTCGGCGTGATCCTCGATGACGCCTTCGTAGATCCGACCGAGTTCTGAGAGCAATTCGCCCTCTTCGGCCCCGCCAAGCGAGATCAGGAGGTTGACGGGGTGGCGGGCATCGTAGTCCGGAGCGGCCCAACGATGATGGCCTGACGTCAGGCGGAAATAGGTGTTCCAGATTGCTTCCGCAGCGCGGAGGTGACCGTACTTTGCGTCGAGCCCTCGGCGGACCGTGTCAAGCGCCGCGTCGACTGACGGCAGGCCGAAGAGGACTGTGGCGGTGGCCAGAGGCAGGGGCTCAAGCTTAACGGCAATGCGCGTGATGATGCCGAGCGTGCCTTCCGCCCCAACGAAAAGATGTTTCAGATCATAGCCGGCGGCATTCTTCACCACGCGCGTGAGATCCGAGTAGATCGAGCCATCCGCAAGCACGGCCTCTAGCCCGAGAATGCGATGGCGCATGACCCCGTAGCGAAAAGCGGAGATGCCTCCGGCGTTCGTCGACGCCATGCCTCCGACCGTTGCCGAACCGCGTGACGGCAAATCGATCCCGGTCTCAAGCCGATGTTCGCCGGCGGCCAGTTGCAGGTCCTGCAATGTTACGCCGGCTTCGACCACGGCAACGCGCTCGACCGGTGAAACATGCAGGATCCGATTGAGGCGGGCGGTCGAAAGCACAAGTTCGCCGGGTCTGGACGTCGCGCCACCGACGAGTCCAGTTCGTCCTCCATGGGTAACGAGCGCGACCCCGTTGGCGAGGCAGCATTTTACGACCGCGGCGACCTCGTCTGTGGTTGTTGGAAAGACCACGGCGCCAGCTCCGAGATTTTCGGGCGTAACGCCGTGGTCAATCGAGGAGATGGCCTCGCCGTCCTTCAGGTTCCCGTCACCGACAATTGTACGAATTTCGTCTTTGAATTCAGGCCTTAGGCGATCCATGCGATGTTACCTGGTCAGTGGGATATCGAGAACGGTGTGCTTTCTGGCAGGCGTCTTCAGGCGGCGTCCGATTTGAGTACGCCGCTCTTCTTGGCCGCCCAGGTGGCGAGAACGTCCATCAGGACTGGGTTGAGACAGTCATAGGGTTCGAGGCCCAGTTCGCGCAGCCGCGCGCGCATGCTGTCCATTCCGGCCGGGTCATAGCCGCTCTCGATGATCGACGAGACGAAGGCGGCAAAACCCGGTTTTGCCCAGCCTGCCTCCTGGAAGCGCTCAGGATGAACGAAGGAAAGCCCCTTAAACGCGTGGTCACGCTCGACCGGGCCGTACATGTGTACGCCGCAATCCTTGCACGCATGGCGCTGGATCAGCGCCGCCGGGTCCACGACCGCAAGCTTGTTGCCGTTTTCCAGCACCTCGACGTTGGCCGTCGGTGCGACGGCAACGACCGAAAACACCGCACCTTCGGGTTTCCAGCACTTTGTGCAGCCGCAAGCATGGTTGTGGGCGATATCACCCTTGACGCGCACTTTCACGGGATTGCTCGCGCAGTTGCAGACCAGCGTGCCGCCGGAAAAGGCAGCGTCCGTCGCCTTGAACCCGCTGTCGAGGGATGGATGGATCGCAATGCTTGGCATGGGCTTCTCCTCCTTCTGGCCGGCGCACAATGCCCGGCTGCTTGTTGGCGCCGCCGGCTAGATCACGCTGCGGCGCAAAAAGTGCATTTGCAGTCTGGAAACGGTCCTCAACCCGCGCTCAGTATAACACCACGCTGCGAATGCTCTCGCCCGAATGCATCAGTTCGAAACCCTTGTTGATGTCTTCGAGCGGCATCGTGTGGGTGATCATCGGGTCGATCTCGATCTTGCCTTCCATGTACCAGTCGACGATCTTCGGCACGTCGGTGCGGCCGCGCGCGCCGCCAAAGGCGGTGC
>Ga0102591_1004061_pt1 | contig 12016 bp, 12 predicted proteins | sample AraplaCol_mCL_r2_2_FD_76860 | JGI IMG/M metagenome (GOLD analysis project Ga0102591, IMG submission 76860) | Arabidopsis root microbial communities from North Carolina, USA - plate scrape MF_Col_mCL_r2 (SPADES assembly) (version 2) | ecosystem: Host-associated > Plants > Roots > Endosphere... | reverse complement strand
TCGAAATCGCCCCGCGCCTCGGCCAGGCCGACGCCATCTGCGATCTGGTCTCCAGCGGCGCGACGCTCGCGGCGAACCAGCTCAAGGCGACCACGACGCTGCTGGAAAGCGAAGCCGTCCTCGCCGGTCCCGTGGATGCACTGGATGCGACGCGCGGCGAACTCGCCGACCTGCTGCTTCGCCGCCTCGACGGCGCGCTGCGCATCCGCCACAGCAAATTGCTGCTGTTCCAGGCGTCGCGCCGCGTGCTGCCCGACCTTCTTCCGCTGCTCCCCGATGCCGAAGCGCCGACGGTCATGCGACTGGACGACGGCGACGACCTCGCGCTGCAGGCGCTCTGCCACGGCGCGGTGACGTGGCAGCGGCTGGAAGAACTCAAGCGCGCAGGCGCGCGCGGCCTGATGGTGCTGCCGGTCGAGGGGATGCTCGCATGAGCGCGATCGCCTTCAACGACGAACTGATGCGCCGCGTCGACTGGCGGCTGCTCGACGCGCGCACGCAATCGCAATTGCTGCGTCGTCCCGCGCAACTCACTTCCAGCACGACGGCGAGCGCGGTCGCGGCGATCATCGGTGAAGTGCGCGACAGCGGAGACGCCGCGCTGCGTGCGTATGGCGAACGCTTCGATGGCGTCGGGCTCGCCGACTTCGCTGCAAGCGAAGCGGAGTTCGCCGACGCGGAAGCCACCTTGTCGCCCGCACTTCGCGCCGCCATCGACGAAGCCGCCGAACGCATCGCCACCTTCCACCGCGCCGGGATGACTGCGCCGTACGGCGTCGACACCGCACCGGGCGTGCGCTGCGAACGCGTGCTGCGACCCATCCAGCGCGTTGGCCTGTACGTGCCGGCGGGATCGGCGCCATTGCCTTCGACTGCGCTGATGCTCGGCGTCCCTGCGCGCCTGGCCGACTGCCCGGACATCGTGCTGTGCACGCCGCCGCGTCGCGACGGAACCGCCGATCCGGCCGTGCTCTACGCCGCGAAGCGCTGCGGGATCACGCGCGTGTTCAAGGTCGGCGGTGCGCAGGCCATCGCCGCGATGGCCTACGGAACCGCGAGCGTTCCGCGCTGCGACAAGCTCTTCGGTCCCGGCAACGCCTACGTGACCGAAGCCAAGCGCCAGGTCGCGATGGACATCGACGGCGCGGCCATCGACATGCCCGCCGGTCCGTCGGAAGTACTCGTCATCGCCGATGCCGGCGCGAATCCGGCCTTCGTCGCCGCGGACCTGCTTTCGCAGGCAGAACACGGCCCGGATTCGCAGGTGCTGCTGCTCAGCGACGACGACGCGCTGCTGGATGCGGTGGAGGAACAACTCGCGTTGCAGCTCGCCCAGCTGCCGCGTGCGGACATCGCGCGACGCGCATTGCAGTCGTCCAGCGCGATTCGCGCCGAGTCGATCGGGCAGGCGCTGGAAATCAGCAACCGTTATGCGCCGGAACACCTGATCCTCGCGCTGCGTGACGCACGCGCCGCGCTTTCGCGTGTGACCGCGGCGGGTTCGGTGTTCCTCGGCGACTGGGCGCCGGAAGCGCTGGGCGACTATTGCAGCGGCACCAACCACGTGCTGCCGACCAGCGGCGCCGCGCGATTCGCGGGCGGGTTGAACGTGGCCAGCTTCCAGGTCGCAATCACGGTGCAGGAAGTCGAGCCGCGCGGCATCGCGGCCATCGGCCCGTGCGCGGTTGAACTCGCGCGCGCGGAAGGATTGGACGCGCATTTGCGGGCGGTCGCATTGAGGCTCCAGGCGGTGGCGTCGTGAACGCGCTCGTCGAATCGAACATCGCCGCGAGCCCGCTCACTCTGGTGCGCGAAGACCTGCGGGATTTTGGCGGCTATCGTTCCGCGCGCAGCGATCGGCTGCAGGGCGAGATCTGGCTGAACGCCAACGAGTCGCCGTGGCCGAACCTGGCCGATCGCGAAGGCTCGCTGCGCCGCTATCCCGATCCGCAGCCGACGGCGCTTCGAGAAGCACTCGCCGCACTCTATGGCTGCTCCCCCGGGCAACTGCTCGCCGGCCGTGGAAGCGACGAAGGCATCGACCTGCTGGTCCGCGCGGTGTGCCGGCCCGGCGGAGACGCCATCGTCATCAGTAGCCCGACCTTCGGCATGTACGCGGTGAGCGCCCGCCTGCACGGCACGCGCGTCGTCGATGTTCCCCTGGTCGAAACCGACGGCGAATGGCGCTGCGACTTCGCCGCGCTTGGCGACGCGGCGTTATCGCAAGGCGCGCGCATCGTGTTCCTGTGCTCGCCGGGAAATCCTACGGGCGCGTTGTTGCCCATCGGTGAGATCGCCGCGCTGGCGTCCCGCCTCGAGGGGCGCGCACTGGTGGTGGTCGACGAGGCCTATATCGAGTTCGCCGACGCGCCTTCGGCAACGCGGTTGATCGCGACGCACCGCAATGTCGCCGTGCTCAGGACGCTGTCGAAGGCGCACGCGCTGGCCGCCGCGCGCATCGGTTCGGTGATCGCCGACGCCGAACTCATCGACGTCCTTCGTCGCTGTCAGGCTCCGTATCCGCTGCCTTCCGCGTGCAGCGACGAAGCCCTGCGTGCGCTGGGTCGCGACGCGGCGTCGCAGACGCGCACTCGAATCGCGACCGTATGTATCGAACGCGACGCGCTGGCCGACCGGCTTGAGCGCGCGCCCGGGATCCGTCGCGTATACGCCTCGCGCGCGAACTTCGTGCTCGTGCGCTTTGAAGATGCGCAGTCCGCGTTCGACCGGCTGCTGGCAGCGGGCGTGGTCGTGCGCGACATGCGCGCCGCGCCGGGCCTCGGCGATGCGCTGCGCATCAGCCTCGGAACGCCCGCGCAGAATGCCGCGGTGCTGTCGATCCTGGAGGCAGGCGCATGAGTACGCCGATCCTCTTCGTCGACCGGGACGGCACGCTGATCGAGGAGCCGTCCGACTTCCAGATCGACCGCTTCGACAAGCTGCGCTTCGTGCGCGGCGTGATTCCCGCGATGTTGCGCCTGCGCGATGCGGGATATCAGTTCGTCATGGTGACCAACCAGGACGGTCTGGGAACGGACGCGTTTCCGCAGGCGGACTTCGACGGCCCGCACGGCTTGATGATGCAGGTGTTCGAAAGCCAGGGCATCGTGTTTCGCGACGTACTGATCGACGCGAGCTTTCCCGCCGACAATGCGCCGACGCGCAAGCCGGGAATCGCGCTGGCGATGCCGCTGGTGCGCGACCGGAACATCGACTGGGCACGCTCGGCGATGGTCGGGGATCGCGATACCGACAACGCATTCGCGAAGAATCTCGGGATTCGTGCGTTCCAGCTGCGCACGGCGCAGTTCGGCGGCGAGTGGGACTGGGCGTCGATCGCGCACGAACTCGCCGACGCGCCTCGCGTTTCGCGCGTGCAGCGCAACACGCGCGAGACGCGGATCGAGGTCTCGCTCGACCTCGACCGCAGCGCGGAGCCAAAGGTGTCGACCGGCCTTGGCTTCTTCGACCACATGCTGGAACAGATCGGAAAACACGGCGGAATCGCACTGGAACTGCGCTGCGAAGGCGACCTGCACATCGACGAACACCACACGGTGGAAGACAGCGCGCTGGCGCTCGGGCAGGCGCTGCGTGAGGCGCTGGGCGACAAGCGTGGCATCGGGCGGTACGGATTCACGCTGCCGATGGATGAATCGCTCGCGAGTGCCACGCTGGATTTCTCGGGGCGGCCCTGCTTCGTCTTCGAGGGCGAGTTCGCACGGGACAACGTTGGTGGTTTGCCGACGGAACTGGTGCCGCACTTCTTCCGTTCGCTGTGCGAGGGTGCCGGGCTGAACCTCAACCTGCGCGTGCAGGGTGAGAACGACCACCACAAGGTCGAAGCCTGCTTCAAGGCCGTCGCGCGCGCGTTGCGGCAGGCCGTGAAGCGCGAAGGCAGCGAGTTGCCGAGCACGAAGGGCATGCTGGCATGACCGACGTGGTCCTCATCGACTGGGGCGGTGGCAACATCGGCTCGGTGCGTTATGCGCTCGACCGCCTTGGCGCGCGCTCCGTGCTCAGCGCGAACGCGGACACGATCGCGAATGCGCCGCGCGTGATCCTGCCCGGCGTGGGTGCGGCTGCCCCAGCAATGGCGCGGCTGCACGAGCTGGACCTGGTCGAGGCGATCCGCGCGCTCGAAGCGCCCTTGCTGGGAATCTGCCTGGGCATGCAACTGCTTTACGAATCATCCGAGGAAGGCGACGTGAAAGGCCTGGGCGTGCTGCGTGGTCGCATCGAACGCATCGCACCGGCGCCCGGAGTGCGCGTTCCGCACATGGGCTGGAACCGCCTGAAGCGCGAGCGCGTATCGCCTCTGCTTGAAGGCATCGAGGACGGCGAATGGGCCTACTTCGTGCACGGATTCGTCGCGCCGATCAGTACCGACACGCTGGCCAGCGCAGCGTATGGAAGCAGCTTCACTGCGGTCGCCGGCGACGGTCGCCGCTTCGGCGCACAGTTCCATCCCGAGCGCTCGGCCGCCGCGGGACAGCGACTGCTCGCGAACTTCCTCGCGATGGAGGCGGCATGAACGCGCCTGCTTCCCTGACGCTGCCGGCCGCTTTCGAGCTCTATCCCGCCATCGACGTGCGCGACGGCTGCGTGGTTCGGCTGCACCAGGGCGACTACGAACGCGAGACGCGTTACGCGCCATCGCCGATCGAGCTGGCGTCGCAGTATGCGAGCGCCGGCGCGAACTGGCTGCACCTGGTCGATCTCGACGCCGCGCGCGAGGGCGGATACACACTGCGGCCGCTCGTGCGTGAGCTCGTCGCCAGCACCGGGCTGAGCGTGCAGACCGGCGGCGGCGTGCGTAGCGAGGATGATGTCGCGTTGATCCTCGATGCGGGCGCGCAGCGTGTCGTCGTCGGTTCGCTTGCCGTGCGCGAGCCGGAGCGCGTGCTGCGGTGGATCGAACGCTTCGGCGCGGATCGCATCACCGTTGCGCTCGACGCACGTCAGGACGAATCCGGTGCGTGGCGCCTGCCGACCGCAGGTTGGACGCAGGACAGCGACGTCGACTTCGAGGCGCTCGTGCGTCGCTACGCTGACGGCGGGCTGCGTCATCTGTTGTGCACCGACATCGCGCGCGACGGCATGCTTGCGGGTCCCAATCTTTCCCTGTATCGCCATCTGGCCGCGATCGCGCCCGAACTTCGCGTACAGGCGTCCGGCGGCGTTCGCGACATCGACGACATCGACGGCGCGCGCAGCGCCGGCTGCGCGGGAGCAGTGCTGGGCAAGGCGCTGATCGAAGGTCGATTCGCGCTGGACGAAGCGTTGCGGAGGACGCGCGCATGCTGAGTCGCCGAATAGTTCCATGCCTGGATGTGCGCGACGGTCGCGTCGTCAAGGGCGTGCGCTTCCGCGATCACGTCGACATGGGCGACATCGTCGAACTCGCGCTGCGATATCGGGACGAAGGCGCGGACGAACTGGTGTTCTACGACATCACTGCGAGCCCGCAAGGTCGCAGCGTGGGTCGCGAGTGGGTCGAACGCGTCGCGCGGGTGATCGACATTCCGTTCTGCGTCGCCGGCGGAATCCGCTCGGTGGACGATGCGCGCGCCGTGCTGCATGCGGGCGCGGACAAGGTGTCGATCAACACGCCGGCACTGGACCGCCCCGGGTTGATCGGCGAGATCGCCGAGGTATTCGGCGTGCAATGCGTGGTGGTCGGCATCGACAGCCTGCGCGACGAGGATGGGCAGTGGCGGGTTCGCCAGTACACCGGTGATCCGTCGCGCACCCGTGCGCTGGCAAAGCGCACGCTCGATTGGGTCGTCGAAGCGCAGGAACGTGGCGCGGGCGAGATCGTGCTGAACTGCATGGGCAGCGACGGCGTGCGGGAAGGTTACGACCTCGAACAACTGCATGCGGTGCGCGAACGCTGCGCGGTACCGCTCGTGGCGTCGGGCGGCGCGGGAACGTTGGGACATTTCGCGGAAGCCTTCCGCGAAGCCGACGTGGACGCGGCGCTGGCTGCGAGCGTGTTCCATTCCGGCGCGGTGAGGATTCCCGAACTGAAACAGTACCTGCGCGGGCAGGGTATCGAGGTGCGCGATGTCGCTTGAACTTTCACCGGAGGCTATCGACGCGCTCGCATGGGACAAGCAGGGCGGACTGCTGCCGGCGGTGGTGCAGGACGCTGCGACGTTGCGCGTCCTGATGCTCGGATACATGGACGCCGCCGCGTTGCGCGCGACGTTCGAGACGGGCCACGTCACGTTCTTCAGCCGCAGCCGCAATGCGCAGTGGACCAAGGGCGAGACCTCGGGGCATTTCCTCGATGTGGTCGCAATCGACGTCGATTGCGATAGCGACACGTTGCTGGTCACGGCCCGTCCAAGCGGGCCGACGTGTCACCTGGGGCGCGAGAGCTGCTTTCCGGATGCGCCGGCTGCGTCGTCGTTCATCAGCGAACTCGATGCGCTCGTCGCAAACCGCGAGCGTGAGCGGCCCGCCGGCAGCTACACCACGCAACTGTTCGAAGGCGGCGTTCGACGCATCGCGCAGAAGGTGGGCGAGGAAGGCGTCGAGACCGCACTGGCTGCGGTAGTGCAGTCGGACGAGGAACTGCTGGGCGAGGCGGGCGATCTGATCTACCACCTGCTCGTGCTGCTGCGCGCGCGTGGGCTGGGGCTGGCGGACGTCGAGGCCGTACTGCGGGCGCGTCACGCCCGCTGACGCCAGGCAGACGACTTCCTGCGGACACGGGCGCGGACCATAATCGCGCGATCCGTGTCCGCGCCCGAGTCCGCCATGCCGCATGCCTTGTCCGCCGCCCTTGTTGCCTTGCTCGCTGTTTCAGCCGATGCGTCGGCGCAATGGACCGTCGCCGGCACCGTCTTCGAAGACTCGAACGGCAACGGACAGCGCGACAGCCGCGAGCGCGGCATCGCCGACGTGAAGGTGTCGAACGGGCGTGAACTCGCGATCACCGATGCGCAAGGGCGCTACACGTTGCCGATGCGCGCGGGCAGCACGCTGTTCGTCGTCAAGCCGCCGCAGTATGCGACCGCCACCGGCACGAACGGCCTGCCGCTGTTCTGGCATCACCTGTTTCCGGAAGGGTCGCCCGCGCTGCGTTTCGGCGGGATTGCGGCCACTGCGCCGCAGTCGTCGTACGACTTCGCGCTGCACAAGAATGTGCGGCGCACAGGTGAGCTGAAGATGCTGGTTTTCGGCGATCCGCAGCCGAAGAGCCTCGTCGACGTCGGTTACTACGAACATGACATCGTCGGCCCGCTCGTCGGGAACCACGACGCACAGCTCGGGTTGAGCCTGGGCGACATCGTCAACGACGACCTGTCGCTGTATCCCGCGATGAATCGCGTCACGTCGAAGCTCGGCGTGCCGTGGCTGCACGTGGCCGGCAACCACGACCTGGATGTCGACGCTACGCGCGACGAGGACGCGCTGCTGGGCTTCCGCAACGTGTTCGGGCCCGACACCTATGCGTGGGAAGAGCCGCAGGCCAGCTTCATCGTGCTGGACGACGTCGTCTACATGCCGGGAATGAAGCCGGCGTACGTCGGCGGATTGCGCGAGGAGCAGCTGGCCTTCCTCGACGCCTACCTGTCGACGCTGCCGAAGGAACGTCGCGTGGTGATCTCCGTGCATATCCCGTTCTTCGAACCAGTGCCGGGCGTGGAGACCTTCCGGCGCGCGGATCGCGAGCGCCTGTTCGCGATGCTCAAGGATCATCCGAACGTGTTGCTGCTCAGTGCGCACACGCACAACCAGCGGCATTATTTCCACGACGCATCCACGGGATGGCACGGCGCGAAGCCGCTGCACGAGTACAACGTCGGCGCGACCTGCGGTGCGTTCTGGTCGGGAGTGAAGGATGCCAAGGGCATTCCCGACACGATGATGAGCGACGGCACGCCGAACGGTTACGCGTGGGCGACGTTCAAGCCCGACGGCTCGTATTCGCTGCGCTACCAGGTTGCGCGTGGCGCGAAGGACGAAGCGATCGGCCTGCACGCGCCGAAGGTGCTGCGCCGTGGCGCGTATCCGGCGTTCGGCGTGTTCGCGAATGTGTACATGGGCGATGCCGGAAGTCGCGTCGAGTACCGAGTCGACGACGGCGAGTGGAAGGCGATGACGCGCGTCGAGCAGCCGGATCCGCGACTGGTCGTGGAGAACATCGCCGACGACACGGCGTCCGCGTTGCGTGGCTACGACCGCTCGCCCGAAGCCGATCCGTCCACGCATCTGTGGCGCGGCGCGCTGCCGACCGATCTTTCCAACGGCGAGCACCGCATCGAGGTGCGTGCCTTCGATCGCTGGCAGGGGGAGCAGCGTGCGCAGGCGCGTTATCGTCTGGACGACGCCACGGAGTAGCCGCCATGCCTGCCGAGCTGCCGACCGACCTGCCGATCAAGCTGTTCAAGACCGAGGCGGCGTGGGAGAAGTGGCTCGCCGCGCACGGCGATGCATCGGGCGTGTGGCTGAAGATCGCGAAGAAGGACACGGGCGCGACGTCGGTCAGCTATTCGCAGGCGCTCGATGTGGCGCTTTGCCATGGCTGGATCGACGGCCTCAAGCGCAGCTGCGATGTGCAGTATTTCCTGCAGCGGTTCACGCCGCGCAAGGCAAAGAGCCTGTGGTCGAAGCTCAACATCGCGCGCGTGGAGAAGCTGGTCGGCGCCGGTCGCATGCACGCGGCCGGTGCGCGCGAGGTGGAGGCGGCGAAGGCGGACGGCCGGTGGGCCGCGGCCTACGAGGCGGCGAGCGCGATGGAGGTTCCACCGGAACTCGCGAGTGCGCTGGCGAAGAATTCGAAGGCGCGGAAGTCATTCGAAGCGCTTGATCGCACGAACCGCTACGCGTTCTGCTGGCGTGTGCACACGGCGAAGAAGCCGGAGACGAAAGCGGCGCGCGTGGAGAAGTTCATCGGGATGCTGGAGCGTGGGGAGAAGATTCACGGGTGATGTGCGGCACCCATCAGGCCATCATCGCGGCGAAGGCCGGGATCCAGGCGTCACGCCATCCAGTGCATCACGTCATTCCAGCGAAAGCTGGAACCCATTGTGCTCTTCGCCCTATGCGCAGGTGCAACAGCGCAGCGCCGTGCGGCTTGAGTTGTTCACCGCCTTGGCTTCGTTGTCCCTGCCCGGCCCGAACGCATAGCGCTCGGGCGTTCGAAGGCGCGCGAACCAGTGGTTCGCAAGCACGCCTTCTCACCCCCAACTCTCCCGGCGCGAGAGGGGCTCAACGCCGTCATTCCGGTCAGGCGACCCGCACGTCCTCGAACGAATCCACCCGCACGTGCCCATGCGTCGCATCGCCCGTGCGGGGCGTCGCGTAGTCTTCGAGCCGGTCGATCAGCACGGTCTGCAACCCGGCATCGCGCGCGGCGTCGAGTTCTTCCACCACGTCGGACAGGAACAGGATCTCTCCCGCCGGAATGCCGATGGATTCGACGATGTTTCGGTAGCTCTGCGCGTCGCGCTTGCCGCCCATCTCCGTGTCGTACCAGCCGGAGAACATCGCGGTGAGGTCGCCCGCATCGCTGTGGCCGAAGAACAACCGCTGCGCCGGCACGCTGCCCGACGAGTACACGTACAGCGGCAGGCCGCTGGCGTGCCAGTCGCGCAGCGATTTCGCGGCGTCGGGATAGATATGCGCAGTGAAGTCGACGCTGCGGTAACCGTCGGCCCAGATCATGCCCTGCAGCGCCTTCAGCGCCGTGTGCTTGCGGTCCTCGTCGATCCAGCCCTGCAGGACTTCCACGATCATCTCGTCCTGGCACATGCCGCCGTTCTCGGTCGCCACGACGTCGAGCCACTTGCGCACCGCCGGCTCCTTGCCGCGCGCGGCGACGAAGCGGGGCAGGGCGCGGCGTGCGTACGGGAACAGCACGTCCTTCACGAACGAGATGCTGCTGGTGGTGCCTTCGATGTCGGTGAGGATCGCGCGGATGGTCATGGAATGCCGGATCGATGTCGGGCGCGCGGCGATGCGCGCCGGGAATGCGGAAGCCGCCGGAAAGGCGGCTCGTGTTCGGTGGGCGCGCCGCGTGCGATGCGGCGCTGCGGCGATGTCAGCCCGCCTGGCCCTTCTCGTAGCGCGGGAAGCGCTGGGCGATATCGGTGCCGGTGAAATGGCCGACCCAGCCGTCCGGTTCGGTGAAGAAGCGGATGGCGATGAAGCTCGGTTCCGGGCCCATGTCGAACCAGTGCGTGGTGCTGTCGGGCACGGCGATCAGGTCGCCCTGCTCGCACTTCACCTCGTAGACCTCGCCGTTGACGTGCAGGCTGAACAGCCCGGAGCCGGCGACGAAGAAGCGCACCTCGTCTTCCTTGTGGAAGTGTTCGTCGAGGAACTTGGTGCGCATCGCTTCGCGCTGCGGGTTGTCCGGCGCGATGCTCACGACGTCGACGGTCTTGAAACCGTGCTGCGCGATGAGGCGGTCGATGTCCGCGCGGTAGGCCCGCATGATCGTCTCGGGCGCATCGCCCGGCGCGACCGGCGCGTTGGCCTGCCATTGTTCGAAGGCCACTCCGATCTTGCCCAGCTCCGACGCCATCTGGGCGTGGTCGGCGGTGGACAGGCGCGGGTTGGACGGGTCGTTCTCGGAAAAGATGCGCAGGCGGCTCATCGCTGCAGTCTCCTCAGTTCAAGCTCGCAGCCGAGCAGGAATTCGAATGCTTCAAGGTGGCGTCGGGCTTCCGGCATGTCGCGACCCCAGGCGTAGAGGCCGTGGCCGTCGATCAGGTAGCCCCACATTTGCTGGCGATCGAGCAGGCAATCGACCTGCGCGGCCAGCGTGTGCATGTCCTGGCTGTTGGGCAGCACGGGGAGCTCGACGCTTATTTCGTGGGTGGTGTTGCCGGAGAAGGCTTTCAACAGTTCATAGCCTTCCAGGTGGACGTGGCCGGGGCCGGCGTACAGCCGGGAGGCGACGGTCTGGATTTTCGAATGCGTATGCAGGACACAACCGATGTCCGGGAAGCGCTTGTAAAGCTGCGTGTGCAGCAGCGTCTCGGCGGACGATCGCTGCGTGGTCGCGACCGGCTCGCCTTCGAGGTCGACCACCATGATGTCGGCCTCGGTGAGCTTGCCCTTGTCGCGCCCGGACACGGTGATGGCGATGTTCTGCTCATCCATGCGGCGCGAAAAGTTGCTGCTGGTCGCCGGCGTCCAGCCCAGCGCCGACAGCTCGCGCACGTTCACGATGATTTCCCCGGCGCAATGCGCCAGGCGCTGGGGGTCATAGGGGAGGGGGGCGTTCATGCTGCCAAGTGTAGCGGACCGGCGGTAAGGGACTGTTCTGAAGGGGGAAATCCGGTGTGCCGCGGGTGGAAAGACGCGCCGCGCCGGCGCCGGAAACGACGAAGGCGCCACGTGGGCGCCTTCGAAGCTGTAGCGGGACGCTTCCGTCAGGAGCGACGCAGGCGGCTGTGCCGGTAGCCGTACAGGAAGTAGATCAGGAAACCGACGCCGGTCCAGACCGCCATCAGAAGCCAGTTGTGCGCCGTCATTGTCGACAGCAGCGCGAGGCAGCTCAGGATGCCGGCGCCGCAGATCAGCCACGCCGCCGGGATGCGGAACGGACGCGGCAGGTCCGGCTGGGTGCGACGCAGGATCAGCACGCCGCCGCAGACCGCGGCGAAGGCGATCAGCGTGCCCATCGACGTCAGCTCGCCCAGCACGTCGAGCGGGAACAGCGCCGCCAGCAGCGCGATGCCGATGCCGGTGATCACCGTGTTGATGTGCGGCGTGCGGTACTCGGGATGGATCTTCGTGAACACCGGCGGCAGCAGGCCGTCGCGCGCGATGATCATGAAGATGCGCGGCTGGCCGATGATCATCACCAGCACCACCGACGACAGGCCGATCAGCGCGCCGATTTCAACCACGACGCGCAGCCAGCCCAGTTCCGGGTGCGCGGCCACTGCGGTGACGACCGGTTCGTCGGTGCCCAGCTGGTAGAACGGCACCAGGCCCGTCATGACGGCGGCCATCGCGATGTACAGCACGGTGCAGATGGCGAGCGAGGCGA
>Ga0102591_1004056_pt1 | contig 12031 bp, 9 predicted proteins | sample AraplaCol_mCL_r2_2_FD_76860 | JGI IMG/M metagenome (GOLD analysis project Ga0102591, IMG submission 76860) | Arabidopsis root microbial communities from North Carolina, USA - plate scrape MF_Col_mCL_r2 (SPADES assembly) (version 2) | ecosystem: Host-associated > Plants > Roots > Endosphere... | reverse complement strand
CTGGCAGGACGCCCAGGCCGACCTCGCCGTCGAGTACCGCGATCTCGACGCCGAACCGCTGCCCCACCTCACCGGCCGCTCGCTGGCCAAGGCCGATCCGGCCCAGGCCGAAGCGGACGAGGCGACGCTGCAGCAGTTCCTCGATGCCGATGTAGTGGTGATCGGCGCACCGTTTTACAACTTCAGCATCCCCTCGACGCTCAAGGCGTGGATCGACCGCGTCGCCGTCGCCGGCCGCACGTTCCGCTACACCGAAGCCGGTCCGGAAGGCCTGGCGGGCGGCAAGAAGGTGGTGATCGTCAGCGGCCGTGGCGGCCAGTACGGCGATTCGAGCCCGGCGGACTTCCAGGAAGCGTACTTGCGCCAGGTGTTCGGCTTCATCGGCGTGACCGACCTGGAGATCATCCGCGCCGAGGGCGTCGCGTACTCCCCGCAGCACCGCGCCGATGCGTTGGCCGCTGCACATGCGTCCATCCGTTCGCCTCTAGCGAAGGCCGCTTGAGGCCAGAGGAATCCAAGGACGCGGCCGGCCCACCCCTCCCCGCTTGAGTCGGCAAACGCGAACGGGCCCGCATTGCGGGCCCGTTTTTTGTTGGCGTTGAGCACTCTCCCATGGCGACGGAGTGGTTGCTTCAAACCAGCAGCGCAGTGCGGCACCGCAAGTTCGATTCGTGCACTGATCGAACTTGCCTCAGCCATCCATGGCGAATCGCGCTCGACTTTGGAACGCCCTGCCCGGCCTTCCTGGCCGGGCGTTCGCGTGGCCACGCGGCAGTGCCGCGTAAGCGGCCAGGCTCCCCCTCATCCGCCCTTCGGGCACCTTCTCCCGCAGGGAGAAGGGAAAACCCCTCGGGCACCTTCGCCAGCCGCGCGAAGAGATAGAAGCATCAAGCCAGCCGCTCGATCCCGCCCATGTACGGACGCAGCGCGTCCGGCACGTTGATCGAACCATCGGCGTTCTGGTAGTTCTCCATCACCGCGATCAACGCGCGGCCCACGGCGGTGCCGGACCCGTTGAGCGTGTGCACCAGCTCCGGCTTGCCGGTCGCCGGGTTGCGCCAGCGCGCCTGCATGCGGCGGGCCTGGAAGCTCTCGCAGTTCGAGCACGAGGAGATCTCGCGATACGTGTCCTGCGACGGCAGCCAGACTTCCAGGTCGAACGTCTTGGTCGCCGCGAAGCCCATATCGCCGGTGCACAGCAGCACGCGACGGTACGGCAGGCCGAGCTTCTCCAGCACGACTTCGGCGCAGCGCGTCATGCGCTCGTGCTCGGCGTAGCTTTCTTCCGGGCGGGCGATCGTCACCAGTTCGACCTTCTCGAACTGGTGCTGGCGGATCATGCCGCGCGTGTCGCGGCCGTGGCTGCCGGCCTCGGCGCGGAAGCACATCGAATGCGAGGTCATGCGCAGCGGCATCGCGTCGGCTTCGACGATCTCGTCGCGCACGATGTTGGTCAGCGGCACTTCCGAGGTCGGGATGAGGTAACGCTTGTGCGCGGTCTCGCCGTCGCCGATCGCGGTGGCGAACAGGTCGTCCTCGAACTTCGGCAGCTGGCCGGTGCCGCGCATGCTGTCGGCGTTGACCAGCAGCGGGACGTTGGTTTCCTGGTAGCCGTGTTCGTCGGTATGCAGGTCGAGCATGAACTGCGCGAGCGCACGGTGCAGGCGCGCCAGCGGCCCGCGCAACACGGTGAAACGCGCGCCGCTGAGCTTGGCGGCGGTGTCGCCGTCGAGCCAGCCGTTGCGCGCGCCGAGTTCGACGTGATCCTTCACCGGGAATTCGAACGTGCGCGGCGTGCCCCAGCGGTGCTGTTCGACGTTGTCGTTCTCGTCGTTGCCCTGTGGCACGGATTCGTGCGGCAGGTTCGGCATCGTCAGCGCGATCGCCTCGATCTCGCCGCGGATCGTCTCCAGCCGTACTTCGCTAGCCTTGAGCTCGTCGCCGAAGCCGGCGACCTCGGCCATCAGCGGGCCGACGTCCTCGCCCTTCGCCTTGGCCTGGCCAATGGCCTTGGAACGCGTGTTGCGCAGGTTCTGCAGTTCCTGCGTGCGCACCTGGATCTGCTTGCGCTCGGACTCCAGCGCTTCCAGCGCGCCGGCGTCGAGTTCGTAGCCCCGCGCCTCGCGCAGGCGCGCGGCGAGTTCGGCGGGGTTTTGGCGCAGCAGGTTCGGATCGAGCATGGGGGCGTGGGGCGAACGAGTGATCGAAGTCGCGATTATCGCGTGGAACCGCGGTTCAGGGCGACGGATTGCCGAAACGTTCACTTCCTGAAGGGCCGGCGTGGGCAGAATCGGGGAAGTTTTCCTATCGGTTCACGCATGTCGACACCCGCCCCCGCGCCGCACCGTCCCGCCTTCGACCTGGCCCGCTGGCTGCCGGCCGGTCGCTCGTTCCTCTGGGTGCTGCTTGCCTTCGTTATCGGGCTGGTGCTGTTCGCGCTGGTGCTGTCGATCGGGCGCAAGGACGACACGCTGTTCCGCGTCGGCACGCCGCCGACCGCCGGCGCCCCGCAATACGCGCCCCTGCCCGCGCCGCTTCCGGCGGAACGCGACAACGCCAGCGGCATGGGCGCCCCGCCTGCGCAAGCGCCGTCCGATGAAGAGGAACGCCCGCGGCTGGTCGAAACACGGCCTGCTGCGCCGCCGCCCTCGCTGCCGGCGCCCGTCGCGGCGGCGCCCACCGGCGTCCCCTCGCGACCGGAACCGCTGGCGGGCCAGACGCCGGCTCCGCGCTATCCGACGCAATCGCTCCGTCGCGGCGAAAGCGGCACGGTGATGGTGCGGGCGCAGATCGGCCCGGATGGCGTTCCCGGCAGCGTCGAAGTCGCCAACGGCAGCGGTTCGCGGTATCTGGATCGCGCGGCGGTTGATGCAGTCAAGCGCTGGCGCTTCCGCCCGGCGATGCAGGGCGGCCAGCCGACGACGGGAACGGTGATGGTGCCGATCGAGTTCCAGGCGCAGCGCTGACCTCGCGCTGCGACGAGCCGCGTCAGCCCTCGCGGGCGCGGCGTTCGCGGATCAGCCCGTAGGCCATGCAGCAACCGAACAGCAGGCCGAGCGGTGCACGCGCGTATTCGAACCGCCACAGCAGCGAGTCGAAGTTGTTGCCGATCAGCACGATGCCGACGCAACCGGCCAGGCCCCAGAAGCTGGCGGTCGACACGATGCCCGTGCGCCAGGCCAGCCAGAGTTCGCGCATGAGCATTGCGAACACGGCGAACAGCAGCGACGCGCCGATCAGGCCCAGTCCCACCAGCGCATCGAGATAGGCGTTGTGCAGATGGACGAACTGCTCGCCGCCGGTGGGCAGCTGCGCGCGGTCGATCAGGATCGGAATCGTGTCCAGTCCCCAGCCGAACCACGGCCTCTCCAGGAACCGGTCCACGCCCATGCGGTACAGCAGCATGCGGATGCCCACGGCCTTGTTGCCGGGGATGGCGGTGTCTAGGCCATCGATGTCGGCCGGAAGCGGCGCACGGGCCGCGGGTGCGGGCGTGGGCGCAATCGCATCACCCATCGGCGCATCGACCGGTGTCGACGGTTCCTGTGCCGTGGCTGCGGGCGCGGGTGCGGGCTCCACTGCCGGTGTCTGCGTGGGAGCCGTCGCGATGCCCCGTGCCGGCGCATTCGGGGCCCGCTCGTGCTTGCCTTCCAGCAGGGACTCCACCCACGCCGGCATCAACTGGTTCGCACCGTCGAACCGCAAGGCGAAGATCCGGTGCGCCGCGAGCAACAGCAACACGCAGACCACGAACGCCAGGAGGATCGGCTGCCACGGCAGCGGCCGGCGGCGCCGACCACGGGTGAACGAGTAGCCGATGATCGCCAGCGGCACCGCGACCATGAACGACAGCCACGCCCCGCGCGACTGCGAGAACAGCAGCACGCAGAAGCAGCCGGCGAAGGCCAGCAACGCCACCACCAGCAGCCACGTGCGGCGCGGCCCGCGCGGGAAATCGCGCCATATCCCGATAAGCAGACAAAGCGTGAGCCAACCGCCGACAGCGGCGACCATGCCGCTGAGATTCTGCGAGATGCCGAACCTCGGACGCATTTCGCCCGACCAGATCGCATGCATCTCGTTCCACGGCATGTGGTACAGCACCGCGGCAAGCAGGCCGAGGATCAGCACGCCCAGCAGCTTGGGGATCGCCTGCGGATTCACCGACATCCACCAGCCGATGACGCAGGTCTGGAAGCCCAGCCGCAACAATTTCGCCACCACCGTCAGCTGGTTCGACAAGCGCACCTCCGGCATCGTCCACGCGATGTACGCCGCGTGCAGGATCAGGAAGGCCGCGAGCACGCCGAGCAACCGCACTGCCGGATGCGCCGCCAGTTCGCGCCACGGGCGCGCACCGGCGAACGCCATGGCGAGCACCGCCACGAACGTGCCGTACTCGGGATGCATGTTCGAAACATGCCGACCGAGGTCGTTGATCGCGAAGAACGCCTGGAACGCGATGCCGGCCAGCGCGATCCACGCCAGCACGCGCGACACGCCGAGCGCCTCGGGACTTGCAAGGACGGGGGCTCGATCGAAGGGATCGCGTGCGACGAGGTCAGGGGCGGAACGAGGCACGTGGTTTGGGAGGATGCGCTTGGGGGAGACGGCAGGCGGTGAGTCTATGTCACCCACCCGCAGCCAGCCAGATACCGCTACCACGGGCCAGCGAATCGAACCCCGGGAACGACGTGCCGACATTGGCGACATCGTCGATGCGTACCTCGCCCACGGCCCGCTGCGCGGCGACGGCGAAGCTCATCGCGATGCGGTGGTCGCCATGGCTGTCGACCGTGCCAGCGCGCAGTTGGCCCGGCACGATGGTCGCGCCGTCGGGATGCTCGTCCACCTCGATGCCCAGCGCCCGCAGGCCCTGCGCCATCGTGGCGATTCGGTCGGATTCCTTGACCCGCAGTTCGGCGGCATCGCGGATGGTCGTCGCGCCCTGCGCGCAGGCAGCGGCGACGAACAGCGCGGGGAATTCGTCGATCATGTCCGGCGCCAGTTCGCCGTCCACCTCGATACCGTGCAGCGGCGCGTAACGCACCACGAGGTCTGCCACCGGCTCGCCGCCCTGCTCGGTCGCGTTTTCCTCGACGATGTCGGCGCCCATGCGGCGCAGCGCGGTCAGCAATCCCGTTCGGCGCGGATTCATGCCCACGGCCTGAAGCCGCAGCTCAGAACCCGGCACGATGCTGGCGGCGACCAGGAAGAACGCCGCCGACGAGAAGTCCGCCGGAACGTTCACGTCGGCGGCCCGCAGGCGACCGCCCGGGCTCAACTTTGCATATCCGGGCGAAAACTCGATCGGCCAGCCGAACGCCGCGAGCATCCGCTCGGTGTAGTCGCGCGTCGGGTGCGGCTCGCGCACGATCGTCTCGCCGTCCGCGTACAACCCGGCCAGCAGCAGCGCCGATTTCACCTGCGCGCTCGCCACCGGCAGCGTGTAGTCGATACCCGCCAGCGCCTGCGCCCCAAAGATGCGCAGCGGCGGCAAACCGCCCTCTTCCGCGTCGATGCGCGCGCCCATGCGCGAGAGCGGTTCGATCACGCGCCGCATCGGCCGCTTCGACAGCGAAGCGTCGCCGATCAACGTGCTGTCGAACGCCTGACCCGCCAGCACGCCGGCGAGCAGGCGCATGCCGGTGCCGGCGTTCCCGCAATCCAGCGGCGCCGCGCTCCCGCGCAGCCCGTGCAGGCCGACGCCGTGCACGATGCGCTCGCTCGCGCTAGGCGTTTCGATGCGTACGCCCAGTTGTTCGAACACGCGGGCCGTGGCGCGCGTGTCCTCGCCTTCGAGGAAGCCGCGCACATGTGTGATGCCTTCGGCGATTGCGCCCAGCATCACCGCGCGATGCGACACCGACTTGTCACCGGGCACGCGGATGCTCCCGTGCAACGGCTGCCCGGCGCGTGCGATCCAGTGTTGCGAACCACCGGTCATGCCCGCACCTCGACCAGCACCTCGTCGACCGCCGCGAGCAACCGGCGGTTCTCATCGACGGTGCCGACGGTGACGCGCAGGTATTCGGGCAGGCCGTAGCCGCCCATCGGGCGCAGCACGACGCCGCGCTTGGTCAGCGCGGCTTCGATGCTCACAGTCTCGGGTCCAAAACGCACCAGCACGAAGTTCGTCTGCGATGGCATCGCGCGCAGGCCGCGACGTTCGAACGCGTCTGCCAGCGCGACGCGCTGTTCGGCGTTGCGCTCGCGCGCCCATTGCAGGTGCGCCGTGTCGCCGAGCGCCGCTTCGCATGCGGCCAATGCCGGACCGTTGACGTTGAAGCTTTCGCGCAGGCGCTCCATCACCGCGACCAGTCCCGGCGCGCCAATGAGATAGCCCACGCGCAATCCCGCCAGGCCGTACGCCTTGCTGAACGTGCGCGTGAGCGCGAGGTTGGAATGCGACGCCAGCAACGGCAACGCGGTCGCGACATCGGCGTCCGCGTCGGCCAGTTCGGCGTAGGCCTCGTCCATCACCACGATGACGTGCGCCGGCACCTTCGCCATGAACGCAGCGAGCGCGGCGCGGCCGAACCAGGTGCCGGTCGGATTGTTCGGATTGGCGAGGTAGACCAGCCGCGTGCGTTCAGTGATCGATGCGGCGATCGCATCGAGATCATGGCCGAGCGGCATAGTCGGATGATCGGCCGGCAGCGCCGGCACGATGCGCATCGTCGCGCCGGCCGCCTGCGTCGCCAGTGCGAACACGGCGAAACCGTAGCGCGAGAACACCACTTCGTCATCGCTTCCGGCGAATACCTGCGCCAGCTGCATCAGCAATTCATGCGAACCGTTGCCGAGCAGGATCTGGTTCGCCTCGACGCCATGTTTCGCTGCAAGCGCGCGCTTGAGGTCGGCGCCGAGCGGATCGGGATAACGATGCAGCGCATGCAGCGAATCGAGGATCGCAGCGCGCGCATCGGGCGACGGGCCATACGGATTCTCGTTCGACCCGAGTTCGACCAGGTTCGCCTCACCGAACTTGCGGCGGAACGCCACCAGATCGTGCCCCGGATCGTAGGCCTTCAATCCCTGCACACCACGCGAAGCTCGCGCGGCGAACCAGGCTTCATCGCGTGTGATTTGCGCGGCGTCGGCGTCGGTATCTCGCACGGCGTTCATGCGATGGCGACCGGGTAGGAACCCAGCACCTTCACTTCCTGCGCGTAATCGGCCAGCTCATGCAGCGCGCGACGCATCGCTTCCTCGTGCACGTGCCCGCTGATGTCGATGAAGAACCCGTACTGCCACAGCCCGGTATGGCCGGGGCGCGATTCGATGCGGTTCATGCTCAACCCATGCTTCGCGAACGGCTCCAGCACGTGGTACAGCGCGCCGGGCTGGTCCTTGATGAAGACCAGCAGCGAGGTGCGATCGTTGCCCGACGGCGGGAACAGCTCGCGGCCGATCACGAGGAAGCGCGTGGTGTTGTCCGGGCGATCCTCGATGGGGCCGGCGATGGATTTCAGGCCGTACACGTTGGCCGCGCTGATGCCCGCGATCGCGGCCGCATCGTCGGAGCTGCGCGCGCGACGCGCGGCTTCGGCGTTGCTGGAAACGGCGATCTTCTCGGCTTTCGGCAGGTACTGGCGCAGCCATGCCTTGCACTGCGCGAACGACTGCGGATGCGAATACACGCGCTCGATGCCTTCGATCTGCCCGTTGCGTGACAACAGATGCTGGTGCACGCGCAGTTCCACTTCGCCGCAGATCTTCAGCTTCGAGGTGAGGAACATGTCGAGCGTGGACTGGATGGTGCCCTGCGTGGAGTTCTCCACCGGCACGACGCCGAAGTCGGCGTGGCCGGCTTCCACTTCCTGGAACACTTCCTCGATGCTCGCCAGCGGCAGGCCGTGGATCGAATGACCGAAGTGCTTGTAGACCGCCTGCTGCGAATGCGTGCCTTCCGGACCGAGGTAACCGATCTTCAGCGGTTCCTGCTGCGCCAGGCACGCCGACATGATTTCGCGGAACAACCGCACCAGCACTTCGTCGTTGAGCGGGCCGTCGTTGCGGTCGACCACGCGCCGCAGCACCTGCGCTTCGCGTTCGGGACGGTAGTAATCCACGGCCGCGGCGAGCTTGCCCTTCGCCTTTCCGACCTGGTTGGCGAACTGCGCGCGCTCGCCGATCAGTTCCTGGATGTGTCGGTCGATACCGTCGATGCGTTCGCGCAACGCGACCAGATCGAGCGGTGCGGCGTCGGTTTTCTGCGGCACGCTGTCGGCCTTCTTCGGAGCCGTCTTCTTCGCGGCCTGCGTCTTCGGTGTGGCCTTGCCGGTCTTCTTCATGGGGGTGTCCGTGTTCTGTTCTTCGTAGCCCGGACAAGGCCGCAGGCCGCATCCGGGGGAATCGCGCATGTCAGCGCCTCATCCCGGGTGCGCTGCGCTTGCCCGGGCCAGGTGGGTCGTCAATATCGCGTCTGGAAATCGCGCATGAAATCCACCAGCGCCTGCACGCCTGCTTCCGGCATCGCGTTGTAGATCGACGCGCGCATGCCGCCGAGCACGCGATGGCCCTTCAGCGCGAGCAATCCCGCCGACTTGGACTCCTTCAGGAACGCTGCGTCCAGCGCCGGATCGTGGAGGAAGAACGGCACGTTCATGCGCGAACGCGCGGCGGGCGCGACGTCGTTGCGATAGAAGCCGCCGGAGCCGTCGATGGCGCCGTACAGCAGCGACGCCTTGCGTGCGTTGCGACGCGCGAATTCCTCCACGCCGCCCTGCGCGATCATCCACTTGAAGACGAGGCCGGCGAGGTACCAGTTCCACGTCGGCGGCGTGTTGAGCATCGACTCGCCGGCTGCGTGCGAGCGGTAATTGAAGATATCCGCGCGCGGCTGGCCGGCGCGTTCGAGCAGGTCGCGACGCACGATGACCACCGTCACGCCAACCGGGCCGAGGTTCTTCTGCGCGCCGCCGTAGATCACGCCGAAACGCGATACGTCCAGCGGCTCGGCAGCGATCGACGAACTAAAGTCGGCGATCAGCGGCGCATCGCCGACGTCGGGAATGTCGCGGAATTCGACGCCGTGGATGGTCTCGTTCGCGGTGTAGTGCACATAGGCCGCGCCGGGCGTGAGGCGCCATTCGCCGCGCGGCGGAAGGTCGTGAAAACCGCCCGGCTCGCCGTCGGCGGCAATGCGCGCATCCACGTAGGTGCGCGCCTGCTTGATCGCGGTCTTGCCCCAATGTCCGGTCACGACGTAGTCCGCCGCCTGGCCCGGTTCGGCAAAGTTGAGCGGAATCAGCGCCTGCTGCAGCGTCGCGCCGCCGGCCAGGAACAGCACGGCGTAGTCGTCGGGAATCGACATCAGCGTGCGCAGGTCGGCTTCGGCCTGCCGCGCGACTTCCATGAATTCCGCGCCGCGATGGCTGATTTCCACGATCGACGCGCCGACGCCGTTCCATTCCAGCATTTCCTCCTGCGCCTGGCGCAACACCGCCTCGGGCAGGGTTGCGGGACCAGCGGCGAAGTTGAAGGCGCGGGACATGAAAGCTCCGGTCAGCAAGGCGAAGGAAGGGTGAGCACGCGTGAGAGCCCAAGTATGCCGCACTGCAACAGCCTGCGGATTCATGGTTTCCACGGCAACTTTTTGCACATTCGGCCCCTCTATAGTGGGACGGGGCACGCAGCTGTGCTGATTGGCCCTCCCCGCGATCTCCCAACGCGAAAACCGGATCCGACATGTCACTGCGCGACGCACTGAAGATTCCCGCCGCCGAAATCACGGACGAATCGGTCTACCGCGAACGCCGCCGGCTGCTCGCCGCGTTCTCCGTGCTGCCCGCGATGGCGCTGTCGGGCTGCGGGCAGGCCGAACCGCCTCCGCCGCCGAAGGTGGCGATCACGCCGGAGCAGGCGCGTTCGGGCTTCCGCACCGATGAAACGCCGACGCGGTACGAGGACATCACCACCTACAACAACTTCTACGAGTTCGGCACGGGCAAGGCCGATCCGTCGAAAGCCAAGCGCACGCTGCGCACGAGCCCGTGGACGGTGGCCGTGGGCGGCCATTGCGCCAAACCCGGCAAGGTTTCGATGGAGGACCTGCTCAAGGGCCTCACCCCGGAAGAACGCGTCTACCGCCTGCGCTGCGTGGAAGGCTGGTCGATGGTGATCCCGTGGCTGGGCGTGCCGCTGGCGAGCGTGCTCAAGCGGTTCGAACCGACCTCGCAGGCGAAATACGTCGCCTTCACCACCCTCGCCGACCCGAAGCAGATGCCCGGCGTGGTCTGGCCCGCGCTGGACTGGCCGTACCGGGAAGGCCTGCGCATCGACGAGGCCATGCATCCGCTCACGCTGCTGGCGACCGGGATCTACGGCAAGCCGCTGCCGCAGCAGAACGGCGCCCCGCTGCGGCTGGTCGTGCCGTGGAAGTACGGCTTCAAGAGCATCAAGTCGATCGTCGCGATCGACTTCGTCGAGACGATGCCCGAAACCGCATGGCACCAGGCGCAGCCGAGCGAGTACGGGTTCTTCTCCAACGTCAATCCGACGGTCGATCACCCGCGCTGGAGCCAGAAGACCGAGCGGCGCATCTCGGGCACAGCGAGCAAGCTGTTCGCCGAACGCATCCCGACGCGGATGTTCAACGGGTATGCGGACCAGGTGGCGGGGATGTATCGGGGGCTGGATCTGAAGAAGTGGTTTTGACGCATCGCACGCGCGTGCCGTTTGATCGCCACTCGCCGCCATGCTTTTGGCTGTCATCCTCGCGACGGCGGGGATCCAGCTCGCAGGCCCACCCCGTCTTCCGAAGAGCGTGATACGCCGGACCGTTGGATTCCCGCCTTCGCGGGAATGACAGCTCTCCCGCGATGACACGTCCGCTCGATGACGCCCCTCCCAAGCCAACCTCCATCGCCGAATGCCCCTCTCCTCCCGCGCCCTCATCGCCACCAAGACCCTCGTCCACGCGCTGGCACTCACGCCGGCCGCGATCCTCGCCTGGCAGATCCGCGCGGAATTCCTCACCGGCAGCGGCGGCCTCGGCGCCGATCCCGTCGCGGAGATCGAGCACCGCCTCGGCCTGTGGGCGCTACGCTTCCTGATGCTGACGCTGGCGATCACACCGCTTCGGCAGATCACCGGACAGCCGGTGCTGCTGCGCTTCCGGCGCATGCTGGGGCTGTATGCATTCGCCTATGCGACGCTGCATTTCAGCGCGTATCTGGTGCTCGACCTGCGCGGCTACTGGACGCAGATCTTCGAGGAGATCGCCAAACGCCCCTACATCACGGTCGGATTCGCCGCGTGGCTGCTGCTGTTGCCGTTGGCACTGACGTCCACGCAGGCGGCGATCCGGTGGCTCGGCCGCAACTGGGCGCGGCTGCACAAGCTGGTCTACGTCATCGCCGTGCTGGCGGTGCTGCATTTCTGGTGGCTGGTGAAATCCGACGTGCGCGAGCCTGCGTTGTATGCAGGGATTCTCGCGGTGCTGCTCGGCTGGCGCGCCTGGGGCGCGCTGAAGAAGCGACGGCTCAGCGCGCGCCGTAAAGCAACAGCAGGCTGAGCGCCGCCGACAGCAGAATCGCCGCCAACAGTAGCCACGGAATGCGCCGTGCCGAACGCTTGATCGGCGCCACCGCGCGGGTTTCCTCGACAACCGGAATGCGCGCCTTGGCTGCGGCGGGCGCCTCGGGCGCGACCGCGCGCGTCATCGGCGCTTCCACCACGAAACGGTGCTGGCTGCCGAACACCACCTGGTCGCCCGGCTGGAGCAGCGCATGGCGCACGGGACGTCCGTTGACCAGGCTGCCTTCGACCGACCCCATGTCGCGCAGGATCACGCCATCGGCATGCGCTTCCAGACGCGCGTGGCGGTCCGCGAAACTCGGATCGTTGACGCGGATATCGCACTCGCCGGCGCGGCCGACGATGCGGGGCGCATCGAACGTGAAGCTGCGGCCGTGATGCGGGCCGCCGATGCCGCGCAGGAGCATTCGCGTATCGGTGCCGCCGTTGAATCCGTAATCGGCCGGCGCCGGCAGCGGATCGCCGCCGAGAAGCACCAGCTCCACGC
>Ga0102591_1004054_pt1 | contig 12034 bp, 10 predicted proteins | sample AraplaCol_mCL_r2_2_FD_76860 | JGI IMG/M metagenome (GOLD analysis project Ga0102591, IMG submission 76860) | Arabidopsis root microbial communities from North Carolina, USA - plate scrape MF_Col_mCL_r2 (SPADES assembly) (version 2) | ecosystem: Host-associated > Plants > Roots > Endosphere... | reverse complement strand
ATGAATGATGGCGCCAGTGGTCAGCATCTCGGTATAAAGCAGCGCCCGCCGCGTCAGATGACGGTGGAACACCCGGCAGTGCCGGTCAGTCCAATCCATCATGGGCGCCACGGAGAAGCGATAGGCTGGCGATTTCAATGATTTACCTTATGTTCTCAATGGGATGAACCCGGAACATGTGCACTCCAAACTAGCCGAATTTGCACACGTTTGTACCTGTTTTGGCCTCTCAGTGCACACGTAGCCCACACGAATTGGGGAGTGCACGCGACCGTGGCCACCTTCATTCAATTGCCTTCCGGGAACTGGCGTGTCCAGGTCCGCCGCAAGAACCGCTACGTGTCAGAGACCTTCCGCCGGCGCAAGGACGGCGAGATGCCGACGCGGTCCGGCTCGGCTTCAGCCGGCGGCCGATGCGCACTGGCCGGCACACCTCACCCGGCGCGCAGGCCGTTCAACAGGGAAGCCATCGAGGGCATCGAAGGCCTGCCGCCTCCGGCGATGACCCTGCAGACATTCAGCGTGAAGCGGCCCAGGAGGGCACCTGAACCAGGTTCGGAGGATGCAAAGCGATAGGATGTCCCGAGACCGCGAGCGATCTCGAACACGCCCATCAGTTCGTGGTGCGTCACCGCGGAGTGAATGCCGAGCAGCGGCAGCAACAGGGCCTGAATGCCGACACTGCTCATGACAGCCTCGCTTCCGGGCGCGGCACCGGCAGGAATTGGGCGAGCTGAGCGCTCCTCCATTGATAGGGCGTATCGCCGGTGAAGCGCTTGAACACCGTCGTGAAGTGCGCCTGGGTCTGGAACCCGACGGTCAAGGCAATGTCGACGAGCGAAGTGTCGGTCCGCCGCAGCAATTCCTGGGCCCGCTCGATCCGTCGCCTTAGCAGATAGTCGTGGGGCCGCATGCCGACGGCCGCCCGGAATTGCGCGGCGAAGTGCATCCGGCTGAGGCCGGCGACGGCGGCCAGCTGCTGCAGCGTGACCTTCGCGTCCAGATTGTCGTCGATGTACTGCATGACGCGCTTGAGACGCCATTTCTGCAACGACCGCACCGTCCGGCAGGCCTGACCTTGGTGATCGTCCCCGGACGGCTGGGACTCGGCCCGTCCGGCCTCCGTCCGCCCGCTCGCCTTGCGGGTCAGCATGGCCAGACGCAGCGCGTCGACAAGGATGGCGCAATGGGGATTGTGCATGGCCTTCGTGGCCGCGAGCGCATCCGAAAGGCGCCGCATCACCGGATCCGTGCTCTCCTCGCCACCCGTCTCACGGTCGGTTTCGACGGACGCGGCCGCAAGACGTTTCGCGGACACCTTGAAGCTCGGCTCGCGGCCGACAGATCCCCCCACGTCCGACGCTGGCGGCTCGATGGCCAGGGCGACATCCAGATGCACGAGGGAGAGCGTCATCGGCTCCGCGCCGGATCGCGGCGATCGTCTCGAGAGGCGCAACTGCGAGCCGTCGATCGACGAGATGCCGAGAGCGGCGGCAACACGATCCTTGACATTTTGCGAGTATGACATCTGCAGCGACATCGCCGAATCTCCTTGTCCCAGTTCGCAGCGGCAAGGCCATGCCGGCTTGCCCGAATGCGATGGGACCAGAGTAGTTCGGCGATCCGCACGCTCCATTCTACGCGCGGGTGCATGGATAAGGTCTCGGGTTAGCCGTACCATACGTTGGTATGATCACGGCTCAGGGGAGCTTGACCGGAACCTCATCGTCTGCGTCCGAGCCCGGACCTCCTGGCGGCTCGAGACATCTGCGGTAAGTTGTCACGGCCTCGACCGGCGCGATCACGGAAAGCCTTGTTCTCAAGGCAAATCCGCGCGCCTGCGCCCGCGGGCGGCCTCAAAATTTCAGGAGGTCTTCCAAGAGAGCACGAAAATCACCTGGCCTTATGTTGTGATCGCGATCAAATCGCGGCATCAACGCGCCTGGAATGAGAGCAATCAGCGCCTGCGACGATGACGAACCTTGATCGGCCTACGGGTTCATCCATGAGCCGCGTCGGCTGGCGGTTGTGGTCCGCCGTCCTTGCCTTCGTGGTCTTCATGATTGACGTGCTGACACCGCTCGAAGGCGCGGTCGCAGTTCTTTATGTCGTCGCGATTCTGCTTGCGGCGAGGACGAACCGGCGCAACGACATCATCGTCGCCGCCGGCGGCTGCAGCACGCTGACCATCGTCGCCTTCCTGCTATCGCATGATCTGGAGGCGTTCACCTCGCCTACCCTTCGCGCCCTGATGAGTCTCGCTGCGATCGGGATCACGACCCTTCTGGTGCTGCAAAATCACGCATCGACGACGCGGCTTGCGGCACAGGCGCGCCTGCTCAATCTCTCGCACGACATGATCTTCGTCAGGGATCGCGGCGGCATAATCACGTTCTGGAACAACACCGCGGAACAGACCTATGGTTGGTCGGTGGACGAGGCGCTCGGGCAACTCGCCGACAGGCTGCTGCGGACCAGCTATCCCGACCGGCGGGAGGCCATCGAGGCCAGCCTGCTCGATACCGGGCGATGGGAAGGCAGGGTGCAGCAGCGGACGAAGGCCGGCGCCGTGCTCACCGTCGACGCCAGATGGGCCCTCCAATACGACCATCTCGGCAAACCCGGCGCGGTGCTCGAAACGCATACCGATGTCACCGATCGGGTAGCGGCGCACAACGCGCTGGTGCAGAGCGAGCACCGATACCGCCGGATGTTCGACGCGAGCCGGATCGGCGTGGTCGAGGAGGACTGGAGCGAACTGCGGGCGGCACTGGATTCGCTGCAGATCGAAGGACTGGATTTGCGCGACCATCTGACAAAGAACCCCGATTTCGTCGCTCATGCCCGCCGGCTCGCCAGGATCACGGACGTCAATCCGGCCATGCAGAAGATGGCGGGCGCAAGCGGCTCTGCGGCCTTTATCGAGAACGTGCACAGGCTGCTGGGCGATCATGATCGCAGTTTTGTCGACGCGCTGGTCGCATTCGCGAAAGGGCAGCAGTTCCACGAAGGGGAGACCGAGCTCGTGCGGCTGGACGGGCGCAAGGTGCCCGTGCTGTTCACGATCACCTTTCCGCCCGACCCCGACGGAGACCACAACGTGCTCGTGTTCGTCGTCGACATCACCGAGCGCAGGCACGCGCAGGATGCGCTGCTCGCGGCGCAAGCCGAGCTCGCCCACGCTGCGCGCGTCGCCACCCTCGGCGAGCTCAGCGCCTCCATTGCGCACGAGGTGAATCAGCCGCTGGCGGCGATCGTCACCAGCGGTGAGGCCGGCTTGCGGTGGCTGCGGCGCGACGTCCCCGACCTCAAGGAGGTTGCGACGACCATCGGCCATGTCGTTGCCCAGGGTCGCCGTGCCAGCGAAATCGTGACCCGCATCCGGACCTTCCTGAAGAAGGCTCCGCCTCAGCAGGATATGCTGGAGATCGGCGAAGTGATCGAGGAGGCGACGGCCCTTGTCGCGCGCGAGCTCGCCAAGGACGACGTCGCCCTGACGGTCGAAGCGCAGCAGGGCCTGCCGCCGGTTCGCGGCGACCGGATTCAGCTGCAGCAGGTCCTGGTCAACCTTCTGGTCAATGCCGGCCAAGCCATGTCGGGCCGACCAGGTTCCCGCTCCGTCACGCTGCGCGCCGGCACCCTGGACAGCGAAACCCTCGCGATCACGGTGCAGGACAGCGGCCCGGGCATCGACCCGGATGACCTGCCACGCCTGTTCGACCCATTCTTCACGAGGAAGGAGGGCGGAATGGGCATGGGGCTTGCGATCTGCCGAACCACGGTGGAAGCTCACGGCGGCCAATTGTCGGTGACGAGCACCCCGGGCTCGGGAGCGATCTTCCACTTGACACTGCCACACAGCAAACAACACACCTTGCCATGATACGACCAAATCAGGCCCCGCCGCCGGCGCCCCCCTCCAGTGCGACTGTCATCATCGTCGATGACGATACGGGCATCCGCACCTCGCTCGACAGTCTGTTCCGCTCGGTCGGCCTCGAGACGCGCCTGTTCGGCTCGCCGGCGGAGCTCCTTGGGGGCTCGCTGCCCGACGGGCCCGGCTGCATCGTGCTGGACGTCCGCCTGCCAGGCGTGAGCGGGCTCGATCTGCAGAGCCAGCTCGTCCGGCAGGGCATCAGCCACCCGATCATCTTCATGACGGGCCATGGAGACATCCCGATGTCGGTGCGCGCCATGAAAGCCGGCGCCGTCGATTTCCTTTCCAAGCCGTTTCGCGACCAGGATATGCTCGACGCCGTGACGGCCGCGCTCGAGCGCGACGCGCAACATCGCACCGAAGCCGCGGCCAAGGAGGATATCCGCGCCCAGTACGAAACGCTGACCGCGCGCGAACGCGAGGTGATGGGCCATGTCACCGCCGGCCTGATGAACAAGCAGGTCGCCGCCCTGATCGGACTGAGCGAGATCACGGTCAAGATCCACCGCGGGAACGTCATGCGAAAGATGGGGGTCAGGTCGCTGGCCGACCTCGTCCGCAAGGCCGAGTCGCTCGGGGCATCCCAAATCCGCAGGACTACGGACCAAACCTGAGTATAGTTTCGGCGGCCCCGCCCCCGGGGCATAAGGCGCCATCGGCCGTGCAAAGGGAGATGCCCTCCTTGCGGAACACCGCGGTCAGGATTGTGTGCCAATGGCCAAGACCCCGGTGATCGCGATCGTAGACGACGACGAAGGCGTTCGCACCTCGCTTGCGAGCCTCGTGCGATCGCTGGGCTACGATGCCCGTGCCTACGAGTCTGGCGTGGATTTCCTGCGAAAGCCGCCTGAAGACGACCCGGCGTGCATGATCGCCGACGTCCAGATGCCCGTCATCACCGGCGACGAACTTCAGGCCCGCTTGATCGCCTCCGGCCGGCGCTTTCCGATCATCTTCATGACGGCATTTCCGAGCGACTCGGTGCGCCAGCGCGTGATGGCGGCGGGCGCGCATTGCTATCTCGGCAAGCCTTCCAGCGGCGACGAGATCATCCGTTGCCTCGAAGAGGCGCTGGCCGGCCAGACGCCGTAGTCCAGCGTCCGTTTCGCGCTACGGCTCAGCGAGCCATCTTGGTTTCCTCGAAATAGCTGTTCGGCGCGGGCGATCTGCCGCGCGCAAACTGCCTGCAGGCCGTGAACCAGCAGCGCCCCGAGACGCAAGCGATTTCCTATTCGCACGAATCCGCAGTTCCCCCGCCACAGACGATCGCGCCGGGCCTCGCCCCCGGCATTGACGCCACGGCGCGCCCGACCTGAATCAGGGCCTGCGCCCGACTGTCAGGGCCGGTAGCACCGACATCGGGTCTCACAGCGCATCCGTTTGATTTCGCTCAGCTTAATCAGGCTGTCCGGCGGTTGTGGCCCGCTCGCATTTGCAAAATCTAATACCGCTTCAGCATCCTTAACGGGCCCTGCGGTGATATCGCACCTATCGTTCGAGCATCGACCAAACGCCCTCGGCAGCCGTCAAGACGGCACCGGAATTCAAGACAAGGGGACGAACGATGCTCACAGACATGCAAGCGGCCGGCGCCAGGACGACGTATCGACCCACCCGCCGCGAACCCGCCTGGCCGCGCGAGACCCGCGCCTTCCCGCTTGAACGGAGCTGGCGTCAGCTGTCCGAGGCGGCCCGCAGCGCGTCCGACGACATCATGATCTCGCGCTGGACCAGCCCGCAAACGGGCATGAGCCACGAAGATGCGACGACACCCGCGGACCGATATTTCTTCGGCATCGCCTTGAAGACGACCCGCGCCAGGCTGACCAGAGGCCGTCGCACCATCTTCGACGGCGTCATGCCGGTTGGCACGCTGTATATCGGCGCGCCGTCGCAGCAGCTCAGTGCGCAATTCAGCACGCCCTGCGATTTCCTCCACTTCCACGTTTCTGCCAGCAACTATTTTCCGCCCCGGCGGCCTGGAGCTGGATATGCCCTTTCCGAAGACCTCAACGACCTCATTCTGCTTCGCGACCCCTTTGCCGAACAGCTCGCAAAAGCGCTGACCGAAGGCGGCCATTCGGCCGACCCGGACTTCGCACGGTGTATCGGCCAGACGCTGGCCATGCACCTTGCCCGGCGCGAGCTGCCGCCCGCGCGCGTAAATGCCCTGCCGAAATGGCGGCTGCGGCGCGTCGAGGAATATGTCGGGATGCACTTCGACCACCATATCAGCCTGTCCGAACTCGCCGAGGTCGCAGGTCTGTCCCGGATGCATTTCGCAGCCCAGTTTCGCGCTGCGACTGGATATCGGCCGCGCGAGTATCTGCTGCATCAGCGCATCGAGCGTGCGAAATCGCTGCTGGCGAATTCAAAGATGCCTCTCGTCGAGGTGGCGCTGACCGTCGGATTCTCCACCCAGGCGCATTTCTCCACCGTCTTCAAGCGGATCACGGATGACACGCCCGCACGCTGGCGCTGCGCCTGCCGGAATGCTTCGGCTTCGCTGAGGCGGCCCGAGCCGGTTTCGACATCCAAGTTCGTGGCTCACGTGATGCCCAATAATTTCCCGTGACGCATGCGAAATGACAAACAGTCGGGGGTTCTTGAAATACTTGTGCGACCGGATCGGCGATGATGTGCGTGCTAGGTGACTGAGCCCCCCCAAGTCACCGCTCGAGCCTTCCTCCTCCCTGGGCTAACGAGCATCTTGGGGCCGTCCTCCCCCAAGGGACGGCCCCTTTTTTTTCGAGAAGACGGCTCGAGCCAGGCGTCGAGACTAACAAGGGCGTGGACACCCTTAGGCCCCCTGAAATCATCCAGCGCGCGGGCCGGCTCGCTTCATCGTGGTGACGCTCCAGTTCAGAACAGTGCTGCCCGTCTGGATCGCGCTCATGATTGTCCTCCGGATCGTGCAATCAGGTCGGCGGAAGTGCTGTCGCTTCCGCCGACCTTCGTTTTGCCGATCGTGCGTCAGAACCCGCAAAAGGGTTTCAGCGCGTCGCGGGCTGCTGCTGGATGCTCCGCGCGGCGCGTGCGATGACGGCCGCCACTTCCTTCGGATGGGACTCGTAGACCGAGTGGCTGGCGCCGGGGATCACGGTGGTCTGGCTCTTGGCGCGCTCGTAGTACCAGCGCTCGAGATCCGGACTGATGATCTGGTCGCCGCCGGCGACGATTCCCCAGCTCGGCTTGGTCTTCCATGCAGCTGCCGTCAGCGGCGTGCTGAATACCTGCGCCGCGGCAGGAACCTGGGAGCGCGCAACGAACTCGGCGCGCTCGCGCGGCAGGTCCGGCGCGAACAGCTTCGGGAATTGCACGGGATCGAGATAGGTGAACTTGTCGGGCGTGATCTTGATGACGCCTTCGGTCTTGCCGAGCACACTCGGCGTCTTCTTGCCCAGAGCGGATTCGTCCTCGCCGACGTCGGGAGCGTGCGCCGCGACGTAGACCAGACCGGCGACGTTCGGATGAACGCCGGCTTCGGTGATGATCGAGCCGCCATAACTGTGGCCGACGAGGAGCGTCGGGCCGTCCTGGAGATCGAGAATCCGCTTTGCCGCCGTGACATCGTCGGCGAACGACGTTTCGGGCTCCTGCACCATCGTGACGCGGAAGCCCTCCTTCGTCAGGATTTCGTAAACCGGCTTCCAGCCGGACGCGTCCACCCAGGCGCCGTGCACGAGGACGATGTTCTTCAGGGGCTCCGCGCGCACCGGGGTGACGGTCGCGAACAGGGAAAGAGCGGCAGCGAAGGCGAGGCCAGCGTTGAGGGTTTTCATGTCGGGATCACTCCGGGTTGGAATGACGCGACACTAGTCGTCGCCGCTCGCCCGGGTATTTCGGCAAATAACTGTCATTGCCACTTCGCACGCCGGTCCATCCTAACCGACGACCACGTCAATGCATGCTGAAATCCCTGACATGATCTCTCGCAAGCGTGAACGGCCGGCGTTCATACGCGAAAGACGTTCGATGCGTGCTCTGTCATTCACGACAACGTTTCCGACGTCAGTCGAAATCCGAGCATAGGATCGAACAATGTCATTCATCGCGAAGTGCGGGATCGCCTGCTTCATGCTCTCGTGCGCAACAGTCCCCGCGCATGCGCGAGCCTGCGCGGACGACATCGCGCGAGCGCAGGCCCAGCTGGATCTTGCCATCGAGAAGGACGCAGGCTCCCATGGCTGGAAGCCGGAGAGTCTCAACGCGCTGCGCAGCCATCAGCCGACGCCCCGCTCGCTCGCGCGAGCCGAGGGCGGCAAGGACACCGGCTTCATGGAGGCGCTCGATTCGCTCGACCGCGCACGAGCGGCCGATCGCAGCGGCGACGCCGCCACGTGCAGCCGGGAGATCGCACGCGTGCGAGCTGTCCTGAGATAGCAGGCCGTTTCGGGAGCGATTGGTGACGCGGCAACGTGGTCGTGCCGCCGGAGAGCAAGGCGTGCGTTCTGGAAATACCGGATCGAGCGCAACTTCCTAACGTCGATGCAAGTCAGATGGAGCATCCTCCATGCGTAAACAGCACTCATCAAGCAAGACCGCCGCACGCAGGCCGCCGCCACGCCGACTATTCCGGACCAATCTGGTGCTTGCGACCGGCATGCTGTGGCTGGTCCCGGGCGCAGCCATCGCTCAGACAACAGTGCCGGGACTGCAGCCGCCTGCCGGCATGCTCGCGACGTCGCCGCTCAACCCGCAATCCACGCGGCCCGTGGGGATTCCGCTGGGATCGACCGAGATCGCAACGCCCGGCATCTCTCCGATCAATCCAATGCAGAGCATGATGGGCTGTCCTCCATCGAGCGACAGCGCGTCATCAGGCGCGTTGTTCGACGGCGGCGGGCTCTCCGGCCCCTCATCGACCGATTGCACGGGCAGCAGCATCGCTGCCTCGCCCCTGCCCTCGACCTCGACCTCGACGGTTGGGCGCGTCGGAATCCCGCTGGGCTCGACCGAGATCGGCAGCGCCGGAATCAGTCCGACCGTGCCGGTACCCGGCCCCACTTCCACAGTCGACATGCCCCCAATCGTCGGCTCCGGCAATCCCTGAGATCAAGAAGGACGATCACACCGTGAAACGGAACCTCACCATTGCGTTCGTAACGCTCGTCGTGATCCTCGGCGGCGCAGGCTTCTGGTTTCTCGGCATCGACCGGAAGGCGGCCGTGACGGCCACGCCGTTGCCCGCCCCAGTCCCCGTGGTCGCCGCCACCGTCACGGGCAAGGACGTTCCGATCTATCTACGCGGCATCGGCACGGTGATCGCCTACAACACCGACGTGGTGCGAAGCCAGATTCAAGGACAGATCGTCAAGATCGCCTTCACCGAAGGACAGACGGTGAAGGCCGGCGACCTGCTCGCCCAGATCGATCCACGGCCCTACGAAGCACAGATCGAGCAGCTGACCGCCAATCGCGACAGGGACCAGGCGCAGCTCGCCAATGCCGAGGCCAATCTCTCCCGCTACAATCAGCTCGGCGACAAGGGCTATGCGACCCCGCAGCTGATCGAGACGCAGACCGCGCAGGTGGCGCAGCTCAAGGCCGCCGTGAAGGCGGACCAGGCCCAGATCGACGAGGCCAATGTCCAGCTCAGCTACACGCGCCTGACGTCGGCGATTCCCGGCATCACCGGCGTTCGCCAGATCGACGTCGGCAACGTCATTCACCCGACCGATCCCAACGGTCTCGTCGTCGTCACCCAGATCGAGCCGATCTCGCTGCTGTTCACCCTGCCGCAAACGGACCTGCCCGTGATCCAGCAGCACGCCGCAAAGGGCGAGCTGAAGGTCATCGCCTACAGCCAGGACAACAAGATGAAGCTCGGTGAGGGTACGCTGCTGCTGGTCAACAACGAGATCGCAGGGACCACCGGCACCGTCCAGCTCAAGGCGGTGTTTGCGAACCAAGAACATCGGCTCTGGCCGGGCCAGCTGGTGAACGCACGCCTGCTGCTCGAGATTCAGAAGGATGCGCTCACCGTCGCCGGCTCGGCCGTGCAACAAGGCCCGAATGGCAGCTATGTCTATGTCGTCGCCAAGGACCAGACGGTCGCCCTGCGGCCCGTCCACGTCGCGCAGATCAGCGACGGACAGGCCCTGATCGACCAGGGGCTGAAACCGGGCGACGTCGTCGTGGTCGACGGCCAGTATCGCCTGGCGGAAGGCAGCCGCGTTCATGAGCTGCACGGCAAGGCCGCGCGTGAAGCCGACCTGCAGAGCGCCGTGCAGGATGCGATCCCATGAACCTTTCCGCGCCCTTCATCCTGCGGCCGATCGCAACCGCACTGTTGATGGCCGGCGTGCTGCTGTGCGGCCTTGCGGCCTATCCGCTGCTGCCTGTCGGTGCGCTGCCGAACGTCAACTATCCGACCATCCAGATCTCGGCGCAACTCCCCGGCGCCGATCCCGGCACCATCGCCTCGTCGCTCGCCACGCCGCTCGAGCAGCAACTCAGCCAGATCCCCGGCATCACGCAGCTCACCTCGTCAAGTGCGCTCGGCGTGGCACAGCTCACGGTGCAGTTCGAGCTGTCGCGCACGGTGGACAGCGCGGCGGTGGACGTGCTCGCGGCGATCAATGCCGCTAGCCCCTTCCTGCCGCCGAACATCCCCTACCCGCCGACGATCAGGAAGGTGAATCCGGCGGAGACGCCGATCATGCTGATCGCGCTGACGTCGGACTCGCTGCCGCTGACCACGGTCGACGCCTATGCGGAAAACATCCTGCTGCCGAAGATTTCGCAGGTGCCGGGCGTGGGCCTCGTCGGAATCGGCGGTCAGCAGAAGCCCGCGATCCGTGTTCGCGTCGATCCACAGGCGCTTGCCGCCCGCGGCATCGGCCTCGAAGACGTTCGCAGCGTGATCGCCGGCGCCAACGTCGATTTGCCGAAGGGCACCCTCAACAGCCCGCGCGTCACCTATACGCTGAACACCAACGATCAGTTGCTCAAGCCCGCCGCCTATGAAGACCTCATCATCGCCTATCGCAACGGCTCCCCGGTGCGGATACGCGACATCGGCACGGCGATCGAGGGGCCCGAGAACGACCTCCTCGCCGGCTGGTACGGCAAGGAACCGGCCATCATCCTGGCGGTCCAGCGCGTTCCCGGCGCCAACGTCATCCAGACAGTCGACCGCATCAAGAAGCTGCTGCCGCAACTGCAGGCCTCCGTTCCGCCCGCGATCAAGGTGACGATCGCCGCGGACCGGACCGCGACCATTCGCGCCGCGGTCTCCGACGTTCAGTTCACGCTGATGCTGACGGTCGCCCTGGTGGTGATGGTGATATTCCTGTTCCTGCGGAATTTCTGGGCCACCATCATTCCGGCCATCACCGTTCCGCTGTCGCTGGTCGGCACCTTCGCGGTCCTCTACGTGCTCGGCTACAGCCTGGATAATCTTTCGCTGATGGCGCTGTCGATCGCGGTGGGCTTCGTGGTCGACGATGCCGTCGTGGTCATCGAGAACATCGTGCGCCATCTCGAGCAGGGCATGACGCCGATGGAGGCCGCGCTCAAGGGATCCAGCGAAATCGGCTTCACGATCGTCTCCATTACCCTGTCGCTGATCGCGGTGTTCATCCCGCTGTTTCTGATGGGCGGCTACGTCGGCAAGCTGTTCCAGGAATTCGCCATCACGATCACTGCCTCGCTGCTGCTGTCGCTGGTGATCTCGCTCACGCTGACGCCGATGATGTGCGCGCGGCTCTTGAAGGACGATTCGCGCAAGAAGCACGGCCGACTCTATCTCGCCTTCGAACGCGGCTTCGATGCCCTGCTGGCGGTTTATGCGCGCGGCCTGCGCGTCGTACTGCGCCATCGCTTCGTGACGCTGCTCGTGATGCTCTCGACCGTCGCGCTGACCGGCTATCTCTACGTGATCATTCCGAAAGGCTTCTTCCCGCAGCAGGACACCGGCCAGATCGTCGGTATCACCGAAGCCGCCCAGGACATCTCCTTCCCCGCCATGTCCGAGCGCCAGCAGGCGATCGTCGGCATCCTCTCGAAGGACCCGGCGGTGCAGTCGGTGGCGAGCTATATCGGCCCCGGCGGCCCGACCGCGACGCTGAACCAGGGACGCATCTTCATCGTCCT
>Ga0102591_1004052_pt1 | contig 12041 bp, 10 predicted proteins | sample AraplaCol_mCL_r2_2_FD_76860 | JGI IMG/M metagenome (GOLD analysis project Ga0102591, IMG submission 76860) | Arabidopsis root microbial communities from North Carolina, USA - plate scrape MF_Col_mCL_r2 (SPADES assembly) (version 2) | ecosystem: Host-associated > Plants > Roots > Endosphere... | reverse complement strand
AGGTGCTGCGAAAGGGCCGACTGCGACAGGCCGACCAGGGGCTGGATCTGCCCCACCGACCGTTCGCCGTCCGCGAGCTGGCACAGGATCATCAGCCGCCGCTCGTTGGCCAGGGCGCGCAGGAGCTTGGCGGCCTGCGCGGCGCTGGCCTCGAACTGGCTGACGTCGAAACGCGAGAGATCGAACATGATCGCCATATATTAGCTTGATCTAATTTAGCAAGCACTAATATAAAACGCCTGCTACCGGAGGCTCCAGCCATGCGACCCGACGTTCAAGCGTTTTTCGATCCCGCCACCTTCACCGTCAGCTACGTCGTCGCCGACCCGGCGACGCGCACGGCCGCGATCATCGATCCGGTGCTGGATTTCGAACCCAAGGCCGGCAGGCTCTCGACCCGCTCGGCCGACGTCCTGCTGGCCGCCGTCGAGGCCCGGGGCCTGACCCTGGCCTATGTGCTGGAGACCCACGCCCACGCCGACCACCTGTCGGCCGCCGACTACATCCGCGGCCGCAGCGACGCCAAGATCGTCATCGGCGCCAAGATCGTCGAGGTGCAGAAGACCTTCATCCCCGTGTTCGAGGCCGACCTGGCCGCCGACGGCGCGGTCTTCGACGTGCTGATGAACGAGGGCGACGTCCTGCCCCTGGGCGAGCTTTCGATCGGCGCGCTGCACACGCCCGGCCACACTCCGGCCTGCCTGACCTATCTGATCGGCGACGCCGCCTTCGTCGGCGACACGATCTTCATGCCCGACTACGGCACCGCCCGCGCCGACTTCCCCGGCGGCGACGCCCGGACCCTCTACCGCTCGATCCGCAAGGTCCTGGCCCTGCCGCCGCAGACCCGCGTCTTCGTCGGCCACGACTATCTGCCGCAAGGCCGGTCGGACTATCGCTGGGAAACCACCGTCGCCGAGGAGCGGGCCCGCAACATCCATGTGCAGGACGGCAAGGCCGAGGACGACTTCGTCGCCCTGCGCGCGGCGCGGGACGCGACCCTGCCGGCCCCAACCCTGATCCTGCCGTCCCTGCAGGTGAACATCCGCGCCGGCGCCCTGCCCGCCCCGACCGCGGCCGGGAACCTGTTCCTGAGGATCCCGGTCACCCCTTGACCGTCAGGACCCGCGGCGAACGAGTTCCGGCAGCGACAGGCCGCTGACCCGGTGGTCGCCGGGCAGGCGGCAGGCGTGGTCGGCGATGGCGATCGCCGCCGCGTCTGCCCGACGCAGCTTGCCGTCGGCCGTGCCCAGGTGGGTGAAGTCCTTGTCGAAGTCACGGGCCTGGACGACCAGTTCGCCGGTCTTCGAGCAGTCGATCCGCGAGGTCACCTCGGTGAAGCCCTCGTTCCGATCGGACCAGACGAAGTACGTCACCCGCAGCGCCTTGCCGACGCGATCGATCGAGTTGATGTCCACGGCGACCTTGGAGCGCCCGGCGCGCCCGATGCCGGAATAGTGCTGCGTCGGACCCGATAGCAGGGGATTGGGCGGCGCCCAGCCGGTGGCGTGGGCGTCCAGCACCCGCAGCTGCTCGGTCGAATAGGGCACGTCGAACACGTACCAGTCCTGCTTGCCCCACGGCTCGGCGAGGGCGGGTCCGGCGGCCGCCAGGGCGGCCAGGGCCAGAAGGGTCGCGCGCATCCATTCCTCCGCTTTTGGGTCTTTGCCACCTAAAAGCGTATGGGACGATCAGAGCGCGATCAATAGGTATTCACGAGTCAAGATTGAGAAATCACCTCGACTTTCCATCGAACAAGGCTGGAAATATTTGGAAATAACCCAAATTATGGGACGACAGCGCTGACATTTTGCTTTGAAGTCAAACCTCTAGACTTCAACTAGCAACCATCTAAGCTATCTGCCCGTACAGCCGATAGCGCTCGTCGCCGATGGCCATGAACGGCTTGAACACCACCTCGCCGCTCGCCGAAGCCGCCGTCCAGTCGTCTCCCCGCCGGCGCGCCGCCAGCCATTGGGCCCGCGTCAGCTTCACCTCGCCGGGACCGATCGGCAGAAGCACCAACGGCCCGGTCAGCAGCGCCACCACCTCGGGATGGGCGGCGTTCAGCGGCTCCAGCCGCGGGATCATGTCGAAGGCGATCTCGACCCTGTCGCCCGCGCGCCAGAGGCGCTCCAGCGCCACGAACGTCCCCGGCCGCGCCGCCACCTCCGCCGGGCGTCCGTTGACCAGGATGCAGGTTCCCGCCCCCGCCCACTGCGGAATGCGCAGCATCAGCGAAAACCGCGTCGCCCGGGCCGGATCGACGGCGATCGCGATCGTCGGCTCCAGCGGATAGCGGGTCTCCTGGCGCAGCGACACCGCCGCCCCGCCCACGCTCGCCGACAGGGTCGAGGGGACATAGAGGTTCACATAGAGCTTCGCCCCGTCCTGCAGATAGGCGCTGATCCCGTAATCGGCCGCCAGCTGGATGAAGGTGCCCGAGCAGCAGGGCCACAGCTCGTCGCGATAGAATTTCGAGGCCGCGTCACTGTAGTCGGAATAGTAGAAGGTCTCGCCCTTCGGCGTCGTGTCGCGCGCGCCGAGGATGGTGTTGTAGAGCACCCGCTCCATGCTGTCGCCGTAGCGGCTGTCCCTGGTGATCTGCAGCAGCGAGCGGGCGATCTTGAAGTGGCCGTAGGCGCCGCACGGCGTCTCGAAGCTGCGATGCGTTTCGGTCAGCGACTTCAGCAGGGTCTCGCTGTCGCCCGCGCCCAACAACTCTTCGTTGGGGCCCCAGCCGCCGGTGGCGAACGACTGGGCGAGCACGAAGTCGAAGCCGTTGCGGGCGGCCTTCAGGTACTTGTCCTGCCCCGTCGCGTACCAGGCCTGGATCGCCGAGTTCAGGGCGTTGACGTGGCTATAGGCGTGCTTGCCGGCCAGCGGGCTCAGCCCCCGGGCCAGCGGGTCGAACAGCGCCTCGTCCTGCATGTAGCGCAGGGCCAGCGTGCGATAGCGCTCGCCCAGACCCAGCCGCCAGGCCAGGAACAGGTTCTCGGGCAGGGTGTAGGGCTCGTCCCAGATCTCGGCCTCGCTGGAATAGGGCCGCTGCCGGCGCTCCTCCCGCGTCAGGGCCTTTTCCGGCAGCACCGGCAGGACGGCGTCGGTGACCTTGTCGAGCGCCGGCCCCGCCTCCTTCACGTCGGCGTAGCGGTACGCGTCGATCAGGCCGATCACGACCTTGTCGTAGGTGTAGGCCGGCAGGGTGTAGCCGGCGAAGAAGCGCGGCGAGATGGTCTGGGCGTACTTCACGACCAGCCCCCGCACCTTCTCCCGCGTCGCCGCGTCGTCGGTGATGGCCACGTAGCGCGACAGGCCCGAGACGTACTGCCCGAAGCTGTGACCAGGGATGTAGCCGTGCCAGTTGGCCGTGCTCCAGTCGTTGACGTCGATGTGGAAGTCGGCGCTGTCGTCGTACCAGCCGCCCATGTCCTCGCCCGGGGCGGGCAGGCCGGCGCGCTGGCGGAACGGCTTCAGCAACCGGTCGTCGTCGATCCCCATGAACAGCCGATGCTGCCAGTCCAGCTGGTCGCGCATCTTCCCCGGCCCCAGCCGCACGCGGTCGTAAGGGAAGGTTTCCAGCGCCGGGCCTCTGGCCGGAGCGACGCCCTTGCCGACCCCTTCGGCCCAGGCCGTCGGCGCGCAGGCCGCGCAGCAGCCGGCCATGAACATGCGGCGAGACACCATGGTCGCGTCACCTCCCCCGAGAAACGCCTCTTTCATCCTACAATTCGTCGCCCCCGGGTAGGGCGCATAGCCGCGCCCACAATTCCAAGCCCACGCTTGCCTCGCCCCGAATCCCGTCCCACTTTCGGGGGGTCATGAGCGACCGTTCCACCGGCCTCGCCCCGTCGCGGCTCACCGCGGTCCTGGGGCCCACCAACACCGGCAAGACCCACCTGGCGGTCGAGCGCATGCTCGGCCACGCCTCGGGGATGATCGGCCTGCCGCTGCGCCTGCTGGCGCGCGAGATCTACGACCGCATCGTCAAGCTGCGCGGCAAGGCCAGCGTCGCCCTGATCACCGGCGAGGAGAAGATCGTCCCGCCCCGCGCGGCCTATTTCGTCTGCACGGTCGAGGCCATGCCGCTGGGCCGCGAGGTCGACTTCGTGGCCATCGACGAGATCCAGCTGTGCGCCGATCCCGAGCGCGGCCACATCTTCACCCACCGCCTGCTGCACGCCCGGGGCCGGTTCGAGACCATGCTGCTGGGCGCCTCGACCATGGCCCCGCTGGTCCGCCGCCTGCTGCCCGACGCCGAGATCGTCGGCCGCGAGCGGTTCTCCAACCTGTCCTACGCCGGCTCCAAGAAGCTGACCCGCCTGCCCCGACGCACCGCGGTCGTGGCCTTCTCCACCGACGCCGTCTACGCCATCGCCGAGCTGATCCGCCGCCAGCGGGGCGGGGCGGCCGTGGTCATGGGGTCCTTGAGCCCCCGCACCCGCAACGCCCAGGTCGCCCTCTACCAGAGCGGCGAGGTCGACTTCCTGGTCGCCACCGACGCCATCGGCATGGGCCTGAACATGGACGTCGACCACGTGGCCTTCGCCGGCCTGCGCAAGTTCGACGGCCGCCGCACCCGCTGGCTGCACCCGCAGGAGGTGGGCCAGATCGCCGGCCGCGCCGGCCGCTACACCCGCGACGGCACCTTCGGGGTGACGGGCGACTGCGAGGAGATGGACGAGGATCTGGTCCAGGCCGTCGAGGAGCACGCCTTCCAGCCGGTGATGGCCGCCGAGTGGCGCAGCGCAAAGCTCGACTTCGGCAACCTGCCCGGCCTGCTGCGCTCGCTGTCCGAGCCGCCGAACCGCAACGGCCTGACCCTTTCCCAGGAAGCGCTGGACGAGCGCACCCTGCGCAAGCTGGCGACCCATGAAGACGTCGTCGCCCGCTGCAAGTCCGACCGCTCGGCGCTGCTGAAGCTGTGGGACGTCTGCCAGACCCCCGACTTCCGCAAGACCACCGACGACGACCACCAGCGGATGGTCCGCACCCTGTTCGATGACCTGACCACCGGTCGCAAGCGCCTGCCGGAGGACTGGATCAACGGTCAGTTCAAGGCGCTGGACCGCACCGACGGCGAGATCGACAGCCTGGCCGCGCGCCTGTCCGGCGTGCGCACCCTCTCCTACATCGCCAACCGTCCCGACTGGCTGGCCAACCCCGTCCACTGGCAGGGCCGCACCCGCGAGCTGGAAGACAAGATCAGCGACACCCTGCACGAAAAGCTGATGGCGCGGTTCATCGACCGCCGCACCAGCGTGCTGATGAAGCAGCTGGGCGAGCGCGAGACGATCCTGGCCGGCGTCGCCGCCGACGGCGAGATCAGCGTCGAGGGCCATGTGGTCGGCCGGCTGACCGGCGTCACCTTCATCGCCGAGAAGGGCTCCAGCCCCCTCGAAGAGAAAGCCCTGCGCAACGCCGCCCAGCGCGCGGTGGGGCCTGAGATCGCCCGCCGCCTGGGCCTGCTGGCCGCCGAGCCGGACGAGGCCTTCGCCCTGACGCCCGACGGCATGATCCTGTGGCGCGGCGAGGCGGCCGGGGCCGTGCGCGCCGGCGGCGACCTGCTGTCGCCCCGCGCCCGCCTGCTGGGCGAGCTGGGCCCCCTCCCGGCGCGCGAGCGGGCCGAACGGCGGCTCGACGCCTTCCTGGCCGCCGAGGTCGACCGGCACCTTTCGCCCCTGCGCAAGCTGCAGCAGGCCCTGGCCGGCGGCGAGCTGCGCGGCCTGCCGCGCGGCGTCGCCCATCGCCTGCTGGAAGCCGGCGGGGTGCTCGACAAGCGCCCCCTCGATCCTGAACTGAAGGCCCTCAGCCAGGCCGAGCGCCGCACGCTGAAAAGCCTGGGCGTGCGCATCGGCGCCTTCTCGCTCTATTCGCCGGGCGTGCTGCGCTCGGAAGCCATCGCCTGCGCCCGGGCGCTCGATCCCGGCGGCTGGCGCGGCCCGCTGGTCGGCCTGAGCGCCCTGCCCTCGCCCCTGCCGCCGCCGCGCACCCTGGCCGCCAGCGGCCTGCGCATCGCCGGCAAGCACCTGGTCCCGGTCGAGACGCTGGAAAAGCTCGACGCCCTGCTGCGCGCCGAGCAGCGTCCCGGCGGCGTGGTGCTGACCCCGGCCGCCCTGGAGACCCTGGGCTGGAGCGCGGCCGAGGCCTCGTCGGTGTTGCGCTCGCTCGACTACACCCCGGCCGTGCGCGCCAAGCCCGACGCCCCGATCGTCTGGAAGCGCCGCGGCGCCCAGCGGCTGGAGCCCAAGCCCGTCAAGGCCCGTCCCGACTCGCCGTTCGCCGCCCTGGCCAAGCTGACCGAGCCGCCGCCTCCGGCCCCGTCGACCCGCCGCAAGAAGCCCCGCCGCCGCAAGCCGGCGATCGCCGTCCCGCGCGACCAGGTCGCTTCATGAACGACGCGCACCACGACACCCACCACGGGGAGCACCATGCGGAGCATTGCCGCGCCGACGTCTGGCTGTGGCGCGCCCGCTTCTTCAAGACCCGCTCGATGGCCGCCCGCTTCGTCGACGAAGGCCGCATTCGCCTGACCCGCGCCGGCTCGCCCGACAGCCGCATCGACAAGCCCTCCCGCTCGCTGAAAGCCGGCGACGTCCTGGTCTTCGCCATCGGCGGCCGGCTGGTGAACGTCCGCGTCCTCGACTGCGGCGAACGCCGCGGCCCGGCGACCGAGGCCCGGGGCCTGTACGAGGCGGTGGAGGGGTAGACCAATGGTCCCTCTCTCTGTGAGAGAGGGAGGGGCCCGCCGCGAAGCGGTGGGAGGGTGAGAGGTTTCACCGCCAGCCGGACGATCCCGGCACGCTCGCCCGCGTTTCTGGCCGAGCCCCGAATACACACCGCCCACCGCCCACCGCCCACCGCCGAAAGACCGCGTTCCATTCGGTGAGTTTGTTACCTCTCACCCTCCCACGCCTGCGGCGTGGGCCCCTCCCTCTCTCAAAGAGAGAGGGATCAAATCTTCGCCCCCAACCTTCGCCATAGACGCCGGCCGCGCATCCGCTACCTTCGGTGGAGTCTCATCCGGAGGAGTACATAGCGTGGCTTCGTTCCGTTCGGCCGTGGCCGTCAGCCTGGCCCTGTTGCTCACCGGCGTCGCCCACGCCCAACCCGCCACCCAGACCCCCGCACCGCCCTCCGGCAAGCCCGCCAAGCCCCCGAAGCCGATCCGCGCCTTCGACCTGCCGCAGATCGAGGCTTTCGGCCGCGCCATCTACCGCCAGGACATCGCCGCCTGGCTGGCCAGCGACGCCTTGGGCGACAAGGTGCCCGACCTGCAGGGCGCGGGCCTCAGAGGCTGGCTGGTCGAGGACGACGGCAAGACGGCCACCGTCCGCTTCCTGCGCGACAAGGGCGCCGGCCTGGAGATCGGCTACGACGTGGTGGTCGACGGCAAGGGCGCCGGCCCCGTCACCGAACCGGCCGACCGCAAGCTGACCGACGAAGAGCGCCTGAGCTTCTCGGCTCGCGCGGCCGCCATCGCCGCCCAGCCCGCCGCCTGCCGCCCCGGCTACAACACCGCCATCGTCCGCGATCCGCAGGGCGACGGCTTCATCGTCTGGCTGCTGGCGCCCTCGCCCGCCGCCGGCGCGATCCCGGTCGGCGGCCACTACCGCGTCAGCGTCGCCGCCGACGGCAAGACCGTCACCCGGGTCGACGCCCTGTCGATGTCGTGCCTGCTGATGGAGCGGCCCAAGGCCCAGGCCGGCCAGCAGCCGGTCATGGTCTTCGCAACCCATCTGGTCTCGCCCACCCCGGTCGAGACCCACGCCTTCCTCAGCCTGCTCTACAAGCTGCCCATCGCCGTCGGCACGGGGCCGAACGAGGTCTGGGCCGTCGATCAGGGCCGGATCAGCAAGATGGACCTGGGCAAGAAATGAGGATTGAAAACCCTCTCCCTGAAGGGAGAGGTGTCGGCGAAGCCGACGCAGAGGGAAGTCGCCGCGAAGACGACTAACCACCCCGAAAGCTGAAAACGTCCCCCCCTCCGGCCCTTCGGGCCACCTCCCCCAGAGGGGGAGGATCTCATAGCCGTCCGCGCGCGCCGCCTTTCAGGGCGTCGATCTTGCGCTCGGGCCTCGGCGGGGCGGTCTCCGGCTCCAGCGCCGACAGCCAGCCGCCCGCCGGCCGCGCCGCGCGCTCCGGCGGCAGGGCCACGACGATCTTCCTCACCGTCGCGGCCATCTGGCCCAGCAGCCGCACCTTTTCCGACGCCTTGCGGAAAGCCTCGCGGTCGAGGCCGTCCTCCATCGCCGTCCACAGGTCATCCATCGCCGCCATCAGCCGCTGCTGGATCTTCGCGCACCAGGCGCGGGAGGTCTGTTCGCTCATGGCCAACAGCATGAGGCCGGTCTCGAGGCCGGGGACAGGAAACGTGCGTTTTCTTGTAGGGCGTTGAATTCGTGGAGGCCGAGGCGGAAACCAACGGGGATAACCTCTCCCATAGGGAGAGGGAGGGGCCCGCCGCGAAGCGGTGGGAGGGTGAGGGGTTACACCCTCGACCGCATTGCCCACGATCGTGCCGGCACGCCGGCCGACCTCGTACCCCCTCATCCTCCCACGCCTGCGGCGCGGGCCCCTCCTTCTCCCTATGGGAGAAGGGAAAACCAGCGCCCTGTGGATAACTTCAGATCGAAAACCCGTCCACGAACCCCGGCACCTTCTCGGGCGGCATCGGGCGGCTGAAGTGGTAGCCCTGCACCTGGTCGCAGCCATAGGTCGCCAGGGCTTCCAGTTGGGCCAGGTCCTCGACGCCCTCGGCCACCACCTTCATGCCCATCGAGGAGCCCAGGGTGATCACCGCCTTCACGATCGCCGCGTCCTCGGCGTTCTGGACGAAGCCCTTGTCGATCTTCAGCCGGTCGATCGGGAACTGCCGCAGGTTGGCGAGGCTGGCGTAGCCGGTGCCGAAATCGTCGAGCGCGATCATCACCCCGGCCGCGTGCAGCTTGCGCACCGTGTCGCTGACCACGTCCGAGGCCCAGCCCATATAGACGTGCTCGGTGACCTCGATGGTCAGGCGGTCGCACGGCACGCCCCAGCGGGCCAGGCGCTCCTGCACCTCCTCGGCCAGACGTCCGGAGCGGAACTGGGCGGCCGAGATGTTGACCGCCACCCGGCCGAACTCGATCCCGGCGTCCAGCCAGGCCCGCATCTGCTTCAGCGCGGTCTCGAAGGCCACGTCGCCCAGCTTCAGCGACAGGTCCTGGTCCTCGAAGGCCGGCATGAAGCGGTCGGGCGTCAGGATTCCCTGCTCTGGGTGAGCCCAGCGCATCAGCGCCTCGAAGCCGGCCACGCTGCCGCTCTCCAGGTCGATCACCGGCTGGTAGTAGAGGATGAACTCGTCGGCCTCGATCGCCGCGCGCACGTCGCGCAGCAGCTCCAGCCGCTGCTCCAGGGCCGAGCGCATCGACGGGTCGAACAGGATCGAGCGGTTGCGGCCCTCGTCCTTGGCCCGGTAGAGGGCGATGTCGGCGTTCTTGAAGATGTGGCTGGGGTCCGCGTCGGGATCGCCGTGCAGGGCGGCGCCGATGCTGGCGCTGACCGAGAAGCTGCGGCCGGCGTGCTGGATCGGCTGGCGCAGCAGCTCCTGCAGGGCCTTGATCGGCCGCAGCATGTCGCCCTCGCCGTGCAGGCCGCGCAGGATCACCGCGAACTCGTCGCCGCCCAGGCGCGCCACCGTGTCGCCGGCCCGGAAGGCGTGGCGCAGCACGTCGGCCAGCCGCCGCAGCAGGGCGTCGCCGGCGTCGTGACCCAGGGTGTCGTTGATGTCCTTGAAGTGATCGACGTCGATCATGATCAGGCCGAAGATCTCGCCGGCCATCTCCGAGGCGTCGACCGCCTCCTGGAACTTGCGCTGGAAATAGGCGCGGTTGGGCAGGCTGGTCAGCGGATCGCGGAAGGCCAGGTTCTCGACGGCCTCGGTCTGCCGGCGGCGGTCGGTGATGTCCTTGAACAGGTTGACCAGCCGCTCGGGCTTGCCGTCGCCGCCGACGAAGCGCTTGCCGACCGAGCGCACCCAGGTCTCGATGCCGTCGTCGCGATTGAGGCGGAACTCGAACACCGCCGCCTCGCCGTCGCGGCGGGCGCGCATGATCTGGGCCATGCGCTCGCGGTCCTCCTCGTGCACGATCTCCAGCGGATCGGCGTCGAACAGGCACCACTTCTCAAGCTCGAGGCAGGTGCCCGAGACGTAGACCTCGCCGGTCTTCAGGTCGACCTCGCGCACCATCAGGTCATCGAGCTCGAGCGCCAGCTTCAGCCGCTGCTCGTTGCGCTCGGCCCGCAGCGCGGTCTGCGTAGCCGGTGACGTCGCGGGCGGTGACGATGACGGCGAAGATGATCCCCTCGTCGCTGCGGCAGGCGGCGAACTCGCTGCGCCAGATCCGCTGGGCGCCCTCCACCACCTGGGCCCGATAGCGCGAGAACGGCTCGCCGGACGCCAGGCAGCGCTCCAGGCTCTCGACGTCCTCCAGGTTCATCAGGCAGCGGGCGAAGGGCTCGCCCGGCGCCAGGTCGGGGGTCAGGTCCTCGTCGCGCCACTCTGCGCTGACGGCGGCCAGCCGGCCCGAGCGATCGATCAGCGCGGCCGCGAACGGCGCATGCGCGACGAAGGCCTCGAACGAGGCCATTCGAAGCCGCAGCTGCGCGTTGATGTCCTCCGCGCTCGCCGGCGGAGCGGTCTTCAGGGCCATGCTGGTCATTCTGGTGTCGGCTTCCCGACGTTGTTGTGCGGCGTATCCTCAACTACACAGTGAAACGCCTTCCATAAGAATTGGTATCTTTCGACGAACCTCGTTCTTCATGGTCGGAAGCCCGACAAAGCGTGCTCAAAGCGCCGTTCGCGGGCGCCCGTCTGTCGGCGTCGTCAGAAATCCTGGCCCCGCCGCGCACCGCGCCGCATTGACATTCACGCCCGTCGCTCCGAAAACGCGGCCGCGTTACGTCCGTCCGTCCCAGAAAGCCGCCAAGTTCCGATGACCTACATCGTCACCGACGCCTGCATCCGCTGCAAGTTCATGGACTGCGTCGAGGTGTGCCCGGTGGATTGCTTCTACGAGGGCGAGAACACCCTCGTGATCAATCCGGACGAATGCATCGACTGCGGCGTCTGCGAGCCGGAATGCCCGGTCGACGCCATCAAGCCGGACACCGAGGACGACGCCGACGGCAAGTGGCTGCGGATCAACTCCGACTACGCCAAGGTCTGGCCGAACATCACCGTCAAGGGCGAGCCGCCGGCCGACCGCGCCGACTTCGAGCGCGAGACCGGCAAGTTCGAGAAGTACTTCAGCGAAAAGCCCGGCAAGGGCTCCTGATCCGGGCCTGAATCCCCGTTTCCACGGCCGGTTTACAGCCGTCGCGACCCCATGCCGGGTCGCAAGCCTTTCATGAGGCTGAATTTTATGCTATTGTCGCTTCCGACGTGACGGATGCGCCCTCGCACCCGCATGTCTGGTGGAAGACGACAGCCGTTCAACGGCTCGCCCGATCGAAGGCGAAGGGTGACTTAAGAGACACTCCAAATCCTGATCCGACTTGGCCCCGCCTCTCCGACGGACGGGTTGCTATCGCTTTTTGGGATGCTTGGAAACGGCGTTTTGGGCGCGAGCCCAATTTTATGAGGACGAACGAATGAGCAAGAGCGGTCTGGAATTCTCGGTCGGCGATCACGTCGTCTACCCCGCCCACGGCGTGGGGACGATCCAGGGCATCGAGACCCAGGAAGTGGCCGGGATGTCGCTCGAAGTCTACGTCATCACCTTCGACCACGAAAAGATGACCCTGCGCGTCCCGACCAAGAAGGCCAAGGCCGCCGGCCTGCGCCCGCTGGCCGAAGGCGACGTCGTCAATCAGGCCCTGACCACCCTGAAGGGCCGCGCCCGCGTGAAGCGCACCATGTGGTCGCGTCGCGCCCAGGAATACGAAGCCAAGATCAACTCGGGCGACCTGGTGTCGATCGCCGAGGTGGTCCGCGACCTGCACCGCGCCGAAAACCAGCCGGAACAGTCCTATTCGGAGCGTCAGCTCTATGAATCGGC
>Ga0102591_1004049_pt1:2500-12051 | contig 12051 bp, 10 predicted proteins | sample AraplaCol_mCL_r2_2_FD_76860 | JGI IMG/M metagenome (GOLD analysis project Ga0102591, IMG submission 76860) | Arabidopsis root microbial communities from North Carolina, USA - plate scrape MF_Col_mCL_r2 (SPADES assembly) (version 2) | ecosystem: Host-associated > Plants > Roots >... | reverse complement strand
CCTCGGCCACAAGCTGGGGCTGGTGATGGGCAACCTGGTCGGCGTCATCGACGCGGACTACCAGGGTCCGCTCATGATTTCATGCTGGAATCGCGGAAGCGCGACGATCGCCATCGCACCGGGCGACCGGATTGCGCAATTATTGCTCGTGCCCGTGGGGCGGGCGCGGCTGCGGGTGGTGGAGGGGTTCACGCCATCCCAGCGGGGAGAGGGAGGTTTCGGCTCGACGGGTGTGGGTTGATTCTGCCGGGGACGAAAAGGGGCGACATGGCAAGGAACGAGGGAGGCACGGGGCGCATGCCCCGAGTGGATCTGCGGCGATTGCTGCCCCTGGCGGGCGCGACGTTGCTACTGGTGGCCGGCGCTTTCTGCGCGTGGCAGACCTGGCTGATCGCGGACGAGGGTAGCGCCGCCGAGCGCACCCATGCCGCGCAGCGGGAAACGGTCAAGGAACTGAGCGCCCTGATCGCGGCCAAGCGCGAGGCGCTGCATCGCGTGCTCGCGGCGGGCGATCTGAACAGCTCGGTCGACGATCATGCGGCGACGGCGGCGCGTCTGCGGACGACGTTGCAGGGCGTTCGCGTGGTCGAGGTCTATAGCGGCGGCCTCGACGAGGTGGTACGCGCCAACTACCGCGAGTTCGGCTACGCCAAGGCGGCGCAGCTGCTGGCGGCCCTCGGCGGCACCGGGCTGCCGCCCGCGTCCACGTCGCTGCAGGGCGGCGAACGCCGGCTGTCGGTCGTGGAGCCCGTGATGGGCGAGGGCATGGTCCGGGCATGGGTCTGGCTCGAGTACCCGTTCGACGACATCGCCGCGCGTTTCGCGGCGGCCTCGCCCGGCGGCGGCCGTCTCGAACTGCGCCAGGGCGACGGCGCGGACAGCCTGCGCCTGCTCGACAACGGGTCGCGCTCGGCCGACCTCGAGGATGAAGGCCAGCGCGTGGAAGGCACCGCGCTCTTCGTGTTCGCGGCCATGCCGAAAGCCTTCATCGTGATACCCCACTCCGAAGCACTCGGCGCGATGCTGACGCTCATCGGCCTCGTCGGTGGAGGGCTCCTCCTGTGGAGCATGCGCCGCCGGCCGGCGACGCTGGAGCCGGCGAGGGAGCCGGAAGCGGACATGCTCGTGGCGGACGTGGTGCGCAAACCGCGTCTTCCACCCGTGCCCGCGGACGAATCGTCCGCGTCGGCCGCGGCACCCGTCGTCGCACCGCCCCCGGCCGCCGCGCTCGATCCGGCGATCTTCCGGGCTTACGACATCCGTGGCGTGGCGGGCAAGACGCTCACGCGCGACGTGGCGCATCGCATCGGACAGGCGATCGGCGCACGCATGATCGAACGCGATCTCCGCGAAATCGTCGTGGGCCGCGACGGGCGACTGTCGGGCCCCGAACTCGCGGGCGCGCTCATGGACGGCCTTCGGGCCGCCGGCATCGACGTGATCGACCTGGGCATGGTGCCGACGCCGGTGGCCTATTTCGCCGCGTACCACTTCGGCACCGGTTGCGCGGTATCGGTGACGGGCAGCCACAACCCCGCCGACCACAACGGGTTCAAGATCGTGATCGGCGGCGAGACCCTGGCCGAGGACGCCATCGCGGACCTGCACCGTCGCATCGCCGAGGGCCGCCTGCCGGCCGACGGCCAGGGTAGCTGGCGCGAGCAGGACGCGATCGAGGCCTACGTCTCGCGCATCGCGGGCGATGTGTCGGCGGAGCGCCGGCTCAAGGTCGTCGTGGACGCGGGCAACGGCGTGGCGGGCGCGGTGGCGCCGCGCGTGCTCGAGGACATCGGCTGCGAAGTGATCCCGCTGTATTGCGATGTGGACGGCCACTTCCCGAACCATCACCCCGATCCGTCGGACCCGCATAACCTCGCGGACCTGATCGCGGCGGTGCACACGATCGGCGCGGACCTGGGCGTCGCGTTCGACGGCGACGGCGATCGCCTCGGCGTGGTGACGCAGGCCGGCGAGATCATCTGGCCGGACCGGCTGCTGATGCTGTTCGCGCAGGACGTGCTCACGCGCAACCCGGGCGCGACGATCCTCTACGACGTCAAATGCACGGGACACCTGCGGACCGTGATCCAGCAGGCCGCGGGCGTGCCGCTCATGTGGCGCACGGGGCACTCGCTGATGAAGGGCAAGATGCGCGAAACGGGCGCGGCGCTCGCCGGCGAGATGAGCGGCCACTTCTTCTTCGCGGACAACAACCGCTGGTATGGCTTCGATGACGGCATCTACGCCGCCGCGCGCCTTCTGGAAATCGTGGCGGGCGACCTCGAAGAACGCACCGTCACCGAGCTCTTCGACAGCCTGCCGAAGAGCGTGTCGACGCCCGAGCTACGCCTGCCCATGGAAGAGGGCGCGCAGTTCCGCTTCATGGACGCGTTCCGCGCATCGGCCACCTTCGACGACGCGCGCGTGGTCACCATCGATGGCGTTCGCGTCGACTGGCCCGACGGCTTCGGCCTCGTGCGGGCATCCAATACCTCGCCCGCGCTGATCTTCCGCTTCGATGCCGACTCCGCGAAATCGCTCGAGAGGATCAAGCAGGCGTTCCGCCAGCGGTTGCTGGCGGTGGACAAGGGGCTCGTGCTTCCCTTCTGAGCCCGCTGGAATGGCGGGTCAGGGGCGACTGGCGGCGTCGGCCGCCTTCAGCTCGCGATAGTGGCGAAGCTGGCTGTCCGTGCTGGCGCGCGCGGCTTCCTTCGCGGCCATCTGGCGCTGCAGCGTCGCGCGAAGGTTGGACACCGTCGTGCGCTGCTCCGCGATACGGTCGTTGAGTGTCTTCGGCACCGGCTGCTTCGCGCGCTCCAGATCGCCGGCGCGGGCGAGCAGATCGGCCAGTGCTTTTTCCTGACCCTGCAGGTTGATCCGCGTGGTGCGCGCGGCCTGCTCGAAGTTGTCGAGCTCGGCGTTCTTGGCGGCGGAGAAGGCCGCTTCGTCCGGATAGGCGTTGAGCATCTGCGCGTCTTCGCGCTGGCGCTGCTGCTGGGCCTGCAGCGCCGCGGCCTGCTGGTCGGCCACCTTGCGCGCGGCCGCGCGCTCGTCGGCCGTGAGCTGACGCTCGACGTGCCGGACGACCATGCCCTGGGCGTTGACGACGTCGTAGCCGGCCTTCATGGCTTCCGGCGACAGGCTGTCGCTGAAGTACGAGTGCCCGGACGCGTCCCTCCAGCGGTACCGGAAGGCATTGTTATTGGTCGTGTTCTGGGCGAGCGCGACCGTGCCGATGCACAAGGCCGCCCCCGCCAGGATGTAACGCGCTGCTCGCATGGATAACCCCCTATCGTGTCCGGAGTATAGCCAGCGCGGATGGGACTGTTGCGCGCGACCGGCAAGGCGCGCCGATCGCGTGACGCAGTCGCCGTTTCAGCCCTTCACGCCGTACTGCTCGCGATAGGCGACGAGGCGGCCATGCTCGGCGGCGAGCTCCGGGCGCTCGCCCGCATAGGCGAGCACGTCGGCCAGGCTGGCGATGGCGATCACCGGAATGCCGAACTGCGCCGCGACTTCCTGCGCCGCCGACAGCTCGCCCTGGCCGCGTTCCTGCCGGTCGAGCGCGATCAGCACGCCGGCCGGTTCGGCGCCCTGGGCGCGGATGAGCTCAAGCGACTCGCGCACCGCCGTGCCGGCGGTCATCACGTCGTCGACGATCAGCACGCGGCCGCGCAGCGGAGCACCGACCAGCATGCCGCCTTCGCCGTGATCCTTGGCTTCCTTGCGGTTGTAGGCCCAGGGCACGTCACGGTCCTGCGTATCGGCCAGCGCGATCGCCGTGGCGGCCGCGAGGGCGATGCCCTTGTAGGCCGGGCCGAACAGCATGTCGAAGGGGACGCCGGAACGCACGGCCGCTTCGGCATAGGAGCGGCCAAGGCGGGCGAGGGCCGCGCCCGAGTCGATCCGGCCCATGTTGAAGAAATACGGGCTGCTGCGGCCGGACTTCAGCGTGAACTCGCCGAAGCGGAGGACGTCGCGGGCGAGCGTGAGTTCGATGAATTCGCGTTGGTAGTCGTGCACGGGCGCTGTCTCGGGAAAGGCGAATGGGGAACGCGGCGGGAGCCGCCAGCGGCCCATGGTACAGCCGTGCGCGTCGCCGGTCAGAGCCCGGGACGCGGACGGGGTTATCATGGCCAGATTGTCGAACGCCTCATCAAAGGTCCCATGCGCATCATTTCGCTGAACGCCAACGGCATTCGTTCCGCCGCCACCAAGGGTGTGTTCGAGTGGCTTCGCAAGCAGGACGCCGACGTCGTCTGCCTGCAGGAAACCAAGGCGCAGGAGGCGCAGCTGACCGACCCGATGTTCCGTCCAGACGGTCATCACTGCTTCTATCACGATGCCCGGAGCAAGAAGGGCTACAGCGGCGTGGCGATCTACTCGAAGCGAGAACCGGACGAGGTGCGCGTGTCGCTCGGACGCGAGGACTTCGACTGCGAAGGCCGCTACATCGAGGCGCGCTACGGCAACCTCAGCGTCGTGTCGTTCTACATCCCTTCCGGCTCGTCGGGCGACGAGCGGCAGCAGTACAAGTTCCGCGTGATGGAATGGCTGACGCCGATCTTCCGCGAGTGGGCCGCCAGCGGGCGCGACTACGTGCTCTGCGGCGACTGGAACATCGTGCATACCAGGAACGACATCAAGAACTGGACGTCGAACCAGAAGAACTCGGGTTGCCTGCCCGAAGAACGCGCGTGGCTCGACCTTCTCTTCAAGGAGATCGGCTGGGTCGACAGTTTCCGTGCCCTCCGGCCCGACGCCGTCGAATACACGTGGTGGTCCAACCGCGGCCAGGCGCGCGCGAACAACGTGGGTTGGCGCATCGACTACCAGATCGTGACGCCGGGCCTGCGCGATCGCCTGCGCGACTGCTCGATCTATCGCGACGAGCGGTTCTCCGACCATGCGCCGTTCACGGTCGACTATGCCGACTGATCCGGTCGCGGCGCCGCGCAAGCCATCGGTCTGGCGGGCATTCACGCAGCCGTCCGCATGGACGATGGCGTTCCTCGGGTTCTCCTCGGGCCTGCCGTTCCTGCTGGTGGCCGGCACGCTCGCGTACTGGCTGAAAGAGAACGGCATCGTGCTCAAGGAGATCACGATGATCGCCAGCGCCGGCATGACCTATGCGTTCAAGTTCGTCTGGGCGCCGCTGCTCGATCACTGGCAGCTGCCGTTGTTCCGTCGGCTGGGGCTGCGTCGCGGCTGGCTGCTCTTCTCGCAGCTGTGCGTCACGGCGGGCCTCGTGGCGATGGCGGCGCTGTCGCCGGCGAACCTGCCGCTCTTCGTGACGGCGACGCTCTTCGTCGCGTTCTTCGGCGCCACGCAGGACATCGCGGTGGACGCCTACCGAATCGAGATCGCGCCGGTGGAAGCGCAGGGCGCGTTGGTCGCCACGTATGCGCTGGGTTACCGCGTCGCCCTGATCGTCGCCGGCGCCGTGGCGCTGATCATGGCCGATCACGTCGCATGGCCCGTGGTGTACCTCGCGATGGCCGCGACGATGGCGATCCCCATCGTCACCACGATGATGGCGCGGGAGCCGGACGTCGTGCGGCTGAAACCGCAGGGCTGGGCGGACGCGATGCGCGAGAGCATCGTCGAACCGTTCACCGACTTCTTCCGCCGGTACGGCTGGGCGCTGGCCCTGACGACCCTCGCTTTCATCCTCCTGTTCAAGCTTCCGGAGCAGGCCACCATTGGCGGCGTCATGAGCCCGTTCTACCGCGACATGGGGTTCGAGAAAACGCAGATCGCCGCGGTGACCAAGGTCTGGGGGATCTGGGTCGGCATCGCGGGTGCGTTCGTCGGCGGTGCGCTGGTGGCGCGATGGGGCGCGTGGAAACCGCTGGGCGCCGCGATCGTGGTGGCGGGCGCGAGCAATCTTCTATACCTGTTCCTGATCCGGCATCCGGGCGACATCGTCGTGCTGACGCTGGTGATCTCGGGCGAGAACTTCACCCTCGGCATGCTCGGCCCGCCGACGGTGGCGTTCCTTTCATCGCTGGTGAACAAGCAGCACACGGCGACGCAGTACGCATTGCTCAGTTCGCTGGTGAACCTGCCGGGCAAGGTGCTGGGGTTCTTCGCCGGCGGCATCGCGGCGGCGGCGGGCTACGGCGCGTTCTTCGTCATCACGGTAGTGGCCCTGATACCGGCGATGGCGCTGTATGCCTGCCTCTGGACCCGCCACGTCGGGGCCGGCCGGCACGCGGTCGCCCCCGGGGAATAGAACGCTTGGGCTACGTGCGTCGCGATTTCGATTATGTGTACTATCGGCCCCACAGGGGGCATGCGCGAGGAGGGTCACGCACGTGCCAGATATCGTGGTGAGACATATCGACGAGCAGATGGCCGAGCGGATCAAGACGCTCGCCCGTGAACGCCGCTGGTCGATCAATGAAGTCATTCTGCACGCGTTGCGCTACGGGCTCGGTCTGAGTCCGGGTGACGTGTTCAACGAGCTGTTGCTCGAGCCCGGCGACATCGCGCACCTGACGGGCGCGTGGGACGCCGAGGAGCAGGCCGCCTTCCAGGAAGCGCTCGCCGCACTGGCGCAGGCGTCGCCGTCGTCGCTGGCGGACGCCGGCACGCGCCCGGTGAAAGCGGCCGAGCCGTTCTAGGGAGCGGCGTACACCGCGCCGAGCAACCGAAGCCCCTTCGCCCCCGTGACGGCAGGCAGATTGCCCGGCTCGCCGCGGATGCGGCGATACGCGAGCCACGCGAACGCCATCGCTTCCATCTGGTCGGGGTCGATGCCGACATCGGCGGCGGAGAGCAGCGGTCGACCTTCGAGCCGTGCCGCGATGGCCCGCATCAGGGCGCCGTTGTGCACACCGCCGCCGCAGGCGACGACGTCGGTCGCGTCGGGCGCATGCCGCTCGATGGCGTCGGTGATCGACACGGCGCTTAAGGCCAGGAGCGTTGCCTGCACGTCTTCCGGAGCGAGCTCGGCAACGCGTGGGTGGCCGTCCAGCCATGCGAGATGGAAGTGCTCGCGGCCTGTGCTCTTCGGTGGGTCGAGCACGAAATAGGCGTCGTCGAGCAGCTCGGAAAGCAGGGCGGCATCGACGCTGCCGGACGCCGCGAAGCGCCCGTCGCGATCGAAGGCTTCGCCGCGATGACGCTGGCACCAGGCGTCCATCAGTCCATTGGCCGGCCCCGTATCGAAGCCGCTCACGTCGCCCGCATGGGTCAGCCGCGTGACGTTGGCGATGCCGCCGAGGTTGAGCACCACGCGCGAACCCTGCGTGGGTCGCAGCACCGTCGCATGGAACGCGGGAACCAGCGGCGCGCCCTGGCCGCCGGCGGCAACGTCCGCGCGGCGGAAGTCGGCGACGGTATCGATGCCGGTGCGTTCCGCGATGACCGATGCATCCCCGATCTGCAAGGTGAAAGGGTGGGTGCCGGTGGGACGATGACGGATCGTCTGGCCATGCGAGCCGATGGCGACGACGGCGGAGGCGTCGACCTCCGCCGCCGCGAGCACGGCGCGTGCCGCCTCGGCGAACGCCATGCCGACGGAGACGTCGAGCCTGCCGTACGCGTCGAGATCGAGACGGAGTTCGTCCTGCGCCACCGCGAGGATCCGCTCGCGCAAGGCGCCATCCCAGGGATGCGTGAGGCCGGCGACGAGCGTGGGACGACCGTCCGCGAAGCGGACGAGCGCGGCGTCGATGCCATCCGCGCTGGTACCGGAAATGAGGCCCAGGTACAGGCCGTCCGTGGATGTCACGGATCAGCCGCCGTGGTTCTTCGCGGTGTCGTTGCGCGCGAGCTTCGTGGTGCTGCCGTCCACCTGGTTGAGACGTGCGAGCTGCGGTCCGACCACTTCCTTCTTGAACTTCGCGAGCTGGCCGGCCGGCAACGGCTCCGGCTTCGGCAGCGTGACCGTCTGCGGATCGCGCTGCGCATTGTTGACGCGGAATTCGTAATGCAGGTGCGGACCGGTGGCGAGGCCGGTCATGCCGACGTAGCCGATGGTGCTTCCCTGGCTGACGCGCTGGCCGACGCGAAGGTTGGCGAAGCGCGACATGTGGCCGTAAGCGGTGCTGATCGACGCGTTGTGCTGGATGACCACGAAGTTGCCGTAGCCGTTCATCCAGCCACGGAACTTGACGACGCCGTCGCCGGCGGCGTGGATCGGCGTGCCCGACGGCGCGGCATAGTCGACGCCCTTGTGCGCGCGCATCTTGCCGAGGATGGGATGCATGCGACCGGCGCTGAACTGAGAGGAGATGCGCGTGAAGTCGACCGGGATACGCAGGAACGAACCCTGCAACGGACGGCCTTCCTCGCTGAAGTAGCCGACCTTGCCGTCGCTGTTCTTGTAGCGGTACGCGGTGTAACGCTTGCCCTGGTTGATGAACTCGGCGGCGACGATGTCGCCCTCGCGCATGAACGCGCCGTCGCTGTACATGTCGTCGTACACGACGGTGAAGTTGTCGCCGACGCGGAGATCCTGCACGAAGTCGATGTCGAACTTGAACACTTCGGCGAGCTTCAGCACCATCGCGTTGCTCATGCCGGCCTTCGAGGCGGCGCCGAAGAGCGAACTGTCGATGAGGCCGTGGGCGACGTGTTCGCGACGCTGCACGTCGCGCTTCTGCGTGGTGAGCTGCGGTTTGCCGTCGGCGAAGCGCAGCGTGGCGACGCTGGCTTCGTCCGGATCGAAGCGCACACCCTGCAGCACGTGGTCGGCGCCCACCAGGAACTGGAACTCCTGGCCCGGCTTGATCTGATGGAACACCTTCGTGCCGCCCGCGGCGTCGATGACGTGCTGCAGGTCGGTCATCGACAGGCCCTGCGCGATGAAGATGTCCGCGAGGGTCTGGCCCGGCTGCACCTGCACCGTCTGCCACGTCTCCACGGGAGCGAGCGGTTTCACGCTGGCGGGATCGAGACGCGGTACCGCCAGCGGCACGACGGCGAGCGGTACGTTCGCGAGCTGCGTGGAAGAGGGCGCGACGTCGGTGGGCACCCTGGGCAGCGCGGTGGCGACCGTCTCCTTCTTCATGGCGCCGGCCCACGCCGGGATCACGAGCGCGGAAAGGATCACGAGAAGAAAGGCGGTGCCGGCGAGGATCCAGCGCTCGCGCGACCAGCTGAGCGGCTCGGCCGAGGCGTTGCGACTGAAGGACCAGTGGGCGCGCGAATCGTAGAAGTGCGAATGACGGCGCTGCGCCTTGCGCCGGATGGCCTGCTTGCGAGCGCTGTGCGCTCCGCGGTTCACATCACTCATTGTCTTTCTTGTATCCGCTCGCCCCGGGTTGTCGCGTACCATAACGGCCCTGTGCAAACGACGTCAACGCCTTTGCCATCAAGGCTTTGCATCGCATCTTGCGGTTAACGCACAATTAACCCCCACGGCCTTTTCACACACGAATGTGAAGGCCGTCGCCCACCCTATATAGAGAGCAAGCATGAACGAGCTGGACCAGGACCTGGCGCTCATCGCCCGCGGCGCCGACGAGATCATCAAGAAGGAAGACCTCGAGGCGCGCCTCCGGACCGGGCGCCCGCTGCGCATCAAGGCGGGTTTCGACCCG
>Ga0102591_1004047_pt1 | contig 12055 bp, 15 predicted proteins | sample AraplaCol_mCL_r2_2_FD_76860 | JGI IMG/M metagenome (GOLD analysis project Ga0102591, IMG submission 76860) | Arabidopsis root microbial communities from North Carolina, USA - plate scrape MF_Col_mCL_r2 (SPADES assembly) (version 2) | ecosystem: Host-associated > Plants > Roots > Endosphere... | reverse complement strand
AATATCCAAATAAATTCTTATGGATTTTTTTCGGTGAGCGCACGTGAAAATTCTTGCCAAACGCGTTCAGGCACTAACGCATTAATTTCGCCATTACGCACCATTTCCTGCATTAATGCCATGGTTTCAGGCGCAACTTGAAAACCTAAATGCGCAAAGCGTGCAGCAAAACGCGCAACACGTAAAATTCGCACGGGATCTTCGACAAAAGCGGCTGATACGTGACGTAGTAATTTATCTTTGAGATCGCGCAAACCGTTATAAGGATCGATAATTTGTCCATCTAAACTTTGCGCAATCGCATTAATCGTTAAATCGCGGCGTTTTAGATCATCTTCTAACGTAACATCAGGTGCGGCATAACAAGCAAATCCAGTATAACCAGGGCCAATTTTGCGTTCCGTACGTGCTAATGCGTATTCATCATGGGTTTGTGGATGCAAAAATACCGGAAAATCCTTACCAACCAAGCGATAACCTTGCGCCAACATTTCCTCTGGTGTTGCTCCTACCACTACAAAATCCCGTTCATGCACAGGATAATTTAATATTTGATCACGGACAGCGCCGCCGACGAGATAAATTTGCACAATACTAGCCTTTATTAAAACCTTGAAAAAATATATATTCTCGCTCTGTAGGGAACAATTTTTCTCTAATCGTCATTGCGAGGAGCGAAGCGACGTGGCAATCCAGGTTTTAGCGGAGTTGCTAGTATCGCTAAACCTGGATTGCTTCGCTGCGCTCGCAATGACCATAGTATGTAATTTCCCACAGAGATATTCTTATTCTATAATTTGTTGTCAAATTTATCATTTTTTTCTTTTATAGCTGCTAGCATCTTATCTGTATCTTCTTTGCAAATGCTGCCTGCACATACAAGTAAAGGGTACTTAGATAATTGGGCTTTGTTTTTTGTAAAAAAATGATAAAAATGCTTGAATATTTTTAACATATAAAAATATATTAATTTACTTGGTTGAGATTTTATAATATCTATGAGCAAACGTCGAATCAGTGATCGCCAAGCTGCACGAATTCAGCAGCTGCAGGATAAGCGTCTGCAGAAAGCTAAGCAAAATAAGTCGCTTCAAGCAGTGGAAACACAAAACTTAGGTGCAGAACAAGAAGGTTTGTTAATTGCAAATTATGGTGCGTATGTCGATGTGGAAAATAAACAAGGCGATATTATTCGTTGTCATTTACGCCAAAATTTAGGGTTAGTCGCCGCGGGCGATCACATTGTGTGGCAGCCCAGTTTGCAAGATAATAAAACGGGTGTTGTCGTTGCATTAAAACCACGGCAAACCGCATTAACGCGCACTCTCGCGCCGGGTAAAGTTAAATTAATTGCGGCTAATATTAATCAGGTTTTACTTGTATTAGCAGTACAACCACGTCCACCGGCGAGCACCATCGATAGTTATTTAGTTGCTGCTGAAACTGTCGGATTAAAAACATTAATTATTTGTAATAAAGCGGATTTGCTAACAGAAAATCCAGATGAAACGCTATCAATGCAATTAAAAAATTATGAAAAATTAGATTACCCAATTTTGTATGTCAGTGCGCATCAGAAGAGGGGATTGGTCGAATTAAAAAAACATTTACAAAATCATACCAGCATTGTAGTCGGTCAATCCGGCGTTGGAAAATCTTCATTGGTTTCCTGTTTATTGCCAGAAACGGTTGTACGTGTCGATACTTTGTCGCCGGCTGGTGATCACGGTATGCATACAACGACGACCGCGCGTTTATATCATTTACCTAGCGGTGGCGATTTAATTGACTCACCAGGGGTCCGCGAGTTTCAGCTATGGGATATGCCGCCAGACCAAATTGCCGAAGGCTTTGTTGAATTCCGTCCTCATCTTGGCCGTTGCCGTTTTCGCAACTGCAAACATATCAAAGAGGAAAATTGTGCTTTACAACAAGCCGTCAATGATGGCACGATTTCGCCAGCCCGCTTAACAAGCTATCAGCGGATAGTAGAAGCATTTTCTCATAACAAATAAATCATCAGCATGCTAAACAATTTTATTCGAGTTTTACCGCAATATTTAGTGCCACAACATGGATTATCACGTTTTGCCGGTTGGGTATCACGTTGTCGTGTGCCATGGATTAAAAATTGGATTGTTGATCGTTTTATTCAACGCTACCAAGTAGATATGAGCATCGCGGCGCAACCGGATCCGCATCAATATGCTAATTTTAATAGCTTTTTTACACGTGCCTTACGTGCTGATGCACGAACCATCGATCCCAATACAAGCGTTATCATTTCACCTGTAGATGGCGCGATTAGTCAGGTTGGTAATATTGAACAAAACAAACTTATTCAAGCAAAAGGCTTTAATTATGGCGTGCAACAATTAGTTGGTGGTTCTAAAGAGAATGCCGCTTTATTTGAGGGCGGTAAATTCATCACCATTTATTTAGCTCCTAAAGATTATCACCGTGTACACATACCTTTTGCCGGTCGTTTAACAAAAATGATTTTTGTGCCTGGAAAATTATTTTCAGTAAATCCACTTACCACATCAACGGTGTCAGATTTATTTGCACGCAATGAACGTGTTGTCATGCTATTTGAAACAACAATAGGCCCAATGGCTGTCATTATGGTAGGCGCCATGTTAGTGGCTAGCATTAGTATTGCTTGGGAGGGCATTATCGCGCCTGCGCAAGGTAATGCAATCAAGGAATGGGATTATTCTCAAGAAAATAAACAATTTGCGAAAGGCGCAGAGTTGGGACATTTTGAATTAGGGTCAACTGTTATTTTACTTTTTGGCGCTAATGCCATTAATTGGGTCAATTCATTACATGAAGAACAAGCTGTACAACTAGGACAAAAATTAGGAGAAATGAATAAAACGACATAAGCTAAACGTAAAGATTAGCTTATGTTTATCAATTGAAGCTTAAAGAATTACAAAAGGATTATTATTTTTTTCCTGCAGTTCTTTCTGAGTTGCACGTAGTTCGAGCGCAAATAAAGCGGTTACAACAATGGCCATAAAATCTACAAGCAAAGCAGCGCTACAAATTTTTTCTTTCCAAGTATGATTACTATCGGAATAATCAATTTCCTTGGTGCCGATTAAGGCGGCAGTTACGATTAAAGAAATAACAGTAAAACCAGCCAAACCTAACGTTAATTTTTTATAAAACTTCACTTCGTCTTTTATGTCATCAGTAGTACGAGATTGCAGTTTTTTTGTAGCAGCAAAAAACTTGAGCGTACTTCTAACGGCTGCGATTGCCAGCAAACAACTTAAAAAAAGAGCACCATCAAATAATCTAGTTTTCGTAGAAGGATGAACATCTGAATAATGAATTTCACCAGTACTCAGCAAAGTAATAGTAGTCACAATTGCAATAATGGTGGAACCGCCAAATATAAAAGCATTTCTTTTGTAACTGTATAAATTAGAATTAGATGTTTCATTTGAATTATTGATGAGTGGTGTGCTATCAGTGGGTTTCATGGAGTAACCTCCGGAAATGAAAAGTGAGTGTTCAAAGATTATACCTGGTTATGTTTATGGTGGGATAGATGATCACGTGCATTCCGTTTCCCTGGATGCCAGCGTTCGCTGGCATGACCACAGAGGCATTTGTAAAATGTAGCAAGGTTGGGTTGAGCGTAAGCGAAACCCAACAAACTCAAACAAACAGCATTTGTATTTCAGAAAAATATCCAAAGATCTTGCGGAGCTGTGGTGGTTTTCCGAGTTACTTGTAGCAAACCGTCTGCCGCAGGAGCGGCAGCCGAGCCTACATGGATGTACTTGTCGCGTGTTTGCGGAAAGTAACTCGGAAAACTACCACAGCGACCTTGCACAAACCAAGCATATTTTTCTGAAATACAAATCCCATTCACCCCAACCTTGATTTATCTCCAATTAAACTTAAAATGAGTACTATCAAAAAAATCACCACCACTAGGAGAACTGAATGATTAAGTTTTTGCTGCGCGGTTTGTTAAGTATGTTAGTTGCATTGCCCCTATTAGCTGGAGCAGCGCAAGCAAATAATCAAGAATTTGTCTTAGGTAAAGACTATCAAATTATTCAAGCCACCACGGCACCTGCAACCCCATTACCTGCTGGCAAAATCCAAGTATTAGAATTTTTCAGCTATGGTTGCCCATGGTGTTTTCGCTTCGAACCTGTGCTTGAGCAATGGCTAAAAACCAAACCAAAGGACGTTGAATTTGATCGCGTGCCGGTAGTGTTCGAACAAGGTTGGGACACATTAGCAAAAGCTTATTACACAGCAAAAGGTTTAGGCGTTGCAGACAAAATGACCCCAGTTATTTTTGACGCATTGCAAGTGCAAGGCCAAGATTTAATAAACCAAGATAATCTTGCTAAATTGTTTGCCCAAAATGGCGTGAGTGAAAGTGATTTTAACAGCGCATTTAATTTCTCACCTGGCATTGACGCTCAAATGATGCGTGGTGAAAATTTAATGGGTGTTTATCGCGTATTTGAAATCCCAACGCTCGTCATTCATGGCAAATACCGTGTTAATATGGGAATGGTTAAAGGTGATAGTGACCGCATGATCCAGATCGCCAATTATTTAATCAATAAAGTGCGCCAGGAAAATGCGAAGAAAAAAGCCTAATTTCTAAAGGATATTATGACAAACACAAACTTGGTTGCTATCCGTGATTTGGTTTTTTACCGCGGTAATCGAAAAATTTTCGATAACATCAACATGAATTTTGCGCGCGGCAAAGTGACAGCGATCATGGGACCAAGTGGATGTGGTAAAACAACATTACTGCGTTTGATTGGCGGCCAGTTAAAACCTACGGCAGGTACGGTACAAGTCGACAAATACATCATCAATAAACTCTCTCGCCGTGATTTATATCAAGCGCGCGCTTTAATGGGTATGTTATTTCAAAGCGGCGCTTTGTTTACCAATTTAAACACCTTCGAAAACGTTGCTTTTCCATTGCGCGAGCACGCTAAATTAGATGAATCCTTTATTCGCGATATCGTTTTAATGAAGCTCCAAGCAGTGGGCTTGCGCGGTGCACACAAATTAATGCCAAGCGAACTTTCTGGCGGTATGGCGCGACGTGTGGCTTTAGCGCGTGCAATAGCATTGGATCCACAATTAATTATGTACGATGAGCCTTTCACAGGCTTAGACCCTATCGCGATGGGCGTTATCGTCAAATTAATTCGCGAATTAAACGATGCGTTAGGTATGACCAGCATCGTGGTATCCCACGACGTACACGAAGTAACCAGTATCGCTGATTATGTTTATATTATTGCTGATGGCAAAATTGTCGGTGAAGGTAATCCAAAGCAATTAATTGATACAAATAGTCCACAAGTAAAACAATTCATGCAAGGCCTACCTGATGGCGTTGTTCCTTTTCATTATCCCGCATTGAATTACGCAAAAGATTTATTTTTAGATTAAAAATATATTTTTACTATGAAGTAGTGGTGCTTTTTAAAGATATTAATATTTTAAATATGGGGAAAAAATCTTTGAAAAGGCGCAGGTTTTTCAAGCACATTATTATTTTCGTTTGATGTCAGTTTTAATATTTCTTTTTCTAAGGCTTCGTTTCTTACGCGTTCTTTGAGCATGAAATCAATGAGTAAAAGCTGTGAAGGCATATTTTGCTGCACTCGATTCATTAATTCCTTTATGAAATTTAAAGGAGTACCGAATACAGAATTCTTAATATTTATATTGGGTGAGCTTTTAAGGATAGTCGCAACCACTAATGGAGCCATGGATCTAATGGCTAGATGAAGAGGAGTAATATCAAACTCTTCTTTTAAACAAGCTTTTGCATTGATGTCTGCGCCTGCGCTTAATAATGCTTCAATTATACTGATAATAATGTTCAGTTCTTTGTCAGGTGGAACCAAGATGCTATCAGGTGCGTATTTATGAATAACGGCTAATATAATTTCATGTAATGCTGTAATACCATTAGGAAGTGCAAATTTTACATCAGCATCTTTTTTAATAAGCTCCCCTACTAATTCGGCATTAAGCGATTTTGCCGCGAGATGTAAAACGGTTGTATTATTTCTAACGCTGTTTAGGGTGGCGCTACTGAGCTCTAATAAACTCAAAGCGGCTTGATGTAACCTGCGTGCAACAGCTTCGTGTAATGCAAATGCTTCATCAAGCACTTTGACTACCGATGGTTCTAAACGCAAGGTTAACAAATTTACAATTCTTCTTTCATATAAAGAATTTTTTGCTGCAGATATCAATTTTTTTATAAGGTCAGCCAAGTTTTTATGAATGGTTTCCTTTAATACTTCAGAGTATGCATCCTCATAGAAAATAAAAGCTATATCAGATGCTAATAACAGATTGGCTTTTAAAGCTTTATTGAAAGAATCTAAAATAATTGTTCGGCTAGCATAGCCTATAAGATGTTGCTGTCTTTGTATATTAATTGCATTATTATCAGCAAGTTGTGTGGCATCAATAGAATTGCCCAATGTTAAAATCAATTTTTCTAAGCTGAGCGGATGCAATTGTGGCACAACGATAGCAGCAATGTTTTTTGAATGTAGAATATGAATAGAATCTATGGCCGTTAAAGCGCCTTGCTTAAAAAGCTTAGGGTAACTTTTTTCTGTCATATACAGCAAAGGCAAACAAGATTTAATTTTATTTTCAATGGTCAATTTATACAATGGGCCAAAGTCTAGACATTGATAATCACGTGTATTTTCTAGAGAAACACCACAAACGTCTACTAAATTACTGAGCAGCACCTGTAAAATTTTAGGTTTTTCAAGACAAATACTCATGTGCATAAAAATGCTCAACGCATAGATTTTAATATTTGAAAATTGCCGCTGGTGAAAATTAGTTATGTCATCGCTAATATCATCAATGCCGTTTTTCTTATTCAGTATGGAATTTATATTCTGAGAAATATATAAGCCAAAGGAAGCTTCAGCTATAGCAGAGAAGAGATTTGCTCGCAAAAAATCGTCATGATCATTACGTATGGCTTCAATAATAACTTCTAATAGATATTTAGCTGACTTTTCTATTTCTAATATATTTTCTTTCCCGGCAGCGATCTTTAAAGCCTTTAAATTGATATCAAATGCTTTTGCAAGCTCTTCTCTGGTTATTTTAGAGCTATTTAGACTATTTAATTCTATGTCATTGCCAGTATCTTTTTTTGTTATAGGCATGATAATTCTCGAAATTTTATTCTGTAAAAATTATAATAACGCATTAGATATGCTAACTTCAGGTTCTGGTGGCATTGGGGGATTAGGAATTTTGCTAATTTCTAATTTCTGTTTATGGAAGCTATTTAAACTGCTTCGATGCCCTACGCTGATAACTGCAATATTCGATATTTGTTCACGCAAAATTTGATACATCTGTTGTTCAGTTTTTTCATCTAAAGCAGAGGTGGCTTCATCGAGGAAAACCCAATCAGGTTTTTGCAGAAAAATGCGGGCAAAACCAATTAATTGTTGTTCTCCTAAAGAAAGTTCATGTGACCAATTACTGACTTTATCTAAATCATTTTGCAGTTTTTCCAAATGACATAATTTTAAAACATTTATTAATTCTTGGTTGTTAATAGTATTTGAAGAATCAGGATAAATTAACACTTCACGCAAACTGCCTAGTGGTAAATAGGGTTTTTGCGGTAAAAACATCATTTTAGTTTGTGGTAATTTGATATCGCCATGTCCATAAGGCCAAATACCTGCTAATGCTCGCAATAATGTGCTTTTACCTGCACCAGTTGTGCCGGTAATTAATAAAGAATCGCCGGAATGAATGCTGAAATTTAAATTTTGTGCTAATAGTTGGTTAAGTGGAGATAATAATGTTAAGTTGCTGACAACCACGGTATTTTCACTATGAAAATTATGCTGAATTTGCGCATTAGCCGGTAAGTTATGGGCTTCATCCATATGATGATTAAATTCTGTTAAACGATAAATGACCGCACGCCAGGCAGCAATGCTGGCAAAGGCAGTCACTAAAATCGATAATGCACCAATAACTTCACCATAAGCGCCGGAAATCTGCATAATACCGCCGATTTGGATTTTTTTGCTAAAATATAGCGGTAAACCTGCAATTAATCCGATGAAATAGGACACCGACGTATAACCAAATCGGAAAAACATTAAATATTTTTGAATTTTAATTAAACTTAAGAAATTGCTGAAAATACTTTTGAAAATGTCATTTAAATGATTGTTTTCTAACGTTTCACCATTATAAAGCGCGATTTGTTCGCTGGTTTCACGCACGCGAACTAAACCGAAACGGAAGTTTGCATTAAATTGTTGCTGTTGATAATCCAAACCCGCTAACGAACGACCAATCACACGTGTTAACCAAGTGCCAACGACAGCACAGATCAACGCAACCCATAATAAATAACCTGAAATCGTAAGCTGATATGTACTAGTAATCGGAATATGAATATTGCCAGAAATGCGCCATAAGATAACGCCGAAAACGATAATGGTTAGCAGAGAGTTAAATATGGTGGTTGCTAAGCTCAATGTTGAAGCCGCAAAAGAATCTAGATCTTCGCTGATACGTTGATCAGGGTTATCAACATTTTTGTGTAAAATTTGCATTCGATAAAAGGTATCGCGTGCTAACCAGTTGGCCACGAAATTTTTAGTGAGCCAACGTCGCCATCGGATAGAGAGAATACCGCTAAGGTATAGGCCATAACCAACTGATAAAATCAAAGCAATAACAATGACGGTGAATTGTCCAAGCAAAGCCCACATGACATGCTTACTAAAATTTTGTAAGGCATCAAAAAATTCTTGGTAAAAAGAATTTAAGGCGACACTGCCAGCGATTTGTACAACATTGCAAAATAATACTAAGGCTAATAATCCGTAAGCAGACCAACGTTCTTCGGAACGCCAGTAGGGTTTGCACAATTCCCAAAAATCTTTAAAAAATTCGCGGTTGTATTTTAGGTTATGCATGTTGGGTGTCATGAGCTTGCTCCATTTAGTCTTGGAGTTATTATTCGTTAAATTGGATAATAATCAAGCAGGTAATGAGTAAGAAATTATTAAAACATTTATTGCTGCGTAGTTTGGAGCCTCGGGGTCCTGTCGCTGCGGCACCCTAATTTCGCTGTCGCAAAATTAGGGGACCCGCCTCCGCGCCACCCCTCGGAATGACGACAACTTAAGCAATAAATGTTTTAATAATTTCTTACAACTGTTTTGGTTTTTTTTGTTTATTGCAGTCGTCATGTTTTTAAGGCAAAATTCACACTCTTTTAATGAATATTTTTTGAGGCTGTTGCGTGCTTAGTAGTGTTCAGCGATTAGGCCGAGCGGGATTGAGTTTTTGCTCAGTATTAGGCCGCTCTGGTGTATTCTTGACTCGCACGTTGTTGCGGCGGCCGCGTATTATCAAAAGTTTTCCTTTGTTAATCGAACAATTGTTTTCAGTGGGTGTGTTATCATTGCTGATCATCGCTTTGTCAGCGTTGTTTATTGGAATGGTTGTTGGGTTGCAAGGGTTTCATACACTAAATAAATTTGGTGCAACACAAGAATTAGGACAATTAGTGGCTTTGAGTGTTGTGCGTGAATTGGCGCCGGTGATCACAGCTATTTTATTTGCAGGTCGTGCGGGTTCGGCGTTGACAGCGGAAATTGGTTTGATGAAAGCGACTGAACAATTAGATAGTATGGAAATGATGGGCGTTGATCCATTATGGCGTGTGATATCACCGCGTTTTTGGGCTGGCTTCATTGCAACACCTGTGTTGGCAACAATTTTTAGTGCGGTGGCTATTTTTGGTGGTTATTTAGTCGGTGTGGAATGGTTAGGTGTTGACAGTGGTTCTTTTTGGAGCAACATGCAAGCCTCTGTTAATTTTCACGAAGATATCTTTAACGGTATTATCAAAAGTATTGTGTTTGGATTTGTTGTTTCTTGGATTGCTGTATTTCAAGGTTATGATACTGTACCAACCGCTGAGGGCATTGGTCGTGCAACAACACGCACGGTTGTTTATGCGTCATTAGCCGTTTTAGGCCTTGATTTCTTATTAACTGCCGTCATGATGGGAGGCTGGTAAGTGCGCGAAAGAACAGTTGAAATTTTAGTCGGCTTATTTATGTTAGCTGGTATTTTAGCGTTAGCGGTATTAGCGTTAAAAGTAAGTGGTTTAAGTCAGACCGTGAGTACCAATGGTTATTTTATTACGGCCAATTTTGATAATGTTGGTGATCTAAAAGCGCGCGCGCCTGTGACCATTTCTGGGGTACGTGTTGGTGAAGTAACTAGTATAAAATTAGATCCCATTACATTCAAAGCGGTAGTTGATATGCGTATCAATCCGAACCAAGATAAAATCCCGACCGATACTTCGGCAAGTATTTTTACACAAGGATTATTAGGTTCAAATTACGTTAATCTAAGCCCAGGGTATGATCAAACTTTTTTGAAAAATGGTGATGCAATCGATAATACACATCCTGCGTTAATTTTAGAAAATTTAATTGGGCAGTTGTTATTTAGTTTAAAGGGTTCAGGAAGTAGTAAGTAAACTTTTGGGGGAATTTATGAAGTCCATGGCGAAAATTATATTTGTACTACTCACCTGGCTAGTCAGCTGGACAGCTTTGGCGGATTCTTCGCCGGTTGCTATGTTGCAAACAACATCCGATCAATTATTAAGTGCGTTAAAAGCGAATAAAGCGTCTTTAAAAAGAAGCCCTCAAGTTGTTTATGACATCATCGATAAAATATTAGTTCCACGTGTTGATCTCGAAGGCATGGCTCGCACCGTAGTAGGACGTCCTGTGTGGACAAGTGCAAGTTCAACTCAGCGTCAAGCGTTTACTGAACAATTCAAAGAATTATTAATTCATACGTATTCTTCTGCTTTATCATCATATAATAATCAAACCGTTCAATTCTTGCCGATTCGTGGCGATATTAACGGCAAAGATCGCGTGCAAGTAAACAGTCAAATATTGCAACCCAATGGCCCTACTATTTCTGTTAGCTATCGCTTAGTTAAACAATCTAACGATTGGAAAGTATTTGATTTCAGCGTTGATGGCATCAGCATGTTAGAAAGTTTCCGTTCGCAATTTGCTGCTGAACTTAATCAAGGCAATATTGACACGTTAATTAATAAATTAGCGCAACATAATGAGCAAACCAGTTAAAAATTTTGATGGGTCCAACGTATATGCAAATGGATGCCAATGGCACTATTAAAGTAGCGGGAGAATTAACTTTCGCTACAGTTAATCAAATCTGGCAACAAAGTAAAGCTTTATTACAAAAAGCGACGACCATCCAATTGAATTTGCAAAATGTAACGCAAAGTGACAGTGCCGGTGTTGCGTTGTTAATTGAGTGGGCACGTGAAGCGCAACGCCAAAAGAAATCAATCCGTTTTTTACAAGTACCTCAACAAATGCGTGCAATTGTACGTGTCAGTGGTTTAGAAAAAGTCCTACCTATTGAAAATTAAATCTCATGCAACCAACAAAAATTAAAGAACTCATTGAAGCACAGCTTCCCGGTGCTCAAGTTAGCGTTGAAGGCGACGATGGCGTGCATTTTGCGGCTACCGTTATTTATACAGGCTTTGAGGGAAAATCACGCGTTGAACAGCAACAAATGGTATATGCCGCTTTAGCTACCCATATCACCAGTGGTAATATTCACGCTTTGTCATTAAAGACCTATACTCCAGGCGAAAATCAAACGAGGTAAAGCGATGGATAAACTCATAATAACAGGTGGTTATCCACTCAACGGCGATATACGTGTGTCCGGCTCTAAAAATGCCGCTTTACCGATTATTGCAGCTACATTATTAGCACAAAAACCTGTCACACTGTCGCGTGTTCCGCATTTGCATGATGTGACCACTATTTTGGAATTGTTAGGTAATATGGGCGCTCAATTTACGGTTGGCGAGCGCATGAGTTTAGAAGTGGATGCTAGCGATATCGGTTTGCGTTACGCGCCTTATGAATTAGTGCGTACCATGCGAGCT
>Ga0102591_1004045_pt1 | contig 12059 bp, 8 predicted proteins | sample AraplaCol_mCL_r2_2_FD_76860 | JGI IMG/M metagenome (GOLD analysis project Ga0102591, IMG submission 76860) | Arabidopsis root microbial communities from North Carolina, USA - plate scrape MF_Col_mCL_r2 (SPADES assembly) (version 2) | ecosystem: Host-associated > Plants > Roots > Endosphere... | reverse complement strand
GTCGACTATGGAGATGGACGCGGCGAAAATGATTGCCGCAATGGCAACGTCCGCTCCACGATTCGCTATACGCGAGACATGAGGGTTGGCGAAAGCGTCGAATACAAGTTTGATTTCCGGCTCGATCCGACTTTTGCCTACAAAGGCTGGCACAACAACTCCGCAAATGGCTTTTATCCCGACGGCTGGGACAGCCATTTGCGTTTCGCGTCCTGGGAAGGACCGGCAATCCACAATTTCATCTACATGCTGAAGGCCGACACGCGCAACGGCGTGAACTTTCTCGCCCGTCAGTGCCAAAAACCGGAAGATTTCGGCAAATGGGCGACATTCTCGCTGAAAATCCGATGGGCAAACGATGACAGCGGATGGGTTACGGCAAGCTGCGACAACAAGGTGATCTACGCCGCCGAAGGCGAAGCAACCAACCAGGCTCCGCATTGCTGGGAATCGAACGAGTGCGAGCCGCAATCAAACCGCGACCCAAAATCATTCAACTTCATTCTCGGCCCGGTGATGATGGGTTGGGGCAATGAATGGAAGAACTATGACCATCATACGTCCCAGTTTGACGTGGTGCAGCCGGATGGTATCGGCATCGATGTCCGCAATGTCAGTGTAACCCGCGGCGTCAGCGCCTATTCCGCCGAACAAGCAGTTTTGCTCAAGACGTTGCAGCAGCAACTGGCTCATTTGGGCTGCAAGCCAGGGAATGTTGAGGGCAAGCCTGACAAGGCAACACGGCAAGCCGCTCTCTCTTGCCGCAAGTTCGAGAGCGGTTCGCTTCCCCAAGCGCTCAATCTCACGACACTGCGAGCCTTCGCTGACGCCTATGCCAAGCTGGAGACCGCCAGTCTGCCTTCAGGCAACGCCGCGGCTGGTGCCGAAAACGTTTCGTCAAAACCGAGGACCTATATCAAGCTGGGCGAAATGCTTGCCATGAAGACAGGCAAGGACACTAAGGTGAATTCCAACTTCTATGGCAAGATCAAAGGCGCCAAGGGGCAGAACGAGCTGGACTTCATCGTACTGGGTCAGTTCGACTACACCGACAACACTTTCAGCCAGCTGTCATTTCTTCTGCAAGACAATCTCTCCAAGGCCGAAGTGAATGCCGCGGCCAAGTGCGGCTATGGGACGATCAGATTTCCAGATGGCACAGATCATTTGGAGATCGGCATGAAACGTTCAGGAAACTCATTCTCGTCCCCACCAAGAACTGACTGCTTGATTCAAGCGCTCGGCAAACGACCGGCATCGCAGGTTCCCTACCTCACGACCGGGTTTGCCGATCTGGCTAAATCAATGGTTTCCGACGGCGGTTGGAAGAAACTGAGGCATGAAGGTTTGAAGATATTTGTCAAACGTGTTGCGGATGGTGAAATCACAGTCGGCGGCTGAGATCGCAGCACAGCGTCGCACGTTCCATCGGCGACGGCTTCTTCTCCACCGCGTTCCGGTCGGAGTCATTCACACCCGCTCGGGCTCACGCCGCACGGATGATGCCGACGAGATAGAGCGATCCCGTCACGAGAACCCATGCGCCCGATTCCGCGGCGCCGGCCAGTGCTTCCTGATAGGCCTCGAGCGGGTCCGGCACGACGATGCTCAGCAGCCCGAGGCTGTCTGCAATCGTCTTCAGCTGTTCCGGCGAGCGCGATCTGGCGCCGACGGTGGTGAAGATGATCGACATATCGTGGCGCGTCATCGTCGACAGCAAGCCTGCCGCGTCCTTGTCTTCCGCAATTGACATAACGGCAATGCAGGGAGCGCGGTACTTGTCTTCTTGCGAGAGGTCGCTCAGAACCGCAGCAAGGTTGAAGGGAACATGCGCTCCGTCCAGCACCACGTTGACCTTATCGCCGTGGCTGGTGACGACGGCGATTTTTTCGAGCCGTCCCGGCAGGCGGGCAGCTTCGATCGTCGAGGGATCGAGGAGCTGTGCTCCAAGAGGCTCCGACACCGCGCCTGCGCCCTTTGTCATGACGCCCATTTTTCCGAGGACATCCAGAACCGCTGCCGCCACGGCAACATTCCGCTGCTCAATCGTTGCGTCGGCCGGCACCATGGGGCGTCGCACGGCAGAGCCGAGTTCTGCTGCCCGGGCGGATATGACGGCGCCTGCCTCGTCCGCCTCCGGCAGGAGGGTGACGACCGTTGTGCCGGGCTTTATGATTCCCGCCTTCTCGAAAGCAATGGCGGCGCGGGTTTTGCCGAGGATTTCGGTGTGCTCGAGATCGATATTGGTGATAACGGCGACATCGCTTTGAACGATATTGGTCGAGTCCCACCGCCCTCCAAGTCCGGTTTCGAGAACGGCCCACTCCACGCCTTCCATGCTGAAGATCAGCAAGGCCGAAACCGTCAGGATATCGAACCAGGTTGCTCCCTGCGCGGCTGTCGCCTCTCGCCTTGCGTCTTTGAATGCCGCCAGCGCTGCCCCAAGCGCGTCCGCCAGGCGCTCCTCGCCGACCGGACGGCCATCAATGCTGACGCGCTCGGTGATGTGCATGACATGCGGCGAGGCATATCGCCCGACGGAGAAGCCCGCCCGCGCAAGACCCGCCTCGATCAGGGCGCAAGTCGAGCCTTTGCCCTTGGTGCCGGCCACATGGACGATACGGAAGCTGTTCTGGGGATCGCCAAGCCGGTGAGCGAGATCGCGCATCGGCTCCAGATCGACCCGCATATCGCCGCGCGGGCGGCGTTCCCAATTCGTGAGTTGATCAAGTTCGGCTAGACAATTCGCAAGCCGTTCACTTTCGATGCGGGACGACATGGGACACCTTCGCAAAAATGATCCAGATGCCCAGGCGAGCGGCCAAATTCCCACGCTCCCCGGTGGTATCCACCTTCATCGCCAGTCACGCAGGCCTCGATGCTAGCATAGATGAGTCCGAAATCCAGAGCGGCGCTCGTGCGGTCCGCAAATTGCGCTTGGGGCACCTGGATGGAGACGCAGCTCAAAACCTGGGATCGGCTCGAACTTCGATTCTTGCGTTGCCGATGCACCGAGCTTCCGCCAGCCGCGCTTCGGTTATACCTTCCTGCAGAAAAATTATAACCGGAGAAGGACGGGTTTTCGGGCGGTTGACCTCGCTCCGGTGAATCCGGGGGACTTTGGGCTGAGATCAGCAGAAACGAAAAACCCCGCCGGAGCGGGGTTTCTAGCTGGTCGGAGTGGAGTGATTCGAACACTCGACCCCCACGTCCCGAACGTGGTGCGCTACCAGACTGCGCTACACTCCGTGACCAGCGGCGCTTCTATAGAACAGCCTATCTGGTTGCACAAGCACCAAATTCCAAAAAACCGGCGGAATTTTTGACGGTGACGTGACAGGCTCGAGATCACGCGACTGCAGCAAAAAGCCACACTTCCCGCAAATCGAACGGAAGTCTCAAACGGGCAATTTTCTTTTGCCGGGTTCCGCGCTAAAGGGCAGACGGGACAGGCGAAACCGCTCACGAGGGCGGGCTTCGCAGCCAATGCGCTAGAGATCAGGACGACACGATGAATTTCCGCACCATGACCGCGGCCGGGCTTGCAATTGCGCTTGCCGGATGCACGACCATTCCTTCCGCCGGCAATCCGATCGAGGCCCGCTGGGTCGGCAAATCGGCCGGCATCTTCTTTGCCGCCTACGGGCCGCCGATCAGCGACAGCGAGCAAGGCTCGACCACTGTCTATACCTGGCGCGGCGGCTACAAGACCGTGCGCATTCCGGCGAAATACGCCGAGGGCGCCGACGGCAAGCGCGGCAAGCTGATTGCGTCTGCCCGCACCGCCTATCTGCGCTGCCAGGCGGAAATCACCACCAGCTCCGATTACACGATCCGCGACATCCGCACCGTCGCCGATATTCCGGGCGTCAACGGCCCGTCCTATTGCGCCGAGTTCCTGGCACCCGAACAGAAGTAACGGACGCTTCGTCCGCAGCAGCTCACAGGCGGCCCGAGTGCCGCCTGTTTTCGTTTGCGGCCGCTGCTTTGCCGCAAGCCGGCTTCTGCACGAAGAGCAGATTCGGCCAGGTCCGCCGTTGCAGCGGATGGCCCATCGACTCCGCTGCCAATATCCCGACAGCCCGCAGCCGGATCCGGCGCAAAAAGGGGCTTGTCGCATTCAGCCCTCCGGCGTATCTATTGCCCGTCGCGAAAAGCGGCTGCCTCCCTTGATCCGCTCAGTGGCGGAGTAAACAGGTGGACGAATGGTCGTCCAGGTGGTCGAGCACACGCCATTCATGCCTTTGCAGCATGGATCGGCCAGCACCTCCCAGAAACCAAACGCCTGATCAGCTCAGGCCTCATCGTGAGTCCATTGGCGCTCGAACGGCGCTCGTGCGCTTGCGTCGCCCCGGAACGCGCCATGACCAGATCCCTTATCGTCATTTTCACCGCCATTGTCCTCGATGCCGTCGGCATCGGCCTGATCTTCCCGATCCTGCCCGCGCTGCTGCGCGATATCACCCATGCCGAAAACGTCGCGGCCTATATCGGCACGCTGACCGCGCTCTACGCGGTCATGCAGTTCATTTTCGCGCCGGTGCTCGGGGCGCTGAGCGACCGGATCGGCCGCCGGCCGGTGCTGTTGATTTCGCTCGCCGGCGCTGCCGTCAACTATCTGTTCCTCGCCTTTGCGGCCGATCTGCCGATGCTGTTTCTCGGCCGCGCCATTGCCGGTCTGACGAGCGCCAACGTGTCGGTGGCAACCGCCTATATCACCGACATCTCGCCCGAGGAGAAGCGCGCCGGCCGCTTCGGGCTTTTCAACGCCATGTTCGGCCTCGGCTTCATCATCGGCCCGGTCGCCGGCGGCGTCCTCGGTGATCACTGGCTGCGGCTGCCCTTCATGGCGGCCGCCGTGCTCAATGGCTTGAACCTGCTGCTCGCCTTCTTCGTCCTGCCGGAATCGCGCCCCGGCAGCCGGGAGAAGATCGCGCTTTCGGCGCTCAATCCGCTGAAGCCGCTGCACGCGGTGCTGGAGGTCAAAAGCCTGCTGCCTGTCGTCACCCTCTTCTTCATCTTCAGCGCCACCGGCGAGGCCTACGGCACCTGCTGGGCGCTCTGGGGCAGCGACGCCTTCCATTGGAGCGGGCTGTCGATCGGCCTTTCCCTCGGCGCCTTCGGCATCTGCCAGACGCTGACCCAGGCCCTCCTTCCGGGACCGGCGGTCAAGTTGCTCGGCGAACGCGGGGCAATCCTGACCGGCATCGCCAGCGCCGCGATGGCGCTGACCGTCATGGCCTTTGCCGGCCAGGGCTGGATGATTTTTTTGATCATGCCGGTCTTCACGCTCGGCGGCATCGGCGTGCCGGCGCTGCAGTCGCTCGCCAGCCGGCAGGTGGATGAGAGCAGGCAAGGGCAGTTCCAGGGCGTGCTGGCCTCGGTCGTCAGCCTCGCCTCGATCGTCGCGCCGCTTGGCTTCTCCAGCGTCTATTTCCTCGTCCGCCAGGCATGGCCGGGCGCGATCTGGCTCTCGGTCGTCGCCGTCTATGCGCTGGCCGTGCCGCTCATTCTTGCTCTCAGGCTGAAGAATCCGACGCCGACCGCGGCAAGCGGGCCGACGCCATAGGCCACCGCCCTCGGCGCGTGCCGCATGGATCCCAGGGTCAAGCCCTGGGATGACGGAGGTGGTGGAAACGTGTGCGACAAATAGCGAGGTGTGCAGCGTTTATCGGATTGCCGATTTACGCCATGCCAATGCAAAACTGCTCGTGCACCTTGCTGAAATTCATCCAGACGTCCCGCCTCTTGCCAATTGCCCTCCCCAAACTCCGGCATCCCAGGGCTTGACCCTGGGATCCACAGCCACGCACTCTGCCGGAATGGCGGGATATGTTTACATCGTCACCAATCAGAAAAATGGCACGCTCTATATCGGCGTGACATCCGATCTGGAGCGCCGCATCTATGAGCATCGCGAGGGGCTGACGCCGGGCTTTGCCTGGAAATACGGATGCACCCGTCTCGTCTGGTATGAGGAGCACTGGGACATCGGCAGTGCGATCCAGCGCGAGAAGTCGTTGAAGCGATGGTACCGGCAATGGAAGATCGACCTGGTCGAAACCATGAATCCCGAGTGGGACGATCTTTATCTTACGTTGTGGTGATGCCGGCTGCGTCTTCTGGGGTGCTCTGCGCATGGATCCCAGGGTCAAGCCCTGGGATGACGGAGGGTGGGGGAAACGTGTGCGACAAATAGCGAAGTGTGCAGCATTTATCGGATTGCCGATTTAAGCCATGCCAATGCAGAACGGCTCGTGCATCTCCCTGAAATTCCTCCAGACGTCCCGCCTCTTGCCAATTGCCCTCCCCAAACTCCGTCATCCCAGGGCTTGACCCTGGGATCCACAACCCGGCACGAGGCTTCAAAATTTACCCCAGTTGGATGCCATCCCAGTCCACCAGTGCCAGCCGCATGGATCCCAGGTCAAGCCCTGGGATGACGGAGGGAGGCGGTGCTTGAATACCCCTCTGCCCTACCAGGCCCAGGGTCGAGCCACGGGGCCGGCAGGCCAGCGGGGGCCACGCGAGACCCCCGAACCCTACGCCCTCACGCCGCCTCCCCCGCCTGCACCGCAGCTTCCGCCAGCTTCCGCGCCGCGACGAAATCTACCTTGCCGGAGCCGAGCACCGGCACCTTGCCGATATTGACCTCGGCCGGGACCATCATGTCCATGGCGCCCCTGGATTTGGCGAAGGCGAGGAATTCGGCGCGGGTGGCGGTGGGGGCGTCGGTCAGGAGCACCAGGCGCTCGCCCTTCTTGGCGTCGGGCAGCGAGGAGACGACCGACAGCGCGCCCGGCCAGAGCTCGGCGGCCAGCGTCTCGACGGCGGCGAGCGAGATCATTTCGCCGCCGATCTTGGCGAAGCGTTTGGCGCGGCCGCGGATCTTGACGAAACCGTCCTCATCGATGGTGACGATGTCGCCGGTGTCGTGCCAGCCGTCGGCGAGCGGCTCGAGCACGCCGGGCTTTTCGGCACGGAGATAACCGGCCATGACATTGGCGCCGCGCACATGCAGCCGGCCGCCCTCATCGATGCCGGGCACCGGTTCGAGCTTCCATTCCATGCCCGGCAGGATTTTGCCGACCGTGCCCGACTTGTTGTACATCGGCGTGTTGATCGAAATGACCGGGGCGGTCTCGGTGACGCCGTAACCTTCGAGGATGCGCAGGCCGAATTTCTCCATATAGGTCTGGCGGGTGGCGGCCTTCACCGGCTCGGCGCCCGAGAAGATGTAGCGGATCGAGCGGAAGTCATAGGGATGCGCCGTCCTCGAATAACCGTTGAGGAAGGTATCGGTGCCGAAGATGATCGTGGCGTTGGAGACATAGATCAGCTCCGGCACGATGCGGTAATGCAGCGGCGACGGATAGAAATAGACCGGCACGCCCGAGATCAGCGGCAGCACAGTGCCCGCCGTCAGCCCGAAAGAATGGAAGACCGGCAGGATGTTGAACACCTTGTCGCCGCTGTGGAAATCGATGCGGGCGGCGGCCTGGGCGGCGTTCGACAGGATGTTGCGGTGGGTCAGCACCACGCCCTTCGGCGTGCCCTCGGAGCCCGAGGTGAAGAGGATGACGGCCGGATCATCCGGCTTACGCTTCACCAGCGGCCGCGCCTTGCGCAGATACCCCAGGATCTTGTCCTTGAGGCCGATTTCGGCCCGGAGATCATCGAGCCAGACAATCGTCACCTGCTTTTCCATCTCCTCGATGACAGGTCCGAGCTTGGCCTGGGTGACGAAGGCGCGCGAGGTCAGCACATGCCTGACTTCGGCGGCCTTGCAGGCGGAGAGGATATTGGCAGCACCCGCGGTGAAGTTCAGCATCGCCGGCACCTTGCCCGCGGTCATGACGCCGAGCAGGGTGGCGGCGGCGCCATTGGCATTCGGCAGCATGACGCCGAGGTTGGTTTCCGGGAAACGGGCGCGGAACTTGGCGCCGAGCACGGCAGCCCCGGTCAAGAGCTTGCCATAGGTCAGCCGGCCGGTGACCGGATCTTCGACGGCAAGCTTGCCCATGCCGAATTCATGGCCGGCCTGAATGACGCGGTCGAGCACGGTCGACGAGGTATCGGCGGTCTGGAACAGCAGGTTCGACATCACCTGATAGAGGGCGGCACCCGCCGCCGTGCGGCGCTTGCGGCCTTTCAGCTCCGGCGGCACTTCCAGCTTCACCGGTTCGAGAATGGTGACCTTGACCTTGGGGAACAGCCGGCGGCGGATCTTGCCGTTGTCGAGATAGGAGAGATAGCTCTTCTCCAGCCCGTCGATCTTCACCGGCACGACCATCGAGCCTGTTTTGTCGGCGACCATGGCGGCGCCATCATAGACCTTCATCAGCGTGCCGGTCACCGTCAGGCGGCCTTCGGGGAAGATGCCGATCGGGCTGCCATCCTGCACGACCTTGATCAGCGAACGCGTCGCCATCGGCTTTGTCGGGTCGAGCGGCAGGAATTTGCACATTTTCAGGAAGGGGCGCACCCACCAGGCCTGGGCGATCTTGTAATCGACGGCGAAGGTTGGCTCCTCCTCGGTGATGGCAAGCGCCAGGGCGCCGTCGAGCAGGCTGACATGGTTGAGCGCGATGATCGGCGCGCGGCCGGCCTTCTTGATATTCTCAAGCCCTTCGACCTCAAGCCGCATGAAGGCGCGGAACAGGATCGAGATGAAATCGCGGAAGGGATTGGTCGGCAGCGTCTTCAGCATCAGCCAGGCGACAGCGAAATTGATGATGCCGAGGCCGATCAGGATCTGAGGAATGGACGCGCCGAGCGCCTGGACGGCGGCAACCAGGCCGAGGCCGACGGTGATGAACAGCGCCGACAGCACATTGGCGGCGCCGATGACGCGGGCGCGGCGGTCCTCATGCGCCCAGGTCTGCAGCGCGGCGAAAGTCGGCACGGCGATGAAGGCGCCTGATATGGCCATGCCGGCGAGATCGATGGCGACGCGGATGGTATTCTGGCCGGCAAAGAACCCGACGATCGTCGTCGCATGGCTTGTGGAAGCCAGGCCCCAGAGGTTCCAGGCGAGATCGAGGCTGAAGAGGCCGAGCAGCGCCGTGCCGACAGGGGCAGGCAGCAGCACGATGCGGCCCGACGACATCCAGGCGGCAATGGCCGAGCCGACGGCAACGGCGATGGCAAAGACGGTGAGATAGGCCGGCACGACGAGCTCGGAGCCGCCGAGCAGCTCGGTCACCATGGTCGGCAGGATGGAGAGCACGAAGGCGCCGACCAGCCAGAACCAGCAGTTCATCAGCGCCGAGCGCCACAGCCGCTTATCCTCGCGGATTTCCTTGACCAGGGTGTAGCTGGAGCGGATGACATTGCGGTCGATTTCGAGATCCGGCGCCTTGGAGCCGGTGGGCGGGATCATGCGGGCCGAAAGCCAGCAGAGCACCGAAAGCCCCATCATCATCGAGCCGAAGATCAGCACGTTTTCACCGCCGGAGAAGGCAAGCGCGGCGATGATCGTGCCGGCGAGGATGGCGATGAAGGTGCCGCCCTCGATCCAGGCATTGGCCTTCGGCAGGTCGCGGCGTTCGAGGTGATCGGGCAGGATGCCGTATTTGATCGGCCCGAACAGCGCCGAAACGATGCCGAAGCCGAACAGCGCCGCCATCAGCACGAAGATGGAGGAAAAGGCGAGGCCGACGACGGCAAGGGCGGCGACCGCGATCTCGCAGCGTTTCAGCAGTTCGGCAATCCTGGCCTTGTCATGCTTGTCGGCGAGTTCGCCGCCGAGTGCGGAGAGCAGCAGGAAGGGCACGATGAGGATGACGCCGGCAAGCGTCACCAGGGCGGCGCCCTCACTGGCCGACATCTTGAAGAGAATGAGGAACACCAGGGTGTTCTTGAGGAAATTGTCGTTGAAAGCCGTCAGGAACTGGGTCCAGAACAGCGGCGCGAATTTCCTGGAGGTCATCAGATTGTTTTGCACGGCGGGTCCCTCTTTCGACTGGCAGAGAAGGCCACAGAGTTGTTACGCAAAAGTTGAATGCGATAACAACTCTGCGCTGTGGTTAACCAAGATCAATCTTCATCGTTACGATTGAACTTGACCAGGAGTTTCTCGGTGCGGGCATCCTCGACCTTGCGGATCAGCTTCTCGGATTCGGCGTTGTCGCGCAGCGTCTTGGTGATATTCACCGTGGTCTGCACCAGCATCAGAATGCCCATGGCGAGATAGCCTTTGCCCCAGAGATCGAGCGGCATCATGTAGAGGCCGAGCGCCAGCATGAAGGCGGCCGAGCCGAAGGAGATGTAGGAGAAGCTGACCCAGCTGGCGGAATGTTTTTGGAAACTGTCGTTCATTGTCTTAATCTCTATGGTTCGATGGATGAATGGTTGGATGGATGCAATTTCAGGCAGCAGGCGTGATGCGGCTCTTCAGCCGCGCCAGCACATCATCTGCGGATGAGCGCAGCGGCGCGCCGAAGCCGGCATTGGCAAGCTTTTCGATGATGCCGGCCGGGCGAATGGCGCCTTCCATGTCCTTCAGCGCTGCGGCCGTCAGCTCGTTCTGGCTCTGGCGCAGGCGAAGCCGCGCCAGCGTCTCCTCGGCATCATCAAGCGTGGCAAAGCCCGGACCGGCGACTGACACATCGAGCTTCTGCGCCTCCTGCGTGGCACGGGCCAGCCGCTCGCCGCGCTGCAGCTCCTGCAGCCGCGCCTCCGAGGCACGGACGATGCCCTTCAACTTGTCGATCGCCTGGGTGAACTGGGCTTGCGCCTTCTCCGATGCATCGCGCTCGGCCTCGAGAAAAGCGATCGCCTCGGCCGCCTCGCGGGCCAGGCTCTCATTGCCCTTGGCAAGGGCTGCGGTGGCACGGCTTTCCAGATCGGCGATGCGGGCAACGATCGTGCCGTGCTGGACCTTTTCCTGCTCGTTCTGGGCGATGGCGACCGCGACGCTGCGGCGGGCCGACTGGATCGATTGGGCGGCATCGCGGATCTGCTGGGAAAGCAGCGGCACGGCGTGGCAGTCGGCGAAAGCCTGTTCGGCATCATGCGCCCTGCCCCGCAACAAAATGGAAATCAGTTTGAACATTTGCTTCCTCCGGTTTATGAACGTTGTTCACAAGAGGTGTTATGCCAGAATCATGAACGTCGTTCAAGATAAATTTTGAACGTCGTTCAAAAAATCGAAGTGGAATGGTTAATGGCCGGCAGACGAGAAGAAAAACGCGAAGACCTGAAGGCCCGGCTGATCGAGGCGGCGCGCGAGCGGATCGCCAGGGACGGGCTCACCAATCTCCGGGCCCGCGACATCACCCAGGATGCCGGCTGCGCGCTCGGCGGCCTCTACACGGTCTTTTCAGATCTCGCCGAGCTCGTCATTCACGTCAATTCGGGAACGCTGAAGGCGCTGGAGGCAAGGCTCACCCTTGATGAAACCAAGGACCGGCCGCCAACCGACCGGCTGCGCAACCTAGCCCAGGGTTACTTGAGCTTCGCCGTCGAGCACCGGAACCTCTGGAAGGCGTTGTTCGAGCACTTCCCGCCGGAAACCAGCCCGACGCCGCAATGGCATCTCGACGAACACCTCTTCCTGATGGATGTGATCGCCGAACCGCTGGCCGAACTGCAGCCCGACATACCCCCCGAAGACCGCGCCATTCGCGCCCGCACCCTCTTCGGCGCCGTCCACGGCGTCGTCAGCATCAGCCTGGAAGGCCGCTTCGTCGGCTTGCCGCTGGAGCGGCTGGCGCGGGAAGTGGATGAGCTGGTGCAGACGATTGCGGCGGGGGCGGAGCGGCGGCGGGAGAGTATGTGAGGTGGCGCTGGGTGGAGTGAGGGGCGGAGGCAACAAACCGTGGCTTGGCCGCCGCATCACCACACACTCCGTCATCCCAGGCCTTGAGCCTGGGATCCATGGCGCCGCCGTTTTTCGCCGAGCCCCACCACCTCCTCCGTCATCCTCGGGCTTGACCCGAGGACCCATGCCCCGAGCATTGCGCTCGCCGTCGACAGACGGAGCGGCAGGGGGCTCCTATGCGTGAACTCACGTACGTCGAGTGCTGCGTTTGGATCCTCGGGTCAAGCCCGAGGAT
>Ga0102591_1004044_pt1 | contig 12063 bp, 13 predicted proteins | sample AraplaCol_mCL_r2_2_FD_76860 | JGI IMG/M metagenome (GOLD analysis project Ga0102591, IMG submission 76860) | Arabidopsis root microbial communities from North Carolina, USA - plate scrape MF_Col_mCL_r2 (SPADES assembly) (version 2) | ecosystem: Host-associated > Plants > Roots > Endosphere... | reverse complement strand
TATCGAACTCAAAGGTCGAATCCGTGCCGAGGCGAGTCCTTAAATACCCGCTGATCTAATTTTTTCGCGATAAAAATCTTTAGTGAATTGCCAAGGACCTGACAGATACGCTTTGGCGCGAGGCGAGTTCTTTTTTGCGGCAGTCGCATAAAAAATTTCGGCCTCATCGAGCAAATGTTCGTCTTTCGAAATCAAAGCGTATTGCGCTAACGCAGTGGCATATCGGAGGGCTGCTTCGGCATCCCCAAGTTCCGCCTCTTCGCGGAGCCTTTCTATAAAATCCTTCCACTCAGAAGCGGACATTCCTTGGTGATTTTCAGGATGAAGCAAGTGGATGCAAGTCCCAAAGATGATCTTCTCGAACAACTTCGGATCCACTGAATCACCCTTTAGTTCAGCAAAGCCAAGAGTTAGCAGCGGATTCTTCCGACTTTCGACCGGATTTTCGCCTTCGACGTGGGATATAACAACGCTCTCACCCTCAAAGTCAAAATCCAGTTGTAGGCTGACCTTTCCATTGCGACTTTCAGTCATAGCATCTCCAATATAGCGTCAATTGCAAGGGTGGTCCTTGAAGCATTTTTCATTGCAGGCGAGAGCCTCATCAATTGCTTCCTTTTTACATTGTTCATACTTTTCTGGGTTTGGAGCAACTCCGGTAGGCCCGAACATTGCGTTGCAATAAGGGACACGCGCGGCAAAATTCCGTTCGCATTTCGCCAAACACTCTCGCCTTGCGCCGCCATTATCCCTTGATCCGTCGCTTGGGCCAGTCCTCCCTAGCAGCCCAGATGCCCAGTCAGGCAGTGACCACGTAGGAAGGTAAGGGCTGGGTTTTGTTATCCAAGCCCAGCTAGACGAGGCACTACTTGCTGGCATTCCAGGTTCACCCCCTAACGGGATTCTTCCTGGCGAGTTGACGCCGGGCGGAGGGGGAGGTGGAGGCATGGGGAGAGCCTGAAGCCCATTAGGGTCAACTCGAACCAACGGACTACTACCGACGTAACCATAAGTATTAATGCCTCCCATCAAACCTATGGGATCACTCTCAATGTAGCGTCCTAGCGTTGGATCAAAATCCCTAAAATAGTTGTAGTGTAAGTTGGTTTCGCGGTCATACTGCTGCCCGGGAAATCTTTGGTTGCAGACAAACTTGGCTTGGCCGGCTGGTTGCTCATTAGGTGAATCTTTGCCGAACGGATCGCTATCCCATCGCCAAACTTCGTTCCCGCCGCTGTCGGTAATTGTTCTCGGCGTGTTGAGCTGATCGGTGTGGATAAAGTAAGCCTTTGCACTTCCTGCAGGCAGAGCTACGACGACTTGAACCGGTGTCGATTGTAGTATCGGGTTATTGGGATCAGTCGTGGTCGCCTTCGCCACGATGGGATAGGTTGCCGCAGGAAGATCAGGGACGGTCAGGCTAAATGGTGCATCTATTGCAATGCCGAGCGAAGCGCTGCCGTAGAAATACTCAACCTGCGTAATGGTCACAGGGCTTGGATCAGCACTTTGGCTGACGGATAGCATGATTGTTGCTGGCGCTGTTGGATTGGCGGGCGTCGCATTAACGATGATCGATGGCGCCGCTATCGCGAATTGAGAGATCAGCATCGTCGTAGTGAATACTGCTGCGAAGAGCTTGTTGTGCATTTTCTTCCTTTTGCTACCTTGGCACTGGAGCGTGCCTCAGAATTTTTCCACGGGGAAATATACTGGAATGTAGTATCGAAGAAACTCACCGAAACTCACCCGGCGACAATTAATTGCGGATGGAGCACCGAACTGTTAATCCGCAGGTCCCTGGTTCGAGTCCAGGTCGGGGAGCCAGAATTTAGAAAAGCCCAGCCGTAAAGGTTGGGCTTTTTGCATTGGGGCGAAAGAAGGGGCCGACATCTGCATGTTGGCAAGGCTTTTTGAGTTTTAGGTACGCATATGGAAAACAACGATCAGCGCTATCTGGTCCAGCAGAACAAAATCAACGATCTGAATAAGCCGCCAGTCTTCGCGAGGGTTATGCGCAGCAAAGAAGGCGTGTTCGAGGGCGTTTCCTTCATCAAAAACAAGGAAAAGGCGACCGTGATGACGATCGCCCAAGCGCAAGAAGCGATGGCTTGGGCGGCAAAGAAGAAATCTGCCGCCCACGAGTATGCAACCAAGATTATTTGCCTTGGCCAATAGGGCTGAGCAGACTGTCGGAAAACTTTACAGTCGCGAAAGGGATTTTATTTCCTATTTGGATAAGTGTTTGATATATTTCATCTTTTAGTGATTCTTGGAAACTGGCATGCAAATTGCTAGTAAGATTGCTCCAAAAATAATTCTAGGAAAGATTGAATGAAAGTCCAGAAAGTACTTCGCACTCTTGGTTTCGTCGCTGCATTTGCCATGGCCGGCTTGGCCCAGGCAGGCGTGGTTTCGGTGAATTCGAATGCCAACAGCCTGGTCGGCGGTGTGACTCACGATAGCGGGATCATGTTGACGGAAGGCCAGCAACTGTCGATCTCGGTTGATCCATCCGAACTGTGGAATTTCTCCGGCGGCAATTTTGGCTACACCACCAACGCCAACGGCATGCCAGGCTGGAACCTGTCCGTCTCGAATCCGGATGGCACCGTCTTCAACGCATTGATTGGCGCGCTGGTAGGCCAGATCGGGACCGGTACCGCGGATGCCGGCAACTTCTTTGTCATTGGCACCCAATTCAACGGTTTCGCCAACTCCAGCGGTAAACTGAACCTGTTCTTCTGGGATACCGATGCTTGGAACAACGTTGGCGCCGTAGCCGCTGACGTTCAGGTGCCGGAACCTGCCTCAATGGCCTTGTTTGGCCTGGGCCTGCTGGCTCTGGCACGCACCCGCCGCCGCGCATAAGTCCAAGACGTTTGCTGGCATTTGCCTGAAAAGCCCAGCCTTGCATGGCTGGGCTTTTTGCATTTGGCGGCAGGATATATGACATACAGTCACAGTAAATTTTCCAGGGACATGATGCAGGGAACGATGAAAACAATAGCTGCGATGCTGATAATCGTTGCCGCCGCCGGTGCGGCACATGTATGCGCGCAGGAGGCCGATCCGGGCCGCATTGAGTTTTCTCCGACGAAGGGGATGCATGCATTGTTGACAGCGAAAGGCCAGGAGGTAGAGCTCAATCTGGCCGGCGAAGGTAAGCAGGCGACTGAAACCATTACGGTAGAAACCGAGAAGAGGTTGCGCCTAAAGATTGAGGACTACAATTTCGACGGCTTCAGGGACTTCTCCATTTCCCACGCCGATGACGGGATGGGGACCTATGAGGTTTCGCTAGTCTACGTCTATTCGCCGAACGAAAAGAAGTTTGTGCCGCTGGCACCTCGCTGCGGCGACGAGTTCATCAACCTGGTGGTCAACAAGTCCAGGAAGACGCTCACCAATTCCTACGTGGTGGACAATAAATACCGGACTTGCCAGGCCAAGTACTGACCTCCTACTCAGGCTGGAGCTTTTTCAGAATTGCGGCGGCGTTTGCATTGCCGGGATCCAGCTCCAGTGCGCGCTGATAAGCTGCAATGGCCTTGGCATCGTCGCCCAGCGCTAGAAAGAGCTCTCCCATGGAGTCATGCAGATTGCCGTCTTGCGGGAAAAGCTCGCTTGCGCGTTGGAGGATCGAAATGCCGGTCGCCGCTTGTCCGGCTTCTGCATATTGATAGGCGAGGCGGTTCAGGCCATCGCCATTCTCCGGCCTGTCGCTTTGCGCCAGCAAGGCGTTGAAGCGTGCCAGTGCCGCGCCGGCGCCGGCGTGGCGAATTTCTGCAGCCAGTAAGTCATTCAATGAAGGCTTGGGTTGCGCAACAACCTGACCATAGAGTGCGTCGGTGAAATCACGGCGCATGCGGTATATCTCCGGCCCCTTGTTGCCATTGCCTTCGTTGAGGAAGATGACGACCAGCTTGCCGTCTTCCGGATAGCGCGTAACCAGCGTGCGGAATCCATTGGCATTGCCGCCATGCTCGTGCACCAGGCGCGGCTTGCCGGCAATGGTGCGGGTGCCAACCAGCCAGCCGTAGCCGTAACCGAGATCGCCCCATACGTCGTCCTTGATGTAGGCGGTGAACATCTGGCGTTTTGATTCGGGCTTGAGCAGCGTGTTGCCGGCAAGGGCGCGATCAAGCTTGAAGAAATCGCCGGTGGTGCTGGCAACACCACCGCCGGCGCCAACGTTGGGAATCCAGAGCGGGTCGGCAGGACGGTATTCCCCCAGCGCACGCACATAACCGGACGCCTTGCGCGCGATGATGCGGCCAGGCGCGTCGTAGGCGGTGCGTTGCATGCCGGCGGGCTGCAGGATCATGCTGTCCAGGGCCTCGCTGTAAGTCTTGCCGGTCTGTTTTTCGACGACCCAGCCGAGCAAAGTGTAGTTGGAACTGCTGTAGTGGCCCTGACTGCCGGGCTCGAACTCCAGTGGCTGATTCATGATGGCGAGGAAATCGGCTTTGGGGACTTTTTCTCCAAGACGGTTGGCCCAGAAGCCCGGGAAATTCGCATAGTCCACGATGCCCGACGTGTGGTTCAGCAAATGATGCAGCGTGACGCGCCTGCCAATCTCCTCGCTTAGTTCGGGAACGTATTTTCCGACCAGGTCGTCCAGTCGCAGCTTGCCTTGCTCCGCCAGTTGCATGACCAGGGTGGCGGTGAATTGCTTGGTCAGCGAAGCCACACGAAAGGCGGTATCCGTGGTATGCGGGATTTGCCATTCGCGGTTGGCCAGGCCAAACGCCCGGTGATAAATCACTTTGCCATGGTCGGCGACCAGTACCGACCCATCAAGTTGGCCAAGGGCGTGATAACGCCTGGCGAGTCGGTCGATGTCGGCGGCGCTATCGGCCTTGGCGGGCAGGGTGGCCAGCAGGACCACGGCGATCAGGATTTTTATCATTCTGCAACGATAGCATACTGCCAAGTTTGTTTTCTTTTGATTATTGGCCGGACCAAAAATAATGCGGTAAGTCCGATTGTTGTATTTTGGTCAGGCCAATTGACGCACTATTGGAATAAATGCATCCTGTGCGCTCCTCAAACCAGAAAGCAAAGGAGACAAGCGCATGAAAGTTAAACAGCTCAAGGTAGTCTTCCTGGCGGCCGCAGTTGCGGCAGCCACGTCTGCAGTTGCTGGACCGATTGGATATGGCGCCGCCACGACGGGCGGCGGCAGCAAGACGCCGGTCAACGTGGCCACGCTGGCCGATGCCCAGGCGAAGATCAACGCCTACACCGATAATTCCGGCCTGGTCCTGAGGTACACCGGCAAGTTCGATTACAACACCATCACCGACGTGTGCGCGCAATGGCAAAAGCCGGCCCAGACGCTGGAGATCAAGAACAAGAGCAATATCACCATCATCGGCGCCAGCGATTCGAGCGCCAACTTCGGCATCCACATTGCCGGCAATGCGCACAACGTCATCGTGCAGAACATGATGATCGGCCTGCTGCAGGGCGGGGAGGCTGCTGATTCCATTTCGATTGAGGGCATGTCCTCCGGCCAGCCAAGCAATATCTGGATCGACCACAACACCATCTTTGCTTCGTTGACTTCCTGTCCTGGTGCAGGCGATGCGTCGTTCGATGGCGGCATCGACATGAAGAAGGGCGTCAACCACATCACGGTGTCGTACAACCACGTGTACAACTACCAGAAGGTCGCCCTGAATGGCTACAGCGACAGCGATACGGCCAATGCGAATGCCCGCACCACCTACCATAACAACCGCTTCGAGCACGTCAAGTCGCGCCTGCCGCTGCAGCGGTTCGGCATGACGCATATCTTCAACAACTACTTCAATGACGTGCAAACGTCCGGCATCAATGTGCGCATGGATGGCATTTCGCTGATCGAGGCGAACTACTTCGAGAACGTGAAGAACCCGGTCACTTCGCGCGACAGCAGCCGGATCGGTTACTGGGAACTGCGCAACAACTACGTGGGCAGCGGCATCACCTGGGATACGCCGAGCGGCGCGGTCAACGCCACCAACTGGGGCAGTACCCAGTCATATGGCCCGACCGGCTATTCCTACACGCCGATCGCAGGGATTGATGTGAAGGCCAAGGCAATCGCCACGGCAGGGGCGCGAACCAACCTGGCCCAGTAAGCAGGCGCCGCCGCACCATGCGGCGGCAATTTTTTGCTTTTGGGGTGGAATCAGTTATTCTTCAAGTTATCCATTAGATTTAATCCGGAGCATTTGAAGAATGATTACAAAAGAAGAACGGGTGGTGTACGGCACCGAAGACCTGCTGACCACCCTGTGCTCGTCGGTTACCCGCGTGCTGAACGTGGCCTCCCAAAGCCGGATTACCTACTCGGCCATGGTGCAGCGTATTACCAAGGTCGGCCTGAAGCCTGATATCGGCTGTTTCGTGCTGTTCGACGGCGGCTTTACCGGCCTGGTGGTGCTGAATTTCTCGGCCGAAGCGGCAATGGAGATTTACGAGCGCTACATGCTCAGCATGGGCATGCCGAAGTCGGAACTGGCCAGTTCCTTCACGTCGGACGAGGTGGCGAACATCATGGGCGAGCTGATGAACCAGATCGTCGGCGACTTTACCGGCAAGGTGCGCAGCGAACTGCATACCAACATCACCCAGAACCAGCCGAAGATGCTGGTGCTGAACAAGCAGGTAACGCTGAGCGTGGATACCCCGCTCGATCGCCCGGAAATGCGCCGCGTGTCCTTCTTCACGGAGCGCAACAACATTTTCTACCTCGAGCTGGCGATTGACCGCACCGAGTTTATTAAATTGCATGACTTCGAAAAGACCGAAGTCGAAGACCCGGATGCCCTGCTGGAACGTGAGCAGGCTGCCAAGGCAGCTGCTGCCGCGCCGGCCGAGGCGATCTCCGCGGACGATGCCGATGAACTTTTGAAGTCCCTTGGCATGTGATCTAAAATAGGCTTTGCAAAAGCCGGAACGGCAGTTATAATACTGCCTCTTTTCCCTGATAGCTCAGTCGGTAGAGCGACGGACTGTTAATCCGCAGGTCCCTGGTTCGAGTCCAGGTCGGGGAGCCAGAATTCTGCAGTATGCCAAAAACCCAGCCCTAACCCGGCTGGGTTTTTGCGTTTCAGGCCCTGTTTATTTGGGCATAGTGGGTCGACGTGAGGCGCTTGGGAGCCGGTGATGGTTACCCCCATGGGCTCGGACTCGGTGGCACACCGGAGCACTCTGTAGACAGGGCGATGGTCGGACGGCGTGCAAAAGCAGGGCGACAGAACTCACGCGACAATGCCTGTCGGTTACCCATAGGATATGATCCTCTTATTGCCCACTCGCATCCAATTTTCAATGAATCTCTCGCGACACCAATACCCTCTTGAAATCACAGCAGCTATCGAAAATGAACAAGTAAAGGCACTTTTCGACAAAGTAAATTCTGGAACCCCGATCATCTTTAGTGCAACCAACGACGGAGGATGGGAATCAAGTTCATCCGGAGGACAGATCATTATTGGTACGTCGGCTACGAAGTATCCAGTTGAGGCTTTTGCCCATGAGTTGTTGCATGCTGAGTTGAAGCAAAACGGGTATCGGCAGTATTTGAATATGGTGGCATTAACGTCTCCAAGCATCAGCTCTTTCTATCTCGGAGTGCTTTCGATGCTTGATAATGAGCTGCAGCATCACAAGATTTTTTCTCGCTACCTTGAGTTAGGGCTAGTAAGTAAACGCTTCTACCGCGACTCTGACAAAAATACTTATGCGGCTGTTCGGCGGAGCGTGCAAAAGATGAAAAGATCCGATCATCCGGCATTATTCCTTTTGCAATTTGCGTCCGTGATCGCACCCGGAGGGGCAGGAGAAGAAAAGCAGCGCATTCAGCTGCGAAATTTTATTCAGCAGGCATGTCAGACCTCTACTTGGCAAGTCCTGGTGCGTGTCGAGTCGCTCATTCATACATATCGTGACAGCCAGTTGCTGGATGCAAGAGATACGATAAAAGCGATTTTGCAATTGCTAGTTGGCGAAGATAAGGTCTGGTTTGGCGAGACTGGTTGTATGGACCTTTCGAAGGGGACGTTCGTTGGTCCGGCATTTACAGACGATGAAGTCAAAGCTTATTTCCAAGGTCCGACTTAGGAAAGGCATCTACAGTAGTATGCCAAGAACCCAGCCTTAATCAGATGGCGTTATGATGGAACTCAGCTCTAATTCGCCCGTCATACATAAGAAGGAGTAAAACAGCAATGCCAGATTTCATTACTGCTCGGTTACCAGTTCCTGACAGCGCCCAGGAATTTGAGAAAATGGTTAATGCAGCGGCAGATTTATGTTGGCCTAATAGCGGATTTCAACGGTATGGTCGGCCTGGACAGCAGCAGGACGGGGTTGACACATATGGTCAGTTCGGTTTGGGCGCAGGCATTGCGATTCAGTGCAAGAATACGACCCATGCGCTACCTTTTTCCGTTGTTAAGAGCGAGGTGCAGAAAGCAAAGAACTATAAACATCCTATTGCCCGAATAATCGTTGCAACAACTCAACCCAATGATCGACATCTACAAGATGAAACTTGGAAGTTTTCTCGGGAAATTGAAGCCGAACTGGTTTCAGAGTCTCTCTTTGGTTCTGGGAAGATGTCATTGCACAACTGGCGAAGGATCGGGTAACGATTTCTAGCTTTTATCCTTGGCTTGCTACGGTGTCTCACGATGATGAAATGCTCGCTCGTATTAAATCAACGTTGCCTTATGACGGAAGTATTGATTTCGTGAGGGAGAATCGTTGTTGTGGACGGGATTTTAATGATCGAAAACTTAATGATCTGTATTTATTCATGAATCTTTGCCGAGATCCATCGTTTGCGTTTAAAAACGAAAATTTGGAACACTTAAGGCTAAAGTTACGTGACAAAATACAAACATTACTCGGAACAATCGGACACCACTATACGCGTGGAATTAATCGTCAAGAACTGGAGTTTCATCGGTACGATGATAAAGAATACGTGGAACGTGTATGGGCGAAATTAGAAGGCGACTGCGATGCGGTATTTGCTGCTTATGAGGGGGGATGCGGCCTCAGTGAGATAATTAATTTGCCAAATATGAATTAAGGCAGCTACTGTGCTGTCCAGGTCGGGGGGGGGCAGAATTCAGTAGCATACCAAGAACCCAGCCCTAACCCGTTGGGTTTTTGCTTTTCGGGGCCCGTCTATTTGGGCATAGTGTGGCGTATTCCGGCGACTAATTCCAAGTCTAAGCGGGTGCGTTCGATCCTCTTGAACGACAGCGCTATTGAGGTTCTGGATCGGCTGGGCACCGAGGGCAAGTCGGCGCACCTGTTCATCAACTTGAAGACCGGCGAGCGGCTAACTGCCATTAATAAGGTCTGGGGACGATTGCGAGTAAAGGCTGAACTGCCGCATCTTAGGCTGCATGACCTTCGACACCAGTTTGCTTCGTTCCTGGTCAATGCCGGTCACACCATTTACGAAGTCCAGAAGATCCTAGGGCATTCGGACACGAAGGTGACTGAATGGTATGCGCACTTGTCGTTGAACGTTGCAGGGGGCGGCGAATAGTGCCTCGGTGGCGATGCGGGGAGCGGGGCAGGCTGCTGTCATCGTGCGGGAAGTGTTGGAAGCAGCGTAGGTGAAAACAGGTCGGGGCGGTGCATGTGCTGGCCGCCTCATCATTTTGCTTAGAGTGCTTTATTCTTGCTTGGTGACAATTCGTGATTTTTTCGCTGAGGCAAGATGCTATCCTGTCGGAATAAGTGCATTTATGCAAGTTTGTTGCCTGATCGGACACATGGTGCATCGTGTGATGAATGTTGCCGGATAGGCGTTTAAACCCTTGGAGTAAGAATGGATCGAATCACAGAGTCTTTGGTAAATGAATTTTCTAAAGAGTACGCCATTGAAAAATGGACTCCAGATAAACGCTTTGAGGCACTGTCCGCTCATCTGCTTATTGGCCGCGTTCTTGGGGAGAATTTCGATTTCGAAGAATCTCTATGCGGTGGTGGGAATGACCTGGGTATCGACGCAATAGCTATCATTGTCAATGAACAAATTGTCAATCATCCGGACGAGATTGACGAAATCGCTGCAAAGAATGGCTACCTGGAAGTGAAGTTTGTTTTTGTGCAGTCGGAAACATCAGCTAGCTTTGATGGGCAGAAACTCGGAAACTTCGCAGATGGCATAAAGGAGTTTTTTGCTGCGACCCCTACCTTGCCGCGTAATTCGGCAATTGAGGATATGGCAAAAATAATGGCCGCGGTGTACGCCAAGAGTGGAAAGTTCACGCGAGGTAACCCCGATGTGTTTGCCTTTTATGCGACTACGGGAATGTGGACGGGTGACGCCCATTTAGAGGCAAAGCGAGCATTAAAACAATCAGAAATTGCGGAAACTGGCGGGGGGATATTCAGGAATGCAGAACTGGTTTGTATCGACAGAGCACGAATTCAGTCCTCCTATAATAGCCTGAAAAATGCTGTGAGCCGTGATTTTAGCTTTGAACGGAAAACTGTGGTGCCAGACATTCCGGGTGTAAATGAAGCATACATTGGGATTTTGCCTGCATTGGAATTTGTTAAGCTGGTGGAGGACGAGTACGGTCAGATTATAAAATCGATATTCTACGACAATGTTCGGGACTGGCAGGACTACAACGATGTGAACGCGGAAATAAGAAACACCGTAAGTAATGCCGATCAGCAGATGAGGTTTGCGCTAATGAATAACGGTGTGACTATTATTGCTAAAACTCTGAGGTCAACAGGAAATAAGTTCTTTATTGAAAACTATCAAATTGTAAACGGCTGCCAAACCAGTCACGTTTTGCAGCAAAATAAGGGGAAACTATCGAACGACGTGATGGTTCCTCTTCGATTGATATCCTCGACGAATGAGGAAGTTATAAGCGGAATCATTAAAGCGACAAACAGGCAAACTGAGGTCAGTGAGGAACAATTGCTGGCGGTGTCTGAGTTTCAAAAAGATCTCGAGAGCTTTTTCCTGTCCTACTCTGATAAGAAAAGCTTATTTTATGAGCGGCGCTCTAGGCAGTATAACAGTCGGTCGGATGTTGAAAAAGTTAGAATTATTTCGCCGACAAACTTAATTCGTGCTTTTAGCTCGATGTATTTGGCTGTTCCACATAGAACTATGAGAAGCTATAAATCGCTACTTAGCACTGTCGGAAAGGATTTGTTTGTTTCAGGGCATAAGCTTGAGCTTTATTATGTGGCTGCCTACGCTTTTTATAAACTGGAATACTTCTTTAGGAATGGCTTAATTGATTCGAAATATAAAGTTGCTAGATTTCAGATATTGTTGGCACTCAAAATTAGCTTAATCGGCGCTGCGAACTCTCCTTTGAACTCAGGGAAAGCGGAAGCGAAAGCTAAGGAAATGGAAGCGATCTTGTGGGATGACGAAAATTCCGCAAAAGCATTCTTAACAGCTGTCCAGATTGTGGAAGAGGTTCAGGATGGCGGCGGTTTAGATAGAGATTTGGTGCATACGGAACAACTTACTGAAAAAATCTTGGCGCATAAGTTGGTAGCTAAATCTTGATTTTCACTTGTGCGACGCTTGTATGTCTTCAAACCCCTGTGTCTCGGTCCCGGTTCGGTGTTCGGTCCCGGAACGCCCTTGACCTGCATCAACTTTCCGACAGCGATGCCACGGCAGCAGGTATACTGTTTCTGTATTAGGTCGGCTTTCGATGGGCTCCGCTGTGGTAGTCCAAAAAGCCGTTGCGTTTCTTCGACTTGGTGCCCATAGATTTGCAGGATCGCCGTTCTGTTAATCCGCAGGTCCCTGGTTCGAGTCCAGGTCGGGGAGCCAGAATTTTGAAAAGCCCAACCAGCCGGTTGGGCTTTTTGCTTTGCGCGGGAGGATGATATGGCAAAAAAGAAAGAAGAGCTCGATCCGGAAACCCTGGAATTGATCCAGTGGTGTATCGAGGTGGAAGGTTTCCTGGTCAAGGGCGGCGCCACGGTGGAACAGGCCCAGGATCACATCGAAGAACAGATCGAATGGTTCACGGACTTGTTCTATGACGGCTTGACGCC
>Ga0102591_1004043_pt1 | contig 12069 bp, 14 predicted proteins | sample AraplaCol_mCL_r2_2_FD_76860 | JGI IMG/M metagenome (GOLD analysis project Ga0102591, IMG submission 76860) | Arabidopsis root microbial communities from North Carolina, USA - plate scrape MF_Col_mCL_r2 (SPADES assembly) (version 2) | ecosystem: Host-associated > Plants > Roots > Endosphere... | reverse complement strand
AGGGTGTGCTGAAGTATCTTTTTAGTGCGATCTCATCCAGATAAAGACCACCCATCCCGCTTGGATAAGGGACTTCCAGATCGGGTAGCCTGTAAATTCCACTGTTAGATGCGACCGCCTGGTCGACAAGGACGGCTGTGTTGAGTGCCAGATAACGAAGGACAAACTGGGAGCCTGCGGAGTTGCCGAATAATCCGAAAGTTTCTCGGCGCAATCCCAACCTGTCTCCGACGTAAATGAACAGCCTGTCTATGATGCCGAAGGTCCACTGTTCCCGCGGTAGGACCGGGGAGGCAGGCCCAGGCCTCACATTTCCATAATTGTAGGCATATACATCCGGAAACGCCTCTGCATCGAACTCAGGAACGAGAACGATCATTTGGTAGAGCTCTGCGGGTTGCGCGAGTACATCTCGAAAATCAGATGCCTTGCGGTCAAGTCCATGCATTCCAACCACGACACGGTTGTTGGCAGTGATTTTGTTCGGCAGGAAATAGAAAACGCGCAGAGATTGCCGCTTCCCTGCCGCATCGTCATTGAGGACGAACGAGCCAAAGCGATCGCTCGTAGATAATGTTTCTAAAACAACCATCGATCCGTCGTTCAAAACTTTGCTGAAATTACTTGAAATTACGGATCAATTGCGCTGTTTGCAATGTCCGCCTGTGGCGCTTTATTGCCGTCTCATGGCTGTCCTCTGGGAGCGCCTGCAGGCTAAACTAAGTGACCATACCCAGTTAGCCGCAACCGATCGCTGCAGCACTGCGCCGACTGATAAGAATGGTTTCGACGAGGCGACAACGGAATACTGGCCGAACATCCTGTCTGAGGCTGCGTCGCCATTCGCGTCGAGACTGACAATCATCCGTCCCAAACCAGTCTCGTAGAAGTTAGCCATTGCTGGTTGATCTACATATTTGAGATTGTACGCTTGGTGGATGTTCACCAACCTTTTCTTTGCCGCCGCCGTCGTCATCTTCTTCGCCGTGCTCGCGATCATGATCCCCTTCATCGGGAAGCTTCACGATATCAAAGAAATGACCCCTAGACTGGCTGCATGGCTTTCACTGCGAATATTCCCGCTAATGCTTCCTTTCACGATATTCGCTTTCCTCGGCAGCCAAGCGAGCAAGTGGGGATGGAACTCGGTCGTGACCCCATAAACGGGCGACGAGGTAATCGTGGCGCTCAGCCCGTAACTGCCACCCAAAGCACAGCGGTCGCGGTCGTTGCCAGTGCTAGGTCCTGTTGACAAAGTCTGTGGCTGAGGTGAACCTCTCGCAATGCAGTTTCGAAACACTATTGAGCCTCGCGTTGAGGGGCAAGCATACCGGTGCCCGTGCTGCCATTTCGCGACCCTTTCGGAGCGAGGCGGCTACGAGATTTGCCCTGTGTGTTTTTGGGAGGATGATGGGCAAGATGATCATGATGCTGAGTTAGTCCGAGGTGGTCCGAACGGTCCGCTGTCGCTGGATCAAGCGCGACTGAATTTCGCAGAATTCGGCGCTTGCAATTTGCGCCATCGCAAAAATGTACGTCCGCCTACCGAAGCTGAACGCAAGCGATTCCCAAATGAGCTGAACTCTGATTCAAAGCTGCTCTTTGCGAGAAGCGGTAATGGCCCGTGGCGATTTGACCGATGAAGAATGGTACGTGATCGAGGGTCTTCTTCCGCCGGCACGGGGACGCAAGTCGCGGCCAGCCTACGACAATCGGCAATTCCTTGACGGCATGCTTCATGTCCTGCCACCGAGAGGATGTTGGTGTCACTCGATACGATGACATGGGCTGCGTTAAACAGCCTACGCGCGCGAACATAGGGCTTGATCGACATTCCAGTCGAGAACTGAAACACCCGGCACATGTGGTTGATGTTCACCCCGCACCGCTCAGACAACGATGAGAGAGACAGCTCCGAGTGCAGATTCATCTCGATTTGCCAGACCAGCCTGTTCAAAAGCGGCATGGGTTCTCCTGTGCTTCACCTTCCCTATTTGCGATAGAATGTGATTACTTGCTTGACCGCATTTGACTTTGTTCATGCTTGACAGCGAGCATTCGCAAATGCCGGGTGCAGAAGGATCGCCCCCGTCGCGCCATCAAAGCATCCGATGCTGCTCGTTCGGCTGTCCAAATGGACCGATACCATCCCAAAGGTCCGGCGCATCCAGCTTGGCGAGCAGGATGAGGCTGAGCTCATGGGGCGACTCCCGGTCGAACCGAAACCACTCTTCCACACGGCTCGAGTTGGGTGCGATGCGTGTCCTTCGACATGGATTCAAATCCCAAGCCTTTACCTTATCGGGTGCAATCGGTTTGCCCCAACAGGTTACGACCCCATCAGGCGGACAACACGCGATCTCGACAAGAAATCCGCCGCCGTTTCTGTCGAATTGAAAGGTAAGGAGATCGATGCACTTCTCACTAATTCGGCGAAAGTGCGGAAAGCTGCCTGTGAAACCGTTCCGGCGTATGGACGGAACCACCGAGCTTGAAGTTCGCGCACCATTTCTGTCCGCGATGCGCCCATTTCCTATTCCTCCGATTTGGCTGACGCGCTCATCCAGGGCAACTAAGCCATCACCGGCAGCTCAAAGCTTCGTTTGAGCGTTTCCATCGGCACATCCGTCTTGACGTTCAATACGCTTGGGATGCGTGTCAGGTGGTCGGCCTGAAAACGCCAGTAGCTATGAAGATCAGCCGTGACGATGCGCAGGACAGCATCGCACTCCCCCGTCGTCAGATAACATTCCATAACTTCTGGAAACCGCCTAACGGCCTCGGCAAATTGCAAGGTGACATGTGCGTCCTGTGTCTTGAACCAGACTCGAGCAAACACTGTAAGGCCCGCGCCGACCTTGGTAGGGTCTAACACGGCGACGTAGCGATCAATGATGCCTGCGTCCTCCAGCAATCGCACACGGCGAAGACACGGCGACGGCGATAACCCCACTTCCTTGGCCAGATCGATATTGGAAATGCGCCCATCGCGCTGCAGCACCTTCAGGATTCGCCGATCAATCTCGTCCAAAGTTATCGACATAATATAGCTCAAGCTCGCATTGTTTTGGCATAAAATGCCAGAATATTTCACCAGTTATGAACTCTTTGCAAGCTCGTTGCGAAAGAATTGGCCTATCGTTTCAAATGTCAAAGTGGAGACGGAAGCCGATGTCGAAAAATTTCAAAAAAGTGGTGCTCGCCTATTCAGGCGGCCTGGACACATCGATCATACTGAAATGGCTACAGCAGACCTACGGCTGCGAAGTCGTGACCTTTACCGCCGATCTTGGGCAGGGCGAGGAGCTTGAACCCGCTCGTAAAAGGGCCGAACGCCTGGGCGTGAGAGATATTCGCGTTGAGGATGTCCGCGAGGAGTTTGCGAAAGATTTCGTTTTCCCGATGTTTAGAGCAAATACGCTGTACGAGGGGCAATATCTGCTTGGCTCCTCCATCGCTCGTCCGCTGATCGCCAAGCACCTCATCAACATTGCAAGAGAGGTCAGTGCCGATGCCATCGCTCATGGTTCAACCGGCAAAGGCAATGACCAGGTGCGCTTTGAGTTGGCCGCCAATGCACTTGAGCCTTCGATCAAAATCATCGCGCCATGGCGCGAGTGGAACATCCATTCGCGGACTCAACTCATCGAGTATGCTGAAGCGCATAAAATTCCTGTTCCGACTGACAGACGTGGCGAAGCTCCGTTCTCGACAGACGCAAACCTCCTGCACACGTCCACGGAGGGGAAGGTTTTGGAGAACCCGGGCGAGATCGCACCTTCTCATATCTACCAGCGCACTGTTGATCCCTTGGAAGCACCTGACTCGCCGGAAGTCATCGTAATCGGGTTCGAAAAAGGTGACGCTGTTTCCCTGAACGGCGAGGCAATGACGCCTGCGCGACTCATGATTAAACTCAATGAATTGGGCGGCAAGCATGGCATCGGGCGAGTTGACCTGGTTGAAAACCGCTTCATCGGGATGAAGTCGCGTGGGGTCTACGAAACCCCAGGCGGCACGATCTTGATTGCAGCTCATCGTGGGATCGAATCCATTACACTCGACGCCGCTGCCATGCATTTGAAGGACGAGATCATGCCTCGCTACGCCGCTTTGATCTACAATGGGTTTTGGTATTCGCCCGAGCGAGAGATGCTGCAAGCTCTGATCGACCAGAGCCAAATCCATGTTAGCGGCGACGTGACGGTAAGGCTCTACAAGGGCTCCGCCAGTGTGATCGCCCGCTCCTCGCCCGCCTCGCTCTACACAGCCGATCTCGTCACCTTCGAGGAAGGCTCCGGAACATACGATCATCATGACGCCGAAGGTTTCATCAAGCTCCATGGATTACGTCTGAAGAACTGGGCTTTGCGAAACAGGAAAGCGGCTGCATCTCAACCGCAGTCGTAGCGATATGAGTAACGCAAGATGATCCGCCTCGCTATCCAGACAGTACATGGCGTAAGCCGAAGGACAGTCCATCGCAATGACTGAACCGCTGGGTAGATTGCTTTCACTACGGCACGGTCGTGACTAAAGAGCTGACCTCTGGAGGTGTGGCCATACCTCCAGCACCGTCAGCCGCAGGAACTGCCTCCCCTTTTTTACTAGGTTACACTTTGGCGAAAAACTCTGCGGCTTTCGCTGCCACATCCTCATGGACGACCGTTCTATTTAGTCCGTCTCGATCGATAAACAGTTCCGGGGCGACTTCTCGGCCGATTGCCGATCCTTCTGGAAGGAAAGTGTAATGGGCAACACCTCCGCCCAAAATTTCAGAACTACATCGAGGGATGTTCTGTGATAGCCAATCGCAGCACCGTTCGGGCGGTGCGACATTATCTCCGTCGCCGCCAATCAGGTACACTGGTCGGTTTATCGCGTGAAGACTTTCCCGCGAAAAGCCCAACACAGAGCGGCCCGGAGCAATGGCGAAGACAGCGCGGATTCGGGGATCGGAAAAGTCACTTCGCCGCCGATCCCAAGACACCCGAAAAACCGGGTTCTCATAGAGTTTTGGCAGTTCATCGGCGAGGTTTGGAAATTCTCGGGGTCCCTGGACTGGACTCTTTTCCGGATTGTCTGGCTCGAACTGCGAAAATGCAACACGGGCTCCAGCCAGTAAGAGAACCGTGTATGCGCCTGCTGAGAAACCCGCCGCGAAAATCTGTTCTTGTCTGTGGACCCCCAATAAACTTCGCCAACCAGACGCATTGAGAATTGCCGACAGATCAAGTGCTCGCTCCCACATGCAAAGGAAACCTTCTGCACGATAGGGTTCAGAGCCTGTATGACCGTGATGGTTGACTGCTAGTGCCACAAAGCCGCGCTGAGCCAGCCGGAATCCTAACCACTCCAGTGCTTCCCCTGTCGCACCTGTTCCGTGCGAAAGGACAACGAGGGGATGCGCTTCGTCTGGTCGAGCTAGAGGTGCATTGAAGGCCACGGGTTCTCTCCGGAACCATGACCTCTCTAAGGGCACGTGAGCGACCCAAGCCTCGTCGGCGGGATACCAGGCTGTCCAAGCCAGAGGACGTGCGGCGGTCCCTTCCCAATTTAACCGATGAGGATCAACGCAAACACCCTTTCTGAAACCGACCTGCATAAGCACCATCATTGTGTTGCGGTATCTGAACCACCTTGTAATCGAAAATGTGTTACGACTCGCCGATATGCTGCCACCCAGCCGCTCGGCTCTGGTCTACGGGCCAGTCGTAAGCCATGCTCGTTCGGCCTGATGAAGGCAAACACGGCTTCTGCGAGAAGAGCTGATACGATAGCGACCGAGGTCGATGTAGCTGCCACGTGATGCCGGAGGATGTCCACAACGTCGAGATTGAACTCCTACCTTGCCGCAGCCTGAACGGCTGCTTTCGGTCCAAACGGGTAGCGATATCATTTTCTATGATAGCCCGGCTAAAGGTAGATAGCTATTCGGTCCGTATCAGCCCCACGCAGACTTCACTTCATTTCGCGCAGCCGTTTAGATAGTCTCGTAGCCGCAGCTTGAGGAAATCAACAACCTTCGGGTGATCAAGGAATTCATTAACTCCCATGATGGCCCACTGCTGACCTTCGTCTCCAAACCTAACAGCATCAAAGCCCGTGGCGATCTCTGCTACGTATAAATAGCTGCCCAGCCTCGCGTTATGGGACGGATAATATTTTTCCCACACGATTGCGTTAGGGTCTACTTGAAGGCCGAATTCCTCGAATGTTTCTCGAAGAGCACATACGGCAACACCGACTTGGAGTTCCGTTGGGCATACTCCCGAGTTCCTCTTCGACTTCTCGTGACAGAGTCTCCGCTGATGCTTCGTGAAACTCTATCCTACCGCCAGGAAGCGCCCAAAACGGATCGCTGACGGATCGATGGATCAGAATATGCCCTTCAACCCAGATAAGCGCCGCCGCTCTGAACTGGAACCGAGACGGCCCGTCATCGAAAACGATCATGGTCCTATCGTTCATATTGGTACCTTTCACGTTTTCCACGTCAGCCTCCTACCGCAGGTGTAATTTCGGCAATAGCCCTTGTCCCTTGTCGACTGCTCGTGATCCCGGGAGGGCTTTACGTCATTATGCGTCACCGCGCCAATGTCCGGAGGCTGATTGCCGGTGTGGAACCCAGGTTGGGCCAGACCAATTCGGACAGACCTGACCACCCGGAACGGTCGATAAGGAGTTGGTGGCCGCACATCCGAATGCGTCTCTGGTGTTCCGGCGTCACGACGCTCGTGGACTCTTAGCTGCCAAAAGCGGACGGCAGGAGTTTTCCGGATTGAAGCAGAAATTGGAGTGTGTACGCGACCGACCGGGCATCGTCTAATGCATCATGCCCGCGTAACTCTGGGTGCTTGACGCCGTAATAGTCGGCCAGTTTGTTGCTAGGAGTTCGAGCCAATTCCTCAACAGGCATTCCAGCAGCAAGCAAAAGCTTGACGGCGTTATCGAACCGTTGCGCGGGAATAGGTGGTTGGATACCCTCCACGTAGCAGCTGATTGCAATCATATTCAGTTCGTCTTTCCCCCACGATCAAAAGGTTGCACCCTCTGAGAAACAGTCAAGATCGTCCAGCGCGGTTTGCAGAGGCCTGCCATCTTGCGTAATCCGTTCCTCCGTTATTCCGGTCAGGTCGGTAAAATAGGGGTCGATTGCGTAGCGGGCTCCATCCCTGTCATGTGGCTTAACGTAAGCTTCAAAGGTCTCAAGCATCGGAAACTCTTCCTCGAGACCGATTTTCACTGCGCCGATTTGTGCAATTACCGGATCAGGATCAATAGCCGCGCACCAGAAACGGCTTTGGGAGCCTTTGATGCAAAGGAACTCGCAGTCGAAGATAACAGCTGTTTTCACGCGCTTCTCCTCAGGGCTTCTTCAAGGGAGACTACTTTAGTTTGGCGAGATGGCAATTACCGCTGTGGACGCTTCCATTGTCGTCATCCGGCATCTTTCTGTGCCATGCGTACCACCTTGGAGATGAATGCACTTTTTCCCGCGGTGTACCGATCCCCATCATACGGGAACTGTTCCGCTAGCCGGCGTTTCAGAACGGCGTACGCTGAAGCCGCGTCGCCATGCTGACGCAGATAGTTTCGGAAAAGCATCCGCCGCTCGTGTGTCTTGTTTGAGGGGGAGCAAAGGTATGCTCTGACCTGAGGCGCAGGGCGTTTCAAAAGGAAGGCCCAAACATCGTCATCATATCGATTCCCACGAGATTCGAATCCAACCTCGATGAGGGCTGCGCTTGCATCTGGAACGACATCTGGTCCCGATAAAGTTACATCAACGTCGATAATCGGCTTTGCGGGCAAGCCCGGTACAGCAGTGCTGCCGATGTGGTCGACGGCCACGACCCACTTCGTGAGGGTGGTTCTCAATAAGGCTTCGGCCGCTGAAAACTCATTTCTCCAATTAGGATCGTAAGGAACGACTTCGACTAAGGTTGGCATGAGCGCATCCGCTAAAATGGGAGACGACAGATATTTGGCGTTCAAGCCAATGTCGGCGCTTTTAGTTGAGCTTTCCCTTTGAGGCTGGATGTCGAGGTCCAGGATTTGCCAGAACGAGATACGACGCTGCGCCGGCTTCCTAATTTCGGCCCTAAGCGGACCTCGGCTTTGCGAAGTTTGAGGAGCGACCGTGGCGTCTGTCGTTGGGCACTCGGTCTCGCCTAAATCCACACGAATTCGCCGGTTCGGGCCTTTGATTTCGCCCCAGAGAGTTCTGCCTAGACCGGGTAGAAAAATAAGGAGCGCAAGACCTGAACCATAGCGCTCAGAACGAGGCGGCCCGGCCAACGTCATTAAACTGGATTTTAACTTCCCCTTGCGATCAAGCTCATATGGGCAAAGGGTGCGAATTCCAATGACATTGTTGCTTCTGTGGTCGACCGGACACGAGATCACCGTCCTCGCAGACACGCTATTTGGCGGCGGATACGGTGAAGGCTCCGAGGTGGGCCCGGTTGTGCGCTGTTATCAGCGACGGCCTTCTTGCAATGACCAACTCTCATGGACTTGTGATTCTGGGAAGAAACGCCGCTGGCCCGGAGCTTCCGTTTGCGACTACGAGCGGAAGTGCACCCCCATGCTTCGGGGGATGATGGCCATGGAGCCTCAGCGCTCCGTAATGCTGGGAAAGTCCCTGGAAATCCCAGACCAAGTTATTGTCGATCACGCTCGGCAGTGTGCGCAACTTTCTGCATGGTTGTGCAAGACAGCTGTAGCGGGCCTTGACCCTTAACGCGGCGCAGACGTAGGTTGCATCGGCACTTAGGGGTAGGTCAATTTGAGCGCAGCCTTAAACGAAGTCCTGCAGGCGATTAACAATCCAGGGATCAGCGAAAGTGGTGGAGGTCACGCTACTAAGGGGTTAGAGTATCAAAAGAACTGGGCCATCGCGAAGATGATTGCTCTTCGGGAAGACGGTGTCACAGATTTCCTTTTTCTGTTCGAAGCGGTGCAGGACGTCACGATTCTCGACTCGCCCAAGAAGCCGACCAAAATCGAAGTCTATCAAGTCAAGAAACTGGACCGCAACGAGTGGACATGGGGAGCATTGACGCTCCTACATAAACCCGCCGACCCGACGGCCGTCACGAAGACTGGCAAGCCTAAAAAGACCACGGTAAAGGTGAAGCCTTTGGAGGTCCTTGCCGATAGCCCGATCGGAAAACTTTTTGCTGCCATCGCCGTATTCAATAAACTCGAGGCCTCGGCAACATTCGTTTCGAACGCCGGATGCAATCTCGATTTGGAAGGTGGTGGGAACGCAGCAACGTCGCTGCCTGTCGAACTTTCTAGGCTGTTACCCCATTACCGTACTCTACTCGAAGCGTCACTCGGCAAACTCCAGGCCGTAGGTCAGCCGGCCGCCAATCTATCGAAAGTGCGATTGGAAAAGTCGGAGCTGGCAGTCGAGGACCCGCAACGTCACACGATAGGCATAGCTGCCGAATTCCTCGAGAGGAGGAGTCCTAAACACGCCGGCCAGGCCTCCTCGCTTGTCACGAGCCTTTTAGCTAAGCTAGGGCCGCTATGCGCAAAAACCGCAAAGGCCCAAACGCTCGAAAAAATGGCGTCTCGGCACGGATTCAGCTCGGACGAATTCAATGGGGCGCTCGGTGATCTTGAACAAATTCCGGATGTTGACTTCTTCTTAGGCCATTGGCTCAATCAACTGAGCAGTGAGAGTTTTGACTTCATGGAAATCACCCGCATACGTATTGAGTGCGTCGCCATCCAACGGCGCGCTCTGATGGGGCAAACGTTGCCTGACGAACCTGGTATCAGGTCGTCCTGTGACAACTGGCTGCAAGCCAACGAGATGAAGTATCCACTGACATCGTTCGTTGAAAGCGGCGTACAGAACCTCCGCGCAGATTTTCCGAGAATCAAAGACACCGAATTACGGGCTCACCTTTTGCTGAGAGCGATCCATGACACGCGGACCAGAACTTCCTCGCCTGTTGAGAAGCCTTCGGACGAAATCGTATGAAAAACTTTCTATTCAAAAACATATGGCTGCTCTCCGAAAGCCAGCAACGCGGACGGAGGGAAATATTCAGTCCGAAGAAGACACTGATCGTAGGGATGAATCACACGGGCAAATCGAGCCTGATTAAGTCACTCTTCATCGCCCTCGGCGCGAGACCCACCGGCGAGCTTGGCCAGTGGGACGACGATACAGCCGTCGTCGTGGAATTCTCGATCGACGGAAAAGACTACAGCGTCGTGCAGCAGGCAAACTTCCGAGCGCTGTTAAACTCGAAGGGCGAAATCGAAGACGCAGCGACGAACGCGACTGACTGGGGTGAGATATTTGCCAATTTGGTCGGATATAACCTGACCCTGACAGACCGAAGCAATAATCCGGTCAGCGGTGACGCCAGAACGTTTTTCCTGCCGTTCTACATCAATCAAGACGGAAGTTGGTTATCGAACTGGTCCACATTTGTCAGCCTGCAACAGTACAAACAGCCGATACAACCTGTTTTGGAGTTTTTCACCGGGGTCAAGCCGCCCAGATACTACGAGCTCAACGCTCAGAAAAATATCCGGCAGACGACACTTGGCGACTTGCGGAGCGAAGAGAGGTTAGTGAAAAACATCAGAGAACGTGTCGCGAAGTCCATCCCACTAGATGGCCCAAAGACCGTCCCCGAGGCCTTTCAGCAGGATATCAACCGTCTTACCGATGAACTGACTTCTTTAAATGCTCTTCAGGAGCAGGCCCGGAAGACACTTGTGACCGAGCTGGAGACGCTGGAGAGCCTTAAAACGCAAGTTAAGCTGGCCAAGCACGCGCTCGAACATCACGATAAAGACGCAGAATACCTCCAACATGAGCCCCATGAGGTTCTGGTCTGCCCGACCTGCCATGCCGAGCACCACAAGACTTTCATGGATATACTGCGCCACTCCGAAGATGCGCGCGTATTGCAACGCCTCGTCACACAGCTTGAGGTAGACGCCAGAAAGGCCGCTGAGATTCATAACGGATCGAAGGCCAAGTTGCGCGAACTCGACGATCGGTATGCGACGGTGTCCGCGATCCTCGAAACTCGTCGCGAGACGATTAAGCTGGACGACGTTCTGCGGGGAATGGGTGCTGAAGCCGCGCTCGGGGCATTCTCTGCCGAGCTTGACGCCCTGAAACAGAAGATCGACCAACTCGTCGTCGAAATTGCCGACATCGACACGCAGCTTCGAGAGCTTACGGACACCAGACGGTCCAAGGCGATCTTGACGCTCTTCCGCTCGTCGTACGAGACCGCGCGTGTATCGCTTAATCTGCCGGCGGTGGACACAAAGCGGATGATGCTCAGTAGTCGTCCCGACATGTCAGGTAGCGGTGGTCCCCGCGCCATTCTTGCTTACTATTCTGCCATCTGGGCGACATGTGCTGGCGAGCATGGCTCGTTCTCCCTCCCCCTAATTATCGACTCGCCACAACAGCAGGGACAAGACGCCGCCAACCTACCGATCATTATCAATCATATTGCCGAAAACTTGCCGAAAGACGCCCAGGTGATCTTGACGGTGGAGACACCGACAGACGTTGAGTTCAACAAGACCATCATCCTCGAAAAGCCGTACCAGCTTCTTCAGGAGGAACAGTTCGAAGAGGTGAATGCCTTTGTTCGTCCGCGGCTCGAACGACTGTACTCGCGGCTTGTAGGCTGAGCACGAGGAGAACCGGAAGTCCCGTCCTGTCGCCTACGTCTGGCAACTCGAGGAGCGGAGATGTTTCTCAGACCAAGTCGGAAACCATCGGCGCGGCAGTCGCCGCTTTGTGACAAACCTTTCCCCTACCGGAGGCCGTGCCACAGTGGACGGTAAGCTCGGTCCTACAGGGCCGGGTGTGAAGGCCAATCCCATGCTTGCCCGTCGGGGCATTTGGCCAACCTATATTGTGCTGAAAGCCCAATGACCGCAGATCGGGTTCCCGCCGGCCCCTGATGGGGCTGATCGCACGACGACAAGCGAGGCAAGCATCAGCCAACCTTCCGGAACGCACTGTCCCGGGAGGTTGGCTTCTGCTCCACACTAATTACGATCAGAGTT
>Ga0102591_1004040_pt1 | contig 12078 bp, 12 predicted proteins | sample AraplaCol_mCL_r2_2_FD_76860 | JGI IMG/M metagenome (GOLD analysis project Ga0102591, IMG submission 76860) | Arabidopsis root microbial communities from North Carolina, USA - plate scrape MF_Col_mCL_r2 (SPADES assembly) (version 2) | ecosystem: Host-associated > Plants > Roots > Endosphere... | reverse complement strand
GGCCGATTGGCTGCAGGCGGAATTGGGCAAGCCGGATTTGCGCGTCCTGGATGCGTCCTTCTATCTGCCGGCGCAGAAGCGCGATGCCGACGCCGAATACGCCGCCGGCCATATCCCGGGCGCTATCCGCTTCGATCAGGACAAGATCGCGGATCATTCCGTACTGCTGCCGCACACGATCCCCTCGCCAGAGTTTTTCGCAACCGAAGTCGGCAAGCTCGGCATCGGGGAAAACGATCATATCGTCGTCTATGATGGCATCGGGATGTTCGCATCGCCGCGTGTGTGGTGGCTGTTTCGCGTGATGGGCGCACGGAATGTGTACGTACTGGATGGCGGACTGGACGGATGGAAAGCGGAGGGCCGGCCGCTTGAGGCAACCGTTCCGCGCCACGAGCCAAAGGTTTTCAAGCCCACCTATGACGCCTCGCGGGTCGTCAATCTCGATGCCATGCGGGAGATCGTTGCACGCGGCGCGCTGCAGATAGCGGATGCCAGGAGCGCGGGCCGCTTTGCAGCGGTCGAGCCTGAGCCGCGCGCTGGCATGCGCTCCGGTCACATGCCGGGCGCGCGAAACCTGCCATCGGGTGTCTTCGCCACCCAGGGCCGCTTCAAATCCCTGCCGGAACTCAAGCAGACGATTGAGGAGGCGGGCGTAGACCTGTCGAAGCCCGTGGTCACGTCCTGCGGTTCGGGCATCACCGCGGCCATCATCACGCTGGCGCTGGAATCCCTCGGCCATACCGACAACAAGCTCTACGACGGTTCCTGGAGCGAATGGGGTGGCCGGGACGACACGCCTGTTGTCACCGGTCCGCCGGAACCGGTCAAAGCCTGACACGATGGTGAAGCCCCCCTCTTCCCTAAAAGCCCATATTACGCGCCTGGAAATGACGGCACCGCCGAAGGCAAGCCTTCCGGTGCCGATCAACATCCAGACGGCGATCATGCGGGCTCCCGACATTCCGCTGCCATTCTATCGCTATCTCTACCGTCAGGTCGGTGCCAGGTGGCAGTGGGTGGACCGGCTGCGGATGCTTGACGAGGATTTGGCCAGGTCGCTGCACGACAAACGCAACAATATCAGCGTGCTCTACGTCAACGGCGCGCCTGCTGGCTTCTACGAGTACTTCGTCGAGGATGAGGACACGATCGAGCTCAGCCACTTCGGGCTGTTCGAGCATGCGCTTGGTCTGGGGATCGGAAAGTGGTTCCTGCTGCAGGCGCTCTACGCGATCTGGACGCTCAATCCGAAGCGGGTGACGACGACGACCAACGATCTTGATCACCCGCGCGCTTTGCAGCTCTACCAGATGTTCGGCTTTTCACCGGTCTCCACCGGTTCGGGCATCGTCCGGCCGCTCAGCGACAAGGAACTTCTGGAGTTGAGCAAGAAGGACTGGTGAGTCCGCCAGCAGCGGGAGCCGTCGTTGAGGACTCTGGCAGGAATCGGGTGGCTTGTATCCCGATAAGGGCGCATCTCATGGCAATCAGCAAGGAGATCCGCCATGACCGACATCCGCTTTTCCGCCATGCCCACCGCCAACGCCGAGAATCTCTGGAACGGCGGTACAGACGCCTACGGTTTCTTGCCCGAGACGATGGTCTCCGACGGGCCTGGCCATCCCTGCCGTCATTGCCTGAAGAATATCGATGCCGGCGAGGAATTGCTGGTCTTCGCCTACCGGCCGTTTCCGGAGCTTCAGCCCTATGCTGAGACCGGTCCGGTCTTTCTTCACAAGGAGCCCTGCGAGCGCTATGCCGCAGAAGAGGTCCTGCCGCCGGTTCTGACCAGCCCGGATTTCATCGTGCGCGGTTACAATGCCGATAACCGAATCGTGTACGGCACAGGCGCGGTAACTCTGACACCCGATATCCGCTCCTATGCCACCCAGCTCCTCGAGCGGCCTGAGATTGCCTACGTGCATGTGCGGTCGGCACGCAATAACTGCTATCAATGCCGTATAGACAGATGATGGCTGGTCGCAGGAGAATGCGACCAGCCTGCCTCACGTAACGTGATGGGAATTACGCCACGTTTAGTACGCTTTCCGGAGCATAGGCTTCGTAGCCCAGCGCTTCGGCCACCGGCTTATTGGTGACGCGTCCCTTGTGGATATTGAGACCGTTCCTGAGGTGACGATCTTCTGCAATCGCACGCAGGCCGCGATCGGCCAGCGCCAGACCATAAACCAGCGTTGCATTGTTCAGGGCATGTGCCGAGGTGACCGGCACGGCGCCTGGCATGTTGGCGACGCAGTAGTGCACCACGTCATCGACAACGTAGGTCGGTTCGGAATGGGTCGTTGCATGCGACGTCTCGAAGCAGCCGCCCTGGTCGATGGCAACGTCGACGATGACAGAGCCTCGCTTCATCCCCGACAGCATTTCGCGGGTCACAAGCTTCGGCGCGGCGGCGCCCGGAATGAGCACGGCCCCAATGACGAGGTCTGCCGCGAAAACTTCTTCTTCCAGAGCCTGAATGCTGGAATAGCGCGTATGGACGCGACCGCCGAAGATATCGTCAAGCTGGCGGAGACGCGGCAGTGACTTGTCGAGGATGCTGACATCGGCGCCGAGGCCCGCGGCCATCCTGGCGGCATGCAGGCCGACGACGCCGCCACCAATAATAGCGACCTTCGCCGGCAGCACGCCGGGAACGCCGCCGAGCAAGATACCCAGCCCGCCATTGGCCTTCTGCAGGGCGGTCGCGCCAGCCTGGATAGACAGGCGTCCGGCCACCTCGGACATCGGCGCAAGGAGGGGCAGACCGCCCCGATCGTCCGTTACCGTCTCATAGGCAACAGCGGTGACGCCGGACGCAAGGAGACCCTTGGTCTGTTCCGGGTCGGGCGCGAGGTGAAGATAGGTGTAGAGAATCTGGCCATCGCGAAGCTGCGCCCACTCGGAGGGTTGCGGCTCCTTGACCTTGACGATCATATCGCACTTCTCGAAGATTTCCTTGGCCGAGGCGGCAATCTTTGCGCCAGCGGCCGCATAGGCCGCGTCATCAGCACCGATGCCGGCGCCCGCCTTGGTCTCAACCCAGACCTCGTGGCCATGGGCGACATATTCACGAACGGATGCAGGTGTCAGTCCGACACGATATTCATGATTCTTGATTTCCTTCGGGCAACCGACACGCATTGAGCGTTCCTCTCTCATTATGTCCGCTTCGCGGAGTGTTTTTGACCGGGAAATCCAACCACCACACCCGCGAAATGTCCTTGCAAAGAAGGTTTGCGCAGCGGGTGATTTTCGAAGAATATTGCGAATTAGAGCAAATAATCGAAAGTTCTTCGAATGTCAGAACCCGACGCCATCGATCTTGCGATTCTGAAGACGCTTCAGTCCGACGCCCGCATTACCAATGCCGACCTTGCAGCCAAGGTTGGACTGTCGCCATCGGCTTGCTCTCGGCGGCTTGATATACTGGAGAAGCGCGGCGTCATCCGTGGCTACCACGCCCACGTCTCTCACAAGGCGCTCGACTACAAGATGATCGCGATCGTGCACATCTCCCTGTCGGGCCAATTTGCGAAGACGCTCTCCGAATTCGAAGCCGCGGTGAAACGCTGTCCGAACGTTTTGGTTTGTTATCTGATGTCGGGCGAATACGATTACATTCTCCGCGTCGCCGCGCGCGACCTCGAGGACTACGAGCGCATCCATCGCGACTGGCTCTCAGCGCTTCCGCATGTCGTAAAGATCAACTCCAGCTTCGCCCTGCGTGAAGTCATCGACAGGCCAAATGTCGGGCTTTGACAGAGAGCTGAAATCGGCAGAATGTCGCAGAATCGGAGCAGCGGCTTCGTCGTCCTCTGCCTGATCCCCCCACAATAAGACCCCGTACGCATGAAATCCAAAACCCAAGGCTATATTTTCGTCCTGCTGGCGATCACCATCTTCTCGCTGCAGGACGGCATCTCGAAGCACCTGGCCTCCGCCTATCCGCCCGTCTTCATCACCATGATCCGCTACTGGGCCTTTGCCGCATTCACCATTGCGCTTGCTTGCAAGATGAGGGGTGGCCTCAAGCAGACGGCCAAGACAAAGCGGCCGCTCCTGCAGGTCTTCAGGGGCGTTTTGCTGGCCTCTCAGGTCGTCGTTGTCATCAATTGCTTCGCCCTGATCGGCCTAGCCCACTCGCAGGCAATCTTTTCGGCAACCCCGATTCTGATTGCGCTGCTCTCAATGCCGATCCTTGGCGAACGGGTTGGTTGGCGCCGCTGGACGGCGATTGGTGCGGGCCTGGTCGGGGTGCTGTTGATCCTGAAGCCGGAAGGCGAGTTTTTCGACGTCAAGCTGCTGCTTGCTGTCTTCTCATGCTTCCTGTTCGCGTTTTACGTTATCGCGACGCGGCTTGTCAGTCGGGACGACTCGGCGATGACGAGTTTCTTCTATACGGGCGTCGTCGGCGGCATCGCCATGACGCTGGTCGGCCCTTTCTATTGGACCTGGATGTCGGGGTGGGACTGGGGCTGGATGACGCTTGTCTGTCTGACCAGCATATCGAGCCATTATTTTCTCATCCGGGCCTACGATATGCTGGATGCCGCCGCCGTGCAGCCACTGACATATCTGCAGCTCGTCTACGCTTCGATTATCGGCGTGGTGATCTACAGCGAGAAGCTGAGCCTCACGATGATCATTGGCTCCGCCATCGTCGTGGCGGCAGGCATTTTCACCGTGTGGCGGGAACACGTCGTTGCGCGCAGAACACGGTTACAGCGGGCTTCCCCACAATTCCAGATCGATCAATTAGAGCATTCTTAATGTTCCCCCAGTAGATTTCACCTACATGTTTCTGGTGGAGCGTAACATGCAGCGTAATCTGAATATCATTGCCCGAAAGGCCGAGCGGCGGTCCTGCCGTGTATTCGGCAAGGTCCGCTATCTCACCAAAGAAGTTGATGCTCGCATCCTCGATATGTCGGTTACTGGCGTTGCCGTCGAGATCCGGTCGCCGATCCACGCCGCGGCCGGCAGCCGCGTGCAAATCATCGCCGAAGACCTCGGCACGCTTCACGGCATCATCCGCTGGAGCCATAATGGTCGCCTCGGAATTCAGTTCGACCCGAACTCCAATGCCCGTGCGCAGGTGGCCTCATACTTCCGGTTCTTCCACAAGGAAGTAAAGCCAGTCCTCTCGCGATAATTCCCTGTCATTTTCAGGGTTTACTCCTTCGCAAATCACCCTAGTCTCGCCATGGCTGGGCGACGCGTGATTTTCGAAGGAGTTTTCATGTCTTCCATTCTGGATCTGCCACCAGTGACCCGCCGCTCGTTGCTTGGCGGCCTGGCCGCCACGTCAGCGCTCATCCTTCTTCATCCTTTCAGCGCGCGCGCAGCCGCCAATCAGGCGCATCTTCGCCTGATGGAAACGACCGACATTCACGTCAACGTCTTTCCCTACGACTACTATTCCGACAAGCCGAACGACACGATGGGCCTCGCGCGCACCGCGACGATCATCGACAACATCCGGGCGGAAGCTGCCAACTCGCTGCTGATCGACAATGGCGACGTGCTGCAGGGCAACCCGATGGGCGACTACATGGCCTACCAACGCGGGATGAAGGACGGTGACCTACATCCCGTCATCAAGGCGATGAACACGCTCGGCTACACGGTCGGCACGCTCGGGAACCATGAATTCAACTACGGCCTCGATTTCATGTTCAAGGTGCTGAACGGGGCAAATTTCCCGTTCGTCTGCGCAAACCTGACCAAAGGCCAGCTCGCGTCCGATCCGACCAAGGACGAGCTGTTTTTCAAGCCCTATCTCATCGTCGAGAAGACAATCAAGGACGGCGCCGGCAACGAGAGCCCTATCAAGATCGGCTTCATCGGTTTTGTGCCGCCGCAAATCATGCTGTGGGATATCAAGAACCTCGAAGGCAAGGCGCAGACGCGCGACATCGTCGAGGCGGCCAAGGCCTGGGTGCCGGTCATGAAGCAGGAAGGCGCGGATATCGTGATCGCGCTCTCTCATTCCGGCATCGACGGCGCGGCCCCCTCCGAGAAGATGGAGAACGCATCGCTGCATCTTGCCGCGGTCGATGGAATCGACGCGATCTTTACCGGGCACCAGCACCTCGTCTTCCCCGGTCCCAAGACCTGGGATGGCATTCAGAATGCCGATCCGGTGAAAGGCACGTTGCATGGCAAGCCTGCTGTGATGGCGGGCTTCTGGGGCTCCCATCTCGGCCTCATTGACCTCCTGCTGGAAAAGGACGGCAAAGGTTGGAGAATTGTCGACTTCACCTCGGAAGCGCGGCCGATCTACCACCGCGATGATAAGAAGAAAGTCATCGCCGACGTCGCCGACAAAAAGGACGTCATCGAAGCTGCGAAGGCTGAGCATGAGGCCACCCTTGCCTACGTGCGCACTCCGGTCGGCAAGACATCGGCCCCGCTCTATTCCTATTTCGCGCTCGTTGCCGACGACCCATCCGTCCAGATCGTTAGCCAGGCACAGACCTGGTACATCAAGCAGATGCTTGCCGACACCGAATACAAGGACCTGCCCGTGCTGTCGGCCGCAGCGCCGTTCAAGGCCGGCGGTCGCGGCGGCGCGGACTACTATACCGACGTGCCCGCCGGCGATATCGCGATCAAGAACGTCGCTGATCTCTACCTGTACCCCAACACGGTTCAGGCGGTCGCCATCACTGGCGAACAGGTGAAGAATTGGCTGGAAATGTCAGCCGCCATGTTCAACGAGGTGAAACCGGGATCGAAGGACACGGACCTGCTGAACAGTGCCTTCCCATCCTACAACTTCGATGTGATCGATGGCGTCACCTACCAGATAGACCTGTCGCAACCGCGCAGGTTCGATGATGACGGCAAGTTGATCAATGCCGATGCGAACCGCATCCAGAATCTGCAGTTCGACGGCAAGCCTATTGATCTCAAGCAGAAATTTGTCGTCGTCACCAACAACTACCGCGCCGGCGGCGGCGGCAAGTTTCCGGAAATCGCCGCCGACAAGGTCGTCTTCCAGGCGCCGGACACCAATCGTGACGTTATCGTCCGCTTCGTCCATGAAGAGCGCACAATCAATCCGTCGGCCGACGGCAACTGGACCTTCAAACCGTTGCCGGGAACGACGGCCGTCTTCCAGAGCGGTCCGAAGGCCAAGCAGTTCCTCGCTGACGTGAAAAGCGTGAAGATCGAGGACGCAGGTGAAGGCACCGATGGATTCGCCAAATTCCGTCTGGTTCTCTAGGCGTTCAGCTCCCGGCGAGGCCCTTGCGCCTCGCCTATTCCGCCGCTAGGGAGAGATCGCGCGCTGCATACTCCGCCACCTCGGCGGTGAAGTCGGCATGGCTTGGGCATTGCGAAAGCCTGGACCGAAAGGCGTCAACCATCCAGGTGGCAGCCGGTCCGGGCGGGGTTGAGATTCGTCGCATCGCATAAATTGGATACTCGCCTTGCTCGTAGGCCTGGAGATCCAGGTGTACAAGCGCTCCGCTTCTCAACTCGTCTCGAATAAGCGACGCCGGAAGACCACCCCAGCCGAGACCCCCGCGAATAAGAGAGTGCTTCGTCGCGATATCGCTAACGCGCCACGTCTTGTAGGAAAGCACATTGAAGTCGCGACCTTTGGTCAATCCCGATGGGTCGGTGACAACAAGCTGCGTCTCGTCGCGGACATCGGCCAGCGTCAACGGCCGGCCCAACCGCGCCAAAGGATGAGCGCTCGACGCAACCGGCACCATGAAGGAATGGCCGATGCGCTCGGTCACAAGCGAATCATGCTGCTGCAGGATGGCGCCGCCGATCCCGATCGTCGCCTTGCCGTTTGAGACGAGATCCATCACCACGCCGAGTTCACCGACCGCCAGATTGAGCCCGACGGACGGGAACTCGTTGCGAAACTCGCGCAGGACCTCAACCATCGCCTTTGACGGCACCATGACACTGATCGCGACGGAGACCTCGGCCTCCAACCCTTCCTTCAGCCCCTTTACGCGGGCGCGCATCACCTCGAGATCCGAGACGAGTCGCCGTGCGTCTTCGAGGAGTGCCCTGCCCGCCTCCGTCAGCTTCGGTTGCCTCGCACCCGAACGCTCGAAAAGGGGCACCTCCAGCTGCGCCTCGAGGTTGGCGATCGTGTAGCTGATGACCGATTGAGCGCGATTTAGCGTGCGCGAAGCAGCCGAAAAGCTGCCCATTTCCGCAACGGTAAGGAACACTTGCAACTGGTCGAGTGTGGGGTTCGGAAGCATCTTCCATCCAATCTATCGATGATTTTGATCGACATTATCACAGTTTTTTCGATAGTCGGCCAGTCCTATTTTCTGCTTCGAAACAGCGGCTCGAAGCTCCCAAGAACGGCCGCGAACGCAAATTCGAGAGGAAATTCAATCATGCCTTCCATTCTGCTTTTGACTTCCAGCCCGCGTGTAGACTCTCTTTCGACCACGATCGCCGCTGACCTTGCCGAAAAGATCAAGGCTCAGCAGCCGGGCAGCGCCGTCGTTCGTCGCGACCTAGGTGTAAATCCGCTGCCGCACATCGATGATCTCTTCACCGCAGCCATCCGCAAGCCTGCCGATGATCGCACCGTTGAGGAAGCCGCCGCCGTGAAGACGTCGGACGAACTCGTCGCCGAACTGCTCGCAGCCGATACGGTTGTCATCGGTACGGGTCTCATCAACTTCAACATCTACTCGTCGCTGAAGACTTGGATCGACAACGTCGCCCGCGCCGGCCTTACCTTCAAGTACACCGAAAGCGGCCCGGTTGGTCTTGCCACCGGCAAGAAGGTCTACGTCGTTCTTGCTTCCGGTGGCGTCTATTCGCAGGGCCCGGCAGCAGGCATGAACCACGCTGTACCGTACCTGAAGTCGGTCCTCGGCTTCCTCGGTATCACCGACGTCGAAACGATCTACGTCGAAGGCCTCGCCTTTGGTCCGGAAGCTGCCGAGAAGGCAATTGGCGCTGCCAAGGCCCGCGCTGAGGAAATCGCCCTCGCCGCCTAATCGGTGTCGAAATCGATGTTGAAACGGCCGGTTCTCACCGGCCGTTTTCATTTTGTGCCGAACTCGTTCACGAAGGCCTTCACGGTGTCGAGGATCTCGTCGCCAAAGGCTTCATCGTTCGATATCCGTGCAAGGCCCAGCGCTCCACTCATGAGACAGGACATGATGATCGCCTTGCTGCGAGCCTCTGCCTCATCGGTGGCGTCAATGCGCGCCTGCATGCTGTTTACGCTCGTCTTCAGCTGATCTGTCGCAAGCGATCGGCACCTCTCGCCACTGCGGGCCAGATCGGCCGTCAGGGCCGCAAAGGGACACCCGCCGGCTGTATCGTCCCGGTGTTTTCCGCTCAGGTAGATCGCCGCATACTCCTGCAACGGAATGTCCTCTGGAGTCCGCCCCTCCGACCGAACCTTCGCCGACCAGGCGCCGAAGGCCGATTGCATTGCCTCGGCCACCAGTTCGTCTCGGGACGCAAAATGCTTGTAGAAGCCACCGACGGTCAGCCCCGCCTCCTTCATCAGATCCGCGACGCCGACGCCATCCAGCCCCTTCTCACGCAGACGGTTCGATGCAATTTCGACGATCCGCTCGTGTGTCTTGCGCTTGTCCTGCTGGGAGTGGCCCATAAAAATCTCTCCCCACACCGGTTGACAGATTTAGATTACGATCATAATCCTTTCTGGATTCATATCGTAATCCAGATAGCGCAATTTTCCAAGAGGAGTCATGCAATGCGTCTGCAGAACAAGGTCGCCCTCATCACGGGCGGAAATAGCGGCATCGGTCTTGCAACTGCCAAGGTCTTCCTCGACGAAGGGGCGAAGGTGGTCATCACCGGCCGGAATACCGAGACACTCGCCGCCGCCGAGAAGGCGTTCGGCAGCAACGTGCTTGCGCTGAGGCTTGATGTAACGGACGTCGCGGCCACGGAACGGGCCTTTGCGGAAGCCGCCGCCAAGTTCGGCAAATTTGACGTGCTCTTTGCAAACGCCGGGATTGGCGGTGCGACTCCCCTTGGTGGAACGTCGCTGGAGCAATTTAACACGATCATCAGCACGAACCTGACCTCCGTCTTCTTTACGGTCCAGTCGGCATTGCCGCATCTGAACGACGGCAGCTCGGTCATCCTAAACGGCTCGGTTCATGCGGTGCTTGGTGCGCCCGGCTATTCAGCCTATGCAGCGACGAAGGGTGCGGTACGTGCCATGACCCGCAATATGGCTTCCGAGCTTGCGCCGCGCGGCATCCGCGTCAACCAGGTCACGCCAGGCGGCACCAAGACACCGATCTGGCAACCGGTGGCGTCGACGGCGGATGCAATGTCGGCGCTTGAAGCCCGGCTGGGCGGAATGAGCCCGCTCGGCCGAATGAGCGAAGCGGAGGAAATTGCCAAGGCCGCGCTCTATTTCGCGTCAAGCGATTCGACCAACGTCACAGGGATTGAAATTGTGGTCGATGGCGGCGCGACGAGCGCCCCGTCCGGCGCCAAAATATTCCGCGCATCGATCGGCTAATCGAACTTCTCGAGTCCGGACTTGCCGACCACGCAATTGCGGCCGCTTTTCTTCGCCTGGTAGAGCCTCTGGTCGGCGACCGAAAGAACCGTTGTGAAGCTCGCGCCGTCAGTATCGGCTGTCGCCACGCCGATACTGACGGTCACGGGCTCGCCATCCGGCGTCTTGACGCTATTCGCGATCGTCCAGCGCAAGCGTTCGGCCAGCCCCATTCCCTCGGCATGGTCGGTTGCCGGGCAGACCGCGACGAATTCCTCACCGCCAAAACGGAAGACACGGTCGGCCGATCGCAAAATGCTGCCGAGACGAAGCGTGATCGCCTTCAACACCTCATCTCCCTGCAGATGCCCGAAGCGGTCGTTGACCTCCTTGAAATGGTCCGCGTCCAGAATGATGACAGTGGCGGAGTGTCCCTGCCGCAGTGCTTCACGAACCATGACCGGCGCTTCCATCTCCATTCGCGCGCGATCGTAGACCCCCGTCAGCACGTCCCTGCCGGTACGATCAAGCAGATCGTTGTAACGCTCCCGGAAGGTCAGGTCACTGAAGACATCACTGATCGGCCGCACGCTCGCGGGAATGCCTTCGCGCCGTATCCAAACTTCGTAGACGGCGAAGAGCAACGCATAGATGCAGACGGCAAACATCTTGCCCTTCCATCCGTCCCAGAAGGCAGAGGCAGGAATCTCGAGGAAGTAGTGGAGCGCACCGAAGAACCCGATCTGATCGAATGTGAGGATGACGAAGCCGCAGATCATAAAGCGCACGATGATCCAGTGCTTCAGGAAGCGACCGAGGCGCTCGTACAGCAGGATAATGCCGATGGAATCGAGATAGAGGAGCGTCGTCCCCCAAACCATGAGCCATCCCATTTCCTTGAGGAAATCGAAGTTCGCGCTGTCGCCCCGAGGGAGCTCGATCGGCGTATGCAGTTGCATCAGCCACGCTACTGCGACCGTCAGGATATTGCCGACAAACAGGCCGTAGATCGGTTGGCGAACGGTAGCAGCGTCCTCTTGCCGATACAGCATGAGAATCATCATCAGCTTGCCAGTGAAGAAGACCGACGAACCGGGCGACGCAATGCCGAACGGCAGCGCGACATAAAAGACTGCCGCCAGGTAGGTTTCCATGAAGTGCATGACACCGAGGGCAGTGAGAAACATGCCCAGGCCGAGGCGCTGGCGGAAGTGCAGTAACGTCACCATGAGCGTGAAATAGCCAACGGCGGCAATGGCAAACAGCAGCAGGTTAAAGGCTTCCATCAGCTGCCCCTCTCACCAGCCAGCGCGCATCCAGAGGCGGTCCACCACACCAGCAATTAATGGCGGCGAACATGAGCGGTGGTCTGTGTTTGTCGTAAGGCACGTGGCTGTCCTGCAAGGCTGCGGACACCAAGATTCCTCGTAATCCTTTAAGATTGCGTGAGTATTAGTATCGTCCTACCGACGCCGCGGAAAGCGAATCAGACCTGGCGAACTTTTGCGCCGTCGTTGAACAATGACGGCCCGTTCTGGTCGATGATCTGCTGCGCCTTGCGCACCGTGCACTCGATCGCATCATCCGAAGAT